>Ga0181566_10001830_pt1 | contig 17560 bp, 13 predicted proteins | sample 101ome_15_FD_133762 | JGI IMG/M metagenome (GOLD analysis project Ga0181566, IMG submission 133762) | Coastal salt marsh microbial communities from the Groves Creek Marsh, Skidaway Island, Georgia - 101402AT metaG (megahit assembly) | ecosystem: Environmental > Aquatic > Marine > Intertidal...
CTATCTAGAACTTCCCAACGGCCACCCTTTTCCAATGGAGAAATTTGAAGTGGCAAAAGATATGCTCATTGGTGGTGGGGTTGTGCGCGGTGAGGATATTATCGAGGTGAAGGCGGCGGAACCTCATGTTCTGCAGCGAGTTCACGATCGTGAATACCTCTCAAAGATTTATCACGGGCAGCTTGATCGAAAGGAGCAAATCTTGCTCGGTCTCCCCGTGACCTCTGAATTGTTCTCTCGCAGCGCCACTGAGGTAGAAGCAACTCGCCAGGCGTGCCAAGCCGCTTTAATCGATGGCGTTGCTGCTGTGTTGGCAGGGGGAACTCATCATGCCTTTAGGGGGCACGGTGAGGGATACTGCGTCTTCAATGATATTGCCATCGCGATTCGAGATCTACAGGTCTACCAGCCGGGGATCAAAGTCATGGTTGTCGATACTGCTGCAAGGCAGGGGAATGGAACGAATAACATTCTCGCTGATGATCCCAATGTCTTCACCTATTCCATTCACGTTGGACGAGACTATGCTCTTAATAAAGTGAGTGGATCGATGGATGTTGAGACTGTTCGCTATGTTGAAGGAGAGATGTATCTTAAGCAGCTTTTTAATAGCTTGGCAGCTGCTCTCGATGTTTTTTCACCTGACCTGGTTATTTGGATTGCTGGGGCAGACAATCATCGAAATGACCGGGGTGGGCAGATGCTGCTTGATTTAAGAGATTTTCAGCGCCGGGATGAAGTGATTCTCCGTGCGTTTATGAGAAACCGAATTCCTATTGCGATTCTCTACGGTGGTGGCTCAAACCGCCAAGAGGAGTATACTGCGAAGATCCACCGCAATACGATTGCCACGGCGGTGAAAGTTGCAAAAGAAATGGGCCGATGAAATCCTTCGCGATCGTAGGTGCCGGTGCTGTCGGCTGTTATTATGGCGCTCGTTTGGCACAGGCTGGGCATGATATTCGTTTTCTCCTAAGATCCGACTTTGGTCAGATATCTCAGAACGGAATCTCGGTAAGAAGTATACACGGTGACTTCGATCTCCCTGATGTGAATTGTTTTCAACACTCGTCTGAAATGGGCTGTGTTGATGTGGTGATCGTGGCCTGGAAAGCAACTTCGAATGCTCACTATCAATCGGTTATTGAACCATTGATGCATGACGAGACCGTGATTCTCACCTTGCAAAATGGCTTAGGCAATGTTGAGCAGCTCGGTGAGATTTTTGGAAACACGCGAGTTCTAGGGGGCTTGTGTTTTGTCTGTATTAATCGATTAGCACCAGGTGAGATTCATCATTCTGGTGGAGGTCCCATCGCGATGGGGGAGTCGATTCTAGGCGTGACAGATCGCCTAAAGCACCTTTCGGATCTTTTTAAGGGCGCTCGGATTGAGTGCGAAATCGCGCCAAATATAGGAGAGGCTCAGTGGAGGAAATTGGTATGGAATATTCCCTTTAATGGATTGTGTATTACGGAAGGAGGGATTGATACGAAGGCTCTACTTGCTTCTCCAGAAGGTGAGAAAAAAGTTCGTGCTTTGATGAAAGAGGTCATCGGTGCAGCGAATCATTTGGGTTTTATTATCGAAGATGACTATGCCGAGGTTCAACTCAATAGGACCTACCCGATGGGGCCTTATCGACCTTCAAGCATGATTGATTACGTGGAGAAACGAGAGGTGGAGGTCGAAGCAATATGGGGAGAGCCTCTTCGTCGTGCTCAGCAGGCTGGCGCGCCGGTTACTCTTCTGCAGAGGCTTTATGAGCAAATCGTTCAGCTCACCTGAATCAAGTTTCTACTGAGAGAAGACCCACTTATATTCCGCAGTAATTTGTTCCGTGAGCGGTTTTTGCAAATGATCGGGAAGAACACCCCATGTGTAGGTCTCGATTTCTAGGTGCGCGCAGCATTTGGGATGGTCTTTTAAGTAGGCTAAAGCTTGCTTGGCGTGATCAAGAGTCGAGGAAAGTGGAGAGAGAGGTTCGGAATAGAGAGGAATATGAAAGTGGATTCTGCCTTCCGTTCCACGGTTGGTGTTGCTTTGATAGAACTCGGGCAGATCTTTGAAGCGGGTCAGTGGATTTGTATTTAAAATGACCTGGTGCAAGTAAGTCGGTTCTTCAAATTGTTTTGCTGCTTGCAAGGAAGATTCGCACTGCGGGTCGAATGAGAGCGCATTTGAAAGATGAATCTTTGAGATTCTCAGACCGGCATCGGTCAATGATTGGAGCGATTGATGACAGTCATCAAATTCTAAGGCAAAATGGCAGGTGTCATAATTGATTCCGATATGCTGACGAATCGGCTCTTGGTCGAGATCCTGATCCTCACACCAGGAGAAAAAACGTTCAAAGAACGCGAGCGTTTCCTGGGTGTTTTCAAAATGCCCGAGTGGCTCTGGTTCGAGTCCTAGATGAAGGTCTTTTCCTGTCTCTTTAGCCAGTGCTTCGATTGTTAACGCACATGAATAAAGGTTGGCAAAAATGAGTTCTTCATTAGCTTGGAAATCCTTGAAGGAGCCTGGAAGCGTTGATACGGAACCTCCGGATTCCATGGGACAGAGTCGGGCGATGATGGAAAACAACTGCTCTGTGTAGACGAGTCGGGAAAGCTTGGTCCAGTCGGGCTTATAGACATTTTCTTTAACGCTGGTGCCATGGAAGGCTCCGTATGGAAACCCATTGATGGTAAAGACATAACAGTCGTTTTCTTGAAGCCATGCTTCGAATCGCTCGAGTTCATCATTTTCTAGGAGATCAAGAGCGGATTGAGCGGACAGACGAAGCCCGATGGCAAAAGTTTGATCTTTCGCAACCCGCTTTCTTACTTCAATTACATCGGTTTGAAGAACATGAAAAGTCTCCTGCCAGCTTTCAGCAGGGTGGACATTGGTGCAGTATGCCAAATGGTGGTGATTGCGAAAATTCACCACGCATTCATAACGAACCAACGATGAGTCGCAAGTGGGAAGATTTGAAACGTAGAGGAATTCTAAAGGCTACTTACTCGAGCCTTCAAATTAGAGGCTGAAATTTGGACACTGAGACAAGAAAGCCTTTGGATTCTCAAAGATGACCTGGTCGACGACTTCACTGCTATGCTTCCTTTTCTTCATTTCTAAAGCGCATTTAATGACCGCAAGAGGATCAGAAATCCCCCAATCGCAGGCGGAATTCATCCAAATACGCTCCATGCCAAAGGTTTCTAAAATGTCGATGGCACGAGCAGGAGAGCATTTCGACTCCGGGTAGAGAGTCATACCAGCCCAATACCCTTGGTCGAGGACAAGGGGAGCGGTGTGCTCTTCCACATGATCAATAATGACACGATCTCGATCAACATCGGCGTTGTTGAGTGCATCTAGAATGAGTCGCGTTCCTTTCAGTTTATCCTCTAGGTGTGGCGTGTGAATTAAGATGGGTAGGTTGAATTTTTTTGCGAGATCGACATGTTCCTCAAAGATCGCAAGTTCATTGCGAGTGTTTTTATTGAGACCAATTTCTCCAATTCCGAGAACATTCGGTTTTTTAATGAAGTCAGGAATGAGAGACATCACTTCACGAGCAAAAACAGCATCTTCTGCCTCTTTGGGGTTTATACACAGCCAGCAAAAATGTTTGATTCCAAACTTTGCGGCTCGAGCCGGCTCATACTCGGTAAGTTGGCGATAGTAATCGTAAAAACCTTGTGCCGAGGCGCGATCGTAGCCCGCCCAAAAGGCTGGTTCACAGAGAGCTTCACAGCCGACTTGAGCGATTTTTTCATAATCAGCAGTTGTTCGACTGACCATGTGAGCATGGGGTTCAATATACCTCATGATGGGTCCTCCTCTTGATGGGCACCGAATGCGAATTGGATGGTTGCTGATTCTGCAGGCTGAGTCGAGTGATCGGAAAATGCGAGATGGACTGCCTGAGCTCTGCTTGTGCCTTCTGGTGGATTTTGCATCGCCATGAGCGCTTTCATGAATGCCTCATGACGGAAGTCAGCCTCTCCATCATGTCTCTCAACACGATCTAAAAAAGAGGCAATTTCAAGAAGCTTGAAGCGCGAGTCCATAAAGTAGAGATCTTGGATATCTTTTTTGGTAGGCATCGTCATTTTTTGAGTGAGATTAAAGTCTAAGCAACGCCTGTCACGCGTTCGTAGAATTCAGGGTGAAGCTCTGCGAGTGGCTCCTTGAGTTTGTCGAGTTCTTCAGCTGGGCCATGAAGCTCGAGGCGATAAAGCTCTGAAAAGCTAAGAGCTTTTTCGATGCAACTTGCGACATTTTCTAGATGTTTCAAAACACCTGCTGCGCCAACGTATGCTTCACGGCAGAAAACTTGGTCACCACAAATCGAGAAATCGTAGTAAAGACAGGTCTCTTCTGTCTTGGTCCGAGCAACAAACTCATTCATGGTCTCTTTGAAGTCCTCGATCTTTCCAGGCTGGACTTTGAAGTATGGGTGAATGCTGACAGCTTGAGATAATTCGCTCATTCGATGATTTTCCAAAAGGGACGGCTCAGCGCAAGAAGGGAGGTCAGATTTTTCTGTGCTTCAGAACTGGCTACCATGCGCGGATGATTTCATGAATCAGAGAGGGTCCTCGATAAATGAACCCAGTGTAAAGTTGGACTAAGGAGGCCCCGGCCTGCTTTTTCTTGAGAGCATCTGATGCTGAAAAGATGCCTCCCGCTCCAATGATTGGGATTTCTTGTCCAAGGTGCTGGTGAAACATGGCGATCACTTCAGTGGCTCGATCAGTAAGGGGGGCGCCAGAGAGACCTCCTGTTTCTTGGCTATTGCGATGTCCTTGGATCTTCTCTCGAGAGATGGTCGTATTTGTGGCAATGAGAAAGTCGAGTCCTCCATCAAGAAAGACTTGGGAAAGACCTTGGATCTGTGCGTCGGAGAGGTCAGGCGCTACCTTCAGGGCAAAAGGAACATAACGTCCTGTCTCTTTACAAAGCCGTTGTTGCAGAGACTTCAGGGTCAAAAGTAGTTTGCTGGCAGATTCTTCAGATTGCAGGTCACGAAGTCCTGGCGTGTTTGGAGACGAGAAATTTGCGGTGATGTAGTCCGCCCAAGGATAGGCCTTTTCGAAAGCGATGGCGTAGTCGTCGTTTGCTCTTTCGTTGGGAGTGATCTTATTTTTTCCGATATTAATCCCGACAATTCCTTGGAATTGATTGGAGCTGCGAACATTTGCAAGGCCTTGGTCGATTCCCGGGTTGTTGAAGCCCATTCGGTTGATTAATGCTTGGTGTTCAGGCAGTCGAAAGAGGCGAGGTTGCTCATTTCCTTCCTGAGCTTTGGGAGTGAGCGTGCCCACTTCGATGTGCCCGAAGCCAAGGGTTCCGAGGGCATCAATGGTGTTTGCTTCCTTATCGAGACCAGCAGCAAGTCCTACTGGGTTTGGGAAATCTAGGCCGCAAATCGAAATGGGTTTCGATGCGGGGGCGCTCGCCAATATCTCTAAAAGGCCTGATTTCTGAGCTGCTCTGAGGCCAGTCATTGAAAGATGATGGGCTTTCTCCGCATCGATCCTGAATAAGAGGGTGCGGGCAAGAGGGTAGAGGAGATCGAGCACAGGGGTTTATGTGGAGTAGTGATTGGTGATAGGCAAGCAACGGTTGAGTAAAGATGATGCTCATAGTGACCTGAATCGACGGATTTGTTTAAGAAAGGTGATCTTTCAATCAATTTGAAGAGGAGAAATTGAATCATCCTGATTAGGTGACAAGACGTCTCTTGTAATGTGTTTCTTCAGACTTGTTATCACCACGAAAAGTAAGATTTGAGGCCTCAGCGACGTTATCAAATCAATGCAAGTTCGATCTATTTGGCTGGCAATCACCTTTGCACTCTTGGCCTTTGCGTCTGCGGAAGTGTTCAAGCCCAAGTTGTTTGCATTTTATAATGGTGCCCCAGATCTTTCCTTAGATCAGCAAGCTCGTTTTCTTAAAGCCCAGGGGTATGCTGGGATCAGTCAAGTTTACGCCAATGAACTTGGGGAAAAACTCAATGAGAGGGTGCAAGCGTATGAAGCAGCGGGTTCTCAAGTTCTAAGCGTTTATCTTCCAGCGACTGCTCAACCAATCGAAGAAAAACAGCTAAAAGTTTTAGCAAATCACGGAGCAATGATTGAGTTGACGGTCAAAGAAGTGACCCCAGAGGTTCTGACTTCAATTCGTAAAACGGCAACAATCGCCGAAGGACTCAATCTGAAAGTTGCCTTGTATCCCCATTACGGGAATGCCATCGCAACTGTGCCTCAGGCCCTTGAGCTGATCTCACAAGTAAAGCACCCAAACTTGGGGCTGATGTTCAACTTATGCCATTTTCTTAAAAGCGAAGAGGCTTCCACATTAGAGCGTGCCTTGGAGCAATCAGGCGATCGTTTATTTGCTGTGAGTACCTGCGGCGCTGATCTTGATGGGGCTGATTGGAAGGAGCTGATTCAAACTTTAGACCAGGGAAGTTTTCCGCAGGTGAGGCTGTTTAAAAAACTCAAAGAGTTGGGGTATAAAGGTCCCATCTCTTTGCAGTGTTACAATCTAAAGGGTGACCGAGAAGAGAATCTCAAACGTTCAATGAAAGCATGGAACAACGTGTTCCTTGAGATCAATCGGTAAAAAAAACGCTCGCTGAGCAAAGCAACGAGCGCTGGAGTTTTTGGGGTTTCAGGTGGTTCTTATGAAAAACTCAAGAGTTCTCTCTTTGGTGGAGCAAACTTCGTGAGATTGATGCCTTCAACAGCGGAACGATATTCTTCAAGGCTTGGGGTTCTTCCTAGGATTGCCGAAAGCACCGCAACTGGAGTGGAGGAGAGAAGCGATTCACCCTTCTTTGCTTCAGTATCTTCAACGACCCGACCTTGGAAGAGACGTGTCGATGTTGCCATGACCGTGTCACCTTTCGCCGCTTTTTCCTGATTGCCCATGCACAGGTTGCAACCAGGACGCTCAAGATACATCATGTTCTGATATTCAGTGCGGGCTGTTCCTTTCGGTGCATCGTCGTCAAAAACAAACCCTGAATATTTCTCAAGGATGGACCAGTCACCCTCAGCTTTCAGTTCATCAATAATGTTGTATGTCGGTGCAGCGACAACCAGAGGGGCATTAAAAACGACTTCTCCCTGCTGTTTTTCAAGGTTGCGTAGCATTTGGGCTAAAATCTTAAGATCGCCTTTGTGAACCATACATGATCCCACAAATCCTAGGTCGACTTTTTTCTCGCCGCCATAAAATGAAAGCGCGCGAATGGTATCATGGGTATATCTTTTTGACACATCGTCATTGTAGACATCTGGATCAGCAATCATTGGTTCGACGATTTCATCAAGGTCGACGACTAATTCAGCGTGATACTTTGCGTTTGCGTCAGGAGTCAGTGGTGGTTTTTCGCCGGACTGGATCTGACTAATTCGTCGATTTGCTTTGTCGATTAATCCTTGAAGGACCGCATTTTTGTTGTCCATTCCTTTATCAATCATGATTTGGATTCGACTTTTTGCGATCTCAAGGGATTCGATCAAGGTTTCAGGCTGAGAAATACAAATTGAAGCTTTGGCTTTCATTTCTGCTGTCCAGTCCGTGAAGGTGAAAGCCTGGTCAGCTGGAAGAGTTCCAATATGAACTTCAATAATTCGACCTTGGAAGACGTTATCTCCTCCAAAGTTTTCAAGCATTTGGGCTTGGGTCGAGTGAACGACATCTCGGAAATCCATGTGATCTTTGAGGTCGCCTTTAAAGGTGACTTTCACAGATTCTGGGATTGGCATTGTGGCCTCTCCAGTTGCAAGAGCGAGGGCAACCGTTCCTGAATCGGCTCCAAAAGCAACGCCTTTTGACATGCGCGTGTGTGAATCTCCTCCGATGATGATATCCCAATCATCGACAGTAAGGTCATTAAGAACCTTGTGAATCACATCGGTCATTGAGTGATAATCACCTTGTGGGTCACGAGCGGTGATCAGACCAAATTGATTCATGAAAGCCATGAGTTTTGGGATGTTGGTTTGTGCTTTTGTATCCCAAACGGAGGCTGTGTGGCAGCCTGATTGATAGCCAGCATCAACGATTGGAGAGATGACGGTTGCAGCCATGGCTTCCAATTCCTGCATGGTCATTAATCCAGTGGTGTCTTGTGATCCCACAACATTGACTTCAACTCTCAAATCTGAGCCAGCGTGAAGAGTCACGCCTGGGGTCGTGCCAACGGAATTACGATTAAAGATTTTCTCAACGGCCGTTAGTCCCTGGTCTGCATGAGACACCTCCTTGGAAGGTGCAAAGACGACAGGAGCTTCGATCCCTAGGAGATTGGCCGCGAAGCTCTGGAGTTTTTTGCCAAAAACAACCGCGTAGGATCCTCCCGCTTTGATAAACTCAACTTTTTGTGGAGTGAGGGCCGAGGAAATATCGGTGAGGATCTTATCTCCCTGAAGAAGTTTTTTGTCTTTCGTGTTGATGGTAAGAACACTTCCGGTTTCGACCGAGTAAGCCTGTTCCAGAATGGGATCCCCGTTTTCATTCACGATCACTTGACCATTCGCATCTTTTTTCTTGGTCCAATTCTGCAGATCGATCCCAATTCCGCCTGTCACTGAGACCGTGGTAAGAAAGATTGGTGAGATGCCATTGGTGCCCGCAACAATCGGGAAGATATTAACAAAGGGGACATAAGGGCTTGCTGGCTTGCCTGTCCAAAGTGCGACATTGTTGACGCCCGACATCCGAGAAGATCCGACCCCCATGGTTCCTTTTTCCGCGATGAGCATAATGCTCTTGTCTGGGTGTAGGCGCTTGAGTGCTTCGATTTCTTGCTGAGCTTGCTCTGAGATGAGGCACTTTCCGTGAAGCTCGCGGTCTGAACGTGAGTGAGCTTGGTTTCCTGGAGAGAGAAGGTCAGTCGAGATGTCACCCTCGCCAGCAATGTAAGTAACAACCTGGATTTCTTCGGCGACTTCTGGAAGATTCGTGAAGAATTCGGCCTTCGCGTAGCTTTCAAGGATCTCTTTGCAGATGGGATTTCCGCTTTGATAGCCCTGAGTCAGGCGTTGAGTGTCGGCGTCGTATAGAAAGACCTGGCTCTTAAGAACATCGGCGGCTTGCTTGGAGATTTCTAAATCTTGCTCGTCGATCACAAGATCAAGAAGGACCTTAATGGAAGGGCCTCCTTTCATATGTGATAGAAGTTCAAAGGCGTAAGAAGGGGAGATTTCAGCAACCGTGGTCGTGCCTAAAATGATTTCTTTAAGGAACTCAGCCTTCTGACCTGCGGCGCTTGTCGTGCCTGGAAGCGTATTATAGATGAAATAATTGAGAGAATCCTCACGATGCGGGTGAGTGAGCTCTTTAATTTGAGCGATGATTTCGGCGACGAGTTCACCGCTATCAATGGGTTTTGGGTGAAGTCCTTGATTTTTACGATCTTCAATTTCCTGAAGGTAGTCCGAGTATAAGCTCATGGTGCCGCTAATTGTTAAAGGTGAGATTTAAGAAAGGTGTTTTTGGTAACCGCTTGGGTGGTCACTCGTCTTTGTGGGCGGTTTTGTAGGCTGGATTTCCTCCAAGGTGAACAGCGATTTGGAGTTTTTTTGTTTTTTTTGGAAGAATTTCGCTTCTTTAAGCGCAAGAGCGATGGGTTTGACCTTGTTTGAAACGAAAAGCCGCCCGTTGAGAGGGCGACTTGCATCGAAATGAAGTGAGTAAAGCTCTTGTGCTTACTTAAAACGGTAATACCCGTCAGGGTTATACATGAGGTAGACATCGCGGGGATTACGACGCGGAAGGAGCATATATTTGTTTCCTTTTTCATCGGTCGAGGGGATGAGGTCGTCCTCGCCCAGAAGGCTGCTGCGTGTCGGAGTGGTGACCGGTGTCGCAGGCTTCTTTGCATCAGGATTTTTGAGAAGAGAGGTCTCATGGATTCGATTGACGGTGTGATCGACCCACTTGATTTTTACCGCGTCATCACCGAATTCAGTCCAATCACCTGAAACCGTTTTTTCATACATCATTTCGATAAACTCATCAGAGGTGATTCCCATTTTTTGGGAAATGGGGTCTGCGAGCCGGTGCCACCATTTTTTGAGGTCTTCGTAGGTTTCTTTTTGATCGGTGAGATTGAGACTTGAGAAGGTGAAGGTTTGGCTGATTTGGTGATGTAAAATCACTGCGTTTGGATAGGCAAAAGAGCGTTCAGCAAGGGTGGTGATGCAGGCAGCCATGGATGCTGCAAATGACTTCACCACGACGTAAACAGGCGCTTCGGAACCTTCCATCGCTTTTAGAATTCGATAACCCGCCATAACGGACCCTCCGGGAGAATCATCGATGACAATAAAAATCGGCTTTTTAGGATCCTTGTTATTGTAGAAATTAATCCTTTCGGTCACGGCATCGGCGAGTCGGGAAGTCACAGGGCCATTGAAAGGGATTCGTCGGTCGGAAATCACAAGTGTTCCGTCTTCTTTGAGAGGGTTATCAAGATACTGGGGCTGTGAGTTTGCGTAGGCCTCGCGCTCTTTTTTGGCTTCAATGGCTTGGATTTCGCCTTGAAGTTCAGTGGTTGCAAGAAGGGCCTTTGTTTGAATGTTTTTAAGCTGACTTGTCAGATGTTCGCTTTCGAGCTTTGCCAGAGCAGCTTCTCTTTCAAGGCGAGCTTTTTGGGCCTCATATTTCAAAAACTCTTCGAGGTGTGGGATGTTTTGCTCGAGAGCTTTTTGAGCAAGTTGTGCTTCGAAGAGTTCTTTCTCGAGTTTTAGCTTCGCAACGACCGCACGCATTTCATTTGTCTCGTGCTTAGATTTTTCGGTGGCTAGAGCGTTAAGAATGGCGAGATCTTCTTGCTCTTTTTTAGCCTGATCTAAATCAACAGCGGCTGGCTTTTGTTCCTTTGATAGAGCCTGGGAGTCTCCCTCGAGTTTTGTTTTTTTCTCGGTTTTCTTCTTTCCTTTATCGGTCTTTGGCTTTTGAGCTGAGTTTTCCGCGGAGGAGTTGTGATCCCGGTTTTCTGATTGTTGCGTATTATCCTGTGGTTCAGCCCAGACCGGAGCGGTCATGGCGAAAGCAAGTGCCAGCGATTTTTTGAGCATAGTGTGTCAATTACGCTCAAAAGCATCCGGGCTTTCAATCTTTTAACTCGCTTTAGGAAGCGTGAAGTTTTTGGAGTCGTTTCTTCCTTCGGGAGAGAAGGATAAAGAGTAAAATCATACTCAAAATGAGGATGACAGCGCCAAGCGCGACCAAATGCTTGGCCTTTGTTGCCATTTCGTCAGCTTCTAACTTCACCGTTGGAGGCTCAATGTCGGGAGAATATCCGAGGATGAGTTGATTATCTCCCAGAGTCAGCGAAGTGATTTTTCTGAGCTTAGAGAGAAGCTCAGGTTCTTTTTGTGTTTCTTCGAGCTCTTGTTCTAATTGACCCGAAATCAAAAAGCGCGAGATTTGTTGAAGCAATTCGTCAGGGATTGTGCCCTTTGATGGAGTCATTGAGTCCATATTTAGAATGAGCTTTCCGTCAGTAAGGAGAGGAGAGGCGATAAATTGACCGTTCAAGTTGTTTTCTCGGATTTCGATGCCTAAGGGCCCTCGGACAAACTCAGGAAGATCTTCGGTTGAGCGGAAGGGGTAATGAATGATCCCCTCAATCGATTTTGGCGTGATCTTGTTGAAGTAGAGTTGACCTCGAAACCCCTTGAATACCTCAAAGTGTGCAAAAGCAAGATTGAGATCATTTGTTGTGAAGTTGATTTGAGCTGCACGTTGATTGGCCATTTCTCCATCGAAATGGCGAAGGCGTTGAATGAGCGAATTGATTTCAGCCTCTTTGCCTTCGGTGTCCTCGATGGGCGCTGGTTTTGCGATTATATCAGTAAAGTCGCGGTAGGCCTCAGTTTGTTTTTTCAGGCTGTATCCAGCGGATGCAATGAGCACAGAGATGACCACGGCAATGACAATAAGAATCAGGCAGCCAGCAAATGGCGAACGTGGGGCGTCTTGTCGTTCTGGAGTAGTGGCTGAAGTGTTTGAGCGATCCGACACGCGCGTGATGGTGCACTGAGATTACGAAAGATTGAACTCTGAACTTTAAAATTTGTGCGAAGCAAGATTAGGCTTCGGCCGTGGCACGAATATTGGTTGGTCTTTCTGGTGGAGTTGACTCCTCTGTAGCAGCCGCTCTGCTTCTCGAACAGGGGCATGAAGTTGTGGGGGGCTACATGAAGAACTGGATCAACGAAGAGGGATTGCCTGGTGATTGTCCATGGGAAAGGGATCTTGAGGATGCTCATGCAGTCGCTCAAACACTTGGCATTGAGTTTCGAGTGATCGATTTGATCGACCAGTACCGCCGAAGGATCGTTGATTATCTTTTGGAGGGTTATCGTGACGGCATTACACCCAACCCAGATGTCATGTGTAATCGCGAAATGAAGTTTGGCGTTTTTCTTGATTATGCTCTTGAGCAGGGTTTTGCAGGTGTTGGCACGGGGCATTATGCACGGGCTAGAAATCGACCAGATGGTTCAGCATTGATTTTGCGAGGAGCTGATCCCAATAAAGATCAGTCGTATTTTCTGGCGATGATGACTCAGCGCCAAGTGAAGCATGCTTTTTTTCCAGCCGGAGAAATGTTGAAGCCTGAAGTGCGTGATGCAGCTCGCCGGTTTGGTTTGCCTACGGCAGAAAAAAAGGACTCTCAGGGAATTTGTTTTATTGGAAACATCAAAATGACTGATTTTCTGAGGCACTATGTGCCAGACTCTCCCGGCGAAATCGTCGATTTGGAGGGGCGGGTCATGGGGCAGCACGAAGGCCTACATTTGTATACCTTAGGACAGCGCAAAGGACATGGTGTCGCCTCTCCGCGAGAGGGGATGGCCTATGTCGTGGTTGGGAAAGATATGGCAAAGAACCAATTGGTTGTCGGCTGGGATGAGCCAGATTCGGAGTGGCTTTATTCTCGAAAATGCACGGTGGGTTCCTTGTCCTGGATCAATGAGCCCCTCTTTGAGGGGAGAGCGGAGGTGCAGCCGCGCTACCGCGCAAAATCAGAAGGGGTTGAGCTGCGAACTTGCGCTGAGGGAAAATTGGAGCTCTGCTTTACTCGGGAGCAGAGGGCTCTCACCCCGGGCCAAATCTGTGCGTTTTATGAAGGTGGGCGTCTCCTTGGGGGAGGCGTTTTTGAACAGATCGGAGATCATCTCAATCCATAGAGCATCAATTGAATCGATTTTAGTTATGAGATTATCGATTGCCAATAATCGGCTGCCTATTTCAAGGTGAGATCGTGAGTGTTGAAAGGCGTCAGACTCAAGAGCCTAGCAAGCGAAGTTGGATCTCGTTTTGGGCTCTTATTGGAATGCAAACAACGAACGCCTTTAACGATAATTTTGTAAAATTCATCCTGATTCCGCTGGGGGTTGGATTAGCCTCGATCGGTTTTGCGCCAGAGGGCCTCGAGTATCTCCTTGGGCTTCTTCTAGTTTTGCCTTTCGTTTTTCTTGCTCCTTCCGCTGGCTGGTTGGCGGATCGATTCCCCAAAAACCTCATCATTCGTTGGTCATCTTGGTTTCAGCTAGCCGTGCTAGTTTTGATGAGTTTTGGTTTGTGGATTGGAGTTTCTTCCGAAGGAGATGGTGGGAGAGTCGCACTTCCTTTGGTGATTTTCGCCTTTTTTCTTCTCGCTGTGCAATCGGCTCTCCTCAGCCCAGCAAAGATGGGCGTCGTTAAAGAGCTGCTCGGATCCAGTCGATTAGGATTTGCGAATGGTTTGATGGAAGGAACGGCGATTCTAGCAATTCTGCTGGGTCAAATCATCGGGGGAATTTGGTTCGATAAATGGGGGCTGCAAGTAGGGCGTGGGATTTGGCAAGCCGCATTCACCCCGGTTTTGTGGATTTTGATTGGTGGGGTCCTTTCAATTTTTCTTTCGCATGCGATTGAGCCCACCAAGGCGGCGGGAGCAGAGCCTTTCAAGAAAAAGATCGTATTGCGCCATTTTGTGGATCTTCGAATCGTTCGGAGTGATGTTGCAATGTGGCGCAGTGCCCTTGGGATTGCGTTTTTCTGGGGATTTGGAGGGTTTCTCCAATTGCTTCTCATTCAGATTGCCCAAGAGAGGAAAGGAAGTTTGGCAGGGATGGGGGTTGAAACGGCGATTTTATGGATGCCTGTTGTTTTAGGGATTGTCTTTGGAAGTTTGTTGGCAAGCTGGATTTGTGGGCGACGAAATGAGCTTGGGCTTGTTGTCGTGGGCGGTCTGCTGATGTCAGTTGCGACGGTTTTACTCGCGTTTTTGTCTTCTGGGATCTCTTCATACGGACTCTTGGCAATCGCTGGTTGTGGAGGAGCGCTCTTCATGGTCCCACTCAATGCTTATCTCCAAGATAGGGCGCCAGAGAGTGAGAGAGGATTAGTGATTTCGGCCTCAAATCTTTGTAATAACTTGGCGGGGGTATTCGCAGTGGTAGCACAAATGGCATGTAAGAAGGCGGGGATGCCAGCTTGGATTCAGTTCCTTGTTTTAGGAGGGCTGTGTGCTTGGGTCAGCCTCTATCTATTACGTCTTTTACCCAAAGATTTTTTGCGGCTCGTCGTGCTGGGTGTTTTCCGATCCATTTATCGAATTCGGTCCGTTGGACATCGGGAGATTCCCTCAGAGGGTGGGGTGCTATTGGTTGCTAATCATTTGACCTATATCGACGCATTTGTCCTTTCCGCCAGTTGTCCGAGACCCATTCGCTTTTTGATGTTTGCTGATTGTTTCGAAAATAAGTGGGTTGGTTTTGGCGCAAGATTGTTTGATGCGCTTCCCATTTCTTCAACAAGAGCTCGTGATGCGATTGTTTCGGCAAGTGAGGCTCTCAAACAAGGGGCTGTGGTTTGTGTTTTTCCCGAGGGTCAACTCTCTCGAACAGGAGGTTTAAGCGAGATCAAGCGGGGTTATCAGATGATTGCCAAAAAAGCTGGGTGTCCTGTGATTCCGGCATATATGGATGGTCTCTGGGGTTCGATTTGGTCTTTTTCAGAGGGGAATTTTCTTAAGAAATATCCTAGAACTTTGCGGTTTGGCGTTTCGGTGGCATTCGGGGCGCCGATAGAGCCTGAAGAAGATTTAGGGGCTGCCTTACGTCGGCTTTCGACCCTCACCTTAGAAGAGCGCGAGCATCAATGGTTTTTGCGAAAGAACGGGGCCTCTCGAATCTTATCGGATTTGCCGGAGGGGTGGGTAGAAATGGAGGAATTGTGTTGGGAAGATAGCCAGAATGGCTGCTCGATGCGCAAGAATGCACTTCAGCTCGGACAAGTGCACCTTGCGAGCCAGCGCTCGAGGATGCTTGTGGAATGGGTCCCCGGTGATGAGCTCAGTGGTGTTCTCGGGATTTTATGGCCGTTTTATCTTGGGGCGAGTGTGTGTGTGTTTGAGCGCCCTTCTTGCGACGTTATTGCAGCCAAAGTTCAGGAGCTACACCTTGATGTCGTTGTCTTGAGAACGCGTCAGGGTCGTGAACAGCTCGTTGATCAATTAGCACAGCAGGGGATTTTCGTTTTAATTGTTGATGAGGAGGCCCGAAGCAATGGAGAGTATTTTGGTTGTTTGGTTCGCAATCAGCGAGTGGTGAGCTACGCGTTGGCTCACCCTGACTACGAGACATCGACGCGAATGCCTCAAAGTGGATGGAAATCGGGTTCTCGAGGAAAGTTGTTACCAGGTTTATTGCAGGAGGAATTTGGGCCGCTCGACAAAGAAGGCTTTCTCGTTGATTCAGTTCCGGGTTGACTGCTGGGGTGAGAGGGTATTGGTTCCCGCCATGCAAGAGAGCGATCAGGAAACTGGAGTCGTCGATGAAGAAGTAGTCCCTGAACAGGCTGTGAACGAGGGTGAGGCTTCGGAGGCTGTCGAGTTGGAGGGTAATCCCAAGGAAGACGAGAGTGACAGCGAAGAGCCCAAAGAAGCTTTGAGTCCTGAACAAGAGGCAGCCAAGTGGAGGGAGGCGGCAATTCGAACTGCGGCAGATCTTGATAATTACCGGAAACGAATGGCTCGTGAACGAGCAGATGATCTTCGGTATGCCAAAGGGGGGTTGATCGAAGAATTGTTACCAGTCTTTGATAATTTTTTGATGGGATTGCAGATGGCCGAGCAAGAACAGGATTCGATGATCTATAAGGGAATGGCAATGGTGAAAGGTCAGCTTGACGATTTTTTGTCAGCGCAAGGTGTCAAAGAAGTCAACAGCCAAGGGGTGTTCGATCCAAATTATCACGAAGCCGTTGCCGAAGAGTTTCAGCAAGGAGCTGAGCCTGGAGAAATCCTTTTTGTAAAACGTAAGGGCTACATGTTGCATGACCGGCTGTTGCGAGCTGCGGCGGTGATTGTCGCAAAAAGTGCTGATGAGGAACCATCTGAACCGCAAGAGGAAGAATAATGGCCCAACGTGATTACTATGAAGTCCTCGGAGTATCGAGGGATGCTTCTCAGGCAGAGATTAAGAAAGCTTACCGAAAGGCTGCAGTTCAATTTCATCCGGACAAAAATCCAGATGATCCTCAAGCTGAAGAAAAATTTAAAGAGCTAGGGCAAGCCTATGAGGTCATTGGCGACGAAGAAAAGCGGGCGGCCTATGATCGTTATGGACATGCCGCTTTTGAAGGCGGTGGAGGAGGCCGTAGAGGGGGAGGATTCCACGATCCGATGGATATTTTTAGCCAAGTGTTTGGCGGTGCAGGTGGGAGCATGTTCGATGACCTCTTCGGAGGAGGCGGTGGTCGTCGGCGAGACCCATCCGGCAAAAAGCGGGGAAGTGATCTTCGCTACGATCTTGAGATCACTCTAGAGCAAGCCGCTGAAGGTGTGGAGAAAGAGTTAGAGATTGAAAAATATGGCAGCTGCTCAAAGTGTTCTGGTTCGGGAGCAAAATCTGGAGGAGGGGGTGCCAAACCGTGCTCAACTTGCGGAGGAAGAGGTGTGGTTGGCCAACAGCGCGGAATTTTTATCCAGCAGGCGACGTGTCCCGAGTGTCGAGGAGCTGGCCAAGTAATCGCTGATCCTTGTTCAGATTGCCATGGAGAGGGACGCAAGCAGGGGACCGAGCGTGTTAAGATTCGGATCCCAGCTGGAGTTGACGACGGAACTCGTCTTCGTTCAACGGGTAAAGGAGATGCTGGATTAAGAGGGGGACCTGCCGGGGATCTGTATGTTTTTCTCTCTCTGCAACCTCACGATGTTTTTCAGAGAGATGACGATGATCTCTACTGTGAGGTGCCCTTGCCATTCTCTACGGCGGCCCTTGGAGGTGAACTTGAGGTTCCCACGTTGACAGGAAGAGCGACAATGAAAATTCCTGCTGGGACACAGGGCGGGACAACATTCCGCCTGCGAGACCGTGGGATGACCTCTTTATCCAGTGGGAGAAAGGGAGATCTTCATGTCGAAGTACAAGTTGAAGTGCCCACAAAGCTGAACTCTGATCAAAAAGAAAAACTCAAAGAGTTTACGGAATCGATCGGAGAGAAAAACTCTCCAATGCAAGAATCGTTTTTTGAGAAAGCCAAACGGTTC
>Ga0181566_10001844_pt1 | contig 17505 bp, 10 predicted proteins | sample 101ome_15_FD_133762 | JGI IMG/M metagenome (GOLD analysis project Ga0181566, IMG submission 133762) | Coastal salt marsh microbial communities from the Groves Creek Marsh, Skidaway Island, Georgia - 101402AT metaG (megahit assembly) | ecosystem: Environmental > Aquatic > Marine > Intertidal...
CTCTCAAATCTCCTGAAAGACGGTACTATTAGACCCCCCATGGTTGTTAGAACCATAATAGAGACCGCTAGTGTAAAAGTAGTCAAAACGTTAGTCGCCTGAATCATCCAACCCCCGATAAGAGGTGAAAATGGGATGAAAATTAGAGATCCAATCGCATCAAGAGAGTTGACCCTACCTCTTAGGTGCTGGTCCACACTGTCTGACATCGTAGTCCTCCATATTACCCCAAGAGTCCCTCCTAGGAATCCCTCGATAAGAACGAATAGCAAAATCAGTAGGAATGGTATTGGCATCGCCCACATGAGCATGCACCACGCGATACCGCCTATCAGAACGTAGAAGACGAGGCCTCTAGACTTCTTCGAGATAGGTCTGAATCCGGCAAACAATGAACCAATCATCGCCCCCCCCGCGCCAACAGCGCCGAAGATTCCGAATTCCTTAGCGCCAAGACCTTTATTCTCGATTATGAATGGAATTCCTATTTCTATCGCCGAGTCGCCGATGTGCCAAATCATGAACATTACAATCCCCGCCAACAACCATGGTTGGGTTTTGACGAAAGCCCATGCCTCCGCAACTTCTTCCTTCAGACTCTCTACACCATCTACCCTATCTATTGGAATTTCTGAGATAGTCCACAAAATCGCGCCGCTAAACAGGAAAGTCAAAACATCAAGCAATAGGCATAATTCAATACCCCATTGTTCTACACTGAATCCTCCAATTAGAGGTCCTAGCATCCAAGCTGCAGTCATTGCTACTCCTCTAAGTGCGTTAGCTTGGGGTAGGATTTCTTCCTCCACTAAGTCAGGTACCAGAGCACCAATTGCAGGAATTGAGAAGGCACCTGCACCTCCTGTAAGGAAGGTGATCACGAGTAGTGTATTGATGACGTCAAAGCCAGCCATCAGCGCAAACATTGCTAATGCAACTAGTACTGCCTGGGATAAATCTGAGATTAGAGCAACAGTTCTCCTCGGCATTCTGTCTACGACCATGCCTCCGTAAAATAGCAAGGGGAGGTGCCCAAGAAAATAGGCTGTGAAAACCATACCGTATGCCTTCGGTCCACCCACCTCTGCTATGGTCCACCCCATGCCAATAATGAAGATCGAACTACCGAGCATATTGACGCCATTTCCGATTAACAATCGACGGAACTCTGGGATTTGCCATGCCTCAGACAACCCCATGGCAGAAATGCGGAATTATTTTCATTTCAACCTACTTGCTGTCTATGAGCTAGAATTACTATTTGTTCAGAATTATTCGTATGTCAAAAATTGACAACTCCAGATTAAAATTTTTCTCCATTCGAATAAAATTCAATCTGTTTTTTGTGTATATGTACAATTAATTAAAAAATTAATGAAACTAATCCAATGAATATTTGTTTTCGCTGTACAAATGGAGAGTTATATTAACCACCTCTCATTCCGGGGTGTTCATGGATGCTAAAGCCAAACTTGAGTACATCTGGTTAGATGGATATGAACCGACACAGAACATGCGAAGCAAGACTTTGATTCGAAATAATTTCTCTGGGAAAGTGGAGGATTGCCCAATGTGGTCTTTCGATGGTTCATCTACAAAACAAGCTGATGGAGGGGATTCAGATTGCTTACTAAAACCCGTAAACATCTTTCCTGACCCTCAGAGAATAAATGGTTATCTCGTCATGTGTGAAGTCCTGAATGCCGACGGTACTCCCCACCCAAGTAATGGTCGTGCCACAATTGAAGAGGACGATGACGATTTTTGGTTCGGATACGAGCAAGAATATTTCATTATGGACGTTGAAACACAACTTCCTTTGGGATTCCCTGTGGGTGGATATCCTGGTCCTCAGGGTCTCTACTACTGTTCCGTCGGTGGGAAAAATACCCATGGAAGGGATCTAGTGGAAGAGCACGCTGACCTATGTCTGGAAGCTGGAATAAACTACGAGGGAATTAACCAAGAAGTTGCATGTGGTCAATGGGAATTCCAAATTTTCGCCAAGGGTGCTAAGCAAGCGGGGGATGAGCTTTGGGTGGCAAGATATCTTTTGGATAGATGCACAGAAAAGTATGGTTACTATATCGAATACCACCCTAAGCCAATCAAGGGTGATTGGAATGGTTCCGGTATGCATGTAAATTTCAGCGATGGAAGAATGCGAGACGAGGGAGGAGAGCAATTATTCACAGATATTTGTGAGGCATTCGGCAGAAATATCGATGCTCACATGTCAGTATACGGAGCTCATAATGAGCAAAGGCTCACTGGCCTGCACGAAACACAAGCCATTGACCAGTTTTCATATGGTGTATCGGATAGAGGTGCATCAATTAGAATTCCTATTGGTACAATCGAAGATGGTTGGAAGGGTCGTTTAGAAGATCGTCGCCCAGCCTCAAATGGTGACCCCTATAAGATTGGAGCGGTAGTAATTACAACCACTAAATCTGCGTATTAGAATAGTCCTCTGGATTTTTCATTAATTCACTCCAAATTAATGAGAATGCGGGTGAGTAAATCGATGAATCGTTTAGATTAGAATCATCTAAAGTTTCTATTGAGAACCACTTAATTTCAGAAATTTCATCCATATTGGGTGAAAATGGGCCTTCAGAAAAATATCGATAAACCCAAGAGAACTCATTGTCGGTTTCCTTACAAGCATCCACTTTGAAAACCTTCTCAGGAAATCCTTCGAATTTTATTCCCAATTCTTCCCAGGATTCTCTAATTACGGCTTCGTCATAATTCTCTCCAGAATCAACATGTCCGGATACTGAAGAATCCCAAGTTCCAGGAAATGTATCCTTTTCCATTGACCTCTTTTGTAACAGTACTGACCCTTGTTTGTTGAAAATTAGTAGATGGACTGACCTATGCTTCAGGCCCATTCTGTGAACCTCATTCCGACTAGCCGACCCAACGATTTCGTCATTATCATTCACTATATCAAAAATTTCAGATTCCTCATTCATTGTGAGGCCTCTATCAGTGAAACGACCTCTTCAGCACAACCCCAGGAGAGGGTCACTCCTGCGCCTCCGTGTCCATAATTATGGACGATTAAAGTGTCATTAAGTAACTCAGATTCAAGACGAACTTCACTTCTTGAAGGGCGGAGGCCAACCGATTCTCCAATAATCTTGCTTCTATCAAGTTCAGGCCAAACCGCTTCGCATTTTTGTAGGATAGTTTCACGGTCTGATTCACGTAATTCAAGGCTCCAGTCATCACTTTGAGCGGTTCCGCCAAGTACTGTACAATCCCTCCTTGCAATGGTATATGTCAAGGTCTCTGGCTGTTGGTCAAATCTACCATATCCAGGGTCTTGATTAATGTAGATGATCTGGCCGCGAACTGGTTTAACCTCTGTATCTTGGCATAATTCTCTTGCTCCTATACCGCTACAATTCACAATAACTTCAGCTGATATTTCGGCTAAATCTTCAACAATAATTTCTTCGATTATTCCACCCAATTCACGAGTTCGTTGTAACAGCCAAGGCATGTAGTGATGCATCTCTATAATTGGTGATTCAAATTCCCATCCGAAAATCCAACCTTCTGGAATTTCGTCTGAGTCTAGAACTCGGAAGTGAGTGATATCTTCCCTCCAACCGGGAAGTTCTACAACTTCACGAAGGTATTCTCTACCAAATCTCATGGTTATTCCAGACGTTGGTTCTTGTTCCCCTAATCTCGTTAGTTCGGTATAGGTCTCAGCACCCCAACGGTCTGTTTTCTCTATTGGATGTGCAAGAAATGGGTACCACAAAGCGGCAGCAACATCTGATACTAAATCTGGTGAAAATTCTCTAGCAAAGACTCGAACATCATGTCCGGCCTCTAACAAACGGATTGCAGTGGAGAGGCCAGAAACACCCGCTCCTATCACAACGCAATCCATGATCTGTGGGAGTTGAATAAACACTTGATGTCAACGGTCCAAAAGTGTCTTGAAACACTTGATGATGTCAACTATAACCGATAGTATGCCGAAGGTCAGGAAACCCAAGGGAGGATGGTACATTCCCCGAAAGAAAAAGCGTCGAACAGGACCTAGAGTCGCTCCTAGTGAAAAAGGCCTACCTCCTTGTCCAGCATGCGGTGAGTGGTCTATGCAGAAAGACAACAATAGAGTGGAATTGTATTGTGGCGCTTGTGGTGCAATCATGGGCTCACGCTAGTAATCAGGGCTGAACCTCAAATGGAAAGCCATCTACCGAGTCTTGTCGCTGTGATGAGGAACCGCACCGGATGCCTTGGGCGTCGCGAGTGATGGGCGATCTGAGCGGCACCGAGGTGATTCTATTTCAAGGATAATCACAGATGCAACTGGAAGGCGGTATCTACTGGAAGATCCAGTAGCCCTTACCCAAGCACCTGGGAACATACAACTGGCAACAAAAAGCAAGCCATGGAATAATTACTGGAGAATGCTCGGGACGGTAATTCTTGCATTCATTTTGATTTGGTTTGGGCTTAGTTTTGTTATTGCAGGTCTAATCTACGGTGTGGTTGAACTTACAGCTCTAGGGGCTATTTGTTCTTTAATTCCACTACCATTCTTAATTCTCCTCCACCGACCTAAGTTGATTCATGTTAGGTTGGCAACTCCGGACAAATCAGGGAAGAATCATCATCCTCTCCCAGAGGGTGGCTCCCTCAAAACTCCTGAGCGAACAAGCTTCCAGCGTTTTGTGATAACGGACGATTCAGTTCTAGACTTGCCCCCATTGACTCAAGTTTGGGGTGCATTTATCGCGATCTTGGTATTTGGTTTGATGCTATCAATTCCACTACTGCTATCGCTATTGTCTGGAGATGAAGACTTACTTGGAGTAGTTTACTTACTTTCTTTCATACCAGTGCTCCTCCTCTCAATAGCAGCATTTTCGATTCCTGTCTTTGCATGGTGGGCAACCTCATCGAAAATTATTGGTCTGCCTACCAAAAGAAGGGACGCTGAGGCGTGGATGATCGCTGGAATGGCATCTGCTCTTCCAGCATTAATTGTAAACAGTTTTCTCTTCCCTCTTATTCTTCCAAGTGGCCTTTCAGATTCTACTGAAATGGCTTTGACTGCAGCGATTAGTGCGCCAATCGGAGAAGAAATCTTCAAATTATTGGCTGTATGTTTGTTTTTGTCTTCTATTCGTAATCCAAAAAAGGGATTTCAAGTCGGATTCACTGTTGGATTAGGATTTGCTTTAATCGAGAACCTCGCCTATATTTTGGGTAGTGCTTTTGGGGGCGCTCCCTCAATGACCCTAACAGCGCTGATGAGAGGAATTGGCTCAATTCCTGCGCATGGATTATGGACAGGAATCTCAGGTTTTGGTCTTGGCTATTATTCGAAAACCACAGATGCCGACAAGCGAATGAAGTGGGTAATTAATCGATTCAGTATTAAATCGGTTGATTTCGCAGAAAACCTTGGCTTCGACATAGATGGTGATGGTGACTATTCTGGCTTTGATGATTTTAGACCTACGTTTGAGGAAATGTTGGCGAAAGACGATGAAGGATCTAACTGGAAATTAATAGACAAAAAAACAGGGGGAGAAATCGATGCCCCCGGTGTCAGAACTAGAGATGTCGGTCATTCATTGGTGACTTCATTGGATGCTGCAAAACTAGGAACAGATGCTGGATTCAGCATATTGCCTGCAAAGAATGTAATGGGTTGTCTCAGCATTGCCATAGGTGGTCATGCATTCTGGAATGGAACTCTTGTTAGTGTCGAGAAATTAGGCGACTTAGTTGGACTTGGTTGGGGTGGTGTTTTTTTACTGAATATGGCTTGGGTTTCGATACTGATTATTGTGTTACTCATTCTCGCTCGTGGTATCTTCAGGGGGGTTCGTTCTCTCCCCGCGAATTAGGCCAAATTGGGGAATCCTTCATCATCCTCTGACGTCGTAATGGTAGGGTAGGACATGGACCCAACAGCAGACCAGATGATTTCTGTCAGCCTAGTATTCGGCTTGATGATGCTCTCTGCAGTGCGTGGAATATTAGATAGAACTGGATTAATTGCGGCCGCAATAGTTGGACTTATAGTATCTCTGTTTGGTCATTGGACATGGTTAACGATTCTGATTTCATTCCTCGCAGTGGGCTCATTAGCAACGTTGTGGAAGTATGAAGAGAAGGCCTCCTTAAGGTTGGCAGAGGACAACAAAGGAGCTCGTGGATGGCGTAATGTGATGGCTAATGGAGGGGTAGCCTCATTAGTGGCTATTGCAAATTTCACTCTCGATCAACCGGAATGGGCTTACTTGGCAGCCTGCGCTTCAATCTCCGTAGCCGCCTCAGATACATTAGCCTCCGAAATAGGTAGTTTAGATCCTAGAACTCGAAGTATAATCAACCTTGAAGCAGTACCGGCTGGAACTAACGGAGGAATGTCGGTTACTGGCACATTCGCTGCATTGGGTGGTGCTGCATTAATTGCATTCCTTTCGGTGAGTCTTTCTTCAATTACTGACGTTGAAATCCCTCTATTGACAATTTTTGTGTTAATAACACTCATCGGTTGGCTTGGTTGTCAAGTGGATTCCATTCTAGGGGCACTTTTTGAGAACAAAGGCCTAATTGGAAAGCATTCTGTAAACTTTCTTGCAACACTATCAGGTGCGTTAATGGCTGTAATTTTCCATACTCGCTTCCTCTAACGGGAAGCCAGTTTGGAGTCTAGAGAATGCGGTTTTGTTCAACCCAACGAAGCGGGAGGTTTGAATGCCGGTTCAATTGGCGAAGGGGCAAGAGGTGTGACCGTTGTTAAGGACAAGATCTGTTGCAACAGCAATTTTTCTTCTTCTTGTCGGAACTTTTGTAGCCAGTTCTACTAGTGGTCAAGAGGTAGAAGAATTCGGTCCGGGACTAGAACTCAGCATCCCTCAAAGTCACAATATATTCCTTCATGGTACAGAAGAAGCACCCGAGCTTCGTAGAGACTGGCCGATTCTTACCGGGATACCGGGTGGTTCCGCCAGTTTCTCTAAGACAGCGGGTGCGCCGCAAAATCTCGTGGATGTTCAAGGAACACCAATAGTAGAGGCGCTTTCCCTAAATGGCACAGTAATGGTTGAATTATACGCTTCATTAGAAGCGAAATCCCCAGTTTGTAGACAAACGAATGTTGTCCCGGGTTCTCCTGCAGGAGCTACAACCCAATTTTTTGTCACACTAAAGTGGGGCGCTTATACCCTTCTAAATGACATGGCCACAAATGTCGTAACAATGGAAGAATCCTATACTCAATCCCATATTTTTCAGGTCGAAGCACCCGTCAATGATGTGGACTTAGGACCAGGAGATGCCTTATCTCTCCAAATATCCGTACAGCACGATTGTGTTCAACCTGGGTCATTATGGTGGGGTACGTATGATGCCAAAAGTGGAATCACATTTTCTGGGAATTTGATAGATCCTCAATTAGACCAAGTCACCGATTCGAACCGCATTACAAGAATCGAATTTACTCCAATATCACCTTGGGGCCCTACGGACTTTTCACAGCAGGTAATCGAAGTTGTCGGGCCTATGGATAGTTACGAATCCATGGTTCATGGATTCGGTCAAGAAGATCAGAGGCTAGAACACTTTGAATCACCTCATTCCTTTAGAGTCGGGGAAGCAAATAGGACCGTTCTTACATGGTCTACATCAAAACCATTGGAACCCGGATTGTACATGATTGATGGTTGCTTCAAACTTCAAGATCAAGACCCTGCTGAACCTTGTGATGTTATTGGAGTTTTGAAATTCAAAGTGGAGGAAGATCCTCAAGCACTGTTGAGTGGAACGTGGGTCGCTGTAATGATTCCACTTGGAGTAATTGCTTGGCTCGGGGTATCAATGAAAGAGGCTATGTTACCTCTTCCAGCTTATGCTGTAATTCTCGTTCTCGCCATAGCAAGTATAGGTCCCGCTATCCATCTGCCCGACATAGACGCAAATGCACCACGTTCAGATGGCGCCGCTCCTTCTTTCACTCTCTTGGAACATGGGGGGGATGGCTCGATATCTTTGTTTGAATTACTCTCTGATTCCGATGCAGTTGTTGTTGGATTATATGTTCCCGGGTCTGCTAACGCAAACCGACAGGTAAATGATTTCCGAATGGCTGATGCGTTGATTGATAGAGACATTTCATTCGTTCAAATAGCTACGGGAGAGGGGGTTAGAGCTGTCGATTTAGACTCCCATTCCGAGTTGATTAATGGCTCTTGGCCATTATTGATGGATAATGCAGATTCAAGTGTGGGGAAATCCTTCCCAAGTGGGGCAAGTGATGCAGTAATCATCATAGATGCAGCGGGTTTCATCACTGATTGGTCACCTGGAATCTACTCAAGCTCGGAGATTGCTGACGCGGTCGAAGAAGCAACAAAGGGCTCTGGGCATAGCGTATTCGATCCAATTACTCTACTATGGGGGACTGCTTTACTTCCATTGTTTGTTCTAGCAATGCCGCGCGAAAGGAAATACGAGCAGCCTGATGAAGTTCTCCTGCCAGGTTCCGGAGTATTGTTGACTTTGCTTGCTGCAGGCGTGGGCTTTTCTTTGTGGGCAATACCAATCTCACTGATGGCAGCATTTGGCTTGGGGGCATGGTGGATATGGATTGAATTTACACTTGCCCTCATCCTAACATACCACGGAATAAGGACACTAACAAGTGGCAAAATCCCAGAGTTGGACTGGATTTCAAATAAGATTCATTCTATACTACCAGATGAGTATCGTGATTGGAAAAAGGCATCATCATTCAGTGATGACCTTCACTTAGGAATTTGGGTGGCCTGGCTGATTTGGTTGCGCACACCCGATTTGGTTGCTCAGGGTGTGGGTGCAATTGCTCGGACTGGATTTTTGGGAATAATCCTCTCTTTGTTGATGCTATTAGGTCTAATCCTAGCAGCAGGTTTGACTGTGGTCATTGCTCGTGCTGTAATCGGAATAACCGGTCCAATACCTAGAACACTTGGTAGCCTAAGTGTAGGGATTCGTCCAAGAGCATGGGGTCTAGCAAGTGCAATTTTGGGGTCTTGGTTGCTTATCAGCCTTCTAGTCGGCCCATTATTTGGGAATTTTTGATTACGAATAATCAACTCAACTCTAAACTAACCAACCGAGAGCATCATAAGAGTATGGCCGCTCGTCCAAGCACAGATTGGGGGTATAGTATAGCCCGGTATTATTACCGGCTCCAGACCGGTGGAGGGGGGTTCAAATCCCTCTGCCCCCACCATTAAATCAGCGATATTTTACCTATTATCTCCAGATTCATAGTGTGGTGGGATTGATGAAGTACGGCCGTTCGCATTTGCCATAATGGATAGTAGGTCGATTGCAGTAGCTCTAGTGCTCATTCTATTGTCTCCACTCGCTGGAAGTATTGCTGCCCCTAGTTCAAATCCTGAACATACCCCATTAGATTCTGGAGGTCTTCAGTTAATTGAAGAAGGTCTCACAACTGAAGTACCTGATCAGGAACCAATCTGGTGGGATTCTAGTTTAAATTGGTGGGAACATACCTCATTAGATTCAGATCGCAATGGAATTCATGACTCGTTACAACTTGAATCCGGACCGGTAAATGTTGGATTATCCTATTTCCGTGATGTTTCGATTATGGACAAAATCAAATTGGAAGAGTTAGGTTTTGATATTCAAATCGAATTGCCTGTTGTCGATGCATTATTACTTGGGGATGTCAATGCAAGTCAAATCTGGCAATTAGCAGAATTGGATGGTGTAGTTATGGTGGAGAGATACGGTTCTCTAGTTTTCTATGGAGATGTACAAACTCCTGCGGTGAAAGCCAAGAACTCCTCAGAATATCCAATTGGAGCATGGGATTTTGGAGTGACAGGTAAAGGAATTAATATCGCGATGGTTGATACTGGTGTTGACAATGAACATCCTGGACTCAATACGAAATTTGTAGCGGGATATGATGCTGTTTGCTTCGTACATTCAGACCCGCAATGTATCCTTGCAGGAGGTCGTGAGGATGATGGTTCATTTGATCCAGATGATGGCAATCAACATGGTACAGCATGTATGGGTATGGCAAGTGCAACTGGTATCGAGGCCGACGGCTCCCAATCTGATTTCTACGGTTCTGCCCCAGATGCTGGCTTAGTAGACGTTCGAATAGGAACAGATGTAGGTGCAGGACCGTTCGAAAATTATCTTTTGGAGCAAGAATTTTACGAATCTGCCATGAATGGTCTTCAGTGGATTATAGACCATCGAGACGATGCCTGGCCAGGTGTAGAGGAAGAGAGTCATGGGATAGATATTATTTCTCTTTCATGGGGAATAACCAGCCATGAGAACGGAGGTTCAGATGGGACTGATATGCACAGCAGAATTCTTGATGAAGCCATGGAGTTAGGAGTAGTGGTTTCCAACGCTGCGGGTAATGATGGAGAAGATAACGATGGGTTATCTGGAATGAGTGCGTCCTCTCTTTCGATCACTGTTGCATCAACTGATGATCAGAATACCGTCAATAGATCAGACGACACCATTGCTGGATATTCATCAAGGGGTCCTCGCAAGGACAATGGTGATGGTAATCCACTAAACGAATTAATTCCAGAAATTAGTGCGCCAGGGACAAATATAATCCAAGCGGAAGGTTGTGTTTCGAGTGGGGGATGCAACAATTTCCTTGGAGGAGATGCATCGCAAAATACGTACACAGGAAGAGGTAGTGGAACTTCTTACGCTGCCCCTGCAGTGACTGGCATTGTAGCGTTGATTTGGGAGGCAAACGAAAATTTAACTCCATTACAAATCAAAGAAGTTCTCAAGCATACCTCTGAATCACGAGGTGAAGCCAGTGCTCCAGAGGTCGATCCATATTGGAATAGAGAATTTGGATATGGTATGGTTGATGCTTTAGAAGCAGTTGAACTTGCAATTTTCCTAAGAGATAGCGGACAAACTCCACTAATCGAACCAACATTACAGAATCACAGACTCAATTTTTCCTCTGGTGAGGTAATTAATTTGACAGGTCATGCTTGGGGCCAAGAAGGAAGTATTGATCGGGTAGAATATCGAATTGATGGAGGCGAATGGATGGAGACAACTTACTCAATCACTCCAAGTCAGGTAGGTGCTCTAACTCCCTTCTTTTGGCACATTTTATTGGATCCAAATAAACTGCCATCTGGGAACCATACTGTGGAAGTTCATGCTGTTGCTGGTTCTATGCATTCATTACCGGTATTCTTCAAAATAGAGGGTACAGGCGGTACTTCAGAATCACTAGCGATTCCTCCAATTGCAATCGGTATTGTTGTTGTTGTTGCATTGGCCTGGGTCGCATCATTAGTTCTAGTCAGAATGCGTTCTGATGACGAGATTGAAACTATGATTAACAGTATTCGAAATCGAAATGAGATTGAGGAAGTTGTAGAAGCGGAGTTACTCGACTCTGAAAATTAATTGGAAAATAATTCAGATTAATTTCTCATCTTATCATACGAATCCGAAGGATTCGAGGGTGTTAGTTCAAATGCTCATTCCCTTCTCCGTAGGTCATGGTGCGGTTTTCAGAACGGGCGAACAGCATACGTCCGACTGGAGTTCGTCGTATGTTCGATATGGCGGGTGATGACTCGGTTCAATTTGGTTTGGGAGAACCAGACTTTCAGCCGCCTGAGTTGGCAATCGATGCTTTCGAGAAAGCTATGAGAGAAGGTCGTAACAAGTACACAACTACTGCGGGTTTACCTGAACTTAGACAAAAGATTGCAGAAACTTGGCACTATCTTTCCCCAGACTTGGATGAAACTAATGTCTGCATTACAATGAGTGGTACAAATGCATTGTTGGATATTTTTCTCGCACTAGTTGACCCTGGAGACGAGGTCTTGATTCCGGAACCCTACTTTCCTTTGTACCCTCCAGATGTAGTGATTTGTGGTGGTCAACCTTCGCTTTATCCATGCAGATTTGAAAATGGATTCGTACCGAAGATTGAGGATTTAGAGGAAAGAGTCAACGAAAATACTGTCGCGATATTGTATAATTTCCCAAGTAACCCTACCGGGGGGAATGTCACCCCGGAAGAGCGCGATGAGTTACTTGCTTTTGCAGAGCGAAACGACTTATGGGTAATCACCGATGAAGTCTATGATAGAATTGTATACGATTGTGAACACGTGTCCTTCCTCGGTGCTGGTTATGACAAAGTAATCATGATTAATTCATTCTCCAAAACTTTCGCAATGACTGGTTGGAGAATTGGATATATTCTTTCAGAGAATGAAGAGGCCATGACTCACATTACAAAAATGCAGTATTATGTCACTGCGTGCAGTAATGATGCAATGCAATATGCAGTGCTCGAGGCAATGGAAAAAGCGCCAAACTATCCTGCACAAATGTGTCAAGAATTCAAGGCTAGAAGAGATCTAATTTGTGATAGATTGAATGCAATGGAAGGAGTATCTTGTCATATCCCTACTGGGGCATTCTATGTATTTCCCAAGGTTGATGTTCCTGGGATGAACAGTGAAGAGATTGCGATGGCTCTCCTAGAAGGTGGTGTTCTTTGTAGCCCGGGCTCAGCCTTCGGAGAAGCTGGTGAAGGCCATCTTAGATTTGCATATACCATTGGCCGAGAAGACATCTCAAGAGGAATGGATAGAGTCGAGAAAGTATTAGCAAATCTTCGTTCGAATTGAGTTGGTGAAACTTTGACTGGTATCAGCCTGCTGGCTTATTTTTTGACTGGATTCGCGATTTTTTCCTATAGTTGTGCTAAGTTAGATTCGAAACTAGTGCTTGGGTTAGCAGTTTTGGCAACCATCGGCCTTTACCTCTTAGGGCCTAATCCATTCCTGTTCGGAATGATATTGGCAACTGGGTGGTATTTGCTCAACATGGGGGTTGAGAAATTCTTTCCAATCATCGACTAGTCATCGAATAAACCAAATGGTAAATCAACCATTCTACTTTCATTTTCATTTGTCTCGTCATCCAATTCATTGGTTTCAGTTGAATTAGTAGTACGCCGCCATGGAGGTAAATCATCTGTTTTTTCTTCTGAAATTTGCATTTCTACTGTTGATTTACTTTCTTCTTCAAGCAGATTTTGGTTTAGATTTTCGATTTTCTCTTCTGGATCTCGCATCCAATCAGGCATTTCATGTGCCCCTGCTAGAACTGAAATAGTTGTGAAAACAGCCACAGGAAGGACAGATATAGCTACAAGAAAATCGATTATTGCTCCATCTGGAATCTGATCCGCTGGCATTATTGATTTCATTAAAACAGCCTCCAGCTGAACATTATGCCATGCCTGATAATCAACATCAAGTCTATCCAAGGAAAACTGAAGCATTACTCTTGCAATTACCCAAAAAATAACTATAGGTAATATCCAGGAAAACTTCGAAATTTTTGCTAGAATATTCCTGAACCAAGCAGCGATTCCAATAAGATGCGTTGAATAAAGAGGTTGTATTCTTAGGCCGAACCAAAGAGCGATGAAATAACCTACCATACCCAATTCAAATGCACGTTCGGGCTCGACATAACTTTCAGGAATTCCTTCCATAATTAACAGAGGGATTGCGATTAATGCAACCTGGATGGGGATGGCTAAAATTTGTAATCCTCCATGGATTGAAAATAAGTCGTAAGTGTCAGTTCTGCTACTGACCAAACGGGCCATTTTACCGTAGGGGCTATTCTGTAAGTTCAATCTCGCTCTATCAATCAATTCTGGTGTATTGACGTTTCTTCTCAAGCCCAAAACTGTCGACCAACCGCCCCTTTCTACGACGCTTACGGGTGAATATGCCCCTGCAATTAGGGCTAAAATCAATGATAGTGTTCCATATAGTAATCCGGCAATAATGATCCAATCTAGGGCCGCTAAATCAATGTCAAACGAGAGTTGATCACCTTCGTTTTTTATTGACAACAAATAAGTCAAGGAGAATCCAATAATCGGCGCAATTGTAACTTGTCCGAGAACAATTATGGCGAGAACAAAGCGTGGAAAAAACGGGTTTGCACGCTTAGTCATATGCCCGTCGCACCTTGCTGACAACATAAGCCCTTCATCGGTTGAACAGGATTCTAGACTCGTTCCTAAACACCTCTATGATTTCCCAAAAATCATTTTCATGCCGCCCGTAGGGCGGCGCACGCAGTTACCGAACCTTCATACCCGAGCCGATATCGCAGAACCTCGTTGTCCATGCGTAATATGTCACCACTAGCCCTTTTTGCCATTCTTATGGTGACGAGCCTTTCGCCACTCGCGTTCGGCCCGGCACTGGAGCACAATCCCACTCGAGAAGTGTCTCCAAGAGCACTGATCGATTTCGAGGTATCTGATATCGAATTAGGTAACGGTACACTAGAGGCGCGTGAATGGTTAAACCCAGATGGTAGTATTGTTCAGTATGTCATGAGAGATGAATTGATTCAAATCAACGTGACATTTACTCAGGCAGGAACCTCCGGTCAACCTGCTAGTGCAGTTGGAATAATGCAAATCTGGCATCCAGTTGGTGTAATGGTAGCGGAATGGTCAGTGAATATGACCCTATCAGGAGCCCAATCATTCAGGGCTGAATTTTATTGGACTCCAACGGCAGCTCAGAGTTATCTCGATGATGATGGGTATCTTCTCGGAGGAATTATCCTCAGAGGAATTGTAGACGGTGGCCTCGCAGATGACAATTCAAACAATAATCAGTACGATCGCTTGATGCCAGTCGCGATTTGGAACGACCCTATGGAAAACGGAATTTGCGGCGACGTTGACGGGGATGGAACAATCGATTGTCCCAACCAGCTAAGTTACAACAATCCAACATGGGTAGGTGCTGGATACGATGCGGATGGATCTATTTCTGGAGACCCCGATTACTACGGCCACTGGAGAATGGAGAATGCATCGAGTGCTGTTGGTGAAAAGCATTGGAGAGTTTCGAGACCTGGTGCAGACTATGCCAGTAACAGACAAGATAGACTTTGGTGGGGTTGGCTAACTCCATTCGATTCATGTGAAGACCCAGGTCATGGGTTAGGTTCTGGGACATACGATCCAACAGTATCGACAATTTATGCAAACTATTTCTGCAGAGCAAGAATTCGAGGGTTCGACTATCTAAACTTGCAGTTAGTCACCAATGCATGGGGTAGTATGGGGCAAGGAGACACAGTCAGATTAGAGGCTGATGCTGGGAATGAGGAATTCTTCAACTACTCAGCAATGCCATTATCTACTACTTTTGGAAACTGGACACAATTGGTTTGGAACATGACCGATGTTCATCCGAATGGAGATTACACTGTTGCATTCAGATTTGATTCAGATTCATCAGTTGCCACCCAAGGAATTCATCTTGATGGTTTTATTCTCTTTGGAATTGAGAGAGTGCCGGAATATACACTCGATGTTGAATGTGACGATCCACTTCCTAATGCTTACATCGTAATTCCAGCAGACCCAACCCCCCCTACATTGGGCTGCACAGTCAAGAACAACGGATATGTTGACATTACACTTCGAGTTTACACTGAAGTTTCAAACAAATCTTGGATGTGGGATTTCCCACTTAGAATCGAATCAAATCATCCAAATGATTTCGACAATAATGTTGTGACCAAGAATATCAAACCCCTGGAAACCATGGATTTATGGGTCAATCTTACAATTCCTGACGGAGCGACTGTACAGGAAGTAGACTGGTATGTTCATATTGGAGATGGGATAACTAACTTTTCCAAATGGAGCATCAATCTACCCGTTGATGTAACGGCTTCTTATTCGTCCTATCTCACTCAAAAAACCTTGGAAAACCCAGCAATAACCTTACTTCCAGGGGAAACCGGTGATGTAGTTATGACCCTAAAGAATACGGGTAACCAAAGGGCAATTTGGAATTTAGGAGGTACATTTGCCGACAATCGTTGGAGTGCATCCAATCTTGTCTGGACAAATGAAACCGGAGTTGAGATAACAAGTGTGGAGATGGATTTGAATGAAAAATTCGAATTGCATGCCAGAATCACATCTCCTGATGAGATTACTCCTGGAACGTATGCAATAACCCTGATTGCTAGTGGTAGAGCTCCTGCCAATTTCCAAACAGAATGGACAATTCATGTTGAGGTTCCAATAGATCATGACCTGAAACTAGTTCCTCAAATTAGAGAGATGATGGCTCCAGCAGATGGTGCCTTACGTTGGATCGAAATTCAATTGGTAAATGATGGCAATTCAGAAGAGGCATTCGATTTGTCAATCGCTGCTGACTGGCGTCTGGGTTTGGAGGTGAATGCTGAACAAACCCTCGGAATAGACCCATTCGGCGGGGATACAAGTGTCTTGTTGATGTTCCCAATGCCGTATGGTATAGAAAATGAAACCTATCAGATTTGGGTCCATGCAACAAGTCAGATCAACCCTGATTATCAGAGAAGCGTACAGCTATTACTTACTGTTCCAGAAACTTACCTTATCGAAATACCAGACCTAGATCTGACCAACGAGGTTTATCGTGCTGGTGACGACGCTAGGACAATGCGTTGGGAGGTTTGGAATAACGGAAACATGCCTGATAAATTCGACATTTCATTTGATAAGAGTCACGAAGATATCACAGTCTTTGCAACAGGGCTTAACAGTGGAAAGACAGATTGGATTCAACCTGGGTCCTCAGTCAATTTGACAGTAAGTTATGCCTTTAGTCAAGGTGCAGATGGCGATAGAACAGTCACTTTGATCGCTGAAAGTCAACAAGCAGGTACAGTAGGGCAAACTGTCGCTGCAGAAGGCGAATCGGACTTCAAAGTAGGACAGGTTGGTTGGCTTCTCGTCACACCCCCAGCAGGGATAGTAATAGAAGACAAGGGCGAGGTTTCCCTAGAGTTCGTTGTTACGAATCTAAACCCTTCTTCGGAGCAATTGATGCGAGCAGATATCGATAGGATTTCTGAACCTAACCTGTTCTTCAACGTTGAGGATGTCAGAGTAAATAGCGAAGATCGAGATTTTGTTCTTCCTGCCAATGCAACAAAGATTGTCACAGTCACGGTTGACCTAAATCAAGAGAATCTCGATAATTTGGCAGAAAATACAATGACTTTCAACGTTATATTGACAGTCGACTCAGATATCGATAAAGTATCTGCATCAACTACTATACGGCTTCTGAAGACAGTCCCAGTTGAGGAGGGTCCAGATGTGGGATTCATGGCTAAACTAGCGGCCAATATCGTCTTCGTTATTGCTGGATTAGTAGCCATGATTGTAGTTTCAGTAATTACCTTCAGGGTAGTCAAAGAGGCTAGGGCACCACTGGAAGAGTACTCCAGTATCGAGGATTATTCTCCAAGTTTTGTGAATCTAGGAGGAGATAATTCAGTACCTGCCGCACCCGACCTTCCTGCGGCAGATGAAGTAGCCAATTCGATGTACGGTGGTTCTGCCGAGATTTTTGAAAA
>Ga0181566_10001855_pt1 | contig 17455 bp, 16 predicted proteins | sample 101ome_15_FD_133762 | JGI IMG/M metagenome (GOLD analysis project Ga0181566, IMG submission 133762) | Coastal salt marsh microbial communities from the Groves Creek Marsh, Skidaway Island, Georgia - 101402AT metaG (megahit assembly) | ecosystem: Environmental > Aquatic > Marine > Intertidal...
TGTCTTGATAATAAACCATATACCTTAAAGGAACAAACGAGGCTCGTACAGGTTTGTGATCCAAAATTAAAACCGATTTATGTTGTATTGGTGGAAGAAGGTGAATTGAGTACTACAGAAAGAGGTGAAGGTGGGTTTGGTTCTACTGGAGTATAAATATATATGTATAATTTATGAGTAGTAATTTTACATTCATAAATGACGAATGTGTGGAGGTATATAAAGGGAGTAATTATGATAAAAAATGTAAAAAGAGTAAACGGGTGATGGTATTTGATTTAGATGAAACACTCGGGTCATTTATTGAATTAAATTTATTGAACAATATTATTGAACAAATAAGTAAAAACAAGTGCAATATATCGTTTGATGAATTATTAGATATATATCCAGAATTCTTGCGAAATAATATTATACACATATTAAAATATATTTATAGACAAAAAAAGAAGAAAAAGTTGGATAAATTGTATTTATATACGAATAATCAGAGCAGAGGTGAGTTTGTTGACAATATTATTTCCTATTTTACAAATAAAGTCGCAAAAAATAAAGACAAATTGTTTGATCAGATTATTTATGCATTCAAAATAAATAATCAAATTGTTCAGATAGGTAGAACCACTCATAATAAGACATATCAAGACTTTATTCAGTGTACTTTATTACCGAAAAACACGCATGTTTGTTTTATTGATGATTTTAATTTTGATGAAATGAAAAAAGAACAGATTTATTATATACAACCGAAACCTTACCGGCATGGTCTTTCTAGCAATGAAATAATTGATCGTTTATATCAATCTCCATTTTTTGAAATGATTGATCCACACATGTTAGCAATAAAAGAACTCTTTTTTTCTAAATGCATTCAATCTAAAATATATAGTTTACATTCCGCACGTAACGATGCTTTTAAAGAAATGCAAGATGAAATATCCAAAAAAATCATGTATTATGTAAAGGATTATTTTTATATTACGAATAAGATTGATTGTACTAGAAAGAAGAAGAAGATGATTAATCATTTTACTAGAAAAAACAAACAAACGTGATAAAAGGGTTACACATTAAAGATTTAGAATGATACTTGGTATTTTCGCTGATATACGAATTATTTTTGAGAATATTCGTATGCCATTACGATGAGTTGTTCGGCTTCGTTCATTTTTTGGAATGTGATGCAATCATCAAAACGGTATTGTACAAACCTGCGTGCAGAATTTAAACACACAATTACGGTACCTTTGTTTCCGAATTTTATATTCATGACAATTCCTCCGTTCGTTAGTTTCCCCGTTGATTCCTGAATCCATCTTACATTTTTTCCTTTATGTAATTCATGTAACTCATCTACATATCTATAGCCGATTAATTTATCACAATATTCTCTTTTCGTTTCAATCGGTATGTCTATTTTCATAATGGCATTAAAAATCTCTTCATTGATCGTTTTCATAGTTTTGTTCTCTAAATAATTGTTTTTATCGTCTTCAATAGAATTGATTAATTGATTTATATCTATACTGGACAATAATGACGGATCTGTCATTGCGGCTTCAAATATTTCGTTCACTTCATTCTTTTCGCTCATATATCTAGTAATAATATAATTTTAAATCTATTAGATAAATTTCTATTATTATGATATGACCGATGTCATTAATATACATCATAAAAATTACATTATTCAAGATAGAATAGGAAGTGGTAAGTTCGGATCCGTATACAAAGGATATCATATAAGAACAAATAATAAAGTTGCAGTCAAGGTGGAGTCTTGTAATTCTAGTTATATTACACTTAAAAATGAAGCAAAAATATTGAGATATTTATCTGACAATAAGTGTAGAGAAGTGCCTTCTATACATTGGTATGGTAACATAGACAATTATTTAGTACTTATCTTACCTAGATATGATTGTTCTTTGTATGAATTACGACAAAATACGAATATGGATAAAGTATTAATTGATAATTTAATGACGAAAATGCTTTATATAATACAAGAAGTTCATAAATCTTACGTCGTCCATCGTGATATTAAACCGCATCATTTTATGATATCCAATGGTCATTTGACGCTAATTGATTTTGGAATTTCCACTTTCTTTGTAGATGAAAATAAGAAAAAAATCAAAAATAATCATAAAGAATGTATAATCGGAAGTAAAAATTATTGCAGCTATTTTATTCATGAAGGTCATAATTATTCGCCCCGAGATGATTTGCTTTCAATCGGCTATATTTATTTGTTCTTAATTTGTGATAGATTGCCTTGGGAAAATATAAATAAAGAATATGATACAACAATGAATGAAATTTATATTGATCATCCTAAAAACCAAGATATTATGCATTCCAAATCATTTGAACAATTACAGCCACTCGTGTTTCAATTAGATAATAATTTCGGTATCTTTTTACAAAAAGTTTATCAATGTGATTATTATGAAGACCCGAACTATATTGATCTTCTAGCTCTATTTTTATATTAACATTATAAACAATATAAATAAATGACTAGTACTATGGTATAAGTGTAATATGAGTTCCACTTCAGATAAGACAACTGGTCAAGTAAAATGGTTTAACAATAAGACAGGATATGGATTTATTACTGTAAATGATGGCGAACATAGCGGAAAGGATATTTTCGCTCACTATTCTGCTGTACAAGTCGGTGATTCTCAATATAAATTCTTGGTACAAGGTGAGTATGTTGAGTTTGGTTTGATCAAGCCAGAGACTGGTGATCATGAGTTCCAAGCAACTTCAATTACTGGTATTAAGGGTGGTAAGTTGATGTGTGAAATTCGCAGTCAACAACAATCTACTTCTCGTCCAAAGGGTGGTAAGGGCAGACGTCCACAACAAGAAGAACCTGCAGAGGTCACTGTATAAATCTGTATAGAAAGACATATAATTAAAAATATTGCAAAATCAAAATATATTATTAAAACTAATAATATATTAATTTTTATCAACTAGGATATGGCGTGAAATATTTTTGATAATTTTATTATCCATGCGGATTTGTTCTTCTCCAATATCGCCTAAAATGTTTCGCATCATATTGATACAAAAATCATATTTGGAGTTGTTCCAGTCTTGACATTCGGGGTATTTTTCTCTCCATAGCGGTATTATACCATAATTCTGATTTGCAACAATCGTTATCATATTCTTTAATCGTTGATTATCTGGTGTATCTTTGCTCCATTCATCGTTATCTTTTATATACATTGTTTCGCGTTTTAGATCTACACAGTGAAGTGGACGTTTTGTAACATCTAAATCACGTATTCTAGATATAATCATATCTGTCATACCATTTACGTAGCCATTTTTACCAATGTTCTCAATATCTTTAAATTCAGTGCTAATGTTCTCTATAAACTCCGACATATTCATCGCATCCTTACATGTTGTATTTAGGAAAAAGTTTAAATTGAATTTTTGATTATTATTTGTTGTGTTATTAATTGTTTGACTACCGTCTTTGACTGCTTCCAAGAGTTGTTTTTGAAGCGATTGATTCTCTTTTTGCTGTTCTACGAGCAAACACTTGAAATCTTGATTTTGTTTGATTAACTCCATAATGAGTTCATTTTCATTCGGTTTTAGATTACTATTTACTTCAGTTATGCTTTCACAAGTAGAATTATCGGCAAATTCACATTTTTTCCGATGTGCACATAAACTTGAATAATGCTTATATGACTTTCCACATAAACAATTGTACTGCTGATTTGCAGCCGAACTTTTACGGTTAGGATTTGTTAGTAATTTATGTTTTGCAGTCAAAAGATGACGAGAGTATTGACTATACCTGCTCGTAGTATAGTTGCAAATTTGACAACAAAAATCTTGGAACTTTTTTGGAACTTTTTTCATTAGGATTTTAGTATATAGTTCCTAACGAAAAAAGTTCCTAAATCGTTTTTTTGAGAAAATCTAAAAAAATTTATGCAGCGAAAATTGACGCGAAATTTGGTCGGTCTGTTAGCACCACCAGGCAAAAAACAGGGGTCAGCAAAAATTTATTTCGAAAACTTTTTTTCGAAATTAAAAATTGGACATTTTTTTTTGTCCATTTTTTTTTTTCGACCCCATTTCTTTTCGAAAAAATATTTAACATTTACAATTATTTTATTTACAGCATATTTTTATATATACCTATAATATACACTCTGTTAACAAGCATGAATTTTATTACAAAGGCCCAGTTTCTACGGAAGTTTAGGGAATCCCCCGCCGACAAACAAACCCTCGCCCAATTCATAAAATCTGCAAAAGTGAGTACCAACCGAGATTCTGTCACTCTCGTAGAATATATGAAATCAAATAACATAAAAAGGGATGATATTGAGTTGTTATATAATGCAATTAAGAGCAGAATGGAGTATTTAGCGCGGTTTTACGATACTTCATTAAGAGTGGATGAGTCTAATATCCATATACATGAAAACGAAATGCCTATGAAAAAGAACGAATTAAATAACAATACGAAGGTACAATACAAGAATCTTATTCGGAATTTACATTTTCAACATATACTCAAGAAAACAAAATCGGGTTTAGAGAACTTACCGTCCTTTTTAACTGTTATTCTTGATTTTTATACCAAAAATAAAATAGATTATAAAATAGTAACACCAAGTTCTCTATTTTATGTAAAAAATGGACGATTAGGTAGCGTGTTCTCTAGTCTATACTTCCGAGCTTCCATACTCAATCCATATTTTATTTATTCACTTAATATGTCTGTATTAAAAGGCACCCGAATCTTCTCACCTACACTTGGTTGGTCTTCTTATTTACATGGATTTTTTCAATGCCCAATGGTAACTGAATACGTAGGTACTGATGTCATACCAGACGTATGTGAAAAAACCAAACTATTAGGAAACCATTACAACAAAAAATGCGAAATATTTTGCAAACCTTCGGAGAACTTATTAAATACACCTTTTTTAAAGAAATATAAAGAACATTTTGATCTAGTATTCTTTAGTCCGCCTTATTATCGTCTAGAATTATATGACAGTGATAATCAAAGTACACATAAATATACATCCTATGAATCTTGGTTGATCAATTATTGGGAAAAAACAGTGAATTTATGTGCACAAGTTCTCCAAGACAAAGGAAAAATGTGTTATATACTTTCAGGATACGGTTCACACAACACACAATCCTTCATAGATCTCATTACAGATATGAATAACATTACCAAGAAATATTTTACATATTTAAAAACAATGAACATGCAAAATAAAAATGTTCACGCAACAAATCACAGAGAGACTGGAGAACATATCATCATTTTTCGCAAAAAATAACCATTATTTCCAACTTCCATAACAACCATGAATACCATATCTCCCAAAACGTTCTTCTATAAACGGAGTAGGCTTTACTAATACTATTTCGTCTTTCTCTGTTTCGTCACAATCAATATAGGTCTGTGTAACCAATATAGGACCCGTTCTACAATACACATTCACTTGTTCTCTAGAATCCCCATTGGTTGATAAAACATCTTCTATGTCTTTCGCCGTCAATCTCGGATTAACAATGTTCTCTATTATTTGTTTTAAAAATGGATGTTTACGAGGCGCATAAAATGCATAATTTCCAATTAAATTAGAGAACTTTTGTTTCAATAAATAAGTATCTCGTACGTTTTGCAATTCAATAGGGAACTTGCATTTGGTAGGATCATCCAGTATAGAATCCAAATTAGACTCAATTAACATATCTAGATCCAAATACAATCCACCATAATGGTATACCGCTAAATAACGAAAGAAATCTATTTGTTCTATCTTATATTCCAAATTTGTAAATACTTCTAAATATTCTGGATATACCCTTTCTATAAACTTAATAATATCTTCATCCGTAAAAAACAGAATATTCCAATTCCTACCATGCAGCCGTATTTTCTCAATAAATTTACTGTATATGAGGGGTATTTCATTGGTTTTCCATGTTTGTATTATGTTCATTAATAATACAAATATTATTTTTTTACATTAATTTATGTTTTTTAATATTTCGTCCGGATAATCCATATCTTTGAGAACCTGAATTCCACCTTTAATATCCGAAATACCTTTTGTAATTTTATATGTATACTCAAATGATCCAGTTTTCTCTACATTTACAACCATTTTACAATTATGTACATGTTTAGACTTCTTAAACGTCTGGCATATTTTCTTATAATGCGTTGTCAAAATAAAATCCACGTTTTCAAATGTATTCAAATATTTAATAAATGCTTTGCCGGCTTGTACCGCTTCTTCTGGATTCGTACCAGAATAGAGTTCATCAAAAATACAGAAATGTTTTTCATTATTATGTTGAGTAATCACATTGATAATTTCCTTACATCTTCTAGATTCAGCCTGAAATAAACTATCTCTACCCGATGTATCGGGTATATTCAAATAAGAGTGAATATGACCATAAGGCGATAAATAAGCGGATTTGTAAAACCCACATCCAAATTGTTGCGTGAAAATAATATTCAATAAGGTGGCCTTAATAAATGTAGTTTTACCAGCCTTGTTTGGTGCAGAAATAATAATATTTTTATCCATAGATAAATCATTCTTAATAGGTTCTGTATGAGAAATAGCAGGATAATACATATCATTGAATTCACACTTATTTGTAGTGTCATTTTGAAATTCTGCATAATTTATAAAACCACCTTCAATAGATTGTCTTAATTGATATAAATTATTAATATAACCATCAAAATTCATTGTATAGGCAATCGTGTTCTCATAATCAGTATTGGAATATACAATATAATACAGTTTTAATAAAGATCCAATGTTCGTTAGTTTATGGAAAGAGAACTGAAAAGGGTAAACCGGTTCTAATTCTGTTTTAATAGAATAGAGAACTTGTAAGTGATGTGTTAACGTATTATTGAATTCTGTATACGTTTGTTTACTTGTGGCATGTGATAAATATTTTTCAATATTTGCAATATTATAATCAACGTATGTCTTCAAATCTTGCAAATCCTCATTCAGAAGAGTAATGTTCTTATAGAATCGTCTACATAAATTAATATTTGTATATATGTTAAAAAAATACATACCGATTGAGAAGAGAATATATACGATTTTATCCCATCCTATACTCTTGAAATTAAACATTAATTGACCAAAAGAAGTGTTTTTATACGTATATTTGAGTGTATTTATATATTGGGATATAGTCACAGGAATACCCGATACCTTGAGTATAATAAACGGAAATATAAGAAACATTAAAGGTGCACAGAATTGTAAGATAGGCGATGCCATATGAACCGAAAATAGCAGTTGTAAAAACAATGGATCATTATTTAAAAATTTAAGCATGTCCCAGTCCATATAATTGTACGTATCTATGAAGTTCTCATTTAATTTGGTATTTTTCCATATTCGCAAAATAGATAACTTGTTAAAAGACTTATCTGGAGAACATACGTCAATATTATGAATAATAGATTGAGTATCTTGCAAAAATTTAACATTGTTTGTGAACTGTTTACTCCACTTTTCAATAATTTGTCTGGAAAATATATCTTGTGGATTCAATAAATGTGTATACATGTTTTTACTGTCTTCTTCAATACACGCTGTTAATTCCAAATCAGAAGAAACATTCGTTAACAACGGCTTAATATCTTTTTTATCTAAATATTCAATGGGCAACAAAAACGAACTCTTCACCTCTATTTCTAAATCATCAGCTTCAGGCAAATCAATGTCATGACTATCAGTAGAACTATCTCCATAAAACGTATCACGCAGAGTGTCTATTATATTCATATTATTTTATAAATATAATATTTAAGCACCTTTCAAACGAAATTATATGATATTGAATTCACGAATATTAATCTTATAATGACTCTCTATCTTTTTCATCATATACACATCATTTTGACATATAAAATTTACAGCGGATCCTTTCCGACCCCAACGGCCACTTCTGCCAATACGATGCAAATATGTGTTTACGTTATTCGGAATATCAAAATTAACAACCATACTAATCTGTTGAATATCAATACCTCTTGCTGTCAAGTCAGACGAAATTAAGATATGAAACATGTTTTTTTTAAAATCATCCAACACCTTTGTACGATCATTCTTATCCAATGAACTGTGGATTTTATTTACAGAGAATCCGTCTTTTTCCATAAATTCACACAAATCATTAACCCTCTGAATCCCATTTACAAAAATAATAGATTGCGATGACGGTAACTTATTAAATAGATCTTTTAATGATTCGTACTTATGTTGGTCGTCCTGTGCAGCAATAAAATACTGTTCAATACCATCTAATGTTAATTCATGTGCTTTCATTGTTAAATGCACAGGAGATTTCATGAAATTATTTGTCAGTTCAATAACATCTCTTGGCAAAGTAGCACTAAACAAAGCAGTCTGGATATCTTTATTAAAGAATGTAAAAATAGTCTTAATTTGGTCTTTAAAACAAGACGACAACATTTCATCAGCTTCATCCAATATAAACAACTTCATCGTCTCCAAATCCAATTTTCTCCTTTTAACCATATCAAAAATACGACCCGGCGTACCGATAACAATATGTGGAACATTTTCAGATAATTCCTTCACATCTGTATTCACACTCGTACCTCCAATTAATAATTTAGTAGATAGGTCGGTTAAATGCATACCAATATTAGAAAGAACGTTATGTGTTTGAATAGCCAACTCGCGTGTAGATGTAATAATAATAACTTGACTAGATTTTTGTGTAGTGTCTACGACTTGCAAAGAAGCAATAGAAAATGTTCCAGTTTTTCCTGTACCGGACTGCGCTTGTGCAATAACATCTTGGTTATTGATAATAGGATGAATTGCTTTTTTTTGAATTTCACTAGGTTTTTCAAACCCATAACCATATATCCCCCTTAATAGATCCCCTTTAAGATCTAAATCGTCCCAATTTTTGATTTCAACTTTATCCATCTACTAAATATAAAGAGAATTTTTTATATGTTTTGATTAAATATAATAAATAAAAGCCATTTAGAATTTATATATATTTAAATATATCAATGGTGAGTTACGATTTGAATAATATTAATCAAATAAAAGAGAACTTGGTAGATTTTGAATTAGAAGAAGATGTATCACAAAGAATAAAGGGTTTAGTAGATTTGTTTGGTACAGAAGTAGCGAATGTGAAAGTAAAAAATTATAAAAAGGATAGATCGGTGAATGACAGCCGATGGGCAAGGAAGGAACCATTTAAAGTGACTGTTTTTGAAAAGAAAGAGGAGAACTTGGATATGTTACGTGGTTTACTAAATAGACTGTCTACAAAGAATTTTGATGTCCAAAAAGACCAAATAAAAACATATATAGAAGAAATAATGAAAGAAACCACAACTACTATAGATGAATTGCTATTGTCTGTAATATTTAATAACGGATTTTATATTGAATTATATGTGAAGTTGATAAGTTGGTTAATAGAAGAAGGTACCTTGCAAAATGATATGTTAGAGAACTTTAAAACGATTTATAGTGAATTAGTAGAGAACATTGAATACGTGGATCCGGATGAAGATTATGATAGATTTTGTGTAATTAATAAAACAAATGACGAAAGAAAGAACTTATTGTCGTTTTTATGTTGCGGAATAAAAGAAGAATTGTATTCTTTTAATGAAGTACATGATGTAATGAAAATAAATTTTAATAAAATAAATATTGAATTGGACAATAGAGAACTTGTAAACCTAAATGAAGAATTATTGGAGAACATTGCAGTATTCGTGGATACATGTAAACAATATATATTGAAGGATGTGTCAAAATATTTGATTTTAAAAGAATTGGAAACTTATTCAGGGTTTAAAACGAATCAACATAAGGGTTTTTCAAGTAGAATGAAATTTAAGTCAATGGATTTATTGGCATTGTTGAAAAAATAATATATGACTAAAAACAAGTAAAAAAATAATATTTATTCTAGGTATATAATAGATAAATGGTAAAATCAGGATTTATCAGTACAAAGATATATGATGAAATTACGCGCGTGGAATTAGACGATTTAGATGAAGAGGTGAATGTATATGTATTTGAAGACAATGAATATTTATTAGGAAAAGAGAACATGGATGTGGAAAACGATATTGTATATTTTCATATATATTCAATTGCAGATGAAATGCCATTTGAAAGGGTAGGTGTATTTGAAATGAAAAAGGAAGATTTCAATATGTATTTGGAAGAGAGTGACATGAGTAAAGGTAATGTGTTGTTTTTTGACAAGATCAAAGTGAAAACGGATGAATATGAAATGAATGATAATGATTATATAGAATTATCAGACGATGATATATTCAAAATAGATGTATCAGAAAATTCCGAAGGTGTAGAAGAAGAAAAAAAAGGAGACGAAGAAAAAGATGACATATTTGAGAACTTTGAAGTAACACTGAAACAATTATTACAAGAAGAGACAGAACGTGATGTAGATAACGAAAAGAGTAAATATAAGGCAAGTGAAAATAATACATGGATAGAGGAATTTACAAAAAATAATAATTTTTCAATAATAGATAATGAAGGTGGAGGGGATTGTGTATTTGCAGTGTTTAGAGATGCGTTTAGAGATATTGGTAAAAAGACGAGTGTTGATAAATTGAGAAAGGTATTACAGAATGAAGTAAAAGAAGAGTATTTTGAGAACTATAGAAATATGTATTTATCAGCGGATAGTGAATACAAGTCTGTTCAAATGCGATTGAAAGAGAATGAGAAAATGTTGACTAAAATGAAAAAAGATATGGAAGTAGCTCCTTATGATGTTGGAAAAGAATTATATAATGAAATAAGAGAACTAGAAAAAGAGAGAAAGCTATTAAAGAAGGAGCGACTGAATGCAAGTAATTTGAAGAAGGAGTTTGATTATATGGAAGGAATAAACAATTATGAAGAATTCCGGGATTTATTGTTATCAAATAGATTTTGGGGGGATGCGTGGGCAATATCTACATTGGAAAAGAAGTTGAATGTGAAAATGATAATATTATCAGAGGAGTCTTATTTGAATGATGATCATGATGGGATAATGCAGTGTGGTCAATTAAATGATAATGAGAAAGAAGAAATGAAGACATTTAAACCGGATTATTATATAATGGCGTGTTATACGGGTAGACATTACAAGTTGTTAGGATATAAGGAAAAGAAGATATTCAAATTTCAAGAAGTTCCTTATAGCATGAAGACATTGATTATAAATAAATGTTTGGAAAAGAATTCGGGACCTTATTATTTAATATCGGATTTTCGTAATTTAAAGAGGAAAGTGGGATTGAATGTAGATGTAGGAGAGACGGATGATAATGAGTTTGATACGAAAGATTTATATTCAACTAAAACGACGTTTTTGTTCCACTCAAAGTCAAATCCAGATCTGGCAGCAGGGAGAGGATCCGGTGAGATGTTAGAGTCTGGTAGAGATGTAGGGGATAAAGGGTTTGCTTATTTGAATTCTGTTAAAAATTGGCGACGTATGTTAGATGATTCGTATGAAGCACCTTTTACAATGAAAGATAATTTGCGGTTTCATACGATGAAACACTATTATATGGGTTCGCAATTTAAAAATGGATACCCAGAGATTTATAAGAATTTTTCATTGAGTGGGGATAACGAAATAAATCAAAGTGTACAGAAAGCAAAGAGTTATTATGAGAAGAATGAAAAGAAAATAGATCCGAATTTTTTTGAAATAGGTATTGAACCCAGATACGAACAAGAAAGAATGAAAGGACTGGAAGCGAAATTTACACAGAACCTAGATCTAAAAAGAGTATTGCTAGAAACAAAAGATGCGAAGTTAGTAGAGTTTAAAAGACGGGATGTCCCATCCGTAGATACTGCACTCATGCAACTACGTAAACAATTAAATGCCGAAATTGCGTAAAATTGAAGATATTTTATTATATTTGTAACATAATAAAATTATAGAATGGCTGCAGTGATTAATCGTATTGACTTACCGTGTGACGTAAAGGGTGTAATAAAATCGTTTTATTACAATGATATGGGGTATACATATGAACAAAATGAATATATAAAAAAAGAAAAAAAGAAAAATAGAGCAAAGAATCTGCGTTTAAAGGTTGAATTGAGTTATTTTAGAAGAACGGGATGTTCAGTAGGTTGGTTGAAAAAGTCAAGTACTACTGGATATGGAGCGTATATTTCTATGTCACATGAATTACAAGAGATACTAAACAGTAGAGATGCATCTACTATATCATATCAAGATAGTATTGATATATTATACCATATGTACAATAGTAATACTATACTACATATTTACAAACCAAGCATTAGTAAACTATTGTCTATACATGGATACAAAGTAAGAAATTAAACAATAAATTAGTAATCATTAAGATAGTCCACAATTTTATTTATAACATCAACAGACAATACATTAATTTTATTTAGTTCATAGAACAATACTTGTCTATATACATGAGTTAAAATTCTTTTTAATTGTAATATTATAGAAGGTCTTGTATTAAATGGAATACTCAACAATAAAAACATAACATTATTTTTACGACAAAATGTATCAACTCTATGATAATCTAAACTGTAATCAGTAAATTTCGGCACTGTCGCTCCCATAACTGCATCAATAATGAGACTAGTGGATACAACGCTATTATTATAAACAGCAACAGTGAGCGCACTATTATTATGCATATTTTTTTTATTCAAGTCAGCATTTGCATCAATCATATATTTAATAGAATTACGATGACCTTTCAGAATAGCACACATTATAGCAGTATTACCTTCATTATCTTGTATGTCTACATTAGCCCCCTTTTCAATAAGTAGCTTTACGATACGCTCTTCTCCACTTCCTGCAGACCATATTAACGCAGTAGCGCCTTCACTGTTTTGAATATCTATAGTAGCATTATTAATAATAAGGTGTTCAGCAATGTCAGTATGATGATTGCCTATAGCACGCATAAGTGCAGTATTCTTAAAACTATCTTGTTGAACATCCAAATTGACATTTTTACTTACTAACAATTTAACAATTTCATAATCTCCATTATAAGAAGACAATATTAATGGATTTGTACCAGCATTATTACAAATTTCTAAATCGGCACCACTTTCAATAAGGAGTTTGGCAACATGTGTGTGTTTATTTTCAATAGCTAGTAATAAGGCCGTTGACCCATCCACGTCACGTACATCAAGATCAATATTCTTATCAATGAGCATTTTCACAACTTCATACCTTCCATATTCCGCTGCAAGCATGAGTGCATTTTCATGATCAGAATTTGTATGGTGAATGTCAATACCTACATTGATAAGAAATTCAATCGCTTCTTCATCACTATAATTTTCTTCTAATACAATTAATAACGCATTGTCTTCGTAACCATCTTGATCATTTAAATTTGCACCTGCCTTAAGAAGAAACTTGAGTAAACGGGTATCGCCGACAGTGGCAGCTAATAAAAAAGGGGTTCTTTGAATATGATCAGTAAGATATATACTAGAACCGCTATTAACTAAAAGTACAGCTATCTCATAATTATACGTCTCTATGGCATACATCAATGCAGTACTCTGTTCATTATCTTGAATATCTAGTTTTGCACCTGCCTTAATAAGAAACTCAACCACGTTATAATGTCCATTATAAGCAGCAGTTGTCAAAGCAGTTCCATTTTTATGATCTCGCGTATTCACATCAGCACCATTGTCAACAAGGAGTTTGACGATTTCAATATTATTATTTTGAGCAGCATTCATTAAAGCCGTTAATCCATATTTGTCTTTTAATTCAATGTTCACCTTTTTATTAATAAGAGCCGTCACAATAGAAATACAATCTTCTTTTTCTTTCCACAATTCAACTGCAGCCCATATTAATGCAGTATAATTAGCAGTATCTTGTATATCTAGATCAACTGATTCTGTATTAATAATTGTCAACGCAACATTCACTTGTTTATATCGGATAGCCATAATTAACGGAGTTAATCCATGATGGTTCTGGAAATTCACATTCGCACCATTTTCAATTAAAAGTAAAGAAAGGTTCGTAAACTGACGCATAATACTTATGATCAATGGACTTTCATATTTATTGACACGTTCAATATCTAAATTAACACCTTGTTCAATCATCAATTTAACATTTTCATAATCACCTTCTTGCACATGAGTAGTTAACTGTATATACCTATACGCATTAAGTTTATCAAGATTATTCATTATTTATACATATTATCATACATTCATACCTTTATATAATTTTATTAATATTTTTGTAGGAGTAACATTTCGGGGTATGTAAATAGGTATGTAAAATGTATAAAATTGATGATATTTGTATGGAAAAGGAGAACATAAGCAAGATGGAGTTAATCAGTAATTTACCGGAAGAGATCGTTTACCAAATATTCACATATGTGGATTATGATACGAAGATTGTGTATTATTTGGATAAATATAGTTATTTAAGGAATAAGCGTGAATTAAGTAGTCAATTTACACTTTGTCAACTGAATCAATTGTATTTACATTGTGTTGTAGATAAGTTGAGCGTGAAGAAGATAGATTCAAATAGAAGGTGTTTGCGAAAAGATATAATGGATTTGTTTCCAGAATGTCCGAGCTATACATATATAGATGCACACGGAGACGAGATGACATATACCATAATGCACCCTGTATTAAGTATTTTAAAAGAATTTAAAAACGCGACCACGATGAGCAGTTATAGTAAACTAGATGTATTTATGAATGTAATAAAATCCTTTCAAAATATATCATGTGATATACAAAAAGTAAATTATAAAATACGAGAAATATTATGCAAGTTTTTACAGAGCATAATATTTTACAAGAGAGAACTAAAAGAGAGGGAGAAGAGAAAAGAGAATATATTGTTTTTAAAGAAGCGTCGTATGTATTACGAAGAGATGAAACAGAAATTGATAAATAGTTTTAAAAAGAGGAATGGAAGAATACATTATCCATTTAAGATGCGCATTCAGCGTTCTCGGACAAATGAAAAAAAAGAGTCAAACTGTATAAAATTGAATAAAGAAAATACTAGTTGAGTAGAGTATAATTAAAAGATTATTCTAAAATGTCCGATTCAAGTTATTTATTTCCAGTTGATAATACTAAAGAGTGTTCTGTTCTAACGTTGGAGGAAGGAGAGAATACGAGTTTGTATATTCCAGTGATTCCACCGAAGTTGCAATTCACATCTTCTTCATTAGAAGAAGGGCAGCAAATGAAGTTTGAACCAAAGTTCTTGAAGTATTATATTGAGAACTGTTTACGATTGGGGAAGATCAGAAGGATTGATTTTGCGACCAGAGAAGTACCAAACTTTGCAGTACCCCAGACATGTGCATTTGTTCACTTTGATTGTGTGTTTGATAATAAAAATACGAGAGATATGAGAGAAGGACTACAAATGAACGGGAAGTGGAGCTCGCGTGGGTTCTCCAATGAAGACGGGTATTGTTGGTTTGTAACAGGTCCGCACTATAAGACTGCGCATCTATTATTTAAAGTAAATCATAAACCAATTAAATTTGAAGAAAAAGACGAAAGAAATCTAGAACAATTGAAAGCAGAGAACTTGTTATTGATTGAGAAACTCCAAGAAAAAGAAGAAGAGATCAGACAATTACGCCAACAATTGACAATGGGATCTGATGAAACATATGACAAAATAAATCAAATGAAAGGGGACGTAAAACAATTAAAAGAAATAGCATACGCAGCATCTAGCATGTCACCACTATAATAATTTTAAATAAACAAAAAATAGTTGTAAATTTGTATAATGTATTTTTTTATGAATGATATGTCATTTTCATATTTTTATAGCGTTCAATTTCATTTGGAGTGATGTTTGCAATTTTTTTATTAAATGCGCGTTGTTGACTGGTAATCGCTGACACGAAGGCTGGGGACCGTGAATGTTGTTGTATAAAATAAGCATAATCACGTATTTTGGATTGCATGTCTTGTGAATGGTTTAAAAAGGTTAAGAATTTGTTGTTATTTTTAATGCACCATGATATGAATTCTGAAGCATGATAAAGACACATTGTTTTAAAAAAGAAATAAGAGACAACGGGAGTATCTTCTTTGTATTTTGTTCTTCTAGCAAAGATAGCAGTTTCTGTATTATCATAAAAGTCAGTGTATTGCATGCCAAAGTAATGTAATAATTTTGCACATTGAAATAATGAATGTTCAATTTCCTTTTGAATACACTCGTTTAGAGAACTTTGGAACGAATTAGCAGTTAATTTGGGTGTTTCGTTGTGAATAAAGAACATACAATTAATAATAGTGGCCCATGTTTCACAATAGCTTTCATAGAGACGGAAGTCGGTATGTATATAAAATATTTTTTGACAGAATTTGTCGCTAAATCCGGAGTCAATACTTGCGAAGTCAAGACCGAAACTATGAAAGGATTCATGTATGAGAACTTTGAACCATTCTTCTTGTCTATAGATATGTATTTCATTATTACGTTTACATGCGTAAGTGAATGCAGTATTGATATTGTGTTGATCAATAATCTGTGCGGGTCTATTTGGCAATAATTTAATACTCGGGGACATAAATAAATAAATAGTGAGTGTTTTGGAGCAGTCTTCGTCGGAGAATGGTACAAGAATATGCATAAGTGTATAGATTTGTTTAAATATATGGAATGCATTGTCATTATCGTGAGAAGGCAGTACTAAATTTATGTGTATTGTTTTGTCGTTGACGGTGAAATGCATGTTGTAAAGGTGTTTATCCATTTGTAGTAGAGTGTTTTGTACGGATTTGATATAGAGTGGATATTCAGTTAAGTTGGTAAGTTCTTCATTACTAAACGTTTTATTTTCACGAAGGTGCTTATTATTTTTAAATTGTGTTGTGAAAAGGTTGTTTAAGTGGGTGATTTGTTGATATAGTCTGAATAAAGGAGCAGTAGTATATTTAGTTAACTTACGTGTTGTCATTTATATATAAGTATAAAAAATTGAAAGAAGGTTTTGGAAAAAGGTAGAAGTAGAAATGGGGATTAAATATTTGAATACATTTGTAAAAAAGGTATGTTCTAATTATTCTTATAATAAGGTGGATATTGAGAAATATCAAAATAAAAAGATAGTAATAGATTCGTCAATATATTTGTATAAGTTTTCAGTAGGAAACATGCTGATAGAGAATTTTTATCTATTAATATCCATCTTTTTGAAATACAATATAATACCGATATTTGTGTTTGACGGGAAACCGGCAGTAGAGAAATATGATGTGATCCAAAAACGTAAAGAAGAGAGATTAATGAATAAAGAGAAATATGATAA
>Ga0181566_10001857_pt1 | contig 17453 bp, 17 predicted proteins | sample 101ome_15_FD_133762 | JGI IMG/M metagenome (GOLD analysis project Ga0181566, IMG submission 133762) | Coastal salt marsh microbial communities from the Groves Creek Marsh, Skidaway Island, Georgia - 101402AT metaG (megahit assembly) | ecosystem: Environmental > Aquatic > Marine > Intertidal...
CACAACGATTTTTGTGCATTTCCTCCCTAAACTTGGTCGTGGCTTATACCACGACCTTTTTTTTGCTTAAAATTGGCAGAATTTCAAACTTCGAAATAGATTGTTTCTAAATTGGAAACAATGGTTTCGCTTGCTAATTTTTGTGCAATGCACAATTTACGGTCTAAATCGATGAAATACAGATTTCGCAGGCGAGCGAAAAGCTGGCATTTTAAGCCTATATATTGGTTGCCTATCTGGGGCTGGATTCAGATGAAAATGGCAATAAAAGAACAGCAGCACAAATCACAGCCACCGGCACCAACGAGCCAAGAAGAAGATTATTCCAGCCTATCACGCTATGTAATGCGCCTGCTGAAAATGAGGCCACTGCAATAAAAAAGGTTAACAGAAAATCAGCTACACCCTGTACCCTGCCGCGTTCGGAAGGTTCTGCAACATCGGCGATAAGCGAACTGCCAGACACAAACAGAAAATTCCATCCAAGTCCTAGAGATACCAGACTAATGAAATAATGGACAAATCCGACCCCCATTAACCCAAAGCCAATACAGGCAAGATAAAATAGAATTCCCGAAAGGATAATGACCTTATAGCCCCATTTTTTAATTAGCCCGCCTGTAAAAAAAGAGGGCGCAAACATCGCTATTACATGCCATTGAATGATGCGGGCATTCGGGGCATCGCCTAGCAGGCTGATATTTACAACCTGAAGCGGCGTTGCTGTCATCACAAATACCATTACAGCATAGCCAAGTGATGCAGATACAAGGCCCATGACAAATCTAGGCAATCTGAAAATCTGACTCATTCTGCGCCCCTGATAGCCTTGTCTTTCAGGCGGCGGCACATCAAGCATCCAGATCACAATCATTGCAATGATCTGCAATGCAGAAATCGCAAAATAACATCCAGCATAGGGTGCTGTTTCTATCAGAAGACCTGTCCGGATAGATATTTCAGGTCCCATCACCGCTGCTGCCAGCCCGCCAAGCAACACCATTGATACGGCCTGAGGCTTAAGGTCTGAGCGCAGATTATCTGCGGCTGCATATCGGTAAAACTGGGCAATGCCCTGAGCGCCCCCTAACAAAAGCGAGCCGATAAAAAATAGTGCGAATGAGCTATCCAGAACAGCTTTTGCCTGTATGACAGTTGCGATCAATGCCATCAGCACCCCTGCGGCAAAAACCGGACGCCGGCCGAATCGCCCCATCAGCAAAGATGCCGGCAAGGTTGTCATCATCGCCGCTAGAAACTGGCAGGATAAGGGCAAGGTTGCCATCCATAAGGCAGGAGCAATGGCTGAGCCTACCAGTCCAGTATTGATCACATTCACATTGATCGCCGTCATCGACAGTGCCTGAGCAACACTCAGCACCCACACATGGCGCGGCATTGCGGCCATTGAAGCAATTGACATAAAGCGTTATTCCTATCGAAGAAAAATCAGACGCGTTTTTAATTCACGACTTGGAAACTATCCGGACTTACTCGTTCCCAATACACTGCTAGACGAGGATCTTCAACCTCTTCTCCTCTTAGCAATGCTCCTTTCTCTACTTTTGGATAAATCTGGTCTGCTAACTGGATCTGGCTAGCAGAAAGACGGCGCACAATGTGCCTGCGATTAAGCTCTTGCGGGCCGTGAAGTCCAGCCGCCTCAAGCAATTCGGCGACAGCTTCAATGGTGTAATGCTGAAAATTGGCTACTCGCTGTGCGCGCTCATTTATATCTACGGCACGATAGCGTTTTGGATTCATGGTTGCCAGCCCTGTCGGACATTCGCCAGACGCACAGTCGCGCGCCTGAATACAGCCCAGCGCAAACATAAATGGCCGCGCCATGTTACACCAGTCTGCCCCTAGCGCAATATGGCGAACCACATCATAGGCAGAAACAATTTTGCCAGATGCGGCAATTTTCACCCTGTCTCTTAGCCCTGCACCTTTGAGCGTGTTGTCTACATAAACCAGCGCATCGCGCAACGGACAACCTAGATGATCTGTAAATTCTGCAGGGGCGGCACCTGTTCCACCCTCAGCACCGTCAACAGTTACAAAATCAACAACCATGCCTGTTTCAACCATCGCTTTGGCGATGGCGGCAAATTCCCAAGGATGGCCAATACATAATTTTATGCCAACTGGCTTACCATCTGAAAGCTTGCGTAATCTCTGCGCAAATTCAAGCAATTCTCTTGGGGTGGAAAATTCAGAATGGCGGGAAGGCGAGATACAGTCCTGATAGGGTTCAACCCCCCGTGCTTCAGCGATTTCAGGTGTAACTTTGGGGGCTAGTAACATGCCACCATGACCTGGTTTTGCACCTTGTGAGATTTTAATTTCAATCATTTTGATTTGCGGATTTTTTGACATTTTTGCAAAAATATCTGAATCAAATTTCCCATCTTTGGTGCGACAGCCAAAATAACCTGTCGAGATTTGCCATATCACATCACCACCACCTGCCTGATGATATTTTGAAAATGACCCCTCACCAGTATTATGGGCAAAACCGCCAAGCTTTGCGCCTTTATTCAGTGACTGGATCGCAGGCGGAGACATCGCCCCGAATGAAGTACCCGAAATGTTAAGCAACGCACATTGATAGGCATTTTTGCCCTCCCCTACCGTGATCCGAAAATCCTTATTTTCGATATGGGTTGGGGTTATGGAATGATTTAGCCAGTTATGATCTTCATCATAGGTGTCAAGAACAGTACCTAATGGGCGGGCGGCCAGAATACCTTTTGCACGCTGATACACCATAGAGCGCTGGTTCCGAGAATAGGGTAGCTCATCTGTATCAGCTTCCCAGAAATATTGGCGCAATTCAGGCCGGATAGATTCTAAAATATAGCGCATCCGCCCCAGAATGGGATAATTTGCGCGGACAGCTCTTTTTTTCTGCGTAAAATCAAGAAGACCTAGCAACGACAATGCGCCAAATATAGCTGTCGTGCCCCAAATAACCAGCATATCTGAAAAGAGTGTAAGCGAAAGCACCAGCCCTGCTAGAAACAATATTATTGAATAGAACCAAACCGCAAACCGGCCCCATATTAAAGACATCATCCCCCCCTTTATTCACAAAAAATTTTTTGCGCAATCAACACATCATCAATGGCCTTGTTTTTTCATATCTATTTTATGTTATCATAATAGCTTGCATGATTTGTCCATATTTTTCTACCAAAAACCCATACTGGCAGATGACACGATGCTAGCTATCCTTTTTTTTCCTTCCATATAATTCCAGCCGATGATTGATCAAATCATAGCCTAAATCAGAAGCAATTTTTTCTTTCAATGCCTCAAGCTCTGGATGGGTGAATTCAATCACCTCGCCTGAATCAATATCAACCAGATGTTCATGATGTTCGCGGGCTTCTTCATAGCGAGACTTGCCATCCCCGAATTCCAGCCGTTCAATTACCCCTGCCTGTTCAAATAATCTGACAGTCCGATAGACAGTGGCGATAGAGATAGTCTTGTCAACAGCATTTGCACGCAGATAAATCTGGTCGACATCAGGATGGTCATCAGCCTGTTCGATTACCTTGATAATCGTCTGGCGTTGTGACGTCATTCTGATATTGTTCTGGCCACATTTCTCCAGAAGGTTTTTAGCCATAATTTGGTCTGCCTTTATCTTATGTGCTGCCAGCCACCCCCATTAAGCCTGACATGAACATACCCTGTCTTTATGACATTCAGTCTAACGCCTTAGCAATAACAATCAAGCCCTGCCTGTCAGAAGAGCGTTGATGCAGGTCGCAAATTAGCGATTGCTAGCTGGTTATGACTGTTCTTTTTTATGGAGCTGTTTGCGTTTATAAAACACCCACACAGAAAAAGGGAAGCTGGCAACATATGCCAGTGCAAGCCCGAGATAGATTTTCCATGGATGTATCAAAAGCAATGCGCTCAGCAGGGCAAATAGCGCAAGCAACGGCAAAATGGCCTGTCCTGGCACACGCAATCCCTTGCCATTAAAGGTAGGCATTGTGCTAACCGCCCCTGCTCCGACAGAAATAAGCACCATTGACACAATTTCGGGATTTCTAAGCCAGACAAGCCCGAATTCCTGAAATATCACAATTGGCAACAGCACCAAAAACCCTGCGGCTGGGGCAGGAATGCCAACAAAGAACGAGCTTCGATAGGCTGGCTGGTCAGGAAGTTCAGAATCAAATCTGGCCAGCCTGAGCAGAACACAAACAGAATAGAATAATGCGGTTCCGAAAGCCAAATTTCCAGAATCCTGCAATGCCCAGAGATATAAACATAAAGCAGGCACAATCCCAAACACTACCGCATCCGAAAGACTGTCCAGAGCCGCGCCAAATGCGCTTGTACTTTTCAGCAGGCGCGCCATACGCCCGTCAAGCCCGTCAAATACAGCCGCAAGAGCAATCATTGCAACCACCGCTACCCATCTATCTTCCAGCGCAAACCGCAAGCCTGTCAGACCGGAAACCAGCCCGCCAATCGTAAGCAGGTTTGGCAGCAACCAGCCAAAGCTAACACTTGAAAATGGTTTTTTTCTTTTTTGCATCATGTTGGCCACAAGGCTCTGTCTAGGTTATGATTTGGTGCTAGCACGTTTTGCCGCGCGTCTTGCCTTACCGGCAGGTTTCAGGTCCGCAAGTACAGTTTCACCTGCTATCGTTCTCTGGCCCGGATAGACAAGTGCATCATATTCTTTTGGAATCCATACATCAACCCGACTACCAAATTTAATCAGACCGAAAACCTGACCGGCAGATAGCCTGTCTTTTATCTCACGCTCACATACAATACGGCGCGCTACCAGCCCTGCAATCTGGACAACACCAATACGCAGACCAGATTGATCCTCAGCATCAAGAATAAGTGCCATCCGCTCATTATCATGGCTTGCCTTGTCCAGACTGGCATTAACAAACGCGCCCGGAATATAGCGTTTAGCCGAAATAATCGCATTGATAGGGCTTCGGTTCACATGCACATCAAACACATTCATGAAAATCGCAATACAGCGATACTCGCCTGTCAGCTCGGATAATTCTTCTGGCAACGGCGCAATATCTGTGGACAAAACGCGCCCATCTGCTGGTGCGATGACTAGATCAGAATCAAGCGGCAATGTGCGCGGCGGATTTCTGAAAAAATACACACACCAGACGGTCAGCGGCACACCAATGATCGCAAATGGTTGCCATAAAACGCTAATCCCGAACGTTACCAGCGCAAATAATGCGATAAATGGCCAGCCTGCCGGGTGAATCGGCACCAGCACTTCATCTTTAATTGCTGTGATTATATTCATCTGAAATATCTTCTTTATGATAATGGCCCAAGAATATCGGCGTTGTTTGCTGGCCGTTAGGCGCCTGTATCGGCAATCATGCCAATAGCTTCAATACCGGCAATACAGGTCTGCTCGTCATTATCAGAGGTATCTCCTGAGACACCTACAGCCCCGATAACCTCGCCTGAGCTATCTTTTATCAGCACCCCTCCGGGAACAGGAATAAAATCACCGCCTGCCATTCTGCCTACCGCATCAACAAAATAGGCCTGAATTTCGGCTCTGTTGCCGATAGCACGTGTTCCCATACCCAGAGATAATGCAGCATTTGCCTTGCCATGCGCGATGCGATGCCTGTCTATTGAAGTGCCATCTTGATTGATACAAAAGCGCAAACTTGCCCGACTATCTAATACACACACACAAAGTGGCTTCAGGCCCATTTCATGCCCTTTCGCCAATGCCATCTCAGCAAGTTTCTGTGACTGTTCGCATGTTATATTTGCCATATTTTTCTCTTTTGCATGAGGTTTGAGGTAAATTGCTAGCCCAATCTGACGTTTTTACCCAGAATAGGCAAGAAAAAGCAGGTATCTGCCCGTTAAATTTTCCAAAAGCCTGTTAAAATAAACGCTGTAAAAACAACCATAGTGAGAAACAGAAAATCTGCTTCATACCGCCCGAATAGTCCTTTTGTGTCAAAAGAGCAACATTTCTGGTACTTAGTTAAATTCTAATAAAGTGATTTCTTGATTTTTAATAAAAAATAGTTGAAGGTAACGAACAGAATAAAATGCGAATCCTGCAACTACCTTTATTTAGGGTAGAATTGAGGCAAAAGAACAGGAAGCGCACCATTTATTGTTAGGGAGCAATGAAATGCTGAAGCGTAATAGCGTGTTAATCTTTGGCGCAACCATGCTTGCCATTGGTTCAGCATATGCTGGAGGCGATCCAAACGCCATTTCCGAAGAGGCAACCGAGAATCAGAGCGCTGGCACTAACTCAGCACAAAGCATGTCAAATAGCTCTGGTGCTAGCTCAGCTTCAAATGGCGCTACTCAAAGCTCAACTGGTGCATCTGGTGCATCACAATCAAATGCAGGCGCTCAGTCTGGCGCAACAGCTCAGAATTCTGGTAATGACGGATTTGATGCTGTCGAAGATGACGAGCTGGTGATAGATACAGATACGCTTGCTGATGGCGATGGTTTGGGAAGCATTCAGGTTCAGTGGCAGATTTCTTCTGACGGTTCAAACTGGGGCGTGCTACCAGGCGCTATCCAGTCCAGCTTTACCCCACGCGATTCTGAAGTTGGCAAATTTCTGCGCGTTCAGGTGTCCTATGTTGATGGTCAGGGCAATACCGAAATTCTTACAAGCCCGCCCTCAACAGCAGTGCAAAATGTAAATGATGCTCCCAGAGGAACACCAATTCTAAATGGACAGGCAATTGAAGATGGCACATTGGTCGTAGATGTAAGCCGGATATCCGATGAAGATGGGCTTGGCGCATTTAATCTTATCTGGCAACGTTCATCAAAGCGCACCAACTGGGAAAATTTTCCTGACCAGTTTGGCCAGACCATTCAGCTATCTCAATCTGATGTCGGCTTTAGCTATCGTGCGGTTGTAAGCTATATTGACGGATTTGGTACAAGAGAAACACTGGTAACAGAACCATCGGAAACAGTTGCTAATATTGATAATCCGCTCGTTGGCGAGGTAACCATCAGAGGCAAGGAACAAGAAGGCGCCGAGCTGGTTGTCAACACATCAACCCTAAGCGATTATGATGGCATTGCTAGCATCAATCTGAACTGGGAGCTTTCATCAGACGGCAGAACCTGGTCGGCTATTGATGGGTCTGAAAATATCCGAAGCCTGAAACTTAACCAGCCGCTAGTTGGCAATCTGATCAGAGCCAAAGCGACGGTGGTTGATAATTTTGGTGCTGAATATGTGGTGATGAGCAAGCCAACAAATTCTATCAAGAATGTGAATGATAAGCCTGCCGGAAATATCTTTATCCGCAGAATATCAAATTAACCAAACTGCTAGATGATCTTAATCTTATGAATAGTCAGCCTGATGGCTGGCTATTTTTTTGCTTATCAACGCGCCTAGCCAGTCTGGAATATGTGCCTTGAACGCAAAAAACCCCTTTGTAGCAACTTTAATTGTTGCCTGATCATAATCACGCATAACATAGCCAATCTTGCAGGTAGGCATCATCTGAGAAAGCCTGTCAAGATGCGTCTGCCAGAAACCTACCCCCTGATAGCCAGCAATTATCTGCTTTGCCTGATAGCTATTTGCGACTGCCTCCAGCTTGTCGGCAAGAACCGCACCATCAGCATAATCGGTAAGATCATGATGCGGGCAGTTAAAATAACGTGATGCACGTTCTGCGCTATCGGCAATTGCCAGTTTATCCAGCAACAACATCCTATCAGACCGCATTGGCTGATTATTTTCCTGCCAGCCCCTATCTCCCATCTTTTCAGGCAGGCTGATTATTGCCGCTGGCATATGGGGCAATGCCAGACTTTCAAGATGACAATCTTCTGCTGTGGCTAATAATATATAAGGGGCGCTATCTATTTCTGTTTCAAAAAATTCAAACTGCGCAGGCGGGTGGGCAGCACCAGATATCGCATCTGCCTGCTCGTTAAGCTGTCCTGTCGGCGAGAATCTGTTTTCAGTAAATTTGGCGATATTATCTGCTGTTGCCAGATAATGTTTTCCATGTGTGTGCAAACCGGCAACCCAGCGCCAGCCTAGCGTATTTGACGCCGGACAGAAATCACGCAGATATGTTGCAAAAAAGGCCGCCCCTGCCTGCCAGTCAAGCCCTAGCGTAAAAATCCAGATAGAGGCAAACCACATGCGTGCATGATTATGCAGATAATTGGTGTTTTTCAGCTCGTCTACCCAGCTATCAAAACATTCAATGCCGGTATTGCCATGAATTGCCTGCTGATAGGCTGGATGGTCTGTATCAGCCATCTGGTAGCTTAGAAATTCAGTCCAGATTTGCGGTCTGTTTGCCAACCAGCCTTTGAAATAGGCACGCCAATATAGCTCGAGAATAAATTTTTCACCATCTGCTGCATGGTGATGACCAAGAATTTCATACAGCACCTCTTCTTCGGTTAAGCTCCGCCGCCTAAGATGGGCGGACAGGCGCGAAACAGCGACATGTTGGGATTGGCCTTTATCAAAATTTCTGCTCGCTGCATAGGCTTTGCCAGCATATGGCGCAAATTCCTTAAGATGCGCCAAACCGGACTGCCTATCTATCGGTGGCAATTTGGTAGAGAGTGCGCTCCCCCCAAAAAGTTCTTGCTGATGCGCTGACACAGGCTTTCCTTTTTTTGCATTTATCACGATATCTCTATCTACGCAAAACAGGCAGAAAAGGCCTTATTTTTCATCAATCTGATAAACTTAAAAATTAAAATAATTATTTTCTTCACGAAATTGTTATTTTTTGCATATACTATATTTAGTATGGTATTTGCTCGGCTAAACACAATTTGTGGAAGTTGCGATTATCTCTCGCCAGCAGCCATTGCTATACTAAAATTTCAGAATAATTTTTCTTTTGCATTACCCCTCATATCCATTGGCTTGCACCAATTTGTCTGCCATGTATATCAGCGGGCACTCAATCTGGTGCCCTTATCCTTCTTCAAAACACAGGAGTTCAATCATGTCATCTTCAGAGCATGAATATCGTTTTGCAGGTCTGGTAATTCCCTTTCACCCTCGCCCTAAGAAAAAATCCGAGCTTGAGGTGTCAACCATCGCGGCGCTTGTAGCAGTGAATATATTGCATGATGCAGACGAATCTCCTGAAGAAAAACTACTTAATCTGATTGAAGCTAGCGGCGAAGCAGAAGTCATCGATGCCTCTGATGCGCTAGAGGCAATTGGCGAGAATTGTGAAGATTTCTCAATGGGCTATCAGGCATCTGCTGATAATGACAATCGGGCTGACTAAATATTAAAACCGCCCACAATTATCTGTTTTAACCAGTTCTGTGTGATGGTGTGATAGGCAGATTCAAATTTGTTTAAAATCTGCTGGCATTTTTGCCTGATATATATTTTATAGCTATTATTCATTCATGCCGATATGGGCAGGCTATCTCTCACAGATTTACACCATCATCATATGCTAGAAATTTTATCGTTAACCATACCGTTCTTCGCCATTATTTTAATTGGCAGTCTGGCGCGCTATAAGCATTATTTTTCTGATCAGGATGGGCAGATGCTTGCACGATTTGCCTTTTTTGTTGCGCTTCCCCCCTTCATGCTTGTTGCGATTACGGCCACAGATGTGACCGCCGCCTTTCATGTCGGGTTTATTATCCGCTATGAAATAGGCACGATAATGATGTTTGTACTATCTGCATTATTTGTGCGCCTATTTCTTAGCCTTACCAATGCCGAACGTGGTCTGTTCTGTCTGAATACTGCCTATCCAAATTATGGCTATATTGGTGTGCCGCTTGCTATTCTTGCGTTTGGAGAACAGGCCGCCATTCCAGTGGCGATGATCATGGTTTGTGATACGATCATTTTGATGATCATGACCAACATATTATCTCATGACCCTAAGGCAGGAAGGCTGTCTCACGCATTAATTTCAACGCTAAAATCAATGCTGAAAAACCCGCTATTAATGTCTGTTATAGCGGGATTTATTCTATCTGCGTGTGGATTTAGAATAGAAGGCATGCCAGACAGATTTCTTCAGATGCTGGCAGGGGCCGCCGCACCAACTGCGTTATTCGCGCTTGGCATTACCTTGATAGGCCAGCCTATCCGCACCACCATGAATGAAATAGTGCCAATAACCGTGCTTAAACTGATTGTGCATCCTGCGATTATTGCTCTTTTATTTCTAGGCTGGCCAAGCGCTGTTCCGATTGACCCATTATGGATTCAGGTTGCGATTTTATTTTCCTGCCTGCCGATTGCGGCAAATGTTTTTGCCCTGTCTCAATTTTACAATATCTATCAGGGCAGAACAGCCACCACCATTATGCTGACAACAATTATTGCCAGCATTAGTGTGCCTGCGATTTTATATTTGCTTGTTACGCAGATTACGCCCCAATGATTGCGCGCTTAGTGATTGCGGCGCCCTATCATAGACCATGCCATCGGTAATGCTGCTGCGGCAATGACCAGCTTTAGCAAATCACCATAAATAAAGGGAAGCACGCCAAAGCTAACGGCCTTTTCCAGCCCAATAAAGCTGGCTAGCCAGCTTGCACCACATAGATAGATAATGGCTGAACCGATAACCATTGCCAATGCGGTTGACATCCAGTTGCGACCCCATCCACGTTCGGCAAGCAAGCCCATAATGACGGCTGAAATGAAAAACCCTGCCAGATATCCGCCAGTTGTGCCCATCATATACACCATGCCTGCACCGCCCGCAAATACAGGCGCACCAGCCGCACCAGCGCCAAGATATCCCAAAATAGTTACACCACCCAAACGAGCGCCGTAAGACATGCCAATCATCAGCACAACCAGCGTCTGCATTGTCACAGGCACAGGATAGAAAGGAATTTTAATATGTGCTGACAGGCTAAGCGCTGCGATCCCTGCTACAAACATCATAATCTGGGTCAGCAGGCGAAGCTGGCTTTCTTGACCAAAAGCAACATGAAATAATGGCTTTGATGGTGAAAAAGATAATGCGCTCATAATGATATATCCTTTGTTACGCCCCGTTATCGGAGGAGTGATATTTTCTGACAAGTTTCAGCAGTTAATTGCCACTTCTTGTTTTTTTATCCTGTATCAGCGTAAAGCGCTAGTATTTTCAGCGAATAGCAGGATTTTTATCCTGTCAAATAGGGTAAAATAGTTTGCTCGCCGGACTATCTTAATCCTGTAAAATCAGCTACAAGCCTTGCCAGATAACCATAGATATTTAGGGATATACCAATGTTAGCCCGATTTTTTGCATTTGATGCCCATCAGACTTCATTCTGGCAAGAAGTAGTTGCGGGTCTTAGCACCTTTCTGACGATGAGCTTTATCATCGCGGTAAACCCTGCCATTCTGTCAGATGCATCGATTGATTTTAACTCAGCCTTTATCGCTACCATTGCGGCGACTGCACTAGGCTGTCTGATTATGGGGCTATATGCAAAATGGCCGGTGGCCGTTGCGCCCGGCATGGGATTGAACGCCTATTTTGCCTATGTAGTCGTGCTTGGATATGAGCTTTCTGCAGAACAGGCGCTTGCGGCGGTATTTGTCTCATCTGTTGCATTTTTCGTGTTTTCCCTGACCAGAATCAGAAGCTGGCTGATTTTATCAATCCCCTCTCAAATGCAAATCGCCATTACCTCTGGCATTGGGCTATTTCTTGCGATGATCGGACTTAGCTCTGCTGGTATTATTGTTGATAATCCGGATACGCTGGTCAGTCTTGGCAATCTGGCACAGCCAGAATTGCTACTATCTCTTCTAGGATTAATCATGATGGCCGGTCTTGATGCTCGCAACATTAAAGCCAGCATCCTTATCAGCATTTTGGTGATTTCCATCATTGGCTGGGGGACAGGGCTAGCAGAATTTGACGGTGTAATCTCTGCGCCCCCATCATCACAATTTGCTTTTTCGCTAGATTTCTCAGCACTAGCTACCCCTGCCTTTTTATCTGTTGTGTTTGTCATGTTCTTTGTAGATTTCTTCGATACGACTGGCACGCTGACAGCCATCTCAGAGCCTGCGGGCAAACGTAACAAAGACGGAAGCATTGAAAATCTGGACAAGGCCGTGCTTGCAGATACTTCTGCCAGCATCTTTGGCAGCCTGTTTGGCACCTCTAGCATGACAACCTATCTTGAGAGTGCAGCAGGATTAAAAGCAGGCGGGCGTACCGGACTTACGGCAGTCACCGTCGCGGTATTATTCATGTTTTGTCTGTTCTTGGCACCGCTATTTCAGGCTATTCCCAGCTTTGCCACCGCCCCTGCGCTGATTTATGTTGCGGTTGGTTTCTTGCGTCCGTTAAAACAGGTGGACTGGGCAGACCCTGCCTCTGGGCTAGCGGTTCTGGTAACCATGTTTGTCATGCCGCTTAGCTTTTCTATTGCTGCCGGAATTAGTCTTGGCTTTGTTGCTTATGTAGCGGTCAGGCTGGTGGCCGGACGTAGCCAGGAAATTAGCGCTGGTTGCTGGATTTTAACATTTCTTGGCATTATCTGGATGCTGGCCACAACCGCATTATGATAGATATCATGCGTGTTGAACGTGACAAATTTGCACCTTCTAGAAGCGATATTTATGTGATAGAGATAATGTAATTATACGTTTTGTTTGCAAGGCACACCATAATTATAATGCCCGTACTCGCCGACTCCACAAACCAGATTCAGCATCCTATCTTTTCATTCGCGAATGGTGAAATGGGCCCTTTTGCCAGTGGCTTTATCCGTGCGATGGAAAAGGTGACAGGACAGCCTAAGATCAAAAAAATCTATTTTGACTATGTTGACGATAACCGCCCATCAGACATGTTCTGGACAGATGCGTTAGAACGCCTCAATATTACTTACAATCTTCACAATGAAGCTGCAGCGCAAATCCCAAAAACAGGGCGTCTGCTGGTAGTTGCAAATCATCCTTTTGGCGTAATTGACGGGCTGGTACTATGCTCGATGGTATCGAAAATCCGGCAGGATTACCGGATCATCACGCATCAGGTTCTGCGTCAGGCCCCCGCCGTAATGGATAAAATTCTGCCTATAGATTTTGCAGAAACCCAGACAGCCCTTAACACAAATTTGAACACACGCACCGAAGCCCAGAAATTTCTCAAAGCAGGGGGAGCTGTGATTATTTTTCCGGCGGGCGGCATATCGCTTGCCCCTAATTTTATTGGGCCAGCTTTTGATGTCGAATGGAAAACCTTTGCCGCCAAACTTGCCCAGCAACATGATACAACTGTGTTGCCATTCTTCTTTCATGGCCGGAATTCTGTGTTATACCAGATGGCAAGACGGATGAGTGTAACGCTTGGCTATTCTCTGATGTTCCGCGAAATCTGCAAACAGATGAACGGTGAAGTAAACATCACCATGAGACGGCCAATTTTCAGCCACGAGCTATCACATCTTACGACCCGTCAGGAAATAATAGATTTTCTACGCAGACGGACCTATGGCACAGAATAGTGCTAGAAGGTTGATAATTTTACCTGTTACCTATTGATGCTGCCAGCATATTGCCTGTCATCTCAACTGGCATGATCACCGCATATGGCGCAGTTTGTGTTGCTGGCATGGTGATGGTTAGCTCAGTGCCGGTAGTTCGGTTTGAACAGCCTGTCTGAGAAACTGGCGATAAGGTAAGCCCACCTAGCGGCCATGCCAGTCCGGTTGATGACATGCCTGATATTTCTGCCAATGGCCAGATAGAAATCCGGCAATCTGGACAGGTCTGCATAGACAGACCCCCTCTGCATAGCATCAGGCAATCTTCTGCGCCCACCATCACAATATGATGGGTTGGCTGATACCGCGCCATGACGCTCATGACCTGAAGCGCATGATCAAACCTGCCATCCATAAACCCGAATCCCAGAACAGAACGGGCATCAAGATTGATCAGCAATTTTTCAAGGTCGGTGGTATCTTGCTCATCAATGGCATGCCACGCTGTCTTGTGCTTAAGCCGTGACTGTAATTGAGGTGACACCGAATCCATATCACCAAACACCGCCCGACAATCAAGCCCTGCATTAACACAATGCTGAAGACCGCCATCTGCGGCAAATATTTCAACGCCTAATTCGCGCGACCAAGATTGCAATAATGCCTCATCGACATCACTTCCACCGATGATGATTGCAGTATCAGCATGATATCTCATAGATGGCATCTTTATTTCTATCTAGGGGCATAACAACAATATAACGCATGCCCGAACACTACCTTATTTCTGCCAGATTATGAATAGCCGATTAAATCTCGCGGAAAGCCACATTAGATGCACGTTTGATCGGGCTTAGAATATAGTCAAGCACCGTGCGTTTGCCGCCAATGATATCAATTGTTACCTGCATGCCGGGTATTACCTCTGGCCGTATCTTGGATATCTCGAAAACAGGATTTTCAATAGACACAAATGTTTCATAATAGGGCGGTTGCTGCTCATCTTGGGTGGTGTTGCTCGTAATGTTGGTAACCACCCCTTCTAATGAGCCATAACGGCTTACATCATAGGCAGACAGGCTTACCCGCACTTTCTGTCCGATTGACACATCAGACACAAGCTGGGCATCGTCACTAGCTGTCATATTATCTGATGTTTGAGATAATGCAGACTGCGATATCATGATTGAAAGCAACAGGCTTATCACAGAATAAACACACTGCTCTGCGTACTTATGCGTTTTCATGCCAGGACTCCTAACCTTCAGGCAAATATGAAAACGCTACTGTACAGGCAGATAAGTAAATAAATGGTTAACGCAAACCAGATAATTTACCTTCTTTGATAAAAATATGATTTGTTATGGTTTAACCACCCTGTAATATCACCTGTTTTTTTGCATATAGATGGTATCAAATCTGGGGGGTTTAGGGGTAAAAAGGGCGGTATAACAGCCCTTAAAATGCAGCTATTTCTGCAAATTGCCCATTCATAGACCGGAGTGCTATTTAGATGTTTGACATTATTCTATATCAGCCGCAGATTCCGCCAAATACAGGCAATATCATACGTTTATGCGCCAATAGCGGTGCCAGATTACACCTGATCGAACCGTTGGGATTTCATCTGGATGAGAAATCATGCAGGCGCGCAGGGCTGGATTATCATGAGCTGGCAACAGTTTCCAGATGGCCTGATCTGGATAGCTATCTTGCTAGCCAGAAGCCGCTTAATCTGTGGGCAATTACCAAATTTGGCGCCACCAGATTTGATCAGGCAGATGTTAAAACAGGTGATGCGTTACTATTTGGTAATGAACAAAATGGTCTTCCGGACGCAATAAAAAGCAGAATCACCACCAAGAATCAGCTTTTTCTGCCCATGCAGAACGGGTCTCGAAGCCTGAATCTGTCAAATGCAGTTGCCATTTGTCTATATGAAGCATGGCGTCACCATGATTTTATCGGCGCGTAACTGCTAGATAAACCGCCTGCCAGACGCAGTTGTAACATATTTGTCATATTTTTGTCATATAAGTGCAATTCAGGAATTTTAGTGCTGTATCTACGTTAAATCCTGTGGAGTTTATTATGAAAAAATTTGTTCTTTGTCTTATGGCTGGTCTGCTGGTAGCAGGCACAGCACATGCGCGTGACCAGTTGAGCATGGCAGGCTCATCAACCGTATTGCCATTTGCCACCATCATTGCCGAAGAAATGGGTAAAAACCCGAATTTCAAGACACCTGTTGTTGAATCAGGCGGCTCGTCGGTCGGCAAAAAAGGCGTTTGCGAAGGTATTGGCACTGAATTTATTGATATTGGCAATGCATCATCACGGATGAAGCCTGCCGAACTTGAATTTTGTGACAAAAATGGCGTTAGTCTGACAGAAATCAAAGTTGGCTATGATGGGATTGCTGTGGCGAACTCGCTTGACGGCACAACTTTAAACATTTCCAAAGCTGATCTTGGTATGGCGCTTACCGTAGAAGTGCCTGCCTGTGCCGCCGGCCGCAAAAGCGCAAATTGCGAAGAGTTGATTCCAAATCCATTCAAAAAATGGAGCGAAATCAACCCAAGCTATCCAGATATTGAGATTCGCGTATATGGACCGCCAACAACCTCTGGCACACGTGCATCATTCGCTGAAATGGTCAATGAAAAAGCCTATTGCGGCAAAGATGCGCTGGCTAAATCGGCACTTAAAGCAGCAGGCAAAAAAGCAAAATCTTGTCGTGCCATGCGCACAGATGGCGCCTATGTTGAAGCTGGCGAGCAGGATAATCTGATTGTCCAGAAGCTTCAGGAAGATAAAGATGCTTTTGGTATTTTTGGCTTTTCCTATCTAGACCAGAACCGCGACACATTGCAGAGCGCAATTGTTGACGGCACACCAGCAGATTTCGAATTAATCGCATCTGGTGAATATGCTATCTCGCGCGCATTGTGGTTTTATGTAAAGCACGAACATATGAATGTCATTCCCGGCATTGCCGAATATATGAACGAATGGACAAAGCATTGGGATGAGGATGGTATTCTGACAGATGCTGGCATGGTGCCTATGCCTGAAGAAGAACGTGCAGCCTATGCAAAAGCTATGGTAGAGTTGCCAAAGTTGACAGCTGACACGCTAAAATAGTAGTCGTCAATATCACGATTGGCGTGCCACAGCTTTTGTGGCACGTTTTTTCTAAGGGGGGGCGGTAATGTATTATTTAGAGATATTACTTATTTGTGGTTGTATCGCCCTTTCCTCATTTTTTTATGGAAAATCCCATATCATAAAACTGGCTGCCAAACTTGGCAGGCGGCCAAACTCATTGCCGGTATTTTACGGCACATATCCTGCCCTTCTTGCCCTTATCCTGCCTGCTGTTACCATTATTTTATGGCAATTGTCCCAGACCATCCTGCTAGACAGGCTGTTACTAGCAGATATTCCAGATGCAATTAAAGCAGGGGATGATTTTTCAAGTTCGGTGGCACTTGCACGTATCCATAATCTTGCAGATGGCATCTCAGTCGGTGAGGTTGAAAGCTGGGTATCTGAACTGGCGATAAAATTAGATGGCTGGAGAGAAACATCTTTTATTTTTATGGCGATATCTTCTCTTGGTATTTGTTGCGTTGCCAGTTTTTATGCGCTCAGAAAAATTGATATTAATTTCAGAGCGCGTTCTGCTGTTGAAAAGCTGATTTCTGTCTTTCTGGTTCTATGTTCGGTGGTTGCCATTCTGACAACTATTGGCATTGTTTTTTCTGTTATTTTTGAATCAATCAGATTTTTCCGGCTTATTCCGCCGCTTGAATTTCTAACAGGCCTTACTTGGAATCCTGAATTTGAAGGCGCGGCACGTGCAGGTTCAGGACAGGGCGGCATCGCTGCCTATGGTTCAATCCCGCTATTTGTCGGAACATTCCTGATTTCGCTAATTGCGCTTAGTGTTGCTATTCCGA
>Ga0181566_10001864_pt1 | contig 17439 bp, 16 predicted proteins | sample 101ome_15_FD_133762 | JGI IMG/M metagenome (GOLD analysis project Ga0181566, IMG submission 133762) | Coastal salt marsh microbial communities from the Groves Creek Marsh, Skidaway Island, Georgia - 101402AT metaG (megahit assembly) | ecosystem: Environmental > Aquatic > Marine > Intertidal...
GCTTTAGATAAAAGTGCACATAAATTTTCGTAGCCCTTCATATCTTTCGCTAAAAGTATTAGATGATGTATTTGATGAGAGCTTTCTGTTTCATCTTGGTTACCAATAGTTTTAGCTTTTCTAGGTGAGATTCGATCGTGTCTTGAGCCTGGAGTGAAATAAACTTCACTTCCAAGAATGGGCTTGATTCCCGCCTCTTTGCAACGGATATAAAAATCAATTGCTCCAAACATATTTCCATGATCGGTTTGTGCTATTGCAGGAACCCCCATTTCTTTAGCTGTCGGAATGAGATCCTTAAGACGGATAGCACCATCAAGTAGCGAATACTGAGTATGAAGATGAAGGTGAACGAAACTATTTGGGTGGGATTCTTTAATACTTATTTCTGACATAATTTAACTCGATGCTTGTGAGAATTTTTCAGCTCATTTTAACCAATGAACAACCTGATTGTCAGGGATGAAAACCGATATTATGAGTAATCCATTAATTTATTTCTTTTAATATAACCGATGACCACTGTTGGTAAGCTCCGCCCAGTAAATGCACACCGTCATAGGTTAACTCAGCTCTTAATTGGCCACGTTGATCAGAGAGGTAAGTATTTAGATTTATGTAGGTGATACTTCTACTCTTTGCATAAGTTTGTAACCGTTGATTTAATTGATTTATTTTTTCAAATACATTTGCGCACCACGTGAATAACTCGAGATTACAACTTATCGTTGATTGAATAACAACTTTAATATTGGCATCAGTTAACGTTGAAACGACCTTGATGTAATTTGTCATTACCTCATCAACAGAATCACCGGAAAGAAGGTCATTAATACCTGCTAAAATAAAAACCTTCTGTGGTTTGAGCTGAAGGACAGTGCCCAACCGATTATAAATATCGACAAGTCCGTCACCATTAACACCACGATTAAAAATATTTTTTGAGTTTAAATGTTCACTCCACAGACCTGCTTGCGTTAGTGAATCACCAAGCATCACCACGTGTGCTTTTCCTTTAATTAATTGATGTTGAGTTAACATGGTTCTCTTTGCTAAATCACGATTAACTTTCCCCTGCCTTGGGATGAAAGTTTTTTTCAAACCTCGAACAAGGTTGTAGGGAAAAATGCGGTAATGGCCAACGGCCACGCCATAAGAAAATAAAAGAATAAAAATTATTTTATTTTTTATTCCCACTCAATTGTTCCGGGAGGTTTATCTGTAATATCATAAACAACTCTAGTTATACCTGAAACTTCATTTGTGATTCGCCTCGAGACAACGCTTAAAAAATCAAAGGGAAGCTTAGAGTAAGTGGCCGTCATCCCGTCACTTGAATTAACCATTCGCAAGCATATCACCTCTTCATAGGCTCGCTCATCACCTTTTACTCCAACTGTTTTTACGGGAAGTAAAACCGTTAGTGCTTGCCAAGTATCTTGGTATAAATTGTGAGCTTTTAACTCTTCAAAAAGTATTTGATCACTTTTTCCGACCTGCTCAACACGTGTTGGGGTTAATTCGCCTAAAACTCGAACGCCAATACCTGGACCTGGAAACGGGTGACGATGAACCCATTCGTAATCTAAACCTAGAGCTTCCCCCAGTTTCCGAACTTCATCTTTAAATAAGTAGCGAAGAGGCTCCATCAGCTTCAACTTCATTCTCTCGGGGAGTCCTCCAACATTATGATGCGATTTAATCGTTGAAGAAATCCCCTCTTCTCCATGTGGACTAACACTTTCAATGACATCTGGATAAAGCGTACCTTGGAGCAAGTGAGTAAATTTAATTCCATGGCTATTTTCGTACTCATGAACCTTTTGCTCAAACACGGTAATAAATTCGTGACCGATAATTTTTCTCTTCGCCTCCGGTTCACCTACTCCTTTCAGCTTAGAAAAAAATTGTTCTTTTACATCAACAATTTGAATGTTGAGTTTCGTCTCCTCCTGCAAAACTTTTATATGATGAATATCTTGAGGGCGAAGCAAGCCATGATCCACAAAAAAGCAATGAAGGTTTTCAGGGTTCACCCTCTCACACAAACTAGCAGCAACAAGTGAGTCAACTCCTCCTGAAAATGCACACAGAATTTGAGCTTCCCCCTCTCTTCGAATAACATCAAGTGCTTCATCCATCATCTCTGAATCACCCCAGTCTTTATCTATGCCAGCAACTTTATCAAAGAAGGCACTTAAAATATCTCGGCCATGTTCAGTATGCTCAACCTCTGGATGAAACTGAAGTCCCCATATCGGCCGTTGCTCATGACAAATCCCTGCAATAAATCCGTTTTGAGATGACAACATTTTTTTAAAGTTTTTTGGAAGAACACTCAGATGATCAAAGTGACTCATCCAAGAATTAAAAGTATTTTTAAGCCCAAAATTCTCAACATTTTGCTCAAACTTTATCTCTGAGAGCCCGTACTCTCCAGATACTCCTTTTTCAACTTTCCCGCCTAGGACGTGCCCCATAATTTGCATTCCATAGCAAATCCCAAGAACAGGTACAGACTCATCTTCAAAAATAAAACGATAATCTCTAGGGTCATTAAAAATTGATTGAGGTCCTCCACTTAGCACGAGAGCCTTTGGACGATCTCCTGCTTTCCATCGCTTTGCTAAAGTATTATAAGTGATGATCTCACTACTATGTCCAATTTCTCGACTTCTTCTCGTAATTAATTGAGTGTACTGAGAACCAAAATCAACAATCCATACCGCCTTAAAATTCACCATTAAATCCTTTTTTAAATCGAATAATTTGGAGCTTCTTTTGTAATCATGACATCATGAGGATGGCCCTCTTTTAAAGAAGCTTGAGAAATTTTGATAAAAGTAGAGTTTTCCCGAAGTGCCTCAAGAGTTGGTGAACCAGTATATCCCATCCCCGATCGAATACCTCCAAGAAGCTGATAAATATTACTAGAGAGTGTTCCTCTGTAGGGAACCTGCCCTTCAATGCCTTCAGGCACAAGCTTATTCATTTCATCGACATCGCCCTGCCCATATCGATCTTTACTTCCTGCACTCATCGCCCCCAAAGATCCCATACCACGATAGACTTTATAACTTCTTCCTTGATATAAAATTCTCTCCCCTGGAGTTTCATCTGTTCCCGCAAAAAGACTACCGACCATGACGGTACTCGCTCCAGCAGCCAGCGCTTTCACCATATCACCTGAATATTTTATCCCACCGTCCGCAATAAATGGAATGCCTTCTTTATGACAAACAGTTGCGCACTCAAGAAGTGCACTGAACTGAGGGACTCCAATACCTGCAATAACTCGAGTTGTGCAAATTGAACCCGGCCCAATCCCAACCTTTATGGCATCAACTCCTGCAGAAATTAGGTCTCGACAGGCCTCTGCTGTAGCAACATTTCCCGCTACGACGTCTACATTATTAAAGCGTTTTTTTAACTCCTTAACGGCTTGCAGAACTCCCTTCGAGTGGCCATGAGCTGTATCAACAACGAGAGCATCAACGTTTGCACCCACAAGATGTTCTGCACGTATAAGCTCTTTAGGCCCGACACCAACAGCTGCAGCTACTCGCAGTCGGCCAAGACTATCCTTACTACTAAAAGGATGAGTAATCGAATTTTTAATATCCTTAATTGTTATCAGTCCTTTAATTTGTCCTTTGTCGTTAACAACTGGTAATTTTTCAATTCTATGTTGGTGAAGTAACTTTTTGGCCAACTCCAAATCACTACCATTGGTCGTGGTTATTAATCGCTCTTTTGGAGTCATGATATCTAGCACTTTTAGCAGATCATTTTCTTCAAACTGGATATCTCTTCCTGTAATTATCCCGATAAGTACATTGTTATTATCCACCACGGGAAAACCTTTTATTGAATGCTTCGCTGATAATGTTTTAAATTCACGAAGTGATAATTCTGGAGAAATAGTAATTGGGTCAAGTATCATACCAGCTTCATATTTTTTAACTTTTTCGACTTCTTTCGCTTGAGACTCTGGTGTCAAGTTTTTATGAATAACTCCAATCCCACCTTCTTGCGCCATCACAATCGCTGTCGATGATTCTGTTACGGTGTCCATTGCGGCGGATACTATTGGAATGTTTAAATTTATATTTTTTGAAAATGAGGTCTTTAGTGATGTTTCACTTGGTAATATCTCTGATTTACTAGGCTTAATAAGCACATCATCATATGTATAAAAATCTTCAATTTTTTTTACGGACATTTTATGAGCTCCAAGAAATTTGATGAACTTTCTCTATGATTATCTTGGATTTTATCTTTTTTTTCAGCGAGAGGAATAAGTGTCCTCAATAATTTGTATTGTAATCTTCTTTATAAGAATCAAGTTCATTAATTAGATTTTTTAAATCCTTGTTATACTTCTGCTGATTCTTATATTCTTTTACCAGGTCATTTTGAAAAGTATTGTTGTCGACCTTTTTCAAATTAGTTGGAACAGATGCTGGAAGTCGATTCATACTAGAAGGTGACTTATTAATTGCACTTTTCTTAACATGTGATGGCCAGTAAACATTAATCTTGACAGGATATGTAGGTAACTTACTCTTCCCTTGCTTTTTCTTTAACTTATTAAACTCTTTAGCTATTAATTCTTTTGAATTAGATAAATTTGGTTTTACAGCAAGAGGAGTTGAAGAAGCAAGAAATCTCCCTTTTTTGGAAACATTGTGGTCAGCTTCATAAGTAACCACTTTCCCACCTAGGAAATTATTTTTTTCTAGCGGCTCTATTCCAGAAAAAAGTGACACTATTTTGATGTAAGACTTTTTTCCAACGGGAGTTGATCTTCTAGGTGTACCGCTCTCATATTGCTTATCAATAAAAGAAAACATTCCTGACTGTACTCGCTCTGAGATATTAGAACGCTCAATATTTGCAAAGTCAAAATGCCCAGAGATTGTCAAAACTTGAGTTTTTTCAGTTTGAGGATCGTAGCTAACAACTCCTTCTGCCTTTGAAAAAACTAATTGAGAGTTAGATGTTTTTAAAATTACTTTTTTATTTTCACTAGGTGCTTGAATCCACAAATAACCAGACTTTAACTCAAGTAAGTTTTTCATAAAAGAAAGATTACCGGACCCGCTTAGATGATAAGTTCGATCAAAGTAATCTGATATTGATAACTGAGACCCCAGCTCAGTTGAGACACTTGAGAAATCCTCGATAGACATTCCCTCTTTTAGCTCCCTTACATTTCCTTGATGGAAAACAAAAGCTCGCCCAGAGATTGACTTTACTAACCCCACTGGTTTTGCCCATAAGTTAGTTGATAGTAAAAGTACTTGAAGTAAAAGTGACTTAACGATAATTCTTATAAATTGTGTCATAATGCCTACTAATTAGTTTCCATTCTTCGGTGTTACGATATTTTTTTCTAAATTCTTCAACCGTTAGAAAAAAACTTTTCTTATTACCTTTTTTTAGATTGATAAGAGCTCTCCAAAGCTTTGCACTTCGAAAATAATTAGAATGAGGATAAATATCGATGATTTTATCAAAAGATTCTTGTGCCCATTCCATATGTTTGGCGCTCTCGTATGAGCTTATCCCAAGTTTGTAAAAAACCTCATCAGAAATAACCTGGTGCCGAGGAAACTGGAATACAAGGGTCTTGAGAAACTGCGACGCCTTTTCGTAACTCCCCTCCTCAAAGGCATTTCTTCCACTAGATAGCAGTTGCTCCGGAGACCATCTATAGACATGGAACTCAACTAAATCATTATCAGGGCTAACGGGAATCACACTTGCAATTGATCGGTTTAGTTTGTTTTCATTACTTAAAGTTAAAAATTCATTTTTATTTTTTAACTCATTCACAGAAAACTTTAGAGAGGTAATTTCTTTTTTTAATAATCTGTTTTCTTTTGCTAGATAGATGGATGTTCTTTTCAAGTTCGCGAACTCTTTCGCACTTTTGTAAATTCCACAACCTTGTAGAACCGGTACCAAAACAAAAAATAATATAACTCTTTTTTTCATCATAATTTATCTTCCAATAAAAACTACTTATGGAGATCGGAAAAAAATAAAGTTGAATTAAAGGAATTTATCTTAATTAAGATGACTAGGAAGTAATTGCCCGTTTGAATAACTAAGCTGCTGCTTTTAGTTTGTTAGGCATCCAATATAACCACTCCCGAGGGTCTGACTCGCGAAGCTTAATAATTATTTGTGGCGTCCAATTAGGTCGATAAGGTTCTCTTTTAAGCTTTACCCCCATTTCGGCCAACAATTTACTTCCCTTTTTTGAGTTGCAAGGACTGCAAGCGGCAACGACATTCTCCCATGTATTTCGTCCTCCTCGGCTAACAGGAATAACGTGATCAATCGTCAAGTCTTTAACGGATCCACTTTTGCCGCAATACTGACACTCAAAATTATCGCGAAAAATCACGTTGAATCGGGAGAACTTTACTGTTCGAGATGATTTATGAATACTAAACAAGCGTAAAGTTTTGGGGAGTTGAAAAGATAGTCTCGGAGAACGAATACTAATATCATCATAGCAATCTATCGCTTCCGCCCGACCGGTCAATAACAGAATAATTGCTCTTTTCCAGTCAATTACTTCGACCGGCGAAAATGAGCTGTCCAACAATAACGTTCTCATAGGTAAAACTCCTTAAAGTTTTATAAAATTGTGTTTTCCAGCCCATAATCATTCTAACACATAGTGCGAAACTATAAGTTTTTCAGGTATTTCAATAAAGTTTATTGATAAATATGCCTCATAAAATAGGCACGTTGAATTACCATTTTAGGTAAATAAAGGTAATATTATTAATATAACGAATAGGTAGGCTTTCAAATGAGATTATGTTTTTTAATATTTTTTATTTTCATCAACCTTCATAACAGCTCTTTCGCATCAGAGGAAAAAATTCCCAGTGTTCTTTTAAAATATAACCTTCAAACGATGAGAATTGATGGACAAACATATTTGGCCATTAACTTTAAAAATAATCCTCATTGGCATACTTACTGGAAAAACCCTGGAGACGCTGGCTTTGGGCCAAAAGTTCAGTTTACATCACTTAACGGAGAACCAATTTCATTTAATGCCTTGGAGTGGCCATCACCTGGACGCTATATTGAGCCAGGAAACATTTGGGCATATGGCTACGAGGGTGAGTACTCATTTTTTTATCAACTTCCAAATAATTTCAATAAAAACATAAAAACTGAATTAACTTGGTTAATTTGTAAGCATATCTGTATTCCAGGGAAATCAACTTCAACAATAGAGTTAGAGCGATCAATCATTACAAATATAAAAAATGAAAAAAATGAATTGGCATTAGATAACCTGTCACTTGAAACAATAAAAAGACGTTTTGAAAACCTCCCCGTTTATAAAGAAGATCAAAAACACGATATTGATATTATTTTGGCAAAAGAAGAATCAACTCCAAATATGCTCGCTCTTTTTTACAATACAACAAAACTTCAACCATCAAATTTCTTAGCAAATCGAAATTTACTTTTCCCCTATCCTCACCCATATCTAGAATTTAAACATGAAAAATTATATAAGGATAAGAATGGGGAAACCTATGCAAAAATGCTTGTTGAGTGGAATGGAATGTATGAAGAACCTGAAGTTCCTTTTCCACAAGGCAATTCTTTAAATAATGAAATCACTCTTTTTTTCGACTTTTATGACTCAACATTAAAAAAGACTTTTAAAGTAAAAAAAACCTTTTCGCAGTTATATGAGAGTAAAAAACTAAACTCATTTTTTACAATTCTTACCCCTTTTGAGATTTCTAAAAATGCCTCTCAAAAAAATGATCATGATAAAACCCAAGATATAGAAACAACAAATCATGAAAAAAAATCAAACACTGGTATTTTTAAATATATCTTGCTAGCGATCCTTGGTGGTTTTATTTTAAACTTCATGCCTTGTGTGCTACCAGTCATCAGCTTAAAGCTTTTTGGTCTCGTAAATCAAAGTCAACAGGACAAATCACAAATTATTAAGCACAATTTACTCTACACAGCAGGAGTTATTGTTACATTTTTGATTTTTTCAGTAATTGTTATTATTCTACAAAAGTCTGGCCAAGCCATTGGATGGGGTTTTCAAATGCAAAGCCCAACCTTTATTGCCTCCATTTCAATCTTCCTATTTCTCTTCTCACTAAATCTTTTTGGCATGTATGAGTTTATTACTCCAGGGGGAAGCACTCTTGGATCAATAAAGATTGAAGGCTCAAAAGGAGATTTCTTAAACGGAGTATTAGCAACGATTCTCTCAACTCCATGCTCAGCGCCTTTTCTCGGCACAGCTTTGGCATTTGCTTTTACCTCAGGGCCTCTCATTATTTTATCAATTTTTTTATCTGTCGGTATTGGACTTGCCTCCCCATTTATACTCACAGCTGCATTTCCAGGTACTGTAAAACTATTTCCAAAGCCTGGAAATTGGATGAACCATTTCAAAAAGTTCTTAGGTCTATCGTTGCTTCTCACCGTTTTTTGGTTACTAAGTATTTTTATCCAGTTAAACACTGATGATTTTTCACTATATCTCCTGATTACACTATTTATGATTGGGCCAGTGGCAATTGTTATTTATCAAAAGTTTCAAAAGAGTATTTGGATCTTATTGATTGCTTTTTCACTAACTATTGTAGGCCTATTTAATATTGGAAAAAAGAATACCGAGGCATCCATCGAGCAAACAATTTCTGATCAAATTCAAAAGTTTGGTTTATCTTGGACGCGATGGAACCCGGACATTGTAAATGAATTCCAAGGAGCCAGAAAAAAAGCTTTTATCGATTTTACTGCCGATTGGTGTTTAACTTGTAAGGTAAATGAAAAACTAGTAATCAACACTGATAAATTTAGATCGTATGTTAAAGAGAGTAAAATTGAATTAATTATGGGAGACTGGACAGATGGTGATCCCGAGATGACCAAATGGCTGCAAAAAAATAATATGGCGGGAGTTCCAGCATATTTTATTATTGATGAGCAGGGCAATCTACATAATCTAGGAGAGACAATCTCCATTGCAAAAATAAAGGAATTGATTAAATGACATTTTAATCTATTTCAAATTTTGCAGGCAACTGCATCAAATGTTCAATAATTTCGCGAGGTGGTTTGTTCTCGTAAAGCACTTCGTAAATACCAGAAAAAATACGAGCGCGTATGTCATACTTATCGCACAGCCTGCGGGCTGCTAATGCTGTTTTATAACCTTCAACTACTGATCTTTGTGATTCTATTATTTCTTTTGCTTTCCGGCCTTTCGCCAACTCAATACCAAAAGATTTATTTCTAGATAAATCCCCTGTTGTCGTTAAAATTAAGTCCCCCATGCCGGAGAGGCCATAAAAAGTTTCAGGGCGAGCGTTAAAGACCTTTCCAAATCTTAGCATTTCAGCAATCCCTCTGGTGATCATCGCAGCTCGAGTATTGTGATTATACCCAAGACCTTCAATAATCCCACCTGCGATCGCAAGGATATTTTTAAGCGCACCACCAAGTAAAACCCCTTTAATATCGTAAGCTAAGAAGACCTTAAAATAATCACAGCACAACATGTCTGCGACTCCAACTAAAACAGGTTTGCTTCGTCCGGCAAGAGAAGCGAGTGTTATTTGCTTGTCCATAATTTCAGAAGCAAATGATGGGCCACTTAAGAAAGTAAATAATTCTTTATATTTTGGAAATAAATCGAAATATAAATCGTCAGGGAGCTCCAATGATTCTGGATCTATTCCTTTTGCAAGACAAACAACAGGTATTTTTCTCTGTAAAAGGCTTAATATATTTTTACGATATGTTGAAAAAAAAGGAATAATTGCTGAAGTGGGAAGACCAGAGACAATTAGTTGAATATCCTCCACCTTATTTTCTAATTCATCAAAGCTCAAAATTGCAGATAGATTTTTATTCAACTTTTTATTCGGTAGATAGATTGAATTAACACCACTATTAATTGCTTCATAAACGTCATTAGAGCGGACTAAAATGTAAACATGTTTAAAACTTTCAGAGATAAGGTTTGCGACGGACGTTCCAAAAGCACCACCACCTATAACAAGTGCGGTGTGATAATTTTTTTGCATTTAAATCCTCCCTGATTTAAACATTTATAACAAGATGAGACCTTTTATCGTTGAGGCCAATTCATAAGTTTTAATAATTTCTTCGCTTCCCTGACACAGACGTTGAAACGTAACACTTAAATAGTTTCCATTTTTTGAAGCACGATATTCAATTTTTTCATTTGGAAACATTTTTTCAATTTCATTTTCCTTTTCCTTAGGAATGATAAATTTGAAACGATACTTAGCAGGCCATACATACTCATTTTCGAGCAGTGCTTTCATTTTTAGCCATTTATCATTCATTTTCTCTCCTTTTTTATTGAAAGTTTTGAGCGAGTAAAATTAAATCCATCACTTCTCGCGCAGCTCCATGACCTCCATGTTTTGTGCTAATATAGTCGACCTTTTCTTGAACAAGAAAAGATGCAGCTGGCACAGATGCAGAAAATCCAACCTTTTCTAGAAGCGGAAGGTCAAAAATCTCATCTCCCATGTAAGATATTTCTTCATCTGGGAGACCTAACTTTTGCTTTACCGCTTCATAGGCATCAACTTTATCTTCATTTCCAAAGTGACATAATTCTTTTGGAATTCCAAGGTTGATAATAAACCGCTCGGTTAAACTTCTAGAATCGCCACCAGAAATTATTCCCACGTGAACACCATTGGCCATTAGCCTTTTGATTCCATAACCATCATAGATATTAAAGTATCTGTTCCAGCCCATTTCTTCACCCGCATAAAAAATTCTTCCATCGGTAAGAATTCCATCAGCATCAAAGAGAGCACATTTAATTTTAGATAATTTTGTTTTATGAACAGAAAGTATTTCAGTTGGATTTCTAGTTAAACTCATCAACAACCTCTTTTATTTTTACCATTTGACTAACAACCTCTCCCACTTTCTTTAGGTCTAAACAAGTTGCAGGATCAGATAATGCCTTGTCTGGAGTAGGATGCGTTTCCATAAATAATCCATCTGCACCGGCAGCAATCGCGGCCCTTGCAAGAACCTCTATTTGCTCTCTCTTTCCACCAGTAGACTTACCCAAGCCTCCCGGCCGTTGGACACAATGAGTGGCATCGTGAATTACAGATACGCCAAAAGATTTCATTATTGAAAATGAACTCATGTCCACAACCAAATTATTATAGCCAAATGACGTCCCTCTCTCTGTTAACATAAGAGAGGATATCGGAAGAAACCCATCTACTTTTTTTACAATATTTTTTGCTTCCTCCGGGGAGAGAAATTGACCTTTCTTAACATTTAAAAGGCGATCATATTTTTTACAGGCTTGAGCGGCAGAAACCACCAAGTCAGTTTGACGGCACAAGAAAGCTGGTACTTGAAGAACATCGACCACAGATGCAACAGGATCACATTGCTCTGGAAGATGAATGTCAGTAAGAGTTGGAACCTTGTAGGTCTTTTTTACCTTCTCTAAAATTTCTAACCCCTTCTCCAAACCTGGCCCACGATAAGAGTCAAAAGAAGAGCGATTGGCTTTGTCAAAACTTCCTTTAAAAGTGAAGTCGACCTTGTCGCTGATCGGCTTGATTTCCTCAATTATTCTTCCCGCAACCTCTATTGCTAGGTCCTCGCTTTCTAAAACACAGAGTCCGCAGATCAATTTTAATTTTTTCATTTTAACTCTCCCATGCTCGCGAGAATAAAGCTGGCAAAAAGTGGATGAGGGGAAAAGGGCCTAGATTTAAACTCTGGGTGATACTGGCACGCAACAAAGAATGGATGATTTTCGAGCTCTATTAACTCAACGAGATCTAGTTCTGGATTTTTACCTGAAATAGTAAGTCCACTTTTTTCATATTGAGAAACGTAGTCATTGTTTACCTCTAGGCGGTGACGATGCCTCTCGCTAATCATTGATTGGCCGTAAATTTCACGTGCTAAAGTTTTTGGTTTGAGTTCACAGTCATAGGCTCCAAGACGCATACTTCCGCCTTTAGCCACGTCTTTACTTTGTCCTTCGATGAAATCAATAACTGGTGTTCCCGATTTTTCAAATTCGCTACTCGTCGCATCTTTAATACCACAAACATGTCTAGCAAATTCGATAATTGCCAATTGCATTCCCAAGCATATTCCAAAGAAAGGAAGGTTGTTTTCACGTGCATATTTAATGGCGTTAATTTTTCCCTCTGTTCCTCTCTCTCCAAAACCGCCGGGAACTAAAATGCCATCAACACCTTTTAATATTGAGTCAGCTCCTTGCTCGCTCTCGAGCTCTTCTGCGTCGATATACACTGGAACGAACTCAACTTGATTGGAAATTGCACCATGATGAAGAGCTTCATCAAGAGACTTGTAGGATTCGATAAGTTCCGTATATTTTCCTACAACTCCAATTCTAACTTGCTTAGTTGGGTTCTGATAATTGTAAATAACTTTTTTTAAATCTTCGATACTTGGAGCTGCCGTCCACATTCCTAAAAGTTCAGTAATTTTTTCATCTAGTCCTTGCCCATGAAAGTCCATTGGCAGCTGATAAATACTATCAAGATCTATAGAAGTAAAAATTTGATCCTTAGGAACATCACAAAAAAGAGCTAACTTTTGACGAATACTATCATCAACAGGTCGATCAGCACGACAAATTAAAATATTTGGGAAAAGTCCTATTGAGCGCAACTCTTTGACTGAATGCTGAGCTGGCTTTGATTTAATTTCACCAGCAGCGCCAATATAGGGCAGAAGAACCAAGTGAATAAATAATACATTACTCGGTCCCACGTCATGAGCAAATTGTCTTATCGCTTCAATAAATGGCAAGGACTCAATATCGCCAACAGTACCACCTATTTCACCTAGTAAAACTTCACTTCCCTCTGCCGCTAGGTGAATGCGCCTTTTAATTTCATCTGTAATGTGAGGAACGACCTGAACAGTTTTCCCGAGGTATTTACCATCTCTCTCATTTTCAATAACTCGTAAGTAAGTTTGACCACTGGTAAAATTACTCGCCTTCGTCAACGTCAACGAAGTAAAACGCTCATAGTGTCCAAGGTCTAAATCTGTTTCTGCACCATCATCGGTGACAAAAACTTCACCATGCTGAGTAGGACTCATTGTCCCTGGGTCAACATTAATATAAGGATCCATTTTTAACATCGATACTTTGATTCCACGCCTTTCCAAAAGACATGCAATACTAGCAGATGCTAAACCTTTTCCTAGTGAGCTTGCTACACCCCCCGTAAAAAAAATATATTTCTTATTTGGTTTACTCATTTAACTTACCCTCCACCTTGGTAATATCATCTGGTGTATCAACGCCCTGAAGACGAACATTCACCTCTATTGCTCCAATTGTTAAACCGTTTTCTAATGCGCGTAATTGCTCTAATGACTCTATTTTTTCGTAATACCCTAACTTGAATTGACAAAATTGATGAAGAGCAGCTGGCTTAAAGGAATAAATTCCCACATGTGCATAAAAAGAATCTCTGGAGTTCGTTCGATCAAAGGGAATCTCCGACCTAGAAAAGTATAAGCACCGGCCACTATCTGGGCAATAAATTGCTTTGACTGTATTTTCTTCTAGCCCTATTTCATTGTCTGGACGAACAACTGTTGTGATATCAAAATTATTTTTTATGTGAAACATGGCCAGATCTTCAATTATTTTCGCCTCAATTAAAGGCTCATCCCCCTGAACATTAATGATCAAGTCAAAACCTTCATCCTGAAAAAATCGAGATGATGCCAAAGCGATTCTCTCTGTACCAGATTCAGTGTGGTCAGAAACCAGACAAACCCGTCCACCAAAATCTTCTACCGCAGTTTTAATCTTTTCGTTGTCTGTAACAACACAACTAACACATTCAATTTCAGGGTTGTTGATAGCGGAAACCCGCTCAAAAACCCATTGGATCATTGGCTTTCCAAGAATAGGAGCAAGCGGCTTGCCAGGAAAACGAGTCGAATCGAACCGGGCCGGAATTAAAACGAGTATTTTGGTTTTTGCCATGTCAAAATCCATTTAATGATAAGGGTAGAATGTATCACTTCTCAAATATTTCGGCAAAGATATGTTAACTTAGCAATATGCGTAAAAGCTTTTTAATCCTTCCATTAATCTTGTGGCAAATTTATCAAATGATTCCCTCAACGACCCTTGCCAAAATTGATTATGACACCTACAAACCTCCAGCAAGTAGTTATCATTGTAGTTACCTGTCTGAACAGCGCTCTGAGCACCTAAAGATTAAGCAAGAATTAGTCAGCCTTCTTGAGAGAAACAGTCAAATAATAAAAAATACCCCGAGAGAAAAAGAGAGCACCTATAGAAAACTAGTTTTCCTACGTGGTGAAATTAAATTTAAATTGGAAAAACATATTTTTAAATTAAAAGCTGTCGAAGAGAATATTGTCAGAAGGGGCTGCCCTAGCATTCTTTCTTCAAACTCTTAAAATCAAAGAGAGAATCTTCACTTAAAAACATATTTGCTTTAGAATGAAGAGATAAATAAATTTTCTTGGAGTTCACCATTAAAGTTATCGCTTCAACCATCATTTGGTTCACGTTATTTACCACAAGTTTAAAAAGTGAAGTTATGCCAAAAGGCGTCTCTAGCTACAACTACAAGCCAATTTCCATGAAAGCTGCCATCCAACAAGGTATTCAAAAAAATCATGGTGTTGGTATTAGGGACAGTGAAAGAGGCGTACTTAACTTAACATGGGCAGGCCAATGGTCATCATTTTGGTTACCTAGTATTGATTTTACAATGAGTGTCGATCCCTATCGCATTCTACGAATCAGAAACGCAACAAATTTATCTGGTGCGCAGAGTAAGCACACTGGAGGAAATATTGCTCTTAGCTTTGGTGAATATACCGTTTTTAACTGGGGCAAAGATTACATGGCTTACCTCAACGAAAAGCAGACTTTTAAACGAGGGTTACAAGCCCTTACAGAAGCTGACCGGCAATTAAAATTTGACATTATTACAACTTATTCTGAATTGGTTACCCAATTTGATATTCTCAAGACTCAAAAGTTATTTCTTCGCCATGCAAGTTACGTTTACAAATTGACCAAAGAAAAATTAGCAGCAAAAAAAATCTCAGGGCAGGAATATTATCAAACAAGAGTTTTATACATGCAAGCCTATCAAGATTACTTAGAAGCTAAAAGACTTTGGATAAACTACAATGAAAAACTCGCATTCTTAATTGATGATGACCCATCCACAAGATACATCCTTTCTGAAAAACTAAAATTTATTAACCTTGAAGCAAGCTTAGAAAGTCTAACTACTGTCGGAAAGAAAAACTCCCCACAGATACTAAGCGCTTACTCTCAAAAGAAAATTGCAGAAAGAAATTATGAGATCGCAAAAAGAAGCAATATGGCTTTACCTGAATTTAAAATAAATCTTGGCGCTTTTACACAATCATATCAAACGGGCCAATCAGATCAGTTTTTTGGAAACTTTCAGGGCAATAGAAACCTTGAGGTTATTGCTAGCTTAACAGCAACATGGAATATTGTTGGTGTCGATGGTTTTTTAAATAAGCGGAAGCTCCAAAATGCTCAGCTACAGCGTAAAATATCAGACAGAACATTAAAGCAAAAAGAAGATTACATTGCTTATTTAACCTCAAATTATTTTTATCAAACTAAAAACTTTGAAAAACAGGTTTCTCTATCTGAAGAGAGAGAAAAAACGACAGAATCTGCCTATAACATAACATTTAACAATTATACGCTTCGAAAAACCTCATTTTTAAACTTTCTCCACTCTTTAGCAGACTTGACGAAAGCTAAAATAACCTTCGCTCAAAATATAAGAGATCATTTGAATATGAAAGTTCAATTAGCGGCCGTAACCGGTATCCCAGACTTTCAAGGCAATTTATTTGAAAACCACGTCACAAAAACGTCAATTAACAGTGAGGAAGGACAGAGCAATGATTTTGCCCCAGAAGAAGTTGAAAACGATCCATATTACCAAGAGGAAGAGTAATGCTATTTAAAATTTTATTTTTATTATTTAACATCATTTCAGCTGCTCCCATTTTAGCTCAAGAAGACTTTGAGGAGCTTCAAGAAATTCAGTCAAGTATAGAAACAAGCACAAATCAAAATTTTCGAAAAGATCTTAAAGAAATAACCAATGGCCATTTTGGAACCAATATCTTAAGTAACCAGCGGGATGCAGAGACTGGACTTGAAACGACTTACAACACTTTTAACGACTTAAACCGAGTAAATTTTTCTCTACTTTTTAACTCAGATTTAAAAGACCTAACCGATATTTTTGTGGCCGAGTTAACCTTTGGTTTATTTCTAAAAGATAATAAATATTTTGATTTTTTTATCAATACTCAAACAAATAAATACGGTACGATGACGGCCAGAGCCGCTGATATTACGGGAAAACCTGAAGATATTGATGCGACAGAGGAGGGATTTTTCTCATTAGGAATGGGCCCAACTTATCGCACATTTTTTATTCGTGATTTAATCCCGATAGAAAATATTTTTGAAACAATTCATGCAGGCGCTGCGCTTGGATGGTTCTTTGAAGATATAAGTAACGAGGGATATTTTGGGCCAGGAGTAAAAGCAAATCTTGGAATTCACTATAGGGCCACAAAGAATTTCCATATTGGAACTATGCTAAGCTGGAATCATTATTGGGTTAAAAGGGAAGAGAAGTTTGTGGATGAAGATCAAGGAATAAGAACCTTGTCATTGACTTGGCTTGCATTTGGAATTGATCTCGCTTTCTATTTATAAATTAAGGAAATTAATATGATTGATCGATATAAGATTGAGGAAATTTCATGTTTGTGGGATGACCAACATAAATTTGAAACCTATCTAAAGTACGAACTAGCTTTGATAAAATCTTTAGAAAAAAATCATATCGCCAAAGCTGGAACAGCTGATAGAATGTCAAAAATAATAAAAATCTCACCAGCAAGAATTGGTGAAATTGAAAAAGAAGTAAAACATGACGTGATTGCTTTTTGCACCTCTGTAACAGAGCAATTGACAGAAGAAGACGCTCGCTACTTTCATTATGGAGTGACCAGTTCAGATGTGATTGACTCATCAATTAACTTACTAATTAAAGATAGTCTCGAAATAATTATAAAAGACTTCAAAAACCTTCTTCAGTCAATTTATAATTTTTCATTAAAAAATAAAACTCAAGCATGCATGGGAAGGTCTCACGGAATTAATGCAGAACCAATGAGTCTAGGTGGTAAGTTTCTTGGCTTTTATTGTGAATTCTATCGACGCTTTGATGAGCTTAAAAAATTTATTAAAGATGATTTAACTATTCAATGCTCAGGGGCTGTTGGCAACTATAC
>Ga0181566_10001867_pt1 | contig 17436 bp, 9 predicted proteins | sample 101ome_15_FD_133762 | JGI IMG/M metagenome (GOLD analysis project Ga0181566, IMG submission 133762) | Coastal salt marsh microbial communities from the Groves Creek Marsh, Skidaway Island, Georgia - 101402AT metaG (megahit assembly) | ecosystem: Environmental > Aquatic > Marine > Intertidal zone...
ACGACCTCGAACGAACGATCGATGGCGTCGTCGCGACCGACGCCGCGCGTGGGACCGTCGTGGCGTGGACGCCATCACGACCGTCACCACGTCGACGCGTCCTCGCGCGCGGGTCTCGCGTCACGGCGTCGCTCGGAAGGCGGTACGTCGACGGAGGAGGAGGACGATTCGGTTGACGACGACAATCATCACGGTCGTCGTCGTCGCGAGCGGTACCGGTACGCGTGGTGTGGACGACTCGCCGCGCTCACGATGACGTCTCGACGGGCGAAGATGTCGTCGATGGACGAGGACGAGGAGGAGGACGACGCGACGTCGAGGGAGATGACGATGGAGGATTTACGACCGAGCGATTACGCGTATCGCGCGATTCGACGACGATTCGATGATCTCGATCGCGGGCGGAAGGGATTCGTCGACGGGGGGGACATGCGCGCGGCGTTGGATAAGCTCAACGCGCCGTGCACGGAGCAATCGGTGCGGGAGTTTATGTGTCGAACGATCGACGCGTGTCGTCGCGGCGAAGGAGGACGCGGCGAAGGAGGAGGAGGGCGCGAGACGTTAAGATTGTCGTTTGAAGAGTTTGGGAATTTCGCGTTGCGGCGCGAACGCGAGTTGTTGAAGACGTTTCGGAAATTCGACGTCGAACGCGCGGGGTACTTGACGAGTAAACAGTTGAAACGGGTGTTGATGCGGGAAGGGTACGCGACGAACGATGCGAACGTGGAGGCGATGATGACGCGGATCAAGGCTGGGGAAGGGGCGTTCAGTAAGGGGAAAGGGTTGTTCAACGCGGCGGATGAGAAATTCGTGACGTTGGCCAAGGCTATCGATTTCACCGAGTTTCGGGATTTTTTGATGCTCTCGGACGCTATGGACGCCTCGGACGCGTTGACGATATGGTCGCAGTCGATGGAGATCGATTACGGCGACGTATCTCTCGCGTTTGCGAGTAAGAGACGGAAAAAATCGGACGGCGCGGGGGACGTGTTGAAGCACTTGCTCGTCGGCGCCGTCTCGGGAGGCGTCTCTCGAACCGTCGTCGCGCCTCTGGAGCGCGCGAAAATTGAGTACATGTTGGACTCGACCACGATCGCGCGCGACGGTGGACTCTTGGGGACGTTACGCAGAATCATTCGAGACGAAGGTCCGGGCGGGTTGTTTCGCGGCAACACGCTCAACGTCATGCGCATCGCGCCGACCAAGGCGGTGGAATTTTTCGTTTACGATAAAATCAAGGATCACATAATCAGAAACGGCGATCAGACCGAGCTCGACGGTGTCCAACGCATGCTCGGAGGCTCGATCGCGAGCATGTGCGGTACGGCGTTGACGCACCCGGTGGACACGCTGCGCTCTCGCGTCTCGGGCACGGGCATGCTCTTGGGCGATTGTTGGAAGCAACTCATCGCCAACGAAGGGTACGGCGCGCTTTGGAAGGGGCTCGGGGCGAACATGGTGCGCGTCGCGCCGTACGGTGCGATCAACTTTTACGTGTATGACGCGTGCAAGAGCCTGTATCGTCGACAGTTTGGCGAAAAGGCGAAAATGTCCGCCGTCCCGACGATGTGTTTCGGCGCGCTCGCTGGCGCGGCGGCGCAGACGGGGGTGTATCCTCTCGAGATGATACAGCGTCGAATTCAAGTCGCCGGCATGAAAAAAGGGGGGACGCTCGCGTACAAGAATATGTTCCAAGGAATCTACGTCGTGGGGAAAAACGAGGGCATCGGCGCGCTGTACGCCGGATTGCTTCCCAACTACGCCAAGATTTTACCATCCGCCGCCATTTCCTTTTACGTGTACGAGCTCATGAAACAGATGTTCGACATCGACAAGTGATCGATACTAGATAGATTTTCTCGTTGTGGTGTACAAATACAAATGTATTCTACTTTGTTCTACGTTGTGACTTACTCAATCACTTCTATGACGCCTGAAACTCGCGTACGAGACGCTGCTTTTGACCCGCGAGGAAGGCACTCCCCAACCCGCCCGCGTTATGCGTCTCGCGTCGTACCGCTTCGTCCATGAGCAGCAACGCTTCGAACGTCGCGGCGTCCTCCGAGGCGGATATACGCGCCGAATCGTCTGCGTCCTGCGTGTCATCTGCCTCATCCGAATCCGCCAACTGCGCCGTCTCGCTCAAACTTCGGTATACCGCGGCGGCTTCCTCGTCCGCATCACTCTCGGCGTCAGACGTCTCTTTATCCTTCGAAGTCGAAGGTGACTCACGTTCGTGCGCTTGATGCGTGCTACTCACCTCTTGCGACGTTTTTGAGAGCGTCGGTTCATCCTTGGGTGTTGCGGGTGGTTTCGGCGCGGGTTTCGGCGTCGGTTCATCCACCGGTTCGCCCTTGGACGCCGCTGCTGTTGGTGGTTTCGGCTTCGGTTTCGGAGCCGATGTTTCCTTCGGCTCGGGCGTCGGGGTGGTCGCCTTGGGCTCTGGCTTTGGCGCGGGCTCGTCGCTCACTTCCGGCTTTGGTTTCGGCTTCGGTTTCGGTGCGGACTCGTTCTCCGACGCTGTTGGCGGATGCTGTTCCGTTTCTACCGCCGGTTTCGATTCGCTCGAACTCTTCCTCTTTTTCTCAGGGCTCGGTGCCGGCACGTCCTCGGGCGGCGTCTTCTCGCGCTCCAGCGGTGGCGGCGAATACCTCGCCGCGCGCGCCGTCGGTCGGTCGTTGACCGTTCGACCGCTCTGTTTCGAGTCCGTCGTCGCCGGCGTGGGCGCCGAAGGTGTCGAATCGACCGTGTTTCGACCGAAATAATCAAAACCGACCGCCGCCACCGCTCCGAACACGGCGAGCACGAGCACGAAGATGAGCATTCGCCCGCAGCCTCGCTTGAAAGAATCATTTCTAGCCCTCTGTCGTTCTAAGTAATCCGGCGTCTCCAGGAGCGACTCACGCTCACCGTCGTCCTTGGACGTCGCACCTCCGCCGTCGCGCGCGATTTCCTCCGCGTTTCGCTCGCGCTCGAGCGCGCGTGAGTACCTCGCCGCCGTCGCAGCGTACCGCTCCGAGTGTCTAAACGATCCCGACGCGCGGTCGAGACCCGGACCGCGTCCGCTCATCGCGCTCGACGACGACCGACGACGTTTTCACGTCCGTTCGCGCCGCCTCGTCGTCGCCTCGCGTCTCGATCGCGCGCGTGGAGTCGACCGACCGACCGCCGCACGATGGGTGTTGAGTCGTTCGCCCGCGGCGACGTGTGCGCGCGCCCACGGCGTCGACGGATTCGTACGAGTCTCGCGCGCGTCGAGCGCGCGCGAAACGCCTTTTCTTGACGCGCTCGTTCGCTCGCTGCGGCTCTGTCCCGCGCGCGCGGGCGTGTGCAGCGACGCCGAGCGTTGAGCGTGGAATTCGTTCGAAGACGCCAAAGAAACAACGTCGGCGTCGTTTAATACAAGATACAAGGCGAGTGAAATTACAAGTATGAGCGCGCAGAGAGCGGAGAGAACAGAATGCGATTAACCTCGAATCTTAACTTCGCGGCCCTTTTGCCGAGCCTGGACGACGCCGCGACGGACGAGCGTTTTTTCGCATTCGAGGACGTCGGCTCGAAAGTGCGCGCGGAGGTCTGGCACGTTCGTCTTTTGAATGTCGTTGCCGCGAGTGCCGCTGAGCCAGTATTGATCGCTCACCCAGTGCATCTTGGACGCGATGGGGAAACCGCTGTTCAGGACGCTGGTTTTAGCGATCTCGCACAGGTCGGCGGCGCTAAGTTTCCACACCTGAGCGGCGACTGAGTACTCCTCGACGAGCGGTTCCTTGGTCATGTGAATCATCAGTGGATCGTCCGTGCTCAGAGACACGCGCAAGCCTCGTGCGAAAAACGTTGGAAATGGATTCTTGTGATAATCGATGAACAACGAGTTGTTGCTCAACGGAGACATGTCCAGAGGAATTTGCGTGAGAAAGTACAGGTACTGCATGCATGGCGATTTGCGAAGGTTCAAACCGTGCGCAATGTTCTTGGCGAGCATAAAGGTGGCGCACAGGTGATCGATGTCACCAGCCTCTCCCGCGTGAGGTCTGAATGCGATGGTGTTCAGCCCCTTGCTTACGCGCAGGGCATTCAGCGTGTACAGATTGGCGTAGACGTAATACGCGTAGTACGCGTACGCCGGGTTGTGCGACACGTCCCAATCGACCGGTACGCGCATGTGTTTACTCGGTCGACGCTCTGGTTTCGATTCATCATCCACCATGTCCACTCCAACCACCATCTGAAGGAACGTGTGTAACTTTGGATGCGATGAGGGGTCCACGGTGACTTCGAACAGAGGCTTGAAAATATTGTCGAGCATCTGTTGAAAGTTTTTCATGGTGCCGTTGCTGTGATAGACGTTGTACAATCGCGGGATTTGAATCATCCACACCATGTTTTCGCTGAAAACGTTGTGATTCAGCACCCAAGCCGCGAGGTTGTCCCATTCACCCGGCTTGCGTCCGTAGATGGAGATGCGATACTCCGCCATCGTGTACTTGTTCGCCTCCAAATCCGAACACACTTGCTTCGTGAGTTCAGCCAGGAAGCGTCCGCGAATCAAGTTGTCCTGCTTGATGAAAATCTCACGCAAGCGCGACTGACCCATGGGATTATACTTCAAGTTGAACTTGTCGAAGCGATGAAACGTATTCTTATCGGCGTGCATGTCGAGCGTGTCCACGTTGAGTTCGTACGCAGTCATGCCGATGGATTCAAACACTTCTCGAAGGTTTAAAAACTTTCCATCTCGATAAATGACGATTTCCTGCGGTTCACGCTTCAACTTTGACTTGATGAAACGCAATAAATGCTTCTGGTTCATGCATGCGCTGTGATGAACGTGCGTGTCAACCTTTCTGACGTTGTAAAAGTCACGATGGGGCGCCTTCTTTTGCTCCAGGAACTCTCTATCGGCGTTGAGCATGACGTGAAGATGAAACTTTTGCTCCGTGAGCATCAACCTCTTGTGACAAAACGTCTTCGACGGACCGTAAGACTGCACGCGCAGCAACGCGTGCAAATCATAAAAGAAATCTGTCGCCGTGCCCGGAGGTTCGTGCACGAGCTCTGATTCTCCCTGCGCGTTCGGGTGATACACGTGCATGACGCCGTCGACCATCCGACATTCGTGTTGCGACTTTGCGGGCAAAGGTGCTGCCTTATCGGGCGTTCCGACGATCGGGCACGCCCCCTTGCTGTCGTCGAACAACCACTTGTCCCGCAAACCGAGGGCGTACTCGAGCATCAGACATACCTCTTCGCACTCATCTCCCAGAGTTTCCATCATCTCCGTCGCGACCTTTTCGTATTCCAAGTTGGAGTCGGCCGTTTGCATCACGCGAGGGGACGCGTACGATTCCTTGGCGCCGTGAGGACTCATCGAAATGTTTTGAAAAAGCTCTCGCCCGATGGCCCGATCGGCGGGCTTCAAACCGATCGGCATCGACGCGTCGGGCGTGGCGGTCCACGGTGTCTTCGGACAACCAGACGAGACGCCGTTGTTATCTTCGTTCACCTTCTCGGGCGTGTTGACGCCGCGTTTTTCGCTCATCTCTCGACTCAGAGTGCGCTCCATCTCGACGCTCTCGCTCAACGCTCGAGGCATGGGCGAACTCACGAGCTTGGACAGCTCCTCATCTCTCTGACGATCGACCATCGCGCCCGCTCTTCGAAGCATGGACGAGCTCACGATGTCCACGCGCGTCCTCTCCTCCCCTTCATCGTCCTCCGTCTCGGGCTCGATTTCAGTCTCCGTCGCATCGCCGTTCGTCTCCCACGCGGACGCGGTCAGCGCCCCTCCCGTCTCCAAAGATCGTTTCTTCGGCGTACCGAGACTAAAGTCTTCATCGCTCATCTTTGCGTCTTGTGCAGCATCGTCGTCGCCCCCGTCCGCCGCGCGTCGCGGCACGGGGCGCGACTGCGACGCGTGTCCCGAGCTCTCGTTCCACTTCTTCGTCGGCGTCGCCGGCGTCGAGTACGAGCGCGACGCGTTTTCCTCCCCGTCCGCGACGCTCCCAGACACGGATCTCGAATTTGACAGTCGCCGACCCTCTCGACCGCCCGTGGGCGACACAGCACCGCTCGATCCGCGTCGGCGACCGCCTCTGGTCGACCCGCCTCGACTCGCGCTCTTCGACGACTCCGCCTGCGACTGTTTCTCGCGCTCGATCGCCTCGAGCGCGGTGAGCAAACCGATCTGCTGCTCGCTAAAGTCTTTCGCCGCCGATTTGAGGGCGTACGCCGACGCGAGGGCGAGCTGCGCGCGCGAACGAGAGGCAACTGTCGTCAGTCTCGAGTTGACGTCTTTGAAATCTCACATCTCGCGTCGCTCGCGTCGACGCGCGCGCACCGTGGACACGAGCGCGGTGACGGCGGTGAAGCCGTACAGGTACGCGCGCGAGTCATCGTCGCCGCCCATCGCGGCGTGCGAGGCGCGCGCGCGCGAGGGGTGGTGGTGATTCCTCGAGTCGGTCACTGGCGTCGACGGCGCGCGCGAGAGAGAGAGACGTCGGACGTCTTCGTCGGCTACGATGTATCTATTCTTCTACACTCTGATAATCTACACTCTGCGTCGACTACATACGCCATCGCGCGTCCACGGCGCGTTACTCGAGAGGAGGCGCGCGCGCGAAGATTAAACTCGCGTTGGTGCCGCCGAAACCGAAACTGTTGGACATGGCGGCGCGAGCGCTCTCGCGCAGACGCGCGCCGACGCCGACGATGGGAATCCCGAGCGTGGAATCGAGCTCTTCGTACCCACACGTCGGTGGAACATCGCCGGTGTGCAGCGTCAGTGCGGTGTACGCAGCCTCGATGGCGCCGGCGGCGCCGAGCAAGTGACCGGTGGCGCCCTTGGTGGACGTCGTGACGACGGCGCCGGATTCGATCGCTTCCGCCCCAAACACCGTCTTGAGCGCGCGCACTTCGGCGGCGTCCCCGAGCGGTGTTCCCGTGGCGTGCGCGTTGACGTACCCGACGTCGAAGGGATCGTCGATGCCGGCGTCACGCAACGCCGCGCGCATCGCTCTCGCGGCGCCGTCGCCGTCTGGACTCGCGCGGGTCACGTGATGGGCGTCTCCGGACGCGCCGTACCCGCGAATCTCTGCGTACACCTTTTTCGCCCCTCTCTCGCGCGCGTGCTCGAGCGTTTCGAGAATCAACACGCCCGCGCCTTCTCCCATGACGAAACCGTCCCGTCTGGAATCAAACGGTCTCGCGTGACCCGACGCGCTCAGCGCCCTCGCCTTGGCAAACGCCGACATCGACACCAAGTCGATGCACCCCTCGCTTCCACCGGCGATCATCACGCTCGCGTCACCTCGCTGAAGCGCGCGAAACGCGTCCCCGATGCAGTGCGCCGACGTCGCGCACGCCGTCGCCGCCGCCAAATTCGGCCCTCTCAACTTAAAATCCATCGATATTTTCCCCGCCGCCGCGTTCGCCAAAATCTTCGGCACGAAATACGGCGATAATTTCCGCAACTCACCGTTTCGCATCAACCCTCCCGCGTGCGTGAGATCGCTCACGCCGCCCATCCCCGCGCCGAACGAGACGCCGACGTCGTCTCTCGCCTCGTCTCCGAACGTCAATCCCGCGTCCGTCACCGCCTCCGCCGCCGCGCACCGCCCGAACCCGACGAACGGCGCCAACCGCCCACCTTCACACCACAGCGAACCGTCGTACGCGTCGTGCGCGATCCCCGCCCCCCACGTCGCGCCTCCGTTGGCGCGCGCGCGCCTCTCGAACGCCTCGCGTTCGCTCGCCGGCACGTCCTCCGCCTCGAGCGCCCGCGTGCCTCGCTCCCCCGCGAGCGCGCGACGCCAATTCATCGTCGCCTCCGCGCCGAGCGGGGTGACGAGTCCGAGGCCCGTGACGACGACGCGACGCGGATAGGCGTCGTCCACCGGTACGCGCCCGTCGTAATGTCGTCCTCTCGCGCCGCTCGTCGACGCGTACGACGCCCGGGCGACGTCGCGCGCGAGACAGAGCGTCTCTGCGCATCGTTTCGCGCTCGCGCGCATCGTCTCGCGCGACGCGCGACGCGCGACGCGCGCGGGCGGACGTGTGACGTCGGCGCCGCGGTCGCGCGGGCGTCGCGCGTCGTCGTCGTCGTCGCGACGCGCGATTCCGCGATGTGACGTCGATTGGCGAATTCGCGCTCGTCGACACTGATCGACGCGTCGAGCGACGACGACCATGTTTGCCGCCGCCTCCAACGCGACGCGCGGACGCGCGACGATGCGTCCGAACGCCCGAACGCGCGGTCGACGCTCGAACGCGCGGGCGCGCGCGTCGCCGCGCGCGATGGCGAACGATGGCGAACAAAAGGTTGTCGTCGTCGGTGGGTCCGGATTCGTCGGCTCGCGCGTGTGCGCGGCGCTGCGCGAGCGCGGGTGCGCGGTGACGTCCGTGTCTAAATCCGGCGCCGCGGTCGAGGGGGCGTCGAGCGCGATCGGGGTGGATTTGGCGGACGCGGCGCGCGCGCGGGACGCGCTTCGGGACGCATTCGCGGGCGCGGATTGCGTCGTGTCGTGCGTCGGCGTCATCGGCACGGACGACGCGAAAATGCGCGCCGGTAACGGTGATTATAACGTCGTCGTGGTGGAGGCGGCCAAGGCGGCCGGGGTGCGACGATTCGTGTACGTGTCGGTGGCGAGCATCGTGCCGGACGTCGTCGGCGGCGTGGCGATGAAGGGATACTTTGAGGGGAAGACGATGGCTGAAGACGCGATTCGTGCGAATTACGACGCGAGTGAGTACGTCATCGTCAAGCCGAGCTTCATCTACGGCGGTGATGCGTTTTCGTTGACGCCACCGCGGGTGACGAAGACGTACGGCGACGCGTTGGCCAAGGTGCTCGGTTCCGGTCCCGTCAAGGCGTTGGCCGCCAAGGCGCCGGGACCGATCGCGCTCACGCTCGCGGAACCGGTGAGCGTGGAAGACGTCGCCGGCGCGTGCGTCGCCGGCGCGTTGGGGATGACTGGTGGGGAATCGGTCGTCGACGGAACCGACGAGATCAAGGCGTGCGCCGCCAAGCTCTAAACGCTCCTCGTACGTTGAAATAATTAATGATGAGTGCATCGCGATTACAATTCTGTCTACTAGTGCTCCTCCTCTCTCGAAATACTCAAACTCACGCTTTCTTCGTGCCCTTGATCATGCCGTACGTCATCAGACCGCTCTCGAACGCGCGCGCCATGCGTTCGAGGGTGACGATTTCGCGAACCACCTTGTACCACTGTCGCGGACCGGCGAACACCACGGGCCACGGGTCCCACACGCCGACCCAGATGGAGTGACGCCACGACACGAGCGTGTTCTTGACCCAATCCTCCGACGCGGTGCGCGACATGGTGCCGGTGCCTTGAAGGAGACGCTCGTACTCTTCGTACGAGATGAAGTACGGATGCGCCCATTCCTCGTAGAGAAATTTGAGATTACTCTTCTCCTTCTCCGTGAACTCCGGCGGGGTCTCGCGCTGGCACCACGTGGCGATGACTATCTTGCCGCCCGGTTTGAGCACGCGAACCATCTCCTCGACGTACGCCTTTTTATCCGGCATGTGTTCGCCGCTCTCGCAGGCCCACACCAAGTCAAAGGTGTCATCCTCAAACTCCATCTCTAACGCGTTCATCACCCGGAACTGCGCGTTCGGCACGCCCTGTTCCTTCGCTAACTCGGTCGCACGCTTCACTTGGTTTGGCGAGAGCGTGATGCCCGTCACGGACGTCCCCTCGCCGAACATTTTGGCCAGGTGTCGCGACGTTCCGCCGATGCCGCACCCGACGTCCAACACCTTTGCCGGCTTCTCCGCCTCGCTCCATTTGGCCATCTCGTCCACGAAATCAAACTTTGCCTGAATAAAATCCTTCTTCTTACACCCGAGGAGCGTGCCCGCGCCCTGGGCGAGCTCCTCGTCCGAGTACCACCCGAGATGGATGTGTTCTCCCCAGTAATACTCGAGGATGCCCTCCTCCGTCCACGCGTCGTACTCCTTCCCCACCGTGTTCTCACCGTCGACGTACGTCCGACTCGGCGTATCGAACACATACTTCACCGCCGCCGCCGCCGCGAGCGCACCACCGACGACGGCGGCGTTTCGCGTCGTCGCCCACGCCGGGACGCGCGGCGCCGTCGGCGCCGTCGGCGCGCTCGCCGTCGCCTTTCCGAGCTCACCGATCGCGGCGTTTCGCGACGTCGTCGCGGGCGACAGTTTCAATTCCTCGATGGATAACGCGCGCGCGACGACGCGCGTCGCCACCGCACCGCGACGAGACTGACGACGACGGTGCGCGCCCATCGACCCACCGCGCGTCTTCATCGTCGTCATCGTCGTCACCATCGACGCCGGCGTCGTCGTCATCATCGCGTCCGACGAACGAAAGAACGCGAGCGAGACCGCGCGCGTCGGCGTTCGGTGCGCGCGAGCGAGCGTGCGAGACCGCGCGCGTGGACGTCGACGCGCGACGAGTGACGACGACGACGAGGACGACGTCACGCGATGGCGTGGATGATGGGACTCGACATTCATGGCGTTCGCGTGCACCCAATATGTAGATACATAGTCAGAGGCTGAAATGCGGATATGCCCGAGATGACCGCCTCTCTCGCGCGCGCCTTCCAACCTCCGGCGCGCGCCCGTCGCGCGGCGCGGTCTTGGATGCAATTTTGAACGAAGGTACCGTATCAAAACGTATGATGATGAGTTAGAGCTTCACTGCGTGGAATTCGCAAACGTTGCTTGATTTATTGATACCAACTACTAGTGCTGCGGCCGAAAGGGAAAGGGGTTGGCGTTTCGCCGCGCGCTCACTTACGTCCGAAGAAGGACTTCAAAGCCTTGACGGCGTTGGCGTTGATGATGGGCTCATCGAACTTATCCAACAATTCGGAGAATTCTGGTTGCTTTTGCACGAATTCCAAGCTCGGATCGGAGCGAATCTTGCGATAATCCGTCCAGCCGGCGGACATGCAGCGCTTGAGCGCGAGCAAGGACTCGTCAGCCTTGCCGAGCCTGGAGAAGCAGCACGCGATGTTGTACTGGGCAACCTTGTAAATCTCAGTCGTCTTGGAGAAGTCATCGCCCATGTAGTTCTTCGGTTCCAAGGCAGCCACCTCTTCGAAGACGATCAACGCGTTGTCGAAATCCTTCGCGTTGTACAACTCGATGGCTTCGTCAAACATATCTAATCTTTGGTTTTCCAACTCGCGCTTCTTCGAGTAGTTGTTCATTTGTTGCTCCTTGGTGCCCGCACCGTAGTTACCACCCGCGCGTTCGTTCTTAAACGCCGAGCTCTTTTCGTTCTGCTCGAGCGCGGACACGTCGCCGTCCATATCAATCATCTTCAGGTAAATGTCGCCGTTTCTATTCTTGATGGCGTACATCACCTGTCCGTACGATTCGGCGCCCCAGACCTCATCACCGAACGACGCGCTCACCGCCTCAATCTTATCACCGATCTGAAACCGATCGTACTTGGGATCGGACGGCACGAACACCACGTACGCGCCGCCGTCGTTGCCGCGGTTAAACTTGAGCTCGATCGGTTTCGGAAGCGTCGCTGCGCCGGGCGATAAAACGAACGAACGCGCGTCAGTCACTCGGTCACCGCGCTCGGGACGAATCACACGCGCGTGTACGACGACGTACCCTCGTACACGTCACCCTTGGCGGCGCGAACGACCGAATACCGGCGCGCCGATGGGTGATGACGTCGACCCTTGGAAAAGGTGGCGAAGGACGTCGCGGCGAGCGCGCGCGCGGCGGTGAGGGAGCTCGCGCTCATGGTTCTGCGTCGAGTGCGTCGAGTGCGTCGAGCGTTACGTCGACCGCGGTGTGCGAGCGGTCGCACGCGGCGAAAACTGACGACGTGACGGGGACGTGGCGATCGGTCGGGTCGGGTGGTTTTCATCCACTCGCGCGCGACGCGTCGAATTCGAGGCTTTGCGGGACGATTTCGGGGCGTTCGATCGTGAATAGGCGTGCGACGAGGCGATGAGAGGTAGAATACAGACATTTTTTACATTCGATGACGACGCGAGTGTTCGTCGTCGTCGCCGTGGGATGACCGCGACGCTGGATGCGAGAAGAAGAGAACGCGCCGTCAGTCGTCGTCTCGTCGGCGAAAAAGAGAGACGGAAGATTTAGTCCGTAATTTAGTGACGGGCGAGCCGTGAGAGATGCTCGATCGTCGTGGAGTCATTGGACCACGAACCGGTTGTCTGGCCGGCGCCCCGCGAGCGGGACAAGATTTATGTATGCGACGGAAGTAAAAAGATCGACTCCACCGTGAAGTGAGGAGCGCCTTAGGCAAAGTCGCAATTGTTCCCGATCGGAGCAGAGAGCCGAGAAAGAGAACAGCCAGATGGACGAATGCACATCATCAAACGTTGACTCGACGTACTTTCACGGATGGTAAAAGCGAAAGTCTCGGGAAGTTTGAAGCAATATAATTTGGTGTTCATTCACGACGTCTTAAGTAACGAGTTTTTCGTCATTGACTTTCGCACGTCACCACCGTCTCTTGATGGTTCATTCGTCCATGTGGCCGGTTCCCTGGTGCGTGAACGTACGATGAGCTCATTACTTCTTAGAGGTTGAATAAGCCTCATAGGAAATCAGCATCGGTTTTTCGAATCACGGCTCACGTTCACGCGTCGGCTCTCCGCGAGAAAAAAAATAGACATTCATTGAAAATGTCGCGCTGACGATTGAGCAGACAATTGTGGATAGCAACCACCTACTCACCCATGCCAACGCTGTCGGCTGTACCTTAGAACGACGGGAGAGCAGCACATTTGGCCGGAGCCTGATCAGCCCTCTGCTTTGTCAAGGATATTGCGAGCGAGCGAGAAAACATCAAGGCGCGCTCACTCGGCGTCGCGCACTCACCGTCAGCGGAACATAGTCACTTCCTGCAAGTGTAAAAAACAAACGCGAAATCGGTACGGTGAGTCTTGCTATCCTCGTCGAGCCAGAGCGCGCGAGCGAGAGAAATGTGGTGGAACTACGGAGGAACTCCGACGACTATAAACGCCAGAGCTCCACGGAGAGCCCATCCCCTTTACTTTCGCCTTCGCTCAAAACTGAAACGCCGAACCGAACCGAGGGTGTTCTACGTCCTCAACTCTCTGCGCGCAGCTCTGCAGCGAAGGCTTTCGATCCAAAAAATAAAAATAAAAACTCCGTCGAGACGAATCGTCGTTTCGTTTCAAAGTCAACGTCGGCGTCCAGCCCTCACTCTCAACGCTCATCGTCTCAGTCGAAAGATGGTGAATATTATGTTTTGTTTCTTCACAGTGTTCAGCTTTTGTGGACACGTTTACATCCCCGACGACGAACGTCGCGAACGTCGCCGACGTCGAACGCGGGCCTCCGCCTCCGCCGCCGATTCGAAACGAGCGCGTCTCGTCTCTCCGAAAGAAGACGCCGAATGTGAAACCGAATAAGGGCGCACGACGAGTGAATAACCACGCCGCGCGCGTGACAATGATCGATTTCGCTGTTCGCTATCGGGCGCGTATATTTCCCTTCGGGCGCAACGGCAACGCGGGTATCAACCGCCCCGTGACCCGTACACACAAACGCCCAAATCCTCGCGCGAAACCGAAACCTCGCGTCGACGGATGTCTCAGATAAAACAGCTCAAGTGACGTCACGACGACGCGCGCGGTTGAGCCCGGCAACTACCCCGGCCGCGCGCGCGTCTCAGTAGCCAAGCGTAAAAAGTTTTCCTCATCGACACCAATCCTCCGCGGTTTCCACGCCTCCGCGCGCGACCTTTCACCCCGCGATTCGCGCGCGTCGAGCCAAAAAACAGTCAAACGACGACGATCGCGTCGAGTCGCGCGCGCGATCGACGACGTAGACGCGTCTTCGCACCTCTTCGCCCTCGCGCGCGAGGTTCGCAGTGGCGCCGCCGCGCGTCCCCGTCGAGCGGCGCGCTCGATGACACAAAGCATAAATCACACACACATAGGCATCTAGAGATCTTCTCTACGAGACGTCCCGACAGACCCACACGTCGTGTTTACATGTTAGCTTACAGGTAGACACACTACGTAACCCACCGGTCCGATGATATAGCATCATCGGACACACGGATGCTGCCCCACCCCGCGTCGCCGCGCGCGCGGGCGCGATCGACGCCGCCTTTCGCAGACGCGCCGCGTCGAGTAGACAACCATGGGGGTGCGTGTTCGCGCGACGACTCGCTCGAACGCGTTTTTCTCGCGCCGTCGACGCGCGCGCGCGGTGATCGCGCCGATCGCGCGCGCGACGCGCGGGTCAGCATCGATCGCGCGCGCGACGCGCGAGGGTCTCGCGCCGACCTCGACGAGCGCATCGTCGCGTGGTCCGCGCCCGTGGCGTCGCGCGATCGATGCGTGACGATGGACGACGGCGTCGAACGACACCGTTCATCGTCGTCGATCGCCGCGTCGTCGGACGGTCGAGCGCGCGCGCGCGGTCGTCGGTCGAGACGGGATCGCATCCATCCGTCGGAGGGAAAGAAAAGCCCTAGGGCGCATTGGGTCATCACCTCGACGCGCGCGCGACGACGCCGCGCGAGCGAATGAAACCACATCGATACGAACGCGAGACTGACGATTGTTTTTATCTCTATCTCCTACCCGACGCGCAGGCTTACAAGTATGTCGAAGAACTTTGGAAAAAGAAGCAATCCGACGTGATGCGCTTCTTGCAACGCATTCGCGTGTGGGAGTACCGCCAACTCCCGTCCATTTGCCGTGTGACGCGCCCGACGCGTCCGGATAAGGCGCGTCGTCTCGGATACAAGGCCAAGCAAGGCTTCGTTATCTACCGCGCCCGTGTCCGTCGCGGTGGTCGTAAGCGTCCGGTGAACAAGGGTCAAGTGTACGGTAAGCCGGTGCACTGCGGCATCACCAAGCTTAAATTCGCGCGCAACTTGAAGTCTGTCGCCGAGGAACGCGCGGCGAGACGATGCGGTGCGTTGCGAGTGTTGAACTCGTACTGGTTGAACCAAGATTCCGTGTACAAGTACTACGAAGTCATCATGGTTGATCCGATGCACAAGTGCATTCGCGAAGATCCGAGAATCAACTGGATTTGCAACCCGACGCACAAGCACCGCGAAATGCGCGGTCTCACCTCGGCTGGTCGCAAGTACCGTGGTTTGCACGGCAAGGGTCACAACTTCACCAAGTCTCGCCCGTCCAAGCGCGCCACCTGGAGAAACAACAACCGTCTCTCCTACCGTCGTTACCGTTAGGCGGCGGCGAGGCGCGGCTGAGGCGGCGCGCGCCGTCGGCGTCGACGGCGAGGCGTCGCTCGATCATAGTCATCATAGCATCAGTATTCGATCGTGCGCCCGTACGGCCACGTTCGTTCGATTCGTGGAGTCGCTCGCGCGTCTTTGTCACACCACGAGAGTCTTCACAGTCATTCATTCGCCTCGATTCGTCCCCGTCCCGGCGCGAGAGACAATTAATTCATTCATTGCATTCGCGATCGAGTCATTCGTCATTCGTCACACGCGCGCGCGCCGACCGTGGTCTGCCCCCCCCACGGACGTCGACGGACGACGACGACCTTAAGACGATGGGTGTGTTATTTTACCTCCCCGTCCCGTACGCGCGCGCCGCCCTTCGCGGAACCTTCGTCGACGCCGTCGTCACCCATCTCTTGGCGCTCTACGGCTTTCTCGCCCTCGGGACGTATTGGGTGCCGAAACTCCTCGTCCACGCGATGCCGACGCAAAATTTGAAAAAGAAGTACGACGCCAAGTGGGCGCTCGTTACCGGTGGATCGACCGGGATCGGACGCTCGATCGCGGTGGCGCTGTGTGAACAAGGGCTCAACGTGTGCGTGTGCGCGCTCGAGGACGAGGCGTTGAGAAGGACGGAGCGGGAATTACGGGAGAAATACGGCTCGACGTGTGAGATTCGCGCCGTGGGGTGTGATTTGGGAGATACCACCGGAGCGTACGTGGAGAAGATCGGGGACGCGATGCGAGACGTGGACGTGCAGTGCGTGTTTAATAACGCCGGGTTCATGTTGACGGGTTTCTTCGATAAACAACCGTTGGCCAAGTTGAACGCCAATCACGAGTGTAACGCGACGAGCGCGATGCGGCTCACGCACGTCTTCGTGACGAGAATGTTAGAGAAGAAATTGAGAGGGTGCGTCGTGTTCACGTCGTCGGCGGCGGCGTGTCAACCGACGCCGTTCTCGGCGTTGTACGGGGCGACCAAGTCGTACGTCTCGGCGTTCGCGGCCAACGTCGGCGTCGAGCTCAAGTCTCGAGGCATCGACGTCTGCGCCGTCCATCCGAGTCCCGTGGCGAGTAACTTTTACGACAAGGCACACAAATTGGACTCGCTCAACTTTTTCATGAATTTCGCGGTGAAACCAGAGGAATTACCGAGCGAAATCTTCCGTCCCGTCGGTCGCGTGCTCTGGCACGACGTCGGCGGCGTCGCCGTCGGTTTCCGCATGTTGCTCAAACTCTTCGATTACGGCTTTTTCGCGACGATGATATCGAGATTCGCGCATTTGATGGGCGATTATAAAAAGAACGTCTAGATTTCTCTGTAACGCACCGCACCGTCCGTCGACGCGTCCGAACTCTCCCCGCGCTCGCCGAACACCATCTTCTCTCTGGCATCTACCATCATCCGCATCCTCGCGCGCGCGCGCGTCGACGCACCTCCATGCCGCGCCGCCGGCGACGCGCGACGTGTCTTCTCGTTGCCCTTGCGTGCGTCGCGCTCGCCCGCGCGCCGCTCGTGAACGCCGCGAGCGACGATCGTGGTCGCACCACCGCGAATCACACAAATGTGACGACCACGACGACGACCACGACGACGTCCACGACGTCCACATCGCCGAAACGCGCGATGGAGAACGTCATCGATGATCTTCGCGACGCGCTGGAGACGCTCGACGCCGAGCGAGACGAAAAATCGTCGACAGAGTTGGCCGAGGAGATGACGCGCGTCGAGGCGTTGGCGACCGAGGCGAACGCGACGGCGGCGGACGCGGCGAGAGCGGCGCTCGAGACGGGAGACGAGGAGGAGGCGATGTCGATTTTGAGAGAGGTGGTGGATCGGTGGAGTGGGTCGGGGAGCGTCGGGACGTCGGGTCGCGCGCGTGGGGGGAAGACGACGACGCGGTCGAGGTCGACGGCGGCGGACGAAGACGACGGCGAGGAGGACGAAGAGGAGGAGGAAGACGACGGCGAGGAGGACGAAGAGGAGGAGGAAAATACGCGACGCGATGAAGGCGACGAGAACAACAACGGCGACAACGACGAAGAGGACGCGTCGCGCGATTCGAAGAGGAAGGATGGGGATATCGATGAATATTTATTGGACACGTCGACGCCGAAGAAGTCGTCTCGGCCGAAAATCGTCAACCCGTTGTTGGGCGCGGATGAGTCGGTACCCACGGGTGCCGTCTTAGCCGCC
>Ga0181566_10001886_pt1 | contig 17366 bp, 16 predicted proteins | sample 101ome_15_FD_133762 | JGI IMG/M metagenome (GOLD analysis project Ga0181566, IMG submission 133762) | Coastal salt marsh microbial communities from the Groves Creek Marsh, Skidaway Island, Georgia - 101402AT metaG (megahit assembly) | ecosystem: Environmental > Aquatic > Marine > Intertidal...
ACTTACAGAAACATCTCAATTTTGGATTTTTTTAGCTTTTTTCATAGCTTTTGCAATAAAGATACCAATGTGGCCAGTACATACTTGGTTGCCAGATGCGCACGTAGAAGCACCGACTGGCGGTAGTGTGATCCTTGCGGCAGTTCTCCTTAAAATGGGGGGCTATGGTTTTTTAAGATTCTCGCTGCCAATCGTACCGCAAGCATCAGCAGATTTATCAATGGTAGTGATCGTATTATCTCTAATTGCAATTACGTATATTGCTCTTGTGGCCCTTGTACAGTCTGACGTAAAAAAACTCATAGCTTATTCCTCCATTGCGCATATGGGCTTTGTTACGTTAGGTATATTTTCAATTTTTCATATAGATTCTTTTGACTTAAGTCTTCTTGCAATGCAGGGTGGCATGTTTCAAATGATTTCACATGGCCTCATTTCAGGCGCCATGTTTTTTGCCATCGGTGTACTCTATGACAGACTACATTCAAGAAATATAGCTGACTTTGGAGGCATTATTAATGCTATGCCCAAGTTTGCTGCACTTTTTATATTTTTTGGTTTTGCGAATATAGGCTTACCCGGTACCTCTGGCTTTGTAGGCGAATTCTTTGTCATACTAGCGACTTTTGCTGTTCATCCCTTAGTATCTATCCTTGCCGGTACAACTCTAGTTTTTGGTGCAAGCTATACACTATGGATGATTAAGCGTAGCATTTGGGGGGAGCCCAGCTCAATTAGAATTGAGAACCTTAAACCAATGGATTTAAGGGAGAGCTTAGTGCTCATATTTTTAGCAATAGGCGTCCTGGCTTTAGGTATCTGGCCAGGTATGCTGACAGATTTAACCAGCGCGTCATTAACTGAATTAATTCAAAGGTTAGGGTTATAACAATGGACTTATTTTTAAATTATGCCCAAGGAATGATTCCAGAGTTAATTCTAATCAGTGGCCTATGTCTAACCATCATCGGTATTTCATTTAGTACTAAGAGTGAACATTTTGTCAGTTACTCTGCTAGTGTTCTTACTTTTTTAGCTGTAGCCATCAGTTTACTGATTGGAGACTTTAGTCCTAACGTAAATCTGATCAATACCTTTCAAACTTCAAATTCAATTCTTTCGATTAAATTCATTGCAGCCCTATTAATGCTTGTATTGACTGTGCAATCAAGGTTCTCTCTAACAAATTATAAACATAAGAAAGGCGAATTTTATCTGTTTTTACAAATATCATTACTTGGTATTTTTGTAATGTCATCCTCTGCTAATCTGCTAATTTTTTATCTAGGACTTGAGCTTGTTGCATTGTCACTCTATACCTTGGTGGGTTTTGATCGATCAAGCTCAAAAGCTGCAGAAGCATCCATGAAATTTTACGTCTTAGGAGCTATAGCATCAGGCTTTCTACTCTATGGCATATCTCTTGTATACGGTGCAACGGGAAGTATTGTTTTTAGTAGGGTGTTTGATATGACTTCTTCGCAAGATATCAGCATGCTCATGATTATCGGAATGATGTTTATCCTTATTGCCATACTATTTAAATTTGGCGCCTTTCCATTATTCCATTGGGTCCCTGATGCATATGAAGGTGGAATGCTTCCGGTGTCCTTATTATTAGCATCCCTCTCCAAGGTAGCTTCGTTTATTTTCTTTTTTGTCTTGTTGCATACAGTTTTTGGAAATCTCCACGAGTACTGGTCTCCAATCATGATGACATTAGGTGTCCTGTCTGTTATTTTTGGTAATGTCGTAGCCCTAAAGCAGTCAAACTTAAGACGATTAATAGGATACTCAACGATTGGTCATGTAGGATTTATTATAGTTGCGTTATCTTTAGCGTCTGGAAACGGTGCGGGTGAGGCATGGCTTTATACAGTTGTGTACGCAATCATGTCGTTTGCATTATTTGGAATATTAATCTCATTAAGTAGCCATAACTATGACATTCATAGCTTTGTTGACTTAAAGGGACTTTATCAATCATCGCCCTTGCATGCATGGTTAATCCTGATAGTAATTTTTTCTATGGCAGGCATACCTCCATTATTAGGATTTCACGCTAAACTACTGATTCTGCAAGAACTTATTATTAGTGATTATCTTGCAGTCGCAATTATTCTTGTGATCGCATCTTTAATTGCAGCTTACTACTACCTTAAAGTCATATGGTTCGTGTTCTTTGAGGGCTCAAACCATACACTTAAAATTAGACAATCCGCGTCAGATTTTATACCAATTCTTGCTTGTTTAATTTTAGTGTTAATTGGAATTTTCCCGGCTATTTTTATTGAATTAATGCTTCAAATTCTATAATAGTAACAGCAAGATATTTTGCTATACTAAAGCTATATTGCGGGGTGGAGCAGTCAGGCAGCTCGTCGGGCTCATAACCCGAAGGTCGTAGGTTCAAATCCTACCCCCGCTACCAATTTGATTATAGGGGATCTCAAATGAAAAAAATTAATCAAGAGCTCTTTGATCTTTATGATGAATATTGTCATGGATTTATGTCGCGCAGAGAATTTATTTCACAAGCTTCTGCAATGGCAGTGACATTGGGCTTGTCAGCAAGTATAGTTCAAGCATTATTACCTAGATACGCTGAAGCACAAACCGTCTCTTTCACGGACCCAAGGATTCGAGCTGAGTATATTACTTATAATTCTCCACAAGGTTCTGGCTTGGTGAGAGCATACTTAGTAAGGCCGATGAGTGCTGGAAGCAGACCCGCTCCAGGGGTACTTGTCATTCATGAGAATCGTGGGTTGAATCCTTATATTGAGGATGTTGCTCGTAGGGCTGCAATTGAAGGTTTTGTTGCCCTAGCGCCAGATGCGCTGAGTTCTGTGGGTGGCTATCCTGGCAATGATGATCGAGGAAGAGTTCTTCAAAGACAAATTGATCCAGAACAACTGAAGCAAGATATGCTTGCCGGATGTCATTATCTAAATTCATCTCCTGATACAACCGGTAGGCTTGGTGTTACTGGCTTTTGTTGGGGTGGAGGGATGTCAAATCAACTAGCTGTTGAGCTTGGATCTGATTGTCATGCAGCTGTACCCTTTTATGGTGCTCAAGTACCTGCTGAACAAGTTCCAAGCATTCAGGCTCCGTTATTAATTCATTATGCAAGCAATGATCCAAGGATTAATGCTGGTTGGCCTGATTATGAGCAAGCTCTTAATGCAAATGGCAAAGAATTTGAGGCGCATTTTTATGAAGGCACTAATCATGGCTTTCATAATAATTCAACTCCTAGGTACGATGAGAGCGCTGCTGACCTCTCATGGGAGAGAACGATTAACTTTTTTAAAGCCAATCTTTACAGTTAGTCATGAATAAAAAGATTTTTCTATTTGTAATTTTTTTATTTGCTGGTTGTGCAATAGACACTACCACCATGAGTAATGATGAAAACATTGCTATGACTACCAATCATGCTTCCTTATTAATGGAGCCAACTTGGGCAGTATTGTTTTCTGGCGATGACCTCGAAAATTTCAATGAAATAGGTGGTGCCGATTGGCAATTAGCTGAAGGAAGCGTTTCTGCTGTTTCAGGTGATCCAGGCTTTCTTGTTAGTAAATTTGCTGTGGGTAATTTTAGCTTAAGAGCTACCTTTACTGCATCGACAGATACGAACAGTGGTATTTTTATTCGCTGCGAGAGCTCTGAATTTGTGGATGCAGAATCCTGCTATGAGATTAATATTTTTGATTTAAATCAGAATTTAGCATTCCGTACTGGTTCTATTTTAAGGGTGCAAGCACCTTTGAATGAGGTCATGGTTGGTTCAAATGAGTCAATTCTAGAAATTCAAGCAACCAATAATCGAATACAAGTTTGGGTAAACGGTGTTCAAACTGCAGATGTGGAGGATGGTACTCACATATCTGGCTATATCGGTTTGCAATACAACACAGGACCAATTTCATTTTCAGAGGTACTATTTAGACCTGAATAAAAAGGAGATCTTATGATAAAACACAAATTCTTAGTTCTTTTTCTTTTAGCTCCAGTATCGTTTTTATATGCACAGGCTAACCCCTTTGGCGGAGAGGTAAGACCTTGGTATATTGACGAACCGTGCGTTGATGATAATCATGTCAACTTCCATGAGTGCGCACTTGAAGCTGCACAGAACTTTGAGCCACCTAGAACTTTAAATGGTGTTCCCGATATGACCGGTATATGGCGAAGGAGATCAGCCTTGCATGAAAGTATACTGGCGCATCCAGTAACGCTTGATGATTTTGGTGGTCCCACAGGTATCGTGAGTACCGATGATGGGCTAGTTCCAATACAAGACTGGGCTGAAGCTAAAAGACGATATAATAGATCAGCTTATGTACACCATAATGCTATCTGTCAACTTGATGGCATACCTACAACCATGTATATGACAGGCACTTATCAATTTATGCAATCTCCAGGCAAGTTTTTGGTTCAAGGCGAAGAGGCACATGCCTTTAGAATCATAGATATTGATAGAGATCAGCATATCGGTGCGGGTATTAGACTTTGGAATGGAGACTCTATAGGATACTGGGAAGGCAATACACTAGTTGTCGAAACACGTAATCAAAATGCAAGACCATGGCTCGATCAAAGGGGAAGGTTTTATACCAATGAAGCCATAATGACAGAGCGTTTCACGATGATCGGACCTAATACCATTCATTGGGCAGTCACGGTTGATGATCCCAATGTCTATACCGAGCCTTTTACTATATCACTCGCCTACAGAAGAGGACGAAATCAGGATACTTTTGAAGTGTGGGAGGAGGCTTGTTATGAGGACAATGCATTTGCGGAGCAAATGTTCCAAGACATTGGATATGACGTACACAAACCTATTTCTGGTGAAGAGGCACGCAGGCTATCTGCTGCTTGGGATCTAGAAAATGGTGAACTTGAAGTTTTAGAGGAGACACAATAATGAAAAAATTCATGGCTTTTTTATTCGTAGTTACATTTTTAGGTACATTACCAATGTTTGCACATCATTCAATTGCACTGCAATTTGATATGACACAAGAGGTTGAAATCGAAGGGACTGTTGTAAGCATGGAGTGGCGAAATCCACATGCATGGCTGCAAGTAGAAGTGAGCGCCGATAATGGTGATAGTGAAATTTGGCAGGTTGAGTTTGGTGCTGCAAACTCTTTGTATCGGCGTGGATGGACCCAAGGTGATTTACCTGTGGGTGCTCAAGTAAGTGTCCATGGTTTGCCGGCAAGAGATGGTTCAAATACCATTGGTGCTGAAGATGTCACTTTGGCAGACGGAAGAACTTTATTTGCCGGTAGTAGACAATAGCGGAGTTAAAAATGATTAAAAAAATACTATTTTTTGCCTCATTATTACCAGTTTATTTAGCCGGTCAGGTTTATGAACCAAGTAGTACCCTTTGGGGAGCACCAGATCTACAGGGAGTATGGCAGGCAGTAAATACTGCTAATTACGACATACAAGATCATGAGGCAAGATTAAATGTACCTGCTGGATATGGTGTTGTTGTAGGCAATGAACTTCCTTATCGAGCTACAGCATTTAATCAAAGAGTGGAAAATTACCGCCAGAGAGATTTACTTGATCCAGAAGCGAATTGTTTTATGGCAGGTGTGCCACGCTCTAACTATCTTCCTTACCCATTTCAAATTTTTCAGACAGAAGACCAAATTGTACTAACCTATGAGTATGTTCATTCTATTAGAAATATTCATATGAACAGTGAGCATCCAGGTATTCCAGGTATTCAATGGTATATGGGTGATTCTAGAGGTCACTGGGAAGGGAACACGCTTGTAGTTGATGTCACAAACCTTGCACCTAATTGGCTCGATAGGTCTGGAAATTTTTATTCTGAAGATGCACATATTGTTGAAAGATATACTCTAATCGGACCGGATCATATGAATTATCATGTAACGATTAATGACCCACAAACCTACATTGAGCCCTGGGAAATGGAAATGACCTTGTATAAAAGACAAGAAGATAATATTAGGATACTGGAATATGAATGCTATACATTTTTTGGCGATGAAGTTCCTGATGCGATGAGATAGTAATAATGCGTATTTGTCTATTACTTTTCTCTCTAGCTCTCCCTTTAACGTCTTTCTCTCAGAATGGTTCTGATTGGCCAACTTTTGGTGGTCCATTAGGTGGAGGACAGTTTTCAGAGCTTGATCAAATTAATGTCAATAATGTTGCTGATCTTGAGGTCGCTTGGATTCATAATTCTGGAGATAATGCTTGGCTTGAAGCTACGCCCATACACGCGAATAATATGCTTTATTATTGTTCACCAATGAATAGGATTATTGCGGTGAATCCTACAAGCGGAGAGGAGATATGGAGATTTGGTCCTTATGATGATAGCTATGCATTAATTGACGAAGATCCAAGAGTTGCTAGATGCCGTTCTGTGGCTTATTGGGAGTCATCTGATCCAAATGAAATTAATGAGTTTTGCGGAAGAAGAGTCTATAAATCTGACGTTCATGGGAATATTTATGGAGTTGATGCTAATTCAGGTGCCCCTTGTGAGGACTTTGGTGCTAATAATGGTCATCCGGGATATGTCACACATTGGGACTATGATGGAAATGGTGAGGGGCCAAGACACTCTACATCCGGACCTATAGTGATTGATGACGTGGTAATTGCGGCTGTTGGTGTTGAAGACAGCCCTGTAAATGCCAGCGATGGTTTTGTCAGAGGTTTTGATGCAAGAACAGGTGATTTGATTTGGGAGTTTAATCCAATACCTCCCGAGTATATCAACGAATCAGGTGCAGCGAATGTTTGGTCGACCTTGAGTGGTGATGCAGAGAGACAAATGGTATTTCTTCCTACCACAAGTGCCTCTTCAGACTTCTATGGCGGCACAAGAACTTTTGAAATACCTCACAGTTCTGCAACAGTTGCTCTTTCATCTGTTACGGGTGAAGTAATTTGGAGTTTCCAAACTGTAAGGCATGATATATATGATTATGACCTTCCCGGACATCCTCTTATTGTCAATATTGAGAACAATGGTGAGCGAAAAGATGTGGCAATTCAGCAAACTAAATGGGGCCACCTTTTTGTTTTTGATGTAGAGACGGGGGAGCCAATCTTTCCAATTCAAGAGAGGGCGGTCCCAACTTCAGACATTCCAGGTGAAATTACTTCTCCTACTCAACCATTCCCACTATTGCCAAAACCATTCACACGAACAGAGTTAACCATTGACGATATGTATGGAATTACACCTATAGATCGTGCGTGGTGTAGAAATAGATTCGAGGAGCTGAGATATGACGGAATGTTTACTCCATCAAGCATTCAAGGTTCATTGACCTTTCCAGGGTTTGCAGGTGGTGGAAATTGGGGGGGTGCAGCTTATGATCCAGTAAATAATTTAGTCATTATTAAATCGCTTACAATTGGTACCGTTACGCATCTTATTCCTGATGACTCAGAGCAAGAATTATTTTCTGGGACACCTGGAGAGAGTGTAGGTAATCAGGATGGCGATCCTATGCCCGGAACTCCATACAGAATCATGATTGAAGAATTTAGGTCACCACTCGGCCTTCCATGTACACCGCCACCATGGGGCACGTTAACTGCTGTTGACATGGATTCAGGTGAAATTGCCTGGGAGAGACCCTTTGGTCTGGTTCGTAGATTTGGTATTACTTTCCCTGAATTTCTAGAGTGGGGGTCAGCGATTATTGGTGGACCAATCACTACTCATGGGGGTCTTATATTTATGGGCGCCTCTATGGATAAAAAGATGCGAGCTTTTGACGTTAGAACAGGAGAAGAGCTTTGGTCACATGATTTGCCATTCGCCGGTATGGCAGTTCCAATGACATACATGGAGGATGGCGTTCAGTACATTGTTATGGCCGCAGGTGGCAATCGCAGAACCTTTACAGAAGAGGGTGATGCAATCGTTGCATTTAAGCTTCCATAATGGACTTGCTAACGCTATAATCACCTAAAATGGTGACTTTAAAAAGGACCTTACTCAGGTCCTTTTTTATTATATGGACAAGAGAGATCTATTCGAACACTTATCCAAAGAGCTTGAGCTTATGGGCTATGAGCTCGTTGATTTAAGGGCAAACTTAGCAAAAAATGGCTTAGTACGGATAGATATCGATAAAAAAGGTGGTATTGATATTACTGATTGTGAAATTGTAAGCAAGGCAATGAGTACGTTTTTAGACGTTATATATCCTGTAGATTTTAACTATAATTTGGAGGTATCTACGCCTGGTTTAAATCGTAAATTATCAAAAAAACAACACTTTATCGATCATATTGAATGTAGTGTAAAAGTAAAAATTTATAAGGCAGAGAAAGAGGTAACTACTATTTATGGATTGATCTCAAGTGCTGATGATGCGGGCATTACTCTTTCAAATGGTAGTAACGATCAATTTATACCTTTTAATCAAATTATTGAAGCAAATCTTAATATGTAGGCAAATGTTATGAATAAGGAAATATTATTGGTTGTCGAAGCAGTATCTAATGAAAAAGGACTGGAGCGGGAAATAATTTTTGAAGCAATTGAGTTGGCTCTTGCTGCTGCAACAATTAAGAAAAATAGACAAGAAATGGATGTTCAAGTTGTGATTGATCGGACTGATGGATCATACGAGACGTTTCAAAGGTGGCTTGTCTATGCAGATGATTCTGAGGATTTAACAGATCCTAATATTGAGCTTAGACTAGAGGATGCGCTTGATATTGATGCTAATGCAACAGTGGGTGAGTATGTAAAAATACCAATTGAATCAGTACAATTTGGAAGGATTGCTGCTCAAAATGCTAAACAAGTAATCATTCAAAAGGTCAGGGAAGCTGAAAGACAGGAAACTAGTGAATTGTATACACCAAGAATTGGTGAGCTTTTCTCTGGAATCGCAAAAAGATTAGATAGAGGTGGGGTTTATATTGATTTAGGTTCTAATATAGAGGGCTTTATACCAAGAGATAAATTAATTCCTAACGAAATAATCAGACCAAATGAGAGACTTAAGGCGATACTAGAGGAAGTCAGAACTGAGGTAAGAGGACCTCAATTAATTTTTTCTAGAGTAGCATCCGCATTCTTAATTGAGCTTTTTTCTATTGAGGTGCCAGAAATTAATCAAGGTGTGATTAATGTTTTGGGTGCTTCACGAGATCCTGGCTTAAGAGCTAAAATCGCAGTTATTGGAACTGATGACAAAATCGATCCTGTTGGAGCATGTGTTGGCATGAGAGGTTCGCGTGTTCAAGCTGTTTCAAATGAACTTGCCGGAGAAAGGATTGATATTATTCTTTATGATGAAAATCCAGCTAAATTTGTAATTAATGCTATGTCACCTGCTGAAGTTGTCTCTATTGTCGTAGATGAGGACAGTGGCTCTATGGATATTGCTGTTGACGAGGAAAAGCTCTCCCAAGCAATTGGTAAAGGAGGGCAAAATATTCGTTTAGCAAGTGACCTTACTGGCTGGAATCTCAATGTTATGACCGAGGCAGATGCTGAAATTAAAAGCGAGGAAGAGGCTTCAGAGCTGGTAAACTCACTTATGTCGAAGCTAGATGTTGATGAAGATGTTGCAATGATCCTTGTACAGGAGGGCTTTGCCTCTGCTGATGAAATTGCTTATGTACCTATGAAAGAGCTCTTATCAATTGAGGAATTTGATGAGGAAATGGTCAATGAATTACGAGATAGGGCAAGAAATATTTTGATTACAGAAGCCATTGAAGATGATGTAACAGAGGACTTGAGCCTTAATTCAATGAAGAACCTTACTCCAGAACATCTTGATGTTCTCCAAAATGAAAATATTAATGATAGAGATGATCTTGCTGAGTACGCATCTGATGAACTAGAAGAATTACTCAAAGTTAGTTCAGAGCGTGCAGAGGAGATTATTATGGAGGCTAGAGCGCACTGGTTCAAAGAATGACCGATATTAAAGTAAAACAATTTGCAGAAACTTTAAAGATTGAGCCTGAAAAGCTTATTGAAAATCTTAATGAGGCAGGGATTGTTCTTAAAAGCCCAGAGGATCTTATTAGCGATGAGGCAAAGCTGAAATTACTACAATTTTTGCGATCAAAGAAGGCAGATAGCTCTAAATCTTCATCTGGTTCGAAAATTACTCTAAAAAGAAAGTCTATGAGCCAAGTGAAACTAACTAATACCAATACTGGTAAGGATAGGACAGTTTCAATTGAAGTTAGAAAGAAGAAAACTTATGTTAAAAGAGCACAAGTAACTATTGATGTTTCCGATGAAAAAGAAATAGAACCTCAGAATGAAACCAAGCCTGAGTCAAAAGAAGCAATACCAAAAGTTACCGAAGAGCCTAAAAAGACTATTGAAAAAGTAGAAAGTAAAAAACCAGATAATAATGATTTATCAAAAGATGATCTGATAAAAAGAAAAAATGTAGAAGAATGGCGTGCAGCACAAAAACAAAAAGATGAAGACAAAGCATTACAAAAACTAGAATCTGAACGTAATAGAAAAGAATCCAAAAAAACTATTGGTAATACGTTACATATTGCTGAAGGAGCTAGTGCTAGAAAGAAACAAAAGGCTCAAAAATCAAGATCTTCATTAAATATAGAGTCTCAGCATGTATTTGAAAAGCCTGTAGCTCCTGTTATCAAGGAAGTTAAAATTCCAGACACTATAAGTGTTTCAGAGTTATCACAAAAACTTTCCATTAAATCTTCTGAATTACTTAAGGTCCTTATGGGTATGGGTGTAATGGCTACCATAAATCAACACCTTGACCAGGATACAGCAATACTTTTGGTTGAGGAATTAGGTCATAATGCTGAACCTGAGGATCTTATCCCCAGAGAAGAGGCAATTATTGATGCAGCATCCTCAGACAACGAAGAGATTGCTGAAACTAGACATCCTGTTGTCACGATCATGGGTCATGTTGACCATGGAAAAACATCTCTCCTTGATTTAATCAGAAAAACTAAAGTAACTGAAGGTGAAGCAGGTGGAATTACTCAACATATTGGCGCTTATCATGTTAACTCAGGCAAGTCTGGTATCACCTTTATAGATACCCCTGGTCATGCCGCCTTTACTTCTATGAGGGCTAGGGGTGCTAATATTACTGATATTGTCATCCTTGTAGTTGCTGCTGATGATGGGGTGATGCCCCAAACTGTTGAGGCCATACAGCATGCTAAAGCAGCCTCAGTACCCATAATTGTTGCAGTTAATAAAATTGATAGACCGACTGCAGATCCTGACAAAATTAAAAATGAATTATCCGCTCATGAGATTATTCCCGAAGAGTGGGGTGGTGAACATATTTTTGTAAATGTATCAGCATTGACGGGTGAGGGAATTGAATCTTTATTAGAATCTATCTTGCTTCAAGCAGAAATTTTAGATCTTAAGGCGCCATTTGATGCGCCTGGCAAAGGTGTAATTATTGAGTCAAGAATTGAAAAAGGTAGAGGGGCAGTAGCTACTGTTTTAATTACCTCCGGTACATTAAATGTAGGTGATACAGTGTTAGCAGGCAATGAATCAGGAAAAGTTAGAGGAATATTTAGTGATACCGGTGAATCTATCAAGGGGATTACTCCATCGATGCCTGGTGAGGTTATTGGCCTTTCTGGGGCACCTTTGGCAGGTGACGAACTTTTAGTATTAAATGACGATAAGGCTGTAAAAGAAGTAGCAAAGATTCGGCAAGAAAGAGAGAGGGATCTAAGGCTTTCTAAAAAATCTGTAAAACTTGAAGATGCCTTTACAAATATTGGAGAGAACCAGAAGGCCATTCTAAATCTGCTAATAAAAGCTGACGTACAAGGTAGTGCTGAAGCACTTAGGGATTCACTAACAAGCCTCTCAAATGATGATCTTACTGTTAATATTATTTCACATAACGTTGGTGGTATTAATGCATCAGATGCCCAGCTAGCGAATGCGAGCAAAGCAATCATGATTGGTTTTAATGTCAGAGCAGACAGCGCTGCTAAAAATGTAATCAAAGAGAATGAATTAGATATAAGGTATTACAGCATTATTTATGAAGTTATAGACGATGTTAAGCTTGCTTTATCAGGATTATTGGAAGATGAAGTCAGAGAGGAAATTATAGGTATTGCAGAAGTTAGAGATATCTTTAAATCGCCTAATTTTGGAAAAATTGCAGGATGTCTTGTTACCGAAGGTAATGTAAAGAAAACTAATCCAATTAGGGTGCTAAGAGATAATGTCGTGATATATGAAGGTACTCTTGAATCACTTCGAAGATTTAAGGACGATGTAAAAGAGGTTCAATCAGGGGTGGAATGCGGAATTGGTGTCAAAAACTATGATGATGTTAAGGTTGGCGATCAAATTGAATGCTATGAACGAACCACTATAGAGAGAAAAATTGTCTAAAAGAAGACCTTTTTCAAGGGTTGATAGACTTCAAGCTGAGTTTCGCAAGGTTATCCATACGTTTTTAACATTTGAATGTCAGATAGAAGAGCTTAAAAATACCTCTGTCACTCATATTAACCTAACAAAAGATTTATCTATTTTGAAACTTTACATCAGCCATACTGAAATGCATTCAGATAGAGAAATCCTTAAATTTTTTGGTTCTATTGAAGGTAAACTTAAAAATGCCATAGGCAGAAATATTCGAATGAGAAAAATTCCTGAACTACAGTTTCAAATTGATGATCAACTAAAAGAAGCTGAGCGAATTGAGCAGCTAATTAATTCAATTAGTTGATGAATGGAATACTACTATTAAATAAGCCCAAAAATTGCACCTCTTACCATCTGGTTGCAAAGGCAAAAAAAATATTAAATCAGAAAAAAGTTGGTCATGCGGGCACGCTTGATCCTCTAGCCTCGGGTCTTTTGATTCTACTTATTGGAAAAGGGACTCGTCTTAGTGAAGATATTATGAATTTGAAGAAGATCTACACATTTGATATTCATTTGGGTCTATCATCAGATACTGGTGATTTTGAGGGAAATATTACAAAAGAAGAGGTAATTCCTCTAATTGATTTAGATTCTCTAAAGGATATAGTTAGTAATTTTAAGGGCCATCAAAAACAAATTGCACCAAAATTTTCAGCATTGAAACATGAAGGAAAACCATCTTATTATTATGCAAGGAAAGGTATCGATATTCCTAAAAAAGTAAGAAATATTGAAATCTCAGATATTGAGCTTCTAGATATGAATGAAAATATCATCTCCCTAAAAGTTACTTGTTCTAGTGGTACTTATGTACGAACTTTGGGCCAAGATATCGCGAATAGCTTAAATACTATTGGCGTTGTAGATAACATTGTGAGGCAAGCAGTAGGTCCTTTTCAGATAAATAAGGCTATAGATTTGATAGATCAAGAAAGCTTAAATAATCAAACTCTATTACCTCTAGATTTACCTTTTTATGACCTCGATGCATTAACCCTAGGCCATGATGAGAGCATAAAATATAAGAATGGTTTATGTATAAATATAGATTGCTTTCAGCAACGCAAAGTTCGGGTATATGGAAGCAACGATGAATTTATAGGAATAGGGCATATTAATGATTTTAATAGTTTAAAAGTAGTTAAAAATTTATTTTAAATGCTTTGCTTATAAACCTATTGACGTTTAGAATATGCAGTGAAATTAACTTGAAATATATATGAGTATAAATCTAGCAAATAAATCAGAAGTAATTGCTAACTATAAAACGAGTGATAATGATACTGGATCTCCTGAGGTTCAGGTTGCATTAATGACATCAAAGATTAAGTCATTAACAGAACACTTTTCTTTGCATAAAAAAGATCATCACTCTAGAATTGGATTATTACGACTTGTAAGTAAACGTCGGAAGCTTCTTTCTTATCTTAAGGCAAAAAAACCTGAATCTTACCAAAGCTTAATAGCCTCGCTAGGTTTACGCCGTTAGAAAGAATAATATGATTGAAAAAAAATTCGAATTTGGTAACCGACAAGTTACCATTCAAACTGGAAAAGTCGCCAAACAAACAGATGCATCTGCTATTGTATCTGTAGATGAAACTGTAGTGTTGGCTACTGTTGCATCATCTAAATCTGTAAACCCAGATCAAGACTTTTTTCCTTTAACTGTCAATTATCAAGAAAAATACTACGCATCTGGAAAAATCCCTGGTGGATTTTTTAAAAGGGAAGGCAGGCCAACTGAAAAGGAAACCCTCACCTCTCGTTTAATAGATAGGCCAATACGTCCATTATTTGAAGATGGATTTAAAAATGAAGTTCAAGTTATTGTTACCGTGCTATCATTAAATCCGGATGTGGATCCTGATATTCCAGCAATGATAGGTGCATCTGCAGCACTTGCTTTATCTGGTCTTCCTTTTAAGGGGCCCATTGGAGCTGCTCGAGTTGGTTATATTAATAATGAATACACGCTTAACCCCTCAAAAGAAGAGTTACAAACTAGCGATTTAGATCTCGTAGTTGCTGGTACTTCCTCTGCAGTCTTAATGGTTGAGTCGGAAGCGAAGATTTTAAGCGAAGAAACAATGCTAGGTGCAGTGATGTTTGGTCATCAATCACTTCAAGTTGTTATTAATGCAATAAATGAATTATCCAAAGAGGCAGGTGTTGAACCAATTGAATGGACACCAATTCTTAATGATGAAGACCTTGGAAACAAAGTTACTGAAAAAACCACATCACTTATAGCTGACGCATATCAAATGACTGATAAAAAAGAGAGGCTATCTAAGCTTAGCGAAATTAAAGGAAATGTTGCAACAGAATTAAGAGGATCATTAGAGGTCTTTAATGAGAGTCAGTATAAATCAATTTTTCATGACGTTGAGAAAGATATAGTTAGAAAAAGTATTATCGCTGGAAATAAGAGAATTGATGGTAGAGATATCGATCAAGTCAGACCCATCAGTGTTGAAGTAGGCTTATTGCCAAGGGCTCATGGCTCCGCATTATTCACACGAGGTGAAACCCAAGCTCTAGTTGTAACAACTTTAGGTGCTGGTAAAGATGCGCAATTAATCGATGCTATTGAAGGTGAATATAAAGATCCTTTCATGCTACATTATAACTTCCCTCCTTATTGTGTTGGAGAAGTTGGGTTTATGTCTGGACCAAAAAGACGTGAAATTGGACATGGGAGGCTTGCTAGGAGAGGTATAGCAGCTGTTCTACCTAATATGGATGAATATCCATATGTAATTCGAGTCGTCTCTGAAATTACTGAATCTAACGGTTCATCATCAATGGCATCTGTCTGCGGAACAAGCCTTTCATTAATGGATGCAGGCGTGCCACTCAAAGCCCCAGTTGCAGGTGTAGCTATGGGTCTGATAAAAGAATCAGAGGACTTTAAAGTGCTTACAGATATTCTTGGTGATGAGGATCATTTAGGTGATATGGACTTTAAGGTTGCTGGTACTGTTGAGGGTATTACAGCACTCCAGATGGATATTAAGATTGATGGTATTACCGAAGAGATAATGAAGATTGCTCTCGATCAAGCAAAATCAGGAAGGCTTCATATTCTTGATGAAATGAGCAAGGTAATCTCTTCATCTAGACAACAAATGTCAGAATGGGCACCAATGATAATCACAATGAATATCGATACTTCAAAAATCAGGGATGTTATCGGAAAGGGAGGTGCAGTCATAAAAGCCCTTACAGAGGAAACGGGTGCAACTATTGATATTGACGATAGTGGATTGATAAAAATAATTTCCGTTGATGGTCGCGCTGGTAAACTCGCTAAAAAGAAAATAGAGCAAATTACAGCTGAAGTAGAGGTAGGAAGGATTTACGAAGGTAAAGTTGTTAAATTAATGGACTTTGGCGCTTTTGTATCACTTCTTCCAAATAAAGATGGCTTAGTTCATATTAGTGAGATTTGTGAGGAACGAGTCGAAAAAGTTACTGATAAACTTGCTGAGGGAGATATTGTAAACGTCACAGTTCTAGAAATTGATCGTCAAGGAAGAATTAGACTAAGTATGAAAGGTGTAGATCAGTCACCCTTACAAGAGGAAGAAGATTAATTTTTATCTATACCTATCGTCAGAATCTTTAAATTGTCTTTCAGTGTGCTCTCTTCGCTCTTGAGCTTCTAGGCACAGCGTGGCAACAGGTCGAGCCTCAAGCCTTCTAATACCGATCTCTTCTCCAGTATCCTCGCAATAACCATAGGATCCATTAGAAATCCTATCAAGTGCAGAGTCTATTTTTCTTAGGAGCTTCCTTTCTCGATCTCGAGTCCTTAGTTCAAGTCCGAATTCTGATTCTTGGGTTGCTCTATCATTAGGATCAGGAAAATTTGAGGCCTCATCTTGCATATAGTGAACTGTTTTTGATACACCGGAGATGAGATCATTTTTCCAATTTAGAAGGATATTTCTAAAGTGCTCTAATTGAGACTTATTCATATATGATTCATTTTTCTTAATGACATAAGGCTTTATAGGCTTAAGCTCAATCTTAATATTTTTATTAAGGGTTTTTTTATTTAAAGTTGGGCTAGAAGTTATTTTTAATACTTTTTTAGCAACATTCTTTTTCGCTACATTTTTAGCAACTTTCTTTTTAGCTACTTTTTTCTTTGCTGCTTTCTTAACGAGTTTCTTTTTAGCTACTTTTTTATTTGCAGTTTTCTTAACGACTTTCTTTTTAGCTATTTTTTTCTTTGCTGTTTTCTTAGCGACTTTCTTTTTAGCTATTTTTTTCTCTGCAGTTTTTTTAGCAACTTTCTTTTTGGTAGCTTTTTTTATAACTTTCTTTTTTGGCATAAAAATTTAAAAAATTTTGAATCGTGGACATTATACGCAATAAAACTTACATGTAAATTTTAATCAAACCTAGCCCCATTTATGATTTACAGTAACATTAGTATAGATTCCCCCTCTAACATTAAATTCTGCATGAATTTGTAATTTTTTAGGATTAAGTAGGGCAATTAAATCTTCCGCTATCATATTAGTTACAGCCTCATGAAATGAACCCCGATCCCTGAAGGAGTGCATATATAACTTATAACTTTTAAGTTCTACACAAAGTTTATTTGGCTGATATTTAAGTGTAAGTTTTGCAAAATCTGGTTGACCAGTTTTAGGGCATAGACATGTAAATTCAGGTGTAATTATTTCAATAAGATAGTCACGATTATGTGACGGATTTTCAAAGGTTTCAAGGTAGTTATTGGGATCGCTCATTTCATAAAAATCAATAAATTAAATAGCAAGTTAGTATACAATTTAAGTATATATTTAACCATTACTTTGATTATCATTAATGAGGCTTTCCTCCATAAAACTATCCGGTTTTAAATCCTTTGTTG
>Ga0181566_10001892_pt1 | contig 17339 bp, 16 predicted proteins | sample 101ome_15_FD_133762 | JGI IMG/M metagenome (GOLD analysis project Ga0181566, IMG submission 133762) | Coastal salt marsh microbial communities from the Groves Creek Marsh, Skidaway Island, Georgia - 101402AT metaG (megahit assembly) | ecosystem: Environmental > Aquatic > Marine > Intertidal...
ACCGCTACTAGTGAATCGGGTGCTGATGCGATATCCAAAACATTTCAAGAAAATAGTATTATTGGAAAAGGATTTGCCTTAAATGTGACTGAGAATGATCAAATAGAAAATCTCATGAAATCGATTGGTGATGAATTTGGATCTGTCGACATTCTAGTTAATAATGCAGGAATAACCCGAGATAATTTACTCATGAGAATGAAAGATAATGAGTGGAATGAAATTATGAACACCAACTTAGCGTCAGTCTACAAAATGTCTAAAGCAGTACTTCGAGGCATGATGAAGAAAAAAAGTGGGCGTATTATCTCTATTGCATCCGTCGTTGGAGCAATGGGAAATGCGGGTCAAACCAATTACTCTGCTGCTAAAGCAGGCATCATGGGTTTTACAAAATCTCTTGCCAGAGAAGTTGGCCCAAGAGGCATTACTGTCAATGCTATTGCACCTGGATTTATTAAAACTGATATGACTGATGCTTTGCCAGAAGAGCAAAAAGAGTTTCTTGCAAATCAAATTCCCCTAGGTAGATTAGGGACAGTTGATGAGATAGCTGAATCGGTTCTATTTTTAGCAGGAGAATCGGGCGGATATATTACTGCTCAAACTCTACATGTAAATGGTGGAATGTATACAGTTTAATCTCTTTTCTTCTTGAAAAAATTCTGAAGTACTACTGAGCATTCATGTTCTAAAACTCCTCCAATTATTTTTGGGACATGGTTAAAACATTTAGTTCTGCTTAATTCGTAACAAGAGCCGCACATTCCAGTTTTACTATCGTAAGCTCCAAACACCACTCTCTCAATCCTTGACTGTACTATTGCGCCATAACACATTGCACATGGCTCCAGAGTGACATATAAGGTACATTCATTTAACCGATGATTACCTATTTCTCTTGAGGCAAGTCTAATTACATTTATCTCAGCATGAGAAGTTGGGTCAATGTTATTTAAGGTTAAATTATGAGAAACAGCAATTGCTTTATCATTTTTAACTAATACTGCCCCAACAGGTATTTCTCCTTTTAGGATGGATAAATTTGCCTGATTAAGAGCAATCCTCATCCAATTTATGTGTTTTTCAGCATGAAGCATTAATTAACTTTTAGTTACTTTATCCCCCATCCCTTTTCCAAAAAGGGTAAGGAATATAGTTTTAAAGTAGAAAATCAAATTAAAATTCTTAATCATTTCTGAGTCAACACTTGCAAGTTTCTCGGGGTCTGACATATCAATATTTTGAATTTGTGCAAGACCAGTTATTCCAGGAGCAACAAGAAAAACACCAAGTTTTTTTCTTTCATTAATAAGCTCTTTTTGGTTTAATAAACACGGTCTTGGACCAACTATACTCATATCCCCTTTAAGGACATTTATCAATTGAGGAATCTCATCAAGTTTTGTTTTTCTGAGAAATTTCCCCATTGTCGAGATTCCCCTTGGGTCAACAAGATGAGTTGCAATAGAGGGGGTTGATGGATTCATTGTTCTAAATTTTATTAGTTTAAAAGGCTTTAAGTCCTTTCCAGCCCTTTCCTGGATAAAGTATGGGGAACGAAAATCAATAAATCCTGTAATTGAAAAAAATATAAAAAAAGGTGTGAGCGTAATCAGTCCAAAGAATGAAAATACAATATCTATAATTCTAATAAACATGTCTATCTTAGCTCCTTAATTTTTAAAATTAATACCTAGCAATTTTCTTGTATGGGATAAATCAATAATTGAGGAACCATATAAACTATCAATTTTTCTAGAAATACCGAATAATTTCCCAAGGAGATAAATTATTCTTATAGGGAAATAGAAAAATTTAGGTTTTAATTTCTTTTCGATACAAATCATTCTAATAAACTCTTCTGTTGAATAATCCTTGTGATCTGAAATTAAAACTATTTCACCTATTGTTTTGGGAATCTCAATTATTAGCAATATAAACCAAACAAAATTATCAATACTGATAAAGGATCTCTTATTTTGAATTCCCTTCAAAGGCAAAGGAATTTTATACTTTATTAATTTTAATAAAAATGCAAGATTTCCCTTTGCACCGTCGCCATAGACCATAGGAGAACGAACAATTGTAACAAAATCTGAAAAACCTTGTATTTTAGATAATGCCGTTTCAGCTGCAAGCTTAGAGTTTGCATAATTATCTTGTGGATTTGGGATATCATCGTGCCTAAAGGGTTTGTAATTGGATATTTCTCCGTTAACTTTTATAGAACTTATAAAAATAAACCTTTTAACTCCCATCTTCAATGCTTGTTCTGCAAGGTTGATAGTTCCATGAACATTTACATCATATAGTTCATCTAATTCAGCATTCTCAGGAATAGCAGCACAGTGGATTATGCAGTCAATATTCTGTAATATCTTTGACCAATCTGTAGAGCTAGAAATATTGATTGATACATAATTAGATTCCTTACTATAAGAACTCTCTGCACTCCTTATTTGTCCAGTTACTTCAAATACTGATGAGGATAATTTTCTAAAAATTGCTCTTCCAATAAAACCTGAAGCCCCGGTAACCAAAATCCTCATTTTGTTAAGTTTCAAATCTCTTGTATAAAACTAGAGGAAGTAAAAGACCAATATATGGTGAGACATATCTAAAAAAAGGTAACAAAAAAGTGGCTAATAAAAATGACATTATCGATGTAATTATAATAATCTGGACTGGAGTTCTTATTTCGTCACTCTTATTTTCCTTCAAAAAAATATAAATAAAAAACATAATGGCTGGTAACAAAATAACATTCATTATTAGTATTTGAAATTGGTATTTTTGACTTGAAGTCATATAAAAAACCTTAATAGCTTTCTCAGAAATATTCTTAATTAATTTATAAGGTTCTTCTGATGCCTTCTCAAGATAAAATTTCACTCTACTTAGGATACTATATTTGCTGTCTATTGCTGATTGTGAAAAATGATATTCCTCTTCAAATAAAATAGTTTCATCTGAATAAGGGATTAGTTGAGTGGAGTTGTCCTTCTTCATAAATGACATTGAATTTTTATTCATATCTATTGATGAGGTTGCTAAAAAAAATTCAGAATTCATTTTTGACCCATAATCTATCCAAGGAAATAATAATAATAATGAGAGAAAAGTTGAAACAAATACAAAACGCATTCTTTCAAGAAAACCTAACCTTGATAAGAAAAAGATAGAAAAAAACAAAGAAAAAATTATAACTATTCCAGATGCTCTTACATAAGTAGCCAAGCCGAGAAGAAGGCCCACTATACATGCTGAAATTAGAGTCAATTTCATTCTTTTTATGGTCAAACAAGCAATCAAAAATAAGGCAATAAAAATTGTCTCGGTATTGGGCTGTTTAATTAAAAATATGTTGGGAGGATATAGAAACCAAATTAGCACTCCAAGTAAATTCATTTTTTTAGAGAGATAACCTCTATAAAAATGAAACAACATTAAAGCTGTCAAGCTATGTATAGCAAAAATTACTATGTATAAAGTATCTATGTAATCAACTGATAGAAATGATGAAATCGCTAAGATAATAACTAGGAAATATGAGAATCCTGGAGGCCATTGCGTTACAACTCCATCAGAATTACACCCAATGAAATCACTTGGGTTAAATTTTGAACATGATATAGCCTCAATATAACTTTCACCATTAAAAATTCTATCTGCAACTGGCTTATAAAAGAATTGGTAGTCGTATCCTACAATAGTAAACCATTCATTTACGAATATATAAGCAGAAATACAGAGAGAGAAAAAAACAAAGAATAATATTAAATTCTCCTTGCCTAATAATTCAATTTTTTTGAATTTTGAAATGCTCACTATATTTTTCCGAAATAACCTTCCACTCATAATTTTCGTTATGAAGCTGTTGCATTTTTTTAGAAATCTCACTCATTTTAATTGGATCCATTGACTTAATAAGATATCTAAGATCATCTACATTTGAAAAATATAAAGCAGAATTAAAAGTTGTTTCAACATTATAAATTACATCAAAAGCAAAAATTGGAATACCCCATGACATTGCCTCTACTAGGGATGGATTTGTCCCTCCAACACTATGACCATGAATATAAACCAAGCTCTTCTTGCGATATGCGTTTAATATTTTCTGATTTGAGAGATGCTCATGAAGATTGCAATATTCACTATCTACATATTGCTGATAGAGTTTTCTTGAATAATCATTAGCATTCCATCTTCCAAAAATATGTATGTGAAGTTTCTCTTTTAAGCAAGCTTCAAGTATTAAGTGAATATTGTTTTCGGGCTCTATTCTGCTGATGTTTAATGCAAATGGCTGACTAGTAATTTTACTTAATGACAAATTATCAATACCATCTCTTGATGAGCCCCCAAAGGCTATAAAGTATGCATTTTTATTATAATTTTTATTTATGTACCTAACAATTTCAACATTATCGCCAATAACTTTATGAGAGAACCTGACGGCAAAATATTCTGAAATTTTCAGAAATAATTTTGCAAAAAAACCCCATTTCCCCCTCTTCCACTCAAGTCCATCAATATTTGTAATAATTGTTGGCCTTTTAAATAACCTTACGAAAGGCAGAATTGTACAGCCCGAAACTCCTAAAATTAAAATTACATCTGCGCGAAAATATATTGAGCTAAGTATAGATATGTAATCATAAATAATACTTTGCCAACCAGTGGCTTTTAACGGAAGGTATCTTAGATTGGCATGAGGATGATTAGAAATCTCCTTTTTATAATGTTTAGATGAGCAATAAACAGTAATTTCATATTCTTGACATAAATCCTTGGATATATTTTCAACCATTGTTTCCCATCCACCATAGTCAGCTGGCAATCCAACGGTACCTACTATATGGATTTTCTTTTTATATTTTTCTTTTTTTCTCATCGAGCAAGTTAAACATAATTATTATGAAAAGAATTGGGTGGGCATATCTCAAATAACTTGTGAAACCGGGAGCCATAAATGCCACCATGCCTAACAATAAATATGTGGTTAAGATTGATTTTAAATTACAGTATCTTATCAAGAAAAAACTTTTACCCAAAACACTTAAAAAGAATAAAAAATATTCTACAGAGAGTGAGAAAATTAGATATGCACCTGTAAGGTGTATAAGTGGCCAAAATAAAAACCTCTTTACAAAACCATAATATGTCCCATCTGAGAAGTTTGGAACCTTATCAAAATCTCTTGATTTCAGATCTAAATTTGACAAAAAATTTAGATAGTCGCTTACCCTATCATGAAACAACAACAACAACAACAACAAAGTGCACACCGCTATGATGAAAATATATTTAGGTCTTAACTTTAAACATAATGGCAAGAAATAAACTAAACCTTCCAACCTATATCCTAATAATAAAACAAAGGGTAGAGCGGCAAAGAAAAACCGTCGAGTCATAAAAAGGTAAATGGCTATGATAGCCAAAGAAGTAATAATTGTTTCCTTTAATCCAGTTGATGAAAGATGTAGAAAATAAAAATCACTTACAAAAATCATAAAAAAAACAAAAATCCTAAAGTTAATCTTTTGTTCTTCAAATCTGACTTGTATGCCTTTATAAATTAAACTACCACAGATAGCGTACAAAGCTATATTGATAATAAAAAGAACTGAAGGGTATTTTATTAAATCAACAAGAAAATAATGAAGTTTTGAAAAAATCTTAAAAAAACCAACTGATCCTGATGTAATAATTTCCGAATGCTCAAAGTAATGCAATGAGTCTGGGTGATAACCAAATCCGATGCCTATAAATTCCTTTAATAACATAAAGAAATAACCCAAGAAAAATAAGGCAAAGAAAATATTGGCAGATTTAATATTAATTTTCATGTTTTTCTTCTTAGAATCGCAATTCCTTGAAGGATTATGTATACACATATGAATCTAATTACAAATAAAGAAAATACTAAATCCTTTTTAATAATAGATTTTATTAAAAGTTTAAAGCTAAGAGCTAAAGTTGTTTTTCTTCTCTTATGTGAGTAATTTCTTAGAAGGAATAATCTTAGTTTTTTTCCAAAAAATGATAAAGATTGGGATGGTTGGAGTTTTAAATGATCTACCCCTCTCACACAATTAAAAGAAATTTGATAATAACCTGCGTTTCTTACTTTTAAATCGAAAAAGTAGTCTAAACAGTCGAGAAAAATAGTTTTATCATGATAACCAATGTTTTTAAGTGCACCCACTCTAAAAGCAATCGCGCTACCTTGCGGCATAATAACATTTTTTACACATGATTTATTATCACCTTGTTTTAAAGCAGAAGACCTAAAACTGATTGAAGCGATTCTCTGATCCTTTGTTGTGACATCCTCCCTTAAAAAAGATGTTATATCATTAACTGAATCGGCATTAAAGAAGCTGTCTTGGTCAAAATATACAAGCCATTCAGCTCCAACTGAAAATGCAAATTGGCCTATTGTATTTAATGCCTCGCCTAGACCTTTATTTTCTTCATTAGAGGAAATAAAGTCAATTTTGTCAATAAAATCTTGCTTTAACGTAGATTTTTCTGAATTATCATAAATTGCAGTGATGAGGTTATGATTACCGTTAACTATATGATAAAAATTTTCAAAAAATTCTCTTTCGGGATTGTACAAAACAGACGACCAAACGATTTTCATACTAGCCACTAAATTGTTTTCTTCTTAAAATAATTTCGTTACCAACGAAATCAATAATCGCTCGGCTCATCCATAAAGTACCAACTGCAATTAAGCCCTTATCATAAGTTAATTCCATGAAAACAAAAAAGAGTGTTAATTGAAATAAATGAAACTTCAATAAGACTTTTATTTCTCCAATAGAGTATAGGACTGTTTGTGAAATTGTTGAAAAAGATAGAAAAATGACTCCAGTAAGCATAATAATAATTAAGTCATAGTTAACGCTAAAAAAACTTGGAAAGAAATCTACAAAATCGTTAAAACTATATAAAAAAAGTAACACAAGCATACATAATGCTAATAAGAGATATATTTTTTTGCTATTACTTAAATAAATTTGGATAATTTCTCTCTGGGTTTTCTCCCCCAGTTTTTTAGATAGCTGATGATAAAGTGCGGCGGAGAATGAGCCAGATATCACCAAAAAACGAATTACAACTTCCTGTATTTTCATATAAGTCACCGATTCATCAATAGAAAGGTAATGTGAAATAAAATACCTATCCATATACAACATAAACGCTATAAAAATTGAAGAAAATGAAATAATTACCGAGTTTTTAAGTAAAGCAAAATTATATTTAAGACTAAAGTTTTTTATTATTAAGTCTTTTCTAAATAATAAAAATACTCCAAATAAAACTACTAATAATCTTGTAAAAGATGAGCTTAAAAGAATCAAATCTAAGATGGGAAAACCTTTAAATATTATTGGAAGTGTAGGTGATATATATATGAAAGAAATGGCCAATCCTCTGATTAAATTAGATTTTTTGAAATCTCCAAAACCTTCAAAAATAGACCTAATTGAACTTATCAAAATTGAGGCAAAGATTGCGAGAGAAATTAAAAAAGCAAAGTTTCTATTAAAAAGTAATCCACTCAAATTAGAGATTACAAAAAAAGAAATAAAACCAACAACTATAGCTAACATTAGAGACATTGAAAATGTCTCTAATGATGCTATTTTTGCCTCATTCAGATTGCCAATTCCAACTTTCTTACTGATAAGGTGAATAGAAGATTTAGCAATTCCAAAATCGAATAAAAGAAAAATTGATAGCAAAGCTATCAATTCAAAAATTACTTTTTGAATTTCTGGACTAAAGTTTATAGAATAAATAGGTATACAAAATAGACCTATAAGAAATGGGATACCAACTCCCATAAAATTATAAAACGAATTAGTTTTTAAGTTTTTGATTAGCTTTTCCAATAACCATACAAACCTTTAGTTAATTCATATTTCGACCAAATAAACCGATTTCTATTGGGTTGTTTTAATGCCCATTTCCACATTCTTTCAAGGCCTTCATAGATATCAATTTCGTGTTTGAAATCCAAAAGTTCCACAGATTTTTCCCATGTAGACCAAGCATATTTTGTTTCGTGGCGCTCTTCAAGGTAAAGAGGTTGAACTTTAGAGTTACCAGATACTTCCAATAAAACCTTACATGCGTCATTAATAGAGTATTCCTTGATACCCCCAAGATTAATGATTTCGCCTATACAATTTTCATTTTGAGAGGCGTTCCAAAATGGTTGTATCGAGTCATCTACATAACTAAATGCTCTTTTCTGCTCTCCATCGCCAAAAATTGTTGGCTGCATATTGTTAATTAATTGGTACATCCAAATACCTAAAACGTTTCTGTATTTGTCCCAAATATTTTGATTTATGCCATAAAAGTTATGTGGCCTCACAATGGTGTAATTAAGACCATGCTGATCACGCGCAATTTTTAAATCCATCTCAACCGCATATTTAGCAACAGCATAAGGGTCAATAGGTCTTTGTTGAAGCTCCTCAGAAAATGGTGGTTCATATGAGTCGCCATAAACCGACATTGAACTTGCAAATACAAATCTTGAAACCTCATATTCAATACTGCATGTAATCAAGTTTGTTGAGGCAATTAAGTTATTTTCATAGTTATATTTTCTAATAAATGGGCTAAGACCTTCTGCAGCATAAGCTGCAAAGTGATATACAATATCAGGTTTTTCATTTTGAAAAACGCCCTCTACTTGACTCAGATCTGTCAAATCAAACTCATAAAATTTAACCTTTGAATTAACATTTTCTGAGTATCCGCCACTTAAGTCATCTACTCCAATTACTTTATGTTCAGTATTATTAACTATCCAATCAGCCAATCTTGAACCTAACAATCCTGCAACGCCAGTTACTAAAACAACCATTCTATCTCCTATTAATATAATTCATTATGAATAATTCTTCTTCCGCTAAAACAACAGTTCATACATGAGTGGTTAGTTAACATATGCCTCAAAAACGATCTTTTAGATTTAAGCATACTTACTTCTTCTGAGAACTTTTCAGAAGCTTTTTGTTCGTGTTCTATTCTCTCTTTAATTCTTGAGTGGCTAATGCCGCTATCTATACTTCTGATATTAACATTGCAATCCAAAAAAAAATTCAACTTTTTTAATTTCTTCATGATTAATATTACTCTATCGGAATGATAATCAATAACTGCAATTTCTAATGCTTTGATCCGAAAATTTTTAACAAACATCTCTGATAAAAAAATTAAATTACCCACTGTATCATGTGAAAATTGTTCACATAAAATTTGTACTTTTCTAACATCAGAAATAGATGTCTCAATGTACTTAGCAATAGAACTTGATTCTGAAATGGGAATATTATTTATATCAAGTTTAGGTGGAGTATTTAAACTAAAAGCGGAACTACAGATTACCCGGCATTTTCTACTTTCTACATTTATTCTATCTATGATGTAATCGCATACCTTGATTATTCTATCAGGCAAACTTCCATCATGATTCAACCCTCCGGCAAGTATTGCAAAGTTTATTTCATTTAATGAAGTCAATTATCTTATTCTCCACATAATTGATAGCATTCTCATTCAAAGAAGGTGAACAACCAATAAAGAAAACATTTTTCAAAACATTTGAAGCATTTGGATAACTATTTGCATCGCCATAATCTCTGTAAGCAGGATGCTGAAGAATATTGCCTGCAAAATAGTGTCTAGTTTGAATCCTATTTTCTTCAAAGTAATTTAATAATTTTGTTTTTAATTCAGGTGAATCACATAATATAGGAACGCCAAACCAGCTTGTTTCAGCCTCTTCAGAAGTCTCACTTATAACTCTTACTCCTTCAATTCTATTTAGATATTTTTCAAATCTTTGTTTAATTTTTCTTCTTTGTTTATGAATAAAATCCAATCTAGATAATTGGACTAGGCCTATTGCCCCTTGAAGGTCTAGAGGTTTTAGGTTGTAACCTATATTGCTAAATAAATATTTGTGATCTATTGGGACTCCCACATCTTTAAGCCAGCATGAAAATCTTTTTTTACAAGTTCCATTGCTTAGTAAATTACCTTTTCCGGAGCAATAACAATCTCTACCCCACCAAGCAAAACTCCTCGCTATGTCGATTAATTCTTTGTCATTTGAAGAGACCATACCACCTTCTCCAGTGGTAATATGATGAGCAGGATAAAATGAGCAACTTGAACAATAGAAATATTCATAGATTTCCTTACCTTTCCACTTAGTTCCCAGGCTATCACAGCCATCTAAAATTAATAATATGTCGTATTTCTTCGAAATTTCTACAAGCTTATCAATGTTTGGAGGGTTGCCAAGAACTGGTGATACAAAAATTGCTTTTGTATTTGAGGTAATCTTAGATTCAACTTCAGCCAATGAGAAGTTGAGGTCATCATATGTAATGTCCGTAAATACAACTTTAAGGTTATTCTGTATTACTGGTGCAATAGTTGTAGGAAAACCAACTGTTGAAATAATAATCTCTGAGTCATTATTCCAACTAAAACGCTTCTTTAAAGCTGAGATCATTGCTAAATTGGCAGAACTTCCTGAATTAACCATGACGGAGTGTTTGAGATTAATTATGGATGAGAATTTCTTTTCAAAACGACTCACCTTCTCACCGCTCACAAGCCATGAACCACTCATAACTGCATCAATTATGGCATGCAACTCATCCTCAGACCAAAGTGGACCCCCATAATAAACTGAGTCTTGTTCTGGATTAAATGTCTTATTTCTGCCATTATAAATGTATGCTGGTAGACCATTTTCTTTAACAAATTTTGATATAAATTTTTTAATCATAAGTATTCTTACATAATTGAAGAATTCCTTCTTCAATTGAGACCCTCTGTTCAAAACCTAGAGATTTTACTTTATTAACATCCATATAAAAATCTTTGACTTGGATTATGCTGTGAAATCTAGGTGGTTCGATTGATTGGATTTCACTTGAAGACTCAAGAATTTCTTTAGCAAGGTTGATAACGTCGCTGAATAAAATTTTGTCTCCACTTCCAATATTAAAGACTTCATTGTCGGCACCTTTGTAGAGACAAATTCGTATTGCTTCTACAATGTCATCTACATGAAGGTAATCTCGATAAAAATTACCATTGTGATAGAGATTAATTTGATTATTCATTCTTAATTCATTGATTAGATACTGGAGAGCATTTTTTTTCTTGGATACTCCATTATCTCCAGAACCATAGACATTTGATAAACGTAAAATTTGATAAGGAATATTAAAGGTCTTACAATATGATTCCACCAGATTTTCTGCAGCTGCCTTTGTTATAGAATAAAAACCTTTAGGATTTAAACAATAATTTTCTTTTGCGGGGAGTTTGGTATCTCCATAAACAAACCATGAAGATATGAAAGTAAATCTTTCGCATTCGTTTTTTCTTGCTCCATCAAGAACTTTAACTAAATGCAATAAATTAGTTCTTATATCGATTTCAACATCATTAAAAACATTGTAATTATCAGTTGTGCTGATAAAGTAAACAACTTTTTTCCTATGAGGGGCAAGAGCATTGCGCTTCTCTTTATAGGCATTTTCTCCAATTAATTCACAAAATCTTGAACCGACAAAGCCAGAAGATCCAAATATAGAAAATTGATTAGAATTATATTCCATAAAGAACCATATTTTACATTATTTAAATGCTTTTAAGATACTCTATATAGGTTCCTGATCCTTTTGCTAGACTTTTTAATTCTGTCTTTGAAATAAAACCCTTTCTGTAAGCAATCTCTTCCACACAGCCTATTTTTAGCCCCTGTCTTTCTTCTAAAATTTGAATTAATTGAGAAGCCTCTAAACAAGATTTATGGGTTCCAGTATCTAACCATGTATAACCCCTTCCTAAAACCTCAACTTGTAATTTCTTTTCTCTAAGATATATTTTATTAATGTCTGTAATTTCTAACTCACCTCTATCTGATGGCTGAATGGTCTTAGCATAGTTAATAACATTATTATCATAGAAATAAAGCCCAGTTACAGCATAGTTCGATTTTGGAATTAATGGCTTCTCTTCAAGTGATAATGCGGCCCAATTTTCATCAAACTCTACGACACCATATCTCTCAGGATCTTTAACAGCATAGGCATAAACTACTGCACCTGAAGTAAGGTTGAAACTTTTAATTAGTTTCTCCTGTAAATTGTGTCCATAAAACAAATTATCTCCAAGAATTAAACAGCATGAATCATTGCCAATAAAGTCTTCGCCAAGAATAAATGCTTGAGCTAAGCCATCCGGACTCTTTTGCACTTTGTATTCAAGCTTGATTCCCAGTCTGCTTCCATCCCCTAATAATTCTTCATAGCGTGAAATATCTTGTGGAGTTGAGATTATTAATATTTCGCTAATCCCTGCAAGCATTAGCGTGCTAAGGGGATAGTAGATCATAGGCTTATCATAGACAGGTAATAATTGTTTAGACACAACTATAGTTGACGGATATAGTCTTGTGCCCGAACCTCCTGCTAAAATTATTCCTTTCATGATTTAAGTATAGTAGTTAAATTTTACCCTGTCGGTTACTGTGTGACTGATTTGAATTAATTTTACTTAGCCAACTTTGGTTTTCTAAGTACCAATTTATAGTCTTTAATAGGCCTGTATCAAATGTCTCCTTAGGCTTCCAACCTAATTCAGAAACTATTTTACAGGAATCTATTGCATATCTTAAATCATGGCCTGGTCTATCTTCAACGAAAGTGATAAGCTCCTTGTATGAAGATAATTTGTAAATATTTGGTCTTAAACTATCAAGAATTTCGCACACCCTTGAAACAACCTGTAAATTTGTTTTCTCATTAAAACCGCCGATATTATAGGTCTCACCTAAATTTCCATGCTTTATTACTTCACATAGAGCTCTTGCATGATCGTCTACGAATAGCCAATCTCTTATTTGAGAGCCATTTCCATAAATTGGAATTTTTTTACCTTCGAGAGCATTAAGAATTATAAGTGGGATGAGTTTTTCAGGAAATTGAAAAGGACCGTAATTATTAGAGCAATTAGTAATAAGAACTGGGAGATCATATGTTCTATGCCATGCTCTAACAAAATGATCTGAAGAAGCCTTCGAAGCCGAATAAGGTGAACTTGGATCATAAGAAGATTTCTCAGTGAATAAACCCTCTGTACCTAAACTTCCAAAAACCTCATCAGTGGAAATATGATGAAATCTAAATAAATTTTTAAAGTCTGATGATAAATTTCTCCAATAGCTATGTGCCTCCTGAAGAAGAACAACTGTGCCGACAATATTTGTATTTAAAAATTCCATTGGAGAATCTATAGACTTGTCAACGTGGGACTCAGCAGCCAAATGCATAACGAAATTAGGTTGATGTGTATGAAGAATATCTTTTATGAGTGACCTATCACATATATCGCCATGATAAAAAATATAATTCTCTAAGTGGCTGACATCCTCAAGCGTTGCTAAATTTCCAGCATATGTTAATTTATCGATATTAATTATCTTATTGTTTTTATTTTTAACAAGATGTCGAATAACGGCAGAGCCTATGAATCCTGCTCCACCAGTAACCAAGTAGATCATTTCGAGTTATATATCCTATATTGCTCTTTAATAAGAATTGTGAATATGCCAAATAAAAAGACCAGAACAAATGAAACTAAGGCTTTTAAATTATTCTGATTAAGAGCCTTTATTTTATTAGAATTAGAAGCTTTTGAAACAAAAAAAATCTTATTTGATTTATAAAATTCAAAAACATATCGCGAAAATATAGAGTTATAGTTTTTCTTTTCTAGCTCCATAATTTTCCTTTCAATGAAATTCTCAATATCAAATTGAACTTCTTTTAAGGTAAATTTAATGTAACTATACATCTCGTTAATTAAATTCTGATTATTAGATTCGATATATACTCGTAAAATCACATTGTTAGCTCTTACGAACTTTATACGATAATTAGCGCCACTTTTTGAGCTCAAATCAATAAATTCATAAGTCAAAAAACTAGGTTTATGCAATTTATCAAATTTTAGAAAATTGCTTTCATCTTTAATTTTTGAAATTAATTCAGTCTCAAAGGATTTGGTAAAAGTGCTAATTAACTTATGTTCTTCAAAGTATGGATTTACAAATTTTGAAAAAGATTTACTAGTCAAACTTTCAAGCATTTCCCTAGTTGACTGGTTAATAACTGACTCTAGATAATTTCTATTAAGTTCTACCCCTTTATTAGATAGCATTGAGAAAATTTTTTCTTCCAATTCTATTTCAAGTGGCAAAAAGATTTCTTTCTTTTTAAAAATTTTAAGAATTTGTTTAAGTTCATGGTTTTGTTTTTTGACTGAGTAATCAGGAAATTTAGGGATTGGATATTGGTAAACGTTGAATTGCACCTTATTTATAGATTCAGAAGTTTTGTATACTGCTATAGAAACCAATATTGATAAAATTATTACAAAAAATAAGTACCATTTATTTTGTTTAAACAAAACCAACAACTCACTAAAAGAATATTCATACTTTGCCTTAATAATTGACATGGTAATTTATTGCATAGGCGAATATTTAACTTCAAATATCTCGTGATTATCAGTGAAAAGAAAAATAGAGGAGCCAAAAACACTAATTTTTCTTACTCTTGAACCTACAGATATCTTTTCTTCACTCTGAACATAATCTCCATCTGGTGATAGCTTAATTATTGAGAAACCCAAACCTCTCATTTGAGCAACTAATAAACAAGGCTGATAACCAATATCTGAGAAAAACTCAGAACATGCCTCAAGACCACCTGGGGCAACTGATGGGGTGAAATGCCATATAGGCTCAACAAAATCACTTTTTCTTGAACCAAATTTTTTATAAGGAGGCTCATATTCTGTGCCATAAGAAAAATATGGCCATCCATAGTTTTTTTGATAATTAATCAGATTTATTTCATCTCCTCCCTTTGGGCCATGCTCAATAGTATAAATGTTTCCATTTAGTAAAGTTAATCCTTGCGGGTTCCTTAACCCTTTAGCGTACTGAATTTTACTTTCGATCTTATTTAGGTTAGATGACAATTTAATTTGTATAACCTTTCCGAGGAAGTTATTTTCTTCTTGGGAAGCAAGATTTGCCTTCATTTCCAAACCTTTATTTGATGCAACACCATGAGCAAGGAATAAATTTTTATTGTATTTATCAAAGGACATTCCCCCTCCCAATCCGCCATAATTGAGGGGCAAATTAGCCAATACTTTTTCATCAAGAATTGAATTCTTATCTAAGTCAAATAAGGCCACCTTTGTGTAGTTTTGTATTTTATTTTTACCGGAGTAGAAAACTGCAAGCTTACTCTCCTCAATAAAAACAAAACCCCGAAGTCCTCTGTCAAATCTACTAAAATGAAAATCATTTAAAACTTCGGCAAAATTTACAACTTCTTTTAAATTCTTTGTATATTTATTAAGAAAATAAAATTTACCAGTTGATAAAGAAAACCAAATACCTTTGTTATCGACATAACTTCCAGTTATAACCGGTGAAAAATTGGCTTTTTTTATTTCTTGCTGAATTGAGCTATACTCTTTCAAATCAAATTTATTTACATCAGCGGAATAATTGTTTAAGCCAGCATAAAAATAAAAATCCTTTCCATCCTCTAGGAAATAACTCCGTATATCTTTGACTAAAAATTTAATATCTTCTTTGAACTTAATCCCAGAATACAAAGCAAGAATTATAGAGACAAGGTAAACAAAAACTATAATTGCAAAGATTCGCTTTTTCTTGCTATGCATGAGCGTGAAAACACTTTGGTATTAATGATGGTGATTGATTATAGAGGGAAAATGATTTAATAGTGTCAATGTTAAGAAAATTGATTTATATAGAATTTAAAACTACTTTCTAAGAGTTTTCTATCGTGTGTCATTCCCACTCAATAGTAGCAGGAGGTTTTCCAGAGATATCATAAACAACTCTTGAGACTCTTGATATCTCGTTAATAATTCTATTTGAAACTTTGTCTAAGAAATCATAAGGGAGTCTCGCCCATCTTGCTGTCATGAAATCAATAGTTTCAACCGCCCTTAAAGATATCACATAGTCGTATCTACGCTCATCCCCTGTAACGCCAACAGATTTTATTGGTAGGAAAACAGCAAACGCTTGATTTACTTCATGATATAAATTCTCGGCATGAAGTTCTTCCATAAAAATATGATCGGCAAGTCTTAAAATTTTTGCATATTCTTCTTTGACTTGACCCAAAATTCTTACCCCTAGCCCTGGTCCTGGGAACGGGTGCCTGAATAACATTTCATGAGGAATTCCCATTTCAAGACCGATATTCCGAACTTCGTCTTTAAAAAGATCTCTCAAGGGTTCGACAAGTTCAAAATTTAAATCCTCTGGAAGTCCGCCTACATTATGATGAGATTTGATAACCTTAGCTTTTCCAGTTTTTGATCCAGCAGACTCAATTACATCAGGGTAAATAGTTCCCTGGGCTAAAAAATTAATATCTTTCAATTTCTTAGATTCGTCATCAAAGACTTCAATAAAACATCTTCCAATAATTTTCCTTTTAGATTCAGGATCAGACTCTTCAGACAAAGCTGAGTAAAATTTTTCTTGAGCGTTTGCACGTATAACTTTCACACCCATATTCTTTGAAAATGTTTCCATCACCTGATCACCCTCATTAAGTCTCAGAAGTCCGTTATCAACAAAGATGCAAGTTAATTGGTCTCCCACTGCTTTATGGAGTAAAGCCGCAACTACAGATGAGTCAACACCTCCTGACAAACCCAAAAGCACTTTTTTATCACCTAGTGTGTTCTTAAGGTTAGAAATAATATTATTAACAATATTCTTAACAGTCCACTCTTTCTTACAGTCGCAAATATCTACAAATCTTTCTAGAATTTCTTTGCCTTTGACAGTATGGGTGACTTCCGGATGAAATTGCAAACCAAAAAAGTTTTTCTCGCTATTTTCAATAGCTGCGATTGCACAGTTTCCACTGGAAGCGACAAGTTCAAAACCATCTGGAATACGAGAGACTTCAATTCCGTGACTCATCCATACATCTAAAGATTTATCATTTTTTTCTTTTAAAAGATTTCCAAGTAATTTGCTTGCAGAATACTCAACATCGACTTTTGCAAATCCATACTCATGTTTAATTGCTGATTTAGCATCGCCACCAAGTTGAACAGACATAGTCTGCATACCATAACAAATTCCAAGAATAGGAATATCCAGTTCAAAAACCTTTGGGTCGACTCTTGCAGAGTGAGTATTAGTC
>Ga0181566_10001901_pt1 | contig 17297 bp, 13 predicted proteins | sample 101ome_15_FD_133762 | JGI IMG/M metagenome (GOLD analysis project Ga0181566, IMG submission 133762) | Coastal salt marsh microbial communities from the Groves Creek Marsh, Skidaway Island, Georgia - 101402AT metaG (megahit assembly) | ecosystem: Environmental > Aquatic > Marine > Intertidal...
ACATTGGCAGTCATCCCGGTGAAGTTTGCAGCACTGAGATTCGTCAGCATAAGCGACCCGGCAATAACCCAACCATTGAGGCTATTCCCTGCCAGGAAATAGCCCTTGGGAGTGTGAAGGTTATCGTTGTGCGTCCGGAGGTAGGTAATGAACCCGACAAGTCCGGTGAAGAAGAGAAAAGACAGTATAGTTCCCATGGGGTAAAAGAAGCGTGGAGATTGGAGGAATTGTACTTTCGTTAAAAGAATAAAGCATCCCCGGGGTATTTTAAGGTAGCGGGCGATCTTTCAACCTGAGCTTCGTCGAAGGTCCGAGCGCCCATTGCTGTCTCTATCGGGTGGGCGCTCGGAGATCGCCCGCTACCAATGTCAGTAACGAGGCAAGCTTGCTTCGAGGTATTTACCCGAAGGGAATAAAACTTCCATTGAATCACGCCTAGTGCTCGATTGGTTGATTTCCTAAGTGGAGTGCACCCGTTTTTACGGACAGCGGATTCTCTTTGGTTTGCTATGCTAGTGGCAGGCATCAGGCTTTTGCATCCGAGCGAGGAGTGCTTGTGGAATCGGTTCTAGAAGGGCTCGACGTATTCGAACACCAAGGACTTGAGCTCGTCCTCGCCGGCAAAGACTTCGTTTCCAATGGAGCTAACCTTGAAGGGTTCGGAGAACGACTCCACCACCGCGTTGTCGTCGCAACTACCTGTGGCGCTCATGCTAGAGAGCATCCCCAAGTCCAAACGCGTCCTCAAAATACAATTCAATATCGCGGAACCCACTACTCAACCTATGCACAAAGCCCCAACCGACGCCATCACGCCGAACGATATTTACGAAAGAAATCCTTTTTCTATCAGGTAATCGTCCATCACGCGCAAAATAGCCGCATAGTGATCGAGATCGAAAATGAACCAGCCATGCCGACCGCCTTCGAACGTGAATAGCTGGCAGTCGTTGCCCGCCGCCTTGGACAACTCCGCAAACCGGGCGGCGCCCGCATAGGGCGTGACCGTATCCCCGGTGCTATGACAGATCAGCATCGGTGGCAGATCCCCCTTAACATGATGCAGTGGAGACAGCTCCCGCCAGCGTTCGCCGATCTTCCCTTGTCCATATCCCTCCGCAGAGGTGTCAATCACGGGGTTCAGGGGAATCAGTAAATCCGGGATACACGATATGGAAAGATCATCACTTGCGTCATCGACATCGGGTCCATTCTCGAAAACCGCCGCTGCCAGCGCGACATGGCCACCCGCCGAACCGCCGGTCACCGCAATCCGATTCGGATCGATTCCCAATGTCGATGCCTGTGCCCGCAGCCATCTCATCGCCGAACGACCGTCCTTCACGCAATCGAATACGGTTACGCCCTCCTTCGCGTTCATGAGCCGATATTGCAGGCTAATTGCGAGCATTCCTTTCTTCGCGTAATGATCGGCGATCGTGTAGTACACCCGCGGCTCCCCTCCGGTCCATCCGCCTCCGTGAATGATGAGAATACACGGTCGCCTGTCTTTTGCAGCGTCATGCTCCTCCGGCTCGAAAACATGCAATTCGAGATCGCGCCCCTTGCCCACTGATTTGTAGGCGATTTTTCGAGACGGTTCGAGCTTCGCCGCCAGCGGCTCAAGCACCCGGACGAGTGGCGTCTGCGATTGCGCGGACGAGTCAGAACCGTCCGAAGCAGCGGCGCCTTTGACTGCGATGCTAGTGTCAGGATTCATATCTTGGTTGGGATCGACCAAATATCCCGCTGGGAAGGAAACCGAGACGGCTAGATCAGTTGTATCAAGGCACAGAAAGTGATTGTTGTCACGGTCGCCGAGCTCCGCAATCGCCGCTGGCGCGACCTCCTCACGCGAGCCGTCCGGACGCTCCACCGTAACGCGATAAAGCGCCCTCAAAATGTCGGCAGCATCATTGCCGCTCGGCAGCCGTACGCCACCCGCCCAGGTTGCCCGGACTACCTGTTGAGTTCCTTCAGGGCAGGCGGACCCGCGGCCAGGCTTAGACCATTCGTCTTCAGAAACAATCTCCGCCAACACGAGAGTTGGCCCGGCTTCGAGTGGAATGACATCCGTTTCCGCGCCGTTAAAATTCACCTTACCTCCCACCTCGCCATCCGAAAATAAATCATCGACGACAAGTACCTTCACCGGTGGATCGCTATCGGCATCGCCGAACTCGCCGATGAGGAGCACGGTTCGAAGTTCACCGGCATCGTTCGCCGGCCTGAGCGTTAAGCAGAGAGGGATACGCTCGGCCCCGGATCGAGTGAAAACCCGAAAATCCTCAGCCTGTAGGCTGTCCGGGTCGACTGTGTGGGACAAAACCACAGGCATGCCGTCCTGTCCCGCAGCGCCATCGCAGAGATTATTGGCCCCTCTTGGAAGACCATTGTCCAATCCGAAGAAAGCCGAGAGCAAAGACGCCTTCTGCGGCTCAGACGAACCGAATGCAATGGGCGCTAGTATCACAGCAGCCAATAACATAGTAACACGCCGGGGAACGCTGCAGAACTGAATCGTCGAGTATATGCAATTCATGGGTTTAAAAACGGGGTACATAGATAAGATGACGAAAAATATGGTGGCCTAGGATACTCCGACACGATTGGATCACCAAGAAAAATCATACCGCATTCGCTCCCCATTCGGGATCTTCGGTATCGGAGCTCCAATGGAGGTCTGCCAGTCAAGCAACTCATCGAGCAGGAGGATTGACACTTCTAGGGGTTCAAGCACCTGATGCTTCATAACGAAGCTCAAGTTATGACGAATGCCCCGACGCCGGAACCTCCTAAGCGCCGCAACGCTTTTACACGTTTTCTCGATACCGTTGAATGGTTGGGCAATTTTCTGCCGCATCCGGTGACCTTATTTGCCGTTCTGGCCGTCGGCATCGTCCTCCTCTCGGGGATTTTTGGCTGGATCGGGCTCGCAGTCGAGGATCCTAGACCTGCCGGTACGCGCGGCGTGGCAGAAGACGGCATGATCCGCGCGGTGAGCCTATTGAATGCCGAGGGCATACGCATGATCTTCACTAATCTGGTGGCGAACTTCACGAGCTTCGCGCCGTTGGGCGTTGTGCTGGTCGCGATGCTGGGCGTGGGTGTGGCAGAGCGTTCTGGACTTTTGTCCGCAGCGGTTCGCGGCATGGTCTTGTCAGCGCCTCGACACGTCGTGACCGTTGCCATCGTTTTTGCAGGCATCGTTTCGAACACGGCTTCAGAAGTCGGCTACGTGGTTTTGATCCCCCTAGCGGGCGCCATTTTCTATGCGCTCGATCGGCATCCGTTGGCAGGGATGGCCGCCGCCTTCGCGGGGGTCTCCGGCGGCTATAGCGCCAATGTCCTGATTGGGACGATCGATCCGCTTTTGGCCGGTATCACGCAGGAAGCGGCTCGCTTGATCGATCCGGATTATGTCGTAGTGGCAACCGCCAATTGGTATTTCATGGTCGCGTCGACTTTCTTGATAACGCTTGTGGGCTCGCTCGTGAGCATTTTCATCGTGGAGCCAAAACTGGGCAAATACGATTCCTCCGCCGCCGATCCGACCCTTCTCGATAAGCGCATGATGGAACGGCTCTCCGGCGACGAGAAGAAGGGGCTGCTCTGGGCCTTAATCGCGCTCATAGGCGTGTTGGGCCTGATGGCGCTGACCTTAGTTCCGGAATGGGGTGTCTTTCGCAATCCGGAGACCGGAGACCGGATCAATTCGCCGTTCTTCCGCGGTTTCGTTGTGTGGATCCTCATCTTCTTCATCGCGACGGGCTATGCCTATGGCCGAGCTGTCGGCACAATGCGTACTGATCGGGATGTAATAGATGCCATGGCCAAGGCTCTGGCCTCCTTGGGCCTTTATATTGTCCTCGTATTTTTCGCCGCGCAATTTGTGGCCTTCTTCGGCTGGACGAATCTAGGAGCCATTAGCGCGGTCACTGGGGCAGAGTTCCTCAAAGAAACTGGCATGACGGGCCCGATGGTTTTCATCTTCTTTATCCTAATGTGCGCCGTCATCAACCTTTCACTCGGCTCCGCTTCGGCGCAGTGGGCGGTAACGGCGCCTATTTTCGTGCCGATGCTTATGCTGATTGGATATGCGCCGGAAGCGATCCAGGCAGCCTATCGTATTGGGGATTCCACCACAAACATCATCACGCCCATGATGAGCTACTTCGGCCTTATCCTCGCTTGGGCGACGCGATACGACAAGAACCTGGGCGTGGGAACGATGATCGCGATCATGCTGCCCTATACGATCTTCTTCATCATCGTCTGGAGCAGTTTCTTCATCCTTTGGACCTTCACTCTGGGCTTGCCGGTAGGGCCAGGGTCGCCGACCTTCTACAATCCGTGATAGGACACTCTCTCACAACCTATATAAACTAAATCATACAAATTCACTATGTCAGGACAAGGATCAGGCGGAAACGTGCTCGCAGCGCTATGCAGTTTTTTCATCCCGGGACTAGGACAGCTCCTGCAGGGCAGATTGATTATGGCCATCATTCAATTTGTTCTAGCTGGCGTCCTATGGATATTCCTTCTCGGTTGGCTCATCCACCTGTGGTCAATAATTGACGCAGCCAGGTTCAAACCGTCAAAGGCTTAGATTAACCGTCAGCTTCAGGCTCCGGCGCACGCGCCGCGCTCAGGCCAAGGCTCTTTCGAACAGCTTCAGCATGCGGCTCCAGGCGCGTTCGGCCTGCGCCTCGTGGTAGACCGCAGAATCCGGCGGGCACCAGCCGTGCAGCGCGCCCTCATAGACTTCGATTTCCGCAGTCACACCGGCCGCATCGAAGGCTTCGCGTAGGAGCGTTTTTTCGTTGGGCCGGCGCTCGTCGTCGTTTTCGGCGATGGCGATCAGGAACTCGGCCTTCATCTGGTCAGCCAGCTTGTGCGGGCTGTCGTCGGCATCCGTCGCCAAGCCACCCCCATGGAAGGAGCAGCCCGCGCCAATACGATCGGGCATAGCTGCCGCTAGGCGCATGCAGTACGAGCCCGTCATGCAATATCCGGTGGTGCCGACTTTGCGGCCGGTGTCGACAGATGCCTGCGAATCGAGCCATTGGACGAATGCTCGGCCATCGGAAACGCAGGTTTCGGGCGAGAGCGAGCGCGCGTGAGGCATCAGCATCTCGCGAATGCCCGGATCACGAAACCCCTTGCCGTCCGGCACAATCTGGCCGCTATGGCTGCGGTAGTAGGGATTGGGAGCCAACACCGAGTAACCAGACTCTGCCAGGCGCTTGCCCATGGCGCGAAACGCGGGGCGGATGCTGACAATGTCGGGCCAGACCATGACTGCCGCGTGGCTACCGGACTTGGGATGAACGAAGTAGCAATCGGCCTCGCCGTCCGGCGTCGGCACCTTGACATCCTGCTCGACTACCTCAGCGGCATTGGCAACTGATGGCAACATCAGCGCAAGTGCCGCGCCGATGCTGGTCTTGTTGAATTGGCGCCGGGTCAGGCCCTGGTTGCGAAGGTATTCTTCTACATCTTTATTGGTAAGTTCGTCACACATGGGAATCTCTGTTAGGGGTGGTTATTTCTGAAAGAAAAGAAATGTCGCTCTTCGTTCGCTACGATAGGGTCCAATTAGAACCGAAGCTAAGCAATGGGGCGCAAACAAGAACGAGACAACTAATTTGCCTGCAAAAACATTTTATAATAACGTCACCACTACTAGGATACTAAAATCAACCACGATAGTACTCACGCCAACCCTTGCGAGCCTTTGGCTTAATGTACTTATTAAGGGAAGGCTCATTCGTTATTTTCATTTTCTTCGAATCCCATTCGATATTCTTACCCGTGCGAATAGCCAACGCTCCTAGCAAAATTAACTCCGTCAAACCTTCGGCATAGTCGAAATGCGAGCCAGGTCTCGGCCCTTCCCCCTTTACGGCTCGTATCCACTCTTGAATATTCCCTCCTTTAATTCGTGGCAATGTTTGAGGTGGACGGTTTCGGCGAAACTCTTGCCAAACGTCTTCATCATAAAGACGCGGACTATTGGGACGCATACCCGGCGAGAAGAGCGTTTGCTTTTTTCCTACCATGAAAATGCCATCAGCGTAGGTTTTCGCTTCTTCCTTGCTCCCCGATTTGGCTAGGGCGACCGCTTGAGCCGCTTCAAAATCCTTCGCCATCTTCGGCACCGTCGGACCTTCAATCCACTTGACCTTAACGGGAGGCAGCCCGTTGCGAGCTGGAAAATGATACGTTACAACGCTACCGCTAGGCGTGTAGATCAAATTTGGCTTACCCGCTAATTCCACCTCAATTTTCGTAGGATGACCAAGCTGAAGAGCGTAGTACGGAATGTCGATCGTGTGGCAGCCAATATCGCCCAATCCTCCACACCCATAATCCCACCAACCGCGCCAGTAGCCTGGGTGCAAGTCTTCGCTGAAACCAGTCATAGGAGCTGGCCCAATCCACTTATCCCAATCCATTCCATTTGGAATTGGTTGAGCCTCGGGCAATTTCTTTCTCTCGCCGGACCGGAAACCGTATCCCTTATTAGGTCGGTTCGTCCACGCGATAACTTCTCGCACCTCACCTAGCACATCCGCGTCGAACCATTCCTTGATATGACGCATTCCGTCAAAGGCGCGTCCCTGGTTTCCCATCTGAGTAACGAGCTTATTCTGCCGAGTCTTTTCGCAAAGCGTTCTTAGCTCATAGATATTGTGAACCAAAGGCTTCTGAACAAAAAGGTGCTTACCCAAATCTGCTGCTGCCATCGCCGCGACGAAATGCGTATTGTCCGGAGTCGCAATTCCGACCGCATCGATCTGGTTGCCCATCTTGTCGAACATTTCGCGATAGTCGCTAAACGTACGAGCATTTGGAAATTTCTCCTTGGTCTTCGCAATCTGAGCAGGATCGACATCGCAAAATGCTACAATATTTTCGCTGGCCATTTGCGTCAGATTTCCTCTGCCCTGACCTGGGCCGACTCCGATAAACGCAATGTTAAGCTTATTGTTCGCCGACTGTCCGGATTGCCCAATCGAAAATCGAGGCACGATAAAGGCGCTTCCCGCAAGAAGCGACGAGGTTTTCAGAAACTGGCGGCGATTCGATGCCGTAGTAGAAAAGGGTATTTTTTTCATAAGAACGATAATTAGTCTTACTAGTTAGAATCCATTTCCAAAGCCAACCTGTCAACCTATCCAGTTCCCGAAATCGTCTCAGTTATCAAAGAGATCGCTGCTAAAACCGCTATCTAAAATAGAAATCAACCAATCGATTCCGAGAATCGAGCTTGCAAACAATCTCACTATCAAATGAATCCCTAATCGGAAAAATTGACGTAGCGGAGCGAAGATGGCGGAGCAATTCCCTATCAACCCGTTTCATTCATTTGCCTGTCCTAGCTTCATCATTCCAGCCTGCATAGATTTCAACCGCCGCTCTGCCAAGGCGCTGAGGCGATTCACAAGCCGCGGATGTTTTTCACTAAGATCAATTTGCTCTTCTCTGTCCTCTGAGAGATTAAACAACGTCGGTGGGCTTTTTTCCTCGGACGGCTCATGTCCCGTAACCTGCGCGTGGGCTCCATTGATAAACAACTTCCAATCATTCAATTGGATCGCATGGAGACCATCCCGCCCATGCCAATGCAGGAGCTCGTTTCTAGGGTGCTTAAATCCGTCTTCACCGAGCAAGGTTCCCCACACATTGAGCCCATCGATTTTCGGGGCACCCATAGACAATGCTTCCAGATCGATACCACAAGCATAGGCCAAGCTTGGCAGTAGATCCATAGCAGATATCAGGGCATCGCATTGCTGGGCGCTGGGTATCGTCCCAGGCCACGAAATCACACACGGCACACGGGTACCTCCTTCGAGCGCCGACCATTTCTTCCCCTTGAATGGCTTAGCTAGAGCCTTCTGCCCTTCTTGCGGGCCGTTATCGGAACAAAAGATAACAATCGTATTATCTCGAATGCTCGATTCCTCCAAAGAATCCACAATACGTCCTACCGAGAAATCCAACTCCTCAACCACATCGCCATATTTTCCGTATTCAGATTTCCCTTCCCAGTCTGGATGCGGTTCAACCGGGAAATGAGGCGCGGTGTAGGGCAGATACAAAAAAAACGCCTCGCTTCTATGCTCTTTGATGTAGCGAATCGCTTCATCGGTAAACTTCTCCGTTAACAATCGATTTTCAAACGGATCTTCAACGAGGACTTCTTCCCGCCACAACTTGTCCGTCTGATTATTGCTCATCTTGAGATAATAGGCCGATTCGAATCCCTGGTTCATGGGAGAGAACGGCGCTTCTTTACCTAAGTGCCATTTTCCCGAGATAGCCGTTCTGTATCCCGCATGCTGAAAGACTTCAGCGATCGTTAAGGCATCCGGGCTCAGTCCTTCGCCTTTATTCATCAAGTACCCGACGACGCCTTTCTCCCAGCCTAGGCGAACGGGATAGGCCCCGGTCAGCAGCGCCATACGCGATGGCGTGCATACCGAGGCGCCCGCATGGAAATTCGTCAAACGAACACCCGTCTCGGCAAGCTTATCGATGGCCGGCGTTTTTATCTTCGGGTGGCCGTAAGAGCTAAGATCATGATACCCCAAATCATCAACCATGATGAGGATGATATTGGGCTTTAGGGGAACATCGGCGCAAGCCAGGCACAAGGGGACCAATAAAACCAATGCCGTTTGCGTAAACCGTATCATTCAAATCTATACATTACGACTGTGGCACAAGGAGCCATTCCAGATAGAGATTTCAAAAGAGTCATTCCTTATCTTTGTAGAACGCTTCAATTGCGTCGGCTGCAAACTTTTCCAGCTTGATCGGGCCTTCAGCGTTGTCTACCCAACCGCTTTTTGACTTCCGGCGAGGGATTGTTTTCCAGGCGGAAAACAAGAGCCCTTAACCACGCTTCATCGTTCTCGGGAAGTTTGCTTGCCAACTGCTTCGCTTCGAGCGCCTCCGTATCGCTCATACCTGACTGAGCCCATTCGAGCATTTCCTCCATCCCTTTGAAGCGATCGCGAGGTTGAAAAATCTCTGGTGGGAACGCCTGGATCTTTCTTGCTGATTCTAAATCGTGTAGGGAGCGCGACGCTTGTAGGTGCGCATGCGATTGGCCTCCGCATCTCCGATGAAGCGCTCCTTCTTCGGATCGAAGGTGACTTTGCGTCCTAGCTTCCAGCTGATCGCTGCCGCGAAGCAGGCCATGTGGCCGTAGCGAACCGCCGTCGAGTTGCAAACCGGGTCCTCCCGAGTCTTGACGCAATCGAGGAAGTTGCGGACATGCATTACCGGATCCGTACCGTTAATCTGATCGTATTTCTTGTTTGCGATCAGCTTGGGGTTGCTGGCCACAATCTTCTTGGCATCCCCGGCTTCTACCCAGCCTTCATCGCCTTCGAAGCGTATGGGGCAAGTACCGAGCCCTTCCTGCCAATCACCCTCCCCTTCGAAACCGGAAAGACGCATCACCAGCTTCGCTCCATTGGCGTACTTCGCGCTGATCATGCCATCCGACTCAGCTTCGAATTCGATAGGCGTCGTTCCATCGGCATCCGCGGCCCATTGGCAGAGGTCAATGGTGTGGGAGCCCCACTCGGGCAATCTCCATGCGGCGTACAGTCCCGCGTGATTGCGCCATCGCCCTCGACAATACGCGGCGTTAAAATCCATCCAAGGCGACGGTCCTAGCCACTTGTCCCAATTGATGACAGAGGGATCTGGCTCCGGTTCAGCCTGCAGGGGTTCCAAGTAATCCTGCAACTGCAGGATGCCTGCGTGAACCGAGGTGACCTGTCCCAGTTTGCCGCTGCGGGCCAGATGAGCCGCCAGCTCAAAATTCGGAACACTTCGACGCTGTGTTCCCGCCTGGAAGACGCGTTTGTGTTTCCTAACCGTGTCGTCCAACTGCTGGCACTCCTGGATATTCATCGCGCAAGGCTTCTCGCAATAGATGTCCTTGCCCGCCCGGGCAGCACGGATGGTGGCCGTGGTATGCCAGCGGTCACCAGTAGCGATGACTACCGAGTCGATGTCATCGCGCTCCAAGACGCCTGACATGTCATCATAAATCACGCAATCCGAGTTCCCATACTCGCGGTCCGCCAGGCGCTTGATGATCTCGCGCCGCTCCTTTTGCACATCGGCGATGGCGACGAATTGACAGTCCTTGTGAGCGAAGAATCCCGCTAGGACCTTCCGTCCCCGTGGGCCCAGTCCAATGCCTCCCACCACAATTCGATTGCTGGGAGCCACCGTCCCATTCTTGCCGAGAGCGCTAGCCGGTATCAGCGTCGGCATGGCGATGGCAGCGGCAGTGGTTTTTAAGAAATTCCGGCGATTTGTTTTAGCATTCATATTTTGGGACATTACTAGATTAACAAGATTGATTGGCTTACAGGGCTGAAGCGGGGCGAAGCGAACAAAAGTCGCTATTTTCAAGAGTTTCTAGAGGCAATTTTGTAATAAGGCAAGCGCGTCTCGCTCCGATTTAATACAAAGCCCAAGTAAATTTAACTTTCTGGGCTTCTGGAATCTTGTTGGCGACGTGGCAATCGAAGTTGTTCCTGAGCTCCCAGCCGTTAACCTAAAGCTTCCGGGCTGGTCCGTGATAGACGAAGAAATCAATTCTGGCATTGTAGGCATAGCGAAGCTCCTGGTCCATGGTCTCCTGCAGCAATTGCTGACTGAAGCGATGCAATCATCTGATGAAAGCAGAACAGTCAGTTGAATCGGTCATTCCCTTACTCCCATTTCCTGCAGATCTGCTCTGCCAAGGTTCTATCCTCGCCACTCAGCTCGCCCGCCAACGCAGCATAAGGCCAATGAATGCGGAATGAGCTAAATCAAAAGCCCCACCTTATTTTAGTCTTTTTACCAACATTATGTTTTGTTGACATAATGTTTTTAATATGTGTTAAATCCATTTCTATGCGAACGTTCCCCTTCCTCAACCGATCAAGTGAGTTGGAAAAACTAAATTCCTTATCTACTCTCACGGAACCTTCCCTTGCTATAATCTATGGCCGACGGCGCTGCGGCAAATCGCGCCTACTGCAACAATTCTCGAGAAGTCAGGATCTCTATTTTCTGGCCGACAAGCAAAGCTCCAGCCTGCAAAGGGAACGCCTGGCGAGCGACACCGCCAAACAACTCAATGGGTTCGACCAAGTCAACTACCCCACCTGGGAAAGCATACTCACCCAAATTGACCAGAGGATGCCCACAGGAGCTTGCCTCATACTGGACGAGTTTCCCTACCTCGCATCGAACAGTCCCGAACTCCCCAGCGTTATCCAGAGACTGCTCGACACGAACCGCATCCAGAACCTTCACATAATCTTGTGCGGCTCCTCGCAACGGATGATGCTCAATCTTGCAATGGGAGCCAATGAGCCTCTCTACGGAAGAAGCCAGCTAATCATGAAGGTTCGTCCCCTGGAATGCGGCTGGATACGCAAAGCCCTCAAATACGACAGTCGAACGTCTATCGAAGCCTACTCCATCCTTGGCGGAACACCCCGCTATTGGGAACTCGCTCGAAACTACGATTCAATAGAGGCCTTTACCAAGGCACTCATTCTCGATCGCGACGGCATCCTCCACGACGAGATGCGAAGACTCCTACTCGACGATCTGAACGACTCTTCCCTGGCGATTTCGCTGCTCTCCCTCATCGGAAACGGCTGCCATCGACTTTCGGAATTCGCGTCTCGACTAGGCAAGCCCGCTACGCAATTGACGCGTCCGATAAGCAATCTCGTGGAGCTTGGATACGTTCGACGAGAAACCCCCTTCGGTGAAGACGAGAAAAAATCGAAGCGAGGTCTCTACAAAATCGCCGATCCCTACCTGGCCTTCATCTTCCGCTTTCTAGAACCCAATCGATCTCGCCTCGAAATGGGAGCCACCGATCAAATTTACAAAGAAGTAGAAAAGAGCTTCGCTCACCACGCGGGAGGCATTTGGGAAGACCTATCGCGAGCATCGACCAATCGTATCGCGATTGGAGGAATCGAATGGCAATCCGCTAAACGCTGGTGGCGCGGGTCCAAAGACAGAGAAATCGATATCGTTTGCGAGTCAGTGGATCGACAGCACCTGTTAATCGGAGAATCGAAATGGTCTGATTCCATCGATGCTGATAGAGTATTGCGACGACTCAAAAAAATCGCCACGCAACTCCTAATAAAGAGCAATCAAAAACAAGTATTCGCTCTTTGGCACAAAGGCAGAGCTTATTCGAAAGGGGAACTTCACTGCATAAGCCCTGCAAAGGTATTGGATGCAAGCGAGCACTAGGCCTAGTCCGTTCGTACCGCAACGCAATTACTCGATGCATACGATTTCATGTCTTTATCCCCGTTTTGAAAACTGAGTAGGCTCTAGTCTTCAGCGACAGCATGTATCCATTCCGCCATACTGGGATAGCTCTCTCCGGTATCGATTCCCTCACTCGTATTCTTGATCCATTCTCCGTCTAGCCAAACCTGAGCAACAGCGCCCGACTCGCCTTTGCCGATCCACATTCCGGAGTTTCCGGCAGCCACATTTTTCTCCAGAAGGGTAACGGCAGCAAGCGCGCTATGGCCTTTATCTTCGGGGTACAGGTGGCCCATAGATATTCCAATTGGAATGCCTACCTCTCTGAGATTCTCTACACTCAGATCGGCAAACTGGGATTTGTGATACGCGCCATGCCATGCGCCGATGATACCTGGCGTCTTCCGATCGAAAATGATGTGGTTCATCATGATACCGCCGGAAGAATTCCCGCTCAGAAATATTTTATTGGGATCGATTTTGTACTTCTCGCTGTTCGCTACAATGTAATCGACCGCGTTAATGCCATCTTGGATCCCTCTTTGGGGACCCTGTTTTAAGGTGTAATTGATACTGATAAAAACGATGCTATCCCCAGCCAGTTTCGGCATATTGCCGATCGCCTTGATTTTGTCCCCAGAGTTGAATGCTCCCCCATGGGCATAGATCACGGCAGGGTAAGGGCCCTCGCCTCCCGGAACCCAGACATCGAACAAGTGATTGTCCCCGGTAAGCTCAGGATTCACATCAACCCTAAGACCATAGGCTTCATTGGGAAAGGTCGGCTTGATCCTCCACCCCCAATCAATCTCATCGGCGGGAACCGTATTGGAAACGGGCGAACCAACGGAAGTTCCAACAACCGAACGCACGAATTTTGGAACGAACTGCATGACCTGATTATCGCTCGTGTCGTTAAGGCTATGCACCAATTTAGCTCTATCCCCAATGCCTAGTTCCTTATATCTCTCTACTACCCTTTGACCATGGGCAGGATCATGACCATCTCCCTCCACTCCCGGTTCTGCGCGGTAGGCGAGAAAGATAGGAGGCGAGTTTTTCGTGATCGGCTCTAACACACGTTCATTAAATGACCGACCTGGGTAGGCTTGTCCCATATAAATCCCTACAATGCCGGCCCTCTGGCTGTGGGCTAGTCGCAAACTAACGCCACTGCCGCGGGACTGTCCGCCAATGATGATGTTGTTGACATCCAAATTGTAGGTACCGGCATTGTCCTTAACCCAATCGAACATCATATCGGCATCCCCCATGGCAGCGAGAGCCTCCTGGGGTGATTTAACCTGAGCAATGGATTCCCAACTAACAATCGCAATTCCCGCTGAGACCGTAGAATCAGCCCAATCGCTTTTTACGTTATCCGCTGTGGCAGCGTTATGGTGGGCATATAAAAACACAGGGGCAGGCTCGTCGCCAGACGGCAGGTAGAGGTTCAGCCATTGCCGGTCCTCCGGCCCATAGGAGACATGCGGGTGGGTCGGCGTTTTTATTTGTCCGAAAAGAGCAGTTGAAATTAGCGATAGCGCGCACGCAAATGCGAACACGCATTTTACAGATTTGTGTTTCGAAATTTTCATAGGGTTGGTTGTATTTGTTTTTAGTATACGAATAATGGCTATTAAGGGAAAACGACTTTGTTGGCCCCCACGAGGAGCGGGCGAGCGTTTGGAGCGCCCGCTTGGGTGAAAACTATGAGAATGCGGCCAGTTTTGAGGTCGACGTTGACTGAAGTTCCAGTGGCTCCCCCGTGCCCGACGATCCCGCCGGGGCGCAGGCTGAAGCCCAAGCCGTAGTTCTTGGTTGCGGGTTGTTTCTGGTAGAGCTTGGCCAATACGGACGCAGGGGCAATTTGCCGCTGGCCGACACGGCCCTTATTGGCGTGAAACTGTAGGAAGCGTTGAAGATCGTCCGGGGTGGAGACCAAGGCTCCTGCAGTGTTGACGAACGGTCCTCTTTGAGCGCGAAGGCTTTCGATTTGCGTGGCGACTTCGTCGTCGCTACGGCCCTCGGCTTGAGCAGCGAAACGCGGATGTCGACGAACGAGCGAAACTCCCGGAGTAAAGGTCGTTTCATTCATGCCCAAAGGAGCGAGGAGCTTTTCTTGCATAACTTCGGCAACGGGGCGGCCCGTGACGACTTCTATCACCCGGGAAACGGCGGCGTAGCCTCTGAAGGTGTATGCGTATTTCGTGCCGGGTCGGGCTACCAAACCTTGAGTCGCTAAGTGTCGGGCAACCTCAGCTTGATCGCCACTTTTGATAGGAGAATTTCTAGGGAGCTTGGCCATCGTGCCGCCCGGAAACCCTGAGGTATGGGAGAGGCACTCAGCGATCGTCGGGGAACGAACGGATTGATCGCTGTTCTGGAGCGTGAGCTCAGCGTATTCCGGGAGGTACTTGGCGATTGGATCGTCGAAAGAGAGACTTCCCTCCCCCACGAGAACAGCAACCAGGGTGGCGGTAACGGATTTGGTGATGGAGGCGATCGACACGACCGTTTGCTCGTCCCAAGCGATTTTCGAATCCTCAGTATAGGCGCCAAAGTAGCGATCGAATACAACCTCACGGTCCTCGACAACTCGTACGGAACCCCCGGGAATTTTCGAATTGGCATCTGCCGTCGCAATAAGCGCCTCAAGTTTCGGAAAGGATGTCTCAGCTACGGCTGTGAAGCCCGCTAGGACAAAACTAGCGAAGGCCAAGACAGTGCAATAAAGGGGGAATTCGATTTTCATCTTACTCATTCTGGTTTTTGGGGGTTATAAGAGACTGTCTAAGCGATTCCTATCTCGCTCTTACTTCGATAAAAAGCCTTTAAGCCTGAGCCAATCTTCCATGCGGTCGTTCCAGGAGGTCACAGGTTTATCAGTGCGGCGGAGCCCGTAGCCGTGGCCTCCTTCACTGTAGATATGCATCTCTGCGGAAACCTTGGCTTTCTTGAGGGCAATGAAGGTCTCAGCCAGGCCGACGGAACGGTCTTTGTCGTCGTAGGTAATCACCATGAAAAACGGTGGCGTGGCTTCAGATAGGTTCGCCCCTTCCGGCATCCACCAACCGGAATAGATCGGAGCTGCAAAAGCGGGTCGAAAATTGTGATTATCATGCGTATCCACCGGTTCATACAAACGGTCGGACACTAAGGCGGTATACATGACGGGGGCTCCTCCGGCAGAAAAGCCCATGATGCCGATACGATCCGGATCAATGCCCAACTCATCGGATTGAGATCTCACGAGGCTCATAGCCCGCTGACCATCCTGAGCGGCAGGGAGCCAAGGCTTGTCCGGACTGTGAACATTGCCTGGTACCCGATATTTGAGTACGATCGCAGTCATCCCAACTGAGTTCGCCCACTCGGCCACTTCAGTTCCTTCCTTGTCGTAGGCAAGAATCGTGAACCCACCGCCTGGCGCAATCATGATGGTGGAACCCGTATCGATTTTCGGGTCGGGCTTGTAGATCGTGAGCGTAGGAACGGATACGTTTTGCAGACGACTCACTGGCTTACCGGCAGTCAGCCTGTTGTCGTTGGTGCGATACGACTCCGTTGGGAGCGTTACGGTTTCACCGGGCGCCTCGCCGGGCCAGAGGTTCCAGGTGATCGGATCAGCCGCTAACAAAACAGAGGCCGAGGCCAAAAGAATAAGGAAAAACGAGCGAGTGAGGTATTTCATATTAACATACCGATGAAAGCTATCTGATCGGGTTCGCTTGCAGCCTGTCTATTACCAATCCTCATTGAATCATTTTCGGGAAAGCACCACTCGGGTGTAGGGGCTTGATAGATACTGCTGGTAACCATTGACCACTTTTCCATGGTTGCTGAAAAAATCGATATGGGAAGCCCCTTCCTTCAAGGGAATGGTGGTGATCCAGGAACCGGCCTTGGGATCCCGCTCCATGTCCGCCCATTGGTCTTCGGGGATCGGGATATCCAAGAACGGAGCGGAACCTGCCGGCGCGCGGTCATACATCCACCAGATGCGCCCGCTTGTCGGCTGAGGCCCCTCATCAAAGCTCACACGAACCGTTAGCTTATCCTTGTCGACTTTATGGCTCGAGGTCGGAGGGCTCAGCAACGGCTCGCCACCAAAAAAGTGATCCCAGAGAAAGGCTTCTCTATTCTGTTCGTCCTTGGCCGCAGCGAAATGCGGCGTTTGCGAGTGCCCACCGTTAGGTTGATGATAGACAGGCAACTGCGGATGGTTTTGCGCGCCCCAGAGAATATCATAGGCGACATAGTCATGCGTTCCCGGCTCGAACAATACATCGACGCCGCGCTCCCTCAATCGATCCCAATTCTCCGTCACGCACGCGCTTGACCATAAACGGTCTGCAAAACTTTGCATATCGTCCATGGATTTTCCCATTTTCAGCGCCATCTTACCCATGCTGCGCTCAGATCCCACCATAACGCCTTGATACAATTTGGAGCGTTTTGGATCCAGATCGATATCGCCAGCCTTGACGGCTTCAAAAAATGCTTTGTTTGCCTTTTCAGCTTTGGCGACTTCTTCCCTCTCCGCTCTTCGAGTCGGAGAAAAGTAAGCAGGAGCATGATTGGAGCAGGTCGCGGTGAAACGCTCGTCATTTATCAAGGCGACCGCGGGCGCCATGCCGTTCTTAGAGCTACCCGAACCGGCCACTTTTCCTTTTTCGAAGTAATTGGTTTCCGAATACGCTGCAGTGGTTGCCCGCATCAAGGTCATCGACCAAATCCAGAGAGTCGTGTAACGCGGATTCAGTTCTTTCATGAACATGCGTTGCATTTTTTGTTCCAGGCCCTGTTTGCCCTCAATCTGCCTCGACGCCCTTACGAGGGTCTTAACGATGCCAACGCCGCCTTCCAGCAGCTTAGCCTGAAAGTCGGTTGGCTGCGTGTCTTTCATCAGCGCCTCAAAGTTACCATTGGCTCCGGTAATGCTAAATCCCTTCGCCTTGCCTTCG
>Ga0181566_10001903_pt1 | contig 17293 bp, 15 predicted proteins | sample 101ome_15_FD_133762 | JGI IMG/M metagenome (GOLD analysis project Ga0181566, IMG submission 133762) | Coastal salt marsh microbial communities from the Groves Creek Marsh, Skidaway Island, Georgia - 101402AT metaG (megahit assembly) | ecosystem: Environmental > Aquatic > Marine > Intertidal...
CTCCCTTCATTGAATGCCTCAGATATTGTGGGCTGGACACCAAACCTTTGGTTTTGAAACTTTATTAAAAGGATCAGCAATAAAAGACTGAGCGATATCGCCAGGACCGTTCGCTCCTTCAGATTGAATTCTTCTTCTTCGTTGTTCTGGAGTTTCTTCTACTTCGTCCCCCATGTCAAAATAACCAACCAATCCACCTTTAGCAAATCCTATAGCATTTTTAAACTCACCCTTTATTTGTGAGTTGGTATAGTTGGTTAATATGTCCTGGCCCAAGCCAGAATTCACAGCCTGTCTAGCGCCATAAGCTACTCGCCCCGCATTGTCACCAAGCTGTTCTCTCGCCCCTCTAAATAGCGCATTTCCAGCGCTTCTACTACTACTACTAACCGCCTTAGCGGCCCCGCCACCGGGAATAGGCACCAAAGAAGTACCAAGATTAAGTAATTCTTCATTATACGCACCACCCGAAACAATGTTTTGACCAGCCAAAGTGACAGAGTTTGCAGCGTTTGCGACCTGACCAACAACGGGGATAGAGTTAACGTAAGGATTTTCTAAAAGATTTTTTCTCGCTTTATTAAAACCAGACTGACTTTTCTCCTGATCTACTATCTCTTGATTTCTTTTTTGTGCATACCCACTTTTTGGAGCTTCACCAAAACCTAAATACTCATATATTTTTTGAAATTTAGCAACAGACCCTTCATTAACGCCAGTAGATTTAACACTGGTGCCATTGTTGGCATAAATCACTCCACCATTTTGTGCATATGTAACTTTACCATCATTTATATCTTGTAATAACTGAAGATTCGATCCTTTTCTTACAGCTTTTGCATTTACTACATATTCGCCAGGAGTCAACATGGCAGGAACTGTGTCTGTTCCTTTTGGCTCAAATATAGAACCTCCGTTTTGACGGAACACCGGAAACGAAGGAGGAATGTTTTGATTTATAGCAGTTTCACTGATTTTTTTAACAGGTTTTACTTCTGGCGGTTTAACAGCCTCTTGTATAGCCTGTGCTGCTCTTTGTAAACTACTAGCACCATTACTTAATTCAGCGCCAGTACTATCTAAAGGTTTAGCTGCATTTCTAAAAACTTGAGCTATATCTTGTTCTACTTGCTGTTCTGAACCAGTAGAAGGAGGTATAACAGATGAACTTCTTAATTCTTGAGCCTTAGCAATAAGATTGGTAAGAGACTGAGAAGTTGTTCCAATAAGATCAGAAAACTGTTGCTGAAGTGTTTCAGCAGAACTTATATTTTGATCTCTTAATGCAAGAAGTGCCTGTTCTCTTTCAAGCTGTAACCTAGCAGCTTCGGCAAGAAGTTCTTGTTCTTTAGCAGTAGACCCCGCTTCTTTAGCACCAGCTCCAAACAAACCCCTAGCAATAGGAGCAGCATTTCTACCAACACCAAACGAAGCTAAAATATTAGCAAAACTATCACCAATTCCTTGGGTCGTTCCGGCTAATATAGTCTCTATCTGAGCATTATCAAAACCAAAAACATCTTTAATCTGTTGCGGATCTCCTAATATAGCAGCAGCTTCTCCCAAACCAATACGACCACCCTGTTGTGCCTTAGCAATACCAATAGTTGGTGCTAGAAAATCTTGAAATAATTTGGCAAATTCTGCTGGAGTTGATGCATCTTGCGCTCTAGAAGCAAATAGTTTTGCTCTTTCCCTTGCTGTTAATCTAGACTCTTGTATCTTTGCCAATTCTCCTTCTACAGCTTCAAGCTGTGTTACATCTTCTGATAATGTTTTTAATGCTGCTGTTGTACCATCTAATTTAGAAGCGTTATCACCAAGAGCCTTAGTCAAAGCATCAAATTGAGCTTGACCAAGTTCAGGGTTTTCCAATTGCTTTTGTAAATTATCTCTTGTTTGTAGTAATCTTTCCCTTCTTCTAGCTAAAGCATCAGCATCAATACCTCCAGCACCAATGCCAGGACCACCAGTACCAGCACGCAATTGTGTATCAATAGCATCTCTTAATCTTTTCTCAGCCTTGGCTCTTTCATCAACAGTTTGATTCAAGAATTGACCAAACCTATCTTCAAAAGACTGTCTCTTAGCATTAATTTCTAAGTCAGTTCTTAATCTTAAATTATTAATTTTCTTAATATTATTAGCGCCTTGCGCAATAGCATTCTGAAAATCATTTACAGCACTTTGTATTTCAGAAAGATTTTCAGCAAATTCTACTGATATCTGATTGAGTTGATCAAAATTACCTTCTTCTAATAATTTCTGTAAGGATACCGCTCCCTTTCCTCCTTCTCCCTGTCTACTCCCACCTACGATACCTTGTAAAGTAGCTTCAAGGTTTTGCTGAACAAATGATGGCAGTTTATCAAATTCTGTTATCGCATTTTTAAATTCATCTAATATTTGTTCGTCTGTAAATTGACCAGCACCACTAATACCTCCAGAAGTTTGCGATGCTAAAGCAGTAACAGTATCTTTCAATGCTCTAGGTAACTCATTTTGCAAGTTTACAATTTTACCAGCACCATCTAATACATCTGTATTTAGAATCTTTCCTAAATTATTTACGGCGTTATTGATTTCATCAGGCAGTCTTCCTGTGACATTTTCAAACACATTAGGAGCTTGTTGTCTCCTTACCGTGAAATCATTACCAAGACTGGCATCAAGATCTGATTGTATATTTCCAAGAAGTGTAGAAAAATCAGAACCAATACCAGCAATACCACCAGACAATAAATTTAACGCAGCACCAAAAGCATCTATTTCCCTAGAAGTTTCTGATAAAATTCTACTAAGCTCAACCTGTTCTTTTTGATAAGCTATTAATTCAGCAACTGCTTCTTCACCAATTGTATTATTTAATTGTTCAACTATTTGTTTAGCATTCTCAGCGGTTATTCCAAGTCTAACTAATTGGTCAGGTGAAAATGCTAGTTCTACTGCATCAGCGATACTAGTTCCTGCTGCTAAAGCTTCACTTGCCGCTCCTAAGAATGCTTTTCTAGCAGCCTCTGGTAATTCAGAAGATATATCATTAATACCTTGAAGTGTTAAAGCTGCTTCTAAATTTCCAAGAACAATTTCAGCATCTTTCGCCTCAACGCCAAGATCTTTTAGTTGATCTTTTACTGCATCTAAAGAATCAATATCGTTAAAATCTAAGGCTTTTAATTGATCTAAAGGTATAGCATTAAATGTTGCTTCAATACCTTTAATATTAGCACTGGCTATTTTATCAATTCGAGGTGCAATACCAGCAAGAATATCACCAAACAAACCACCTCTTTTTTGTGCTGTTGCTGATTTTTCAATACTTTTAACAAGATCGCTAGTACCACGACCAAAAAACTGAGCAGCTTTATCAAAAAGAAAAACACTTTTTTCATAAAGACCAGAAGCAGTACTGAAACTATCAAAAATATTTGTATCTAATCCACCAAGTAATTGACTACTAAATGATGTTTCTCTTGCTTCAATTGTATTTTTAGCTAATCTTTCAAAACTTGAAAACACTTCAGCAGTAGCTTGATTTAATTTACCTAAATTTTCTACACTAGCATTTTTATTAAATTCATCTATTAATTCAGTAGATTTACCCAAAGCATTATTAAATTGGTCAAAAGCCTGAAATTCTAATTGAGCCGATGCTGCATCAAAAAATCCTTTTATACCACCAACAGCAGCACCAGCAATACCTCCTATTAAAGCTCCTAGTGGACCTCCAACACTTCCTAAGCCAGCACCAGTTAAACCTCCAGATACAGCACCGCTTGCTGCTCCAATAGTTTTTGCAGTCTCTAAACCTCCTGGGCCTCTAAAACCCTTTTGCCCCGTTTCAAGTTCTACTTCTCCAAAACCAGTTTTTATTGCCTGTGTTATTGGATCAACCAAAAGCGATGCAACAATAGCAACAAGACCACCTTTGCCACCAATTTTAAAAGCGCTTTTAACTTTAGAACCCAATCTACCCTTTCCTCCAGGGCTGTATTTTTTCTTAAAAGATCACCTCTACCCCGCAGCGGTCCTCTCCCCTTCTTGCTAAGACGAGGTTCAGTAATTTTTTTTGTTCTTTGTTTTCTAGTTTCCTTAGTTTGTTTTTTAGTTTCAGTACTTTGTTTTTTAAGACCCTTACCTAAATCACTAAGATCTTTTCCAAAAAAACTTAAAGCAGTTTCTAAACCAAAGAATACAGTTATTAATTGATTAGCACTTTCGCCCAAATCAGCGAAGCTGGCAAATAAAGCTAACTGAGTAAGACTTCCTCCAAGACCACCACCTTTACTTCCACCGCCTTGGAATCTTTCAAGACGACCACCTCGTTTCAACCTTTGAACTTGACCTCCAGAATTAAAAGTCTGTAAACCTTCTTGTGTAGAAGATTTTTTAATAACAAAAGACCCAGGCTCAAGACTTGCAGGAACAGTATCACTATTTCCACTACCGGGAACAATAGAAAAATCAGAGTTAGAAATATTTAACCCAGAAGCATCTCCTGTTTTATTTAACCTACTTAAATTAGAAATTCCTATTTGAGAAGCTTTCTTAGCACCGAATACAGCCTCACCGGGAGTTAATATTGCATTGGCATTATTTATCTCGCCGCCTCTATTAGCACTTTGTTGATTTAATTTAAATACTTCTGTTTGAAAATCAACCAAAGTTCCGGGCAAAGAGAAAGATTTGGAAATAGCATTTCTAATATTTTCTGTGCTACTACCTGTATTCTTAAATTCATTTGGCAATGCAAATTTAGTAAAAAGTGCGTCTGCATTTTGAGGTTTTGATCTGAAATCAAAAATGTCATCCGCATCATCTTGAGCGCCAGTCAAAATAGGCTGATTACCTACAGACCTAGTAAATGCCTCAAAGAATTGACCAGTAATAGAACCAACGGCAGATTTACTAACAAGTTGATTAAGGGAGAATTTAGGTGCAGGACCAGAAATACCAGCAGATTCAAAGAAATTTCTAGTAGCATTTTCAAAAATTGGAGGAATACCACCTTCTACCTCATCTTCAAAAGCCTTTTTACCATTAGATTTAAAAGTTCCAATCTGTGCGTTTGGCGCTGAAAGTTGTGCGCCAGATTTTATTCCAAATCTTTTAGTTTTATCTCTAGTGGCAGGACCACCAAATCTTTGAAGCTCTTTTATAATAAGCTTGTTTAGTGTAGACTTTCCTGTTTGGTTACCATCCTTCAAAACACCATTAATTGTTTGTTGCAATTTGGATGGTGGGTTATTTAAGAACGTAACACCAAAAGGAACACCTTGAATCTGCGCTCCTACAATTCTAGCACCACGACCCCTTCCTAGTTTTCCACTTATCGAAGTAAGATTATCTGGATCTCCATCTTGTTTTGGTTGTTTTGGTTGTTTAGGTTGTTTAGGTGCTGACTCTCCACCTCTAAATTCTTTAACTAGAGCTTTTTGTTCGGTGGGTGAAAATTCTCCGAAATCTGCCGCAGAAACTTTATTGCCGAACTTTTTCTTTAAGAAAGAACCAAATTGTTTAGTATTTTGTATAGGTAATTTAGCACCAGCCGCTTGATTAACCTGAAAAATATCGCTTAATGGGTTTCTTCCGGGGTTTCTTACTGCATTTCTTGTAAGACCTCCAAGTTCAAACTTTTGTATAATTCCCCCGCTATTAAGTTTTATTGGAGATATACCTTTTCCTCTGCTCTTTAAACCAAACAGCTTAGAGAACTCAACCCGTTCTGTTTTCCTAACACCATCTTTCTCTAATGTTAGATTTATTTTTCTTCTCTGTCGATTACCTGTTTTTAAAGCGGCTTTTACAATTTCTCCAGTGTCTAAAATATCACCAATTCTAAGTTCGCCTGCCTTGACTTTTCCTCCAACAGCAAGCTTTTGTATAATTCCACCAAGAGCCTTTCTATTTTTAAACAGTTTTGACTCTTTCGCTTCTACAGAAGAAACTCCTTTAACCTTAGCTGCCTGTATAAGATTTTCAGCATTATCATCAAGAAATGTTATTTTATTATAATTATTAGAAAGTTTAGATAATACTTTGGCTTTCTTTGAAGCAGTACTTAATTTTCTTGTTGTCCCAGGTCTTTTCCCAGGTTCTCTATCTTTTGGAAACGCACCACCAACAGCAATAACACTTTTTGTTGCTATTCCATTCTTTGCCATAAAATCAGCAATAGCTTCTCTAATTCCACCTCCACCAAACCTAGCAGTTAAAACATGTATATCATCGCCTTGTGAAGCCCTACGTTTTGCTAAAGAAGCATATCTTGTTGCAGATGCACTTTTAACAAATTTAGGATCGCTAAATTCTTTAAACCCTTTAGCTTCTGTAGTAGCAAGAGTATCGTCAAAATCAAATATATAAGCATTCTTTTTATTAAGCTTAGATTTTTTACCACCTCTTGCAAATTTCTGAACCTGTTTTTTAGGAACAACAAATTCACCACCTTCAAGCTCCGCTATAACACCACCCTGAGCGTGTCCAGGCCCATTTACAAAACCACCCTTTTGGAATCTTGGTATAGATCCACCCAAAGCCCTTCTTCTTCTTCCTAAAGTACCGCCGCCACCAGTAAGGCTAGATCTACTAATAGCTGTTGTTAAAGCTTTTACACTGGAATCTAAAGTTCTTACAGAAGTAGTTAAAGTAGTTGATGAGTTTGTATTTTGATTTACAGAGCTAGTATTAGTATTAACACTATTTGTATTTGCTGTTAAGGCAGTTTGCAAAGGTTTCAGATTAAGCTGACCTCCACCTCCACCCTGACCTGTAATAGCGCCAGATAAGCCCTTGCCTACACCTCCTGCTCCACCACCCTTTTTAATACCTCCAACGAAACCTTGAGCAAATTCTAATGCTGCTCCACCAATTTTAATTGTAGCAAAAGTAGTTAATAAAGGAATAACAGGTCTTAAAGCATCTGCCAAAGTAATAAATGCATTCGCTGTACTAAGAGCAAAAGAAGCTAATCTTTGAAAAGTTGTAGACTGAGAAATATCTTTAATTAACGTTTGAAATCTTGCTTGCAACTGCTGTATTTGAACTGCTAATGTTTGCGTAGCAATAGCAACATCTTTTGTAATACTTTCAGTACCGGCTAAAGCAACTGCTCTAGCTTCTTCGGCCTTAGTAAATTGTTGAATAGCAGGTAAGATTTTTCCAATTTGACGGATACCACCCAATTCTTCTACTACTCTACCCAGAGTAATAGTATCGCCCCTTCTTTGTATATCATTTAGTCCTTCAGCAATTCTTCTAAAACCTTCAAAGAAACCTACAAATTGACCTTGGGCATTTGTAAGTTCAATATTGAAGTTCTTTAAAAATTCAATAGTTCCTTTTCTTTGAATTCTACTAAAGATAGTTCTAAGACCAGTTGCAATAGTATCTGCACTTTCTCTAGTCGTAGATCTTACAGCAGTAAAAATACCAACAAGTTCAGCAAGAGCCTTTTCTGGTTCTGCAATATCTCCAGCAGCAGTAGCAAAAACACCACCAGCACGACGAATAACAGAAATCAAATCTTCAGATTCAACAGCAAATCTTTTAGAAACAGCATTCAAAGAACCAAGAACCGCTTCTGTTCTATCTGCACTAATCTGAAATTGATTTAGAGCAGCGATAACACCCTCTGTGGTATCTTGAATATTACCAAATGTAGGTGCTAAACTAGCTTTACTAATAGCAGTTAAAGACTTTCTTACCTGATCTATTGTCTGACCAGTTTGCGCCAACGTAACAGAAGTTTTTGCTAATTCATTTGAATTTAAACCTAAAGTTGCTGCCAATCCATCAATAGTTGACTCTAAACCTTTGATTTGTTTATCTGTTGCTCCAGTAACTTGAACAATTCTAGATAATTGTCTTTCAAACTCAATTGAGTCTTTAATACCTTCTTTTACTGCTCTGATAAATCCAAATACAGCGCCAGTAGCAATAGTAAAAGCAGAGAATCTACGAATAGCTAGTGCAGCATCCCTACCAAAATTTTCTATTTCTCCCCTAGATTGAGCAACAGACTTAGTAACATTATTAAAAGAATTTGATAGGTTATTGGCATTTCTACCTAAATTACCAGCACTAGTAGAAGCTTGATTTATACCTTTGGAAAGACTAGATATTTGTTTATTAGCGGCTGTAGCATTTGCAGCAACCTGCTTTAATATAGTATTTGTGGTTTTTAACTGTTTATTTAAATTAGACAAATTTGCATTTGCAGCTTTATCTAAATCAATTTTTACGCTTGATGTTATTCCAGATAGCTGTTTTTGTATATTGCTTCTTACGGTCTTTATATTTTTAGGACCGCTTAGAACAACCTGAGCATTTATGTTAAAAGCCATTTTATATTACCTCATAAACAAAAAGCGACCTATCTTGATTAATAATCAAAAGAGATCGCTTACCCAAAATTAACTTCTCCTAAACTGCTTCCTCTTTTTTAGGAGATGTTTTTCTACGCCGTGTCGTTTTTTTTACAGTTTTATTTTCTTCTAATCCAATAGGATTACCATCGTCATCTAGGAATGGAGAAAATTCTACCTTAAAGTTGCCATCATCATCTAATTGTCTACCATTAATATCAACATAAATAAAATCTTTATCATTTACCCATTCAATAAGATTTCCATTTTCATCAATATGTTTACCTTCTTGATCGACCAGCTTGCCCTCTTTATCAACTAATTGATATTTTTCATTTACAAAATTAAATTGTTTTAAAAATTTATTTTCAGGAAGCTTATCGTCAACTTGATCTGTCTCAGAAATCAGATAAAAGAATTCAGAAGCTCCTACCAAAGCAACTAAATCTTCTTGATTTAAAAGATAATCATTTAAACCGTTTTTAAAATATTTTTCTCCACTATCTGAATACACCAAACAGTTAGCAAAAAGATAATTAAATCTCATTGCATCAGCCCTTCCTTCACAAGTATTTGAATCCAAATCTGTTCTAGAAGATAATAATTCCACCATTTCTTCTCGTTTTTGTTTCATTTCCAAAGCTAATTGCTTTGCTTCAGAAAGCTTTATACCACCAGCAGCTAATTTATATTCGCTATCTACTATTTCTACCCTAAGCCTTTGATAATTAGCTTCTCTTTCATCACTCCAAAGCTCTCTTTTACGAAGTTCTTCTTCAAGCTGATCCCTCAGTAAAGAGCCAGCTTCAAGCTCTTGATTAAAGGTTTCCCTTCTAATCTTATTAGCACCTGTTAAAACTTGAATATTAGGTCTTACTACAGCGTACTTAACACCTTCAACTTCAAAATCTCGTCTATCTTTTTTCTTTTCAATCTTAGAACTCATAATTATCCCCTATTATCCTGAACATTAACATTTAAATTAATTAAATTAGTAACATATTTGTTCCAGTGAACATCATATTGATTCAATTCACTTTGAGAAGCTCTTAAATTAGAATGTCCAGAATCTAATATAGAAACTCTCGTTTTTTTCCAAATATTTCTAAACTCTTTTTGCTGGTCTGTTAACTCTGAATAAGCAAGACCATGACCCCACAAAAAACCAAAACTATCTTCAAATTTAGCCAAAGAGCCAATAATGGTTGTATTGAATTTTTTTTCTAAATTATTAGACAATCTTTTTTTTGAAAAATCTTTATATTCTTTATCATTCATAAATTATCCTTTAAATCTATTAGCCATTTGTCTCATGGCTTCATTTCTTAAATCCATCTTCACATCTGCGAATTTTTCTTCTGATACCGCCCCCTGTTTTTCAATTTGATTTCTTCTCTGCTTCAATTTCATTTGAGCATTTAGATCATTTAATTGGTTAACCTTTTTAGCTTCATCTCTGCTAGAACTCATAACGAAAACATCTCCAGCGCCAGAATTTGCTCCTTTTTTATTAAGTAGATCATCGACTTCTTTTTGCTTTCTTTCCAACTCACTCTTTTTCTTTTGAAATGCAAACCATCCATCTAACATCAAATCATCTTCTATAACTTCATCAGAAGGTCTATCTTGACTTTCATATACATTATCATACATCCTAGAATATAAAATCATATTCTTTTGATCTAATGTTAATTCTAAAGAAGATTTAGAAAAGATATTATTTTTGCTTATCAGCCATAATGATCTAAATGGTTCAGATCTAGCTATTTCCCTATATTCCTCAGAAGATATAGCATTCATTTGAATATAAGTTGTAAATTTATTTAAAATAGTTGAATCACTTTGCCAAAAATTATTATAATTATAAACCTTTTGACCATCCAAAGTATGAATACAATTAGCAATTAAAAATTCATCTCTTATAGTTTCAGAAAAATTTTCTAAGGTCATGTAATCAAGTGAATGTTTTGCTAGTAGTAATTTATTGATATTTTTTTGAACAATTGATATTTTTTTTCTAATCTGCTTCTGTTCCTTATTATTATATAAGGATTTATATAAAGCTATTTTTAATTCATCAATAAATTTATTATTATCTTCTAATTTTTTTTCATCAGAAGGAATCCAGATATTCTTTTTTTGCAAAAAATAAGATGCTTGACTTTTATTAATTAATTGGTCAAACTTTGTATTGTATAACATTTCTTGATATACAAATTCAGATAATGCCTTGATTTCATTATCAGGAGGCAATAATTTATAGAGGTTTCCTTCTACTGATTGAAATATTATTCCAGTAGATATTGTATTTATTAATGAAAATTTCTTTTGTTGGTCCATATCCTATTTCCTAAAATAAAAAGGGAAAGGAGACAGCCTCCCTCCCCTCTTAATTTATTTATCTCAAACATCAGTTATTTATTAAGTCAAATAATTACTACGTTTCGACCAAATATCTTGACCTGATGTGTTAAAATCATCGCCAGAATGAAGAACAGTAAAGTCATTGAATGTCTGATAATCATACGTTACTGTAACATTTCCACCACCAGCATCACCTCCACCATAACTGACAGAAGATAATTTATTTTTTTCTCCAAGATAAATTCTAGTACCTTCACAAGTAGCCAATCTAATTTTTTGATCGCTCAAGTTAGATGGTGTTTCACATGCAACGTCTGCATTACAATTGTCTAAAGCATTAACCAAGTCACCAGAAACAGAAATAACATCAATAGAACATGTGACTTCAACAGGGAAAGTAACTGTTCTAGCATAAGGGCTTCTGGAACCTAATTCAAACAAGTCTTCTCTAGAAAAGTCTGTACTAACTGAAACGTTAGAAATATGTGCAACATCTCTATTTAAATGACCTTGTGTTTGAACTCCAGGGATATCATTTGGCAAAATACCATAATCGCCGTCAGCAGCCTGACTAACTGTAGTAGCCCAAATCATATTTTCTCTTTGGTTTACACCACCAGAACCAATAGGAGCATCAGCATTGTCTTGTAAGCTAGGCGCACCAGTTGGACTTCCAGTTGCCCAAGGAGCCTCACACACATCAGCACCAGTTACATATGTACTCCAAACCTTGTTAAATCCAGCAAGACCCATATCTTCTGTAAAATTACCTTCGCTTGGGAAAGTATATGAAACATTAGAAACTGTAAGACCTGACATTTCGCAAGATGTTGAAGGATAACCAGAAACAGCTTCTTGTGTTTCAGGCCAAATACCCAAACTAACAATTGTTTCACCAACCGCTCTTTGAACCAATTGTGGCTTTTCAATGGTAGTACCAGCAGCATTAGTAGCTGTAGCCAAACAATATAAAAGCGGATATCCATCTAAAACTTTATTTAAAGTTATTTCAACATTTGGAATACCTTCAATATTTTCATAAATTGCAAGCTGACCAAGCTCAAAAGCTTGCTCAAGATTGAATGTTGTTGTAATAGCAACGCTTTGAACCCCGTGTGCTTCGCGATACACCGTAGTTCCAGGCTTGCGAAAAGCAACTTGTTGCATCGGGTAATAAATTCTATTATTAGCCATTATTTTATCTCCTAGTTATCTTATCTTTAATAGGTAGGAATTGTATTTTGTTTATTCACCTTAAATTAAATACACCATTTTTAAAAAATCAAGCCATAACTATCTCAAAAGTGGCCCTAACTGTTGCTCTATGCAACCTACTATTAGGGCTTTCCATTTCAGTTACAGCCATATTAAAAAATCTAGCCATTTTATACCTATAATTATCAACTAAATAAGGATACATCAATGGGTTAGATACTCTCATGCCTCTATGATCTAAAGGATATCCAGTAACACTAGCGACTTGATTATTATCATAAAGCCATATAGTTCTATCCTTTTCTAAAGAAATTACATCAACTAATTGATTTCTCCACCATCTTGACTCAGATAGTATATGAAACAATACGTCAGTATATACAAAATTACTTACAGTACCCAATTCATAAGGTCTAAACGATCTTCTAGAAGTTGCTTCTAAAACAACCGCTGGAAGCTGAACTCTATTATTAGATAATATCTGCCAATTTCCAGAACCAACATCATATAATGTAGAATCGTCTACTCTATAAGAGCCATATTGAATTTCATCCCACCAAGGAGCTTGATCTGCTATATAAGTCTGAACATTTCGATATGAATATTCTAATTGAACATTACTATTTACTGGTATTGCAGAATCGAAAACAACCCTTCCTAATGGATAATTATAATGATGCCCGTATGTAGCATCTCCGGTCCCATAGAAACTACCATTAATATTTACACCAGAGATAATTGTTGGCTGAGTGTCATAATAAACGCCAGTTTCCCAAATCCAGTCTTTTCTAGCACTTTCCCAAACCTGACCATCTGCATATGAAGGATCATCAACTAGTCTAAGTTTATCAAAAGTTCCGCCAAAAGCACCAGAAGTTGGAATATCGACATTTGAAAATGAACCAACACCCAATAAACCCCAATCTAAATAGGTTTTTAAATTAGTCTCAATTTGAGATGTTAATAAGGTAGTACCTATATTAGTAACATGCTTATTAAGTCTTTTATTAAATCCACAAACAGCCATTATTTAAAACCTTTGGTAATCTCTTGTCTTACAGTAATATCTATATCATCCTGTATAGAAGATAATGAACGGGTAACAAAATTGTCAGTGGCCGTTCCAGCAAATTCTACTGGAACTGACCAACCTCCAATTTTTTTTACCATTATACCTCTACCAGTTCTACCTCTTGACCCTGGTTCAAAATCGTATTCAGTAACTATTATTGAAGTGCCTTCAAGAAGCAACCAACGTAGCCATTCAATAACGCCACCTCCACGTTTAGAAGAATAAACATAAGAAGCTTCTGGTAATGTTAAAACATCAGAATAATCTGAGTTTATTATCTTTATAACAATATTTCCCAATCCTCTATTCTTTTTGTATTCAACTTTTACGCTTTCTACAAATTTATTTATTACAGCGTCAATAGAACCCGAAGAAACAATTCCAAGCTCACCTTTTAAATCTCCACTTTTAATAGAGCTATATTCTGGTGAAGATTCTATTAAACGCTTAACAATAATCTTTAATCTTTTTTCTATATTAGAAACTACATTATTAATATTTTTCAATATAATATTTGTTATTTCTTTTTTAATATTTTTATCAAATTCTGAAGCAAAATTTGGTAATTCAATTTTAGCCTGTATACTCATTACCCTGACCTTTTCCAAATACATTCAACAAATGTAGTATTTCCTAAACCGCATGGTTTTGGCATAGAGGCTCTTTCAAATCTATGTCTTGTGTATCCTTCTATATCATTTGCTACAATTATTTCTTTTGCCCTAATTAATTTAGGGGTATTTGTTGCAAAAGTAATAGTTTGAATCATATCATCAGTACCGTCATTTACAGTACCAAAATTAACAAATTCTTTTATATTCCAAATTATCATTAAATTTATATCTTCTGAAGTTTCAACTGGTTTTTTACCATTTCCATTACACATTGGACATATACTTCCAAAAGGAAATGGAACAGGACCACCATCTTGAAATCTATTAGAAGATTTTTGCCCAATAGGATCATAAACACAATTTACACAATCTTCATACTTGGTAACACCATAGTATAAGGTACATGGAAGTGTGCAAGAATCGTCATATAACAATGCAGAAATAGCATTATTAAATAAATTCTTAAAATCGCTATTTATTATTCCTGAAAAAGCATTCATATTTAACAACTTCCACAAACATCGCCACAACCAGTAAATCTAATATCATATTTATCGTTTATAGTACCAGTTGTTGGTAAATTTGTGACGTAAGTATCAATTGTATAGTTAGATGTAATACCAGAAGCAGCAGAAGCGCCCCTTGGTGAATTTACAACGATAGTACCTTCTTTGTGTTCAGTACCTGCGCCTTTAGGCTGGTATATAATAGTCATTTATTTTAACTCCAAAATTTTAAAACCAATAAACATCTTGTGGGCCTTGTCGATCAGATCCGCCAGTATCACCCCTGGGGGGATAGAAATCATTAGAAACAAATGGACTCATAACAGCCCTGATGATTTTTCTTCCTTCATAACTAAAGTTATATTCATTTTTCAAATCTTCATAAGTTTTACACGGGCCTTCTGTTAAAAGATCTTTTAAGTACTGACCATAACTACCTGTCTGTAATACAGCAGGACCACATCTAGCAGTAACCCCCTGTAATAATGCAGCATTTCTAAAATTACCTTCATCAGCAACACATGCAGCCCGTAAAACCATAAAGTTAATAAATTCTGTTCCGTCATCTTGATTAATAGGATCAGGAGAAATTGTATTTTGCTCAACATCTACTACATAATTACTATTAAAATTTATATCAATAGGAAGAAAATAAGCAGAAGTTATTAATAACTGCTCAAGCCTTGAGTTTGAATATTTTGTTTCACCGCATCCTACATCATTCAACATAGTGCGTAACATAATCAAACTAGTATTTTGCCAACTTGCCATGTTTTTACCTGTCTGTTACTTTTAAAATACCGTCACCTTCTAATATTTGACCATCAGAAGTAGTTACTAAAATTTCTATTCTATACTTTAAACCGGAAGTTCCTTGCTGAATCCATACTTGAACTCGGCTATCTGTTGCAAACCCATCAACAATAGCAGGAACAGTTATAAGTAAATCTGAAGTATCTCCATTAATTGTTTCAGAATTAATTGAATTAATAGTTGAGATAGTTTCACTTGAGCCTAGCAAGCTCGAAAACTCCATAGCAAACCTTCTCTTTTCAGCAGGCTGCTTGCAAAGTTCTTGACTAGCGGTAACACTCATTTAAATACTCCAAATTAATTTAAATTATTTATCTTTTCTAACCCAAAGTACACCAAAATTTTCAATATTCCAAATAATTTGTCTTTCGCTCATCCCCCATAATATACCCCTCTTATTCAAGCTCCAAATAGAGTCACCATCAATATCTCTAAATACTTCAACAGGTATATCATTATTAGATATTATTTGTGATATAACTTCAATAGGTATATTTTTATCAGTTGTTATTAAAACTACATCTGATTGTATTTCTACAGGAATATTATTTGCCTCTAATATAGAAGCAATATTTTCAATAGGTATTTCTGGCGAAATTACTACAGACGCAAAAGAAATATTTTCTATAGGTATCTTGTAATCAAGTAAAACAGACGCAATAGAATCAACTCTTAACCCACCAATAAAATTTTTTTCAACTGTTAAAGGAGTAGGCATTATGTAGTACCTCCTGCTATTTGCAACTGATAAAAACTATCTTGTGCAGAATCGCCTGCATTTAGATCAAATTTTAACCAAACTCCTTGAGCATCCAAAGGAGATATATTAGTATTTGAAACACCACTAATACCGCTACCATAAGAAGTTACGCCTGTTGGGGCGGTTAGCCTATTAGCAACTGACTCATTATAATTTTGACCTTTTTCCAATCCAAATTGAATTTTTGAATATAAACCAGACGAAATTTCTTGAACTGTAGCATCAAGTAGAGCATTGGTTGTGTTATTATTCTTAATAAATACCTTCTCATATAATACTTTATCTGCACCACCATTAGGATTAGCAGTTGCATTATAAAATGGTCTTGTAAATCCACTTTCATTCTGATATATTGAACCTAAAAATATATTTCCACTTATAGATATATTTCCACTAGATATATTGTCTACAGAACAAGATATTATTCTTTCAAAATTTTGAGTTCCCGCAACAGGGGAAGTACCATTTAATTGAAACGTATCATTAGTAATAATACCAACAACGTCTCTACCTACTACGGTTATATTACCAGTATCTAATGCACTACTACTGAATGCAGTTATTACACCAGTATTAGTAACATCTTCAAAAACTACTCTAATACCACTATTTATTGAACCTCCAGCAACCGAAGAATCATCTAGAGGCATATTTTGACTTGAATAAATAACAATATCTGACGGTACTATACTCATATTTTTACCCTTAACATTTTATATCCCATATTGAATTTCTAGCATTAAGAATCCAATCAAAAGTTTTTATATTTGGATTTATTTCTCCTTGAGTATCTATAGGAATTTTCCTATTAAACACTATTAACAGTGTTCCTATAAGTTCAATAGTAGATATCGGATCGCTTGATATAGGTTGAAATCCAAGCATTTTATACCTCTAATTAAAAATCAAGGAAAAAAGCAACTAACGCATTTGATATATTACTTAAAGTTGTTGTAAATTGGTGAGCGCCAATATCCCAATTAACATCTATTGAATTTCTATCAAATCCATCTATATCTATATTTACACCATCTGGAGTTGTTCCCAGGTCTATGCCCGCCCCGATAGCATCTGAACCAGCTTTGAGATGGAGATCCTCGGAACCAGAGACAATGGAAACAAATTGATCTGCGGTAACAGCGTTTGTTATAGAGCCGGTCCCGGTAGCAGAAGTGTCAGAGGAAAGGTTGTTTGAAATTGTTCCAGTCGTACTAAGGTTAAAACATTGAACTGTACCACTACTAGTTCCACCAACATCAACAGCAATATTATTTCTACAAGGAGCGTCTCTGTCGCCGCCACCAACCTGTATGCCTACAGAAGTACCATCTCCATTGTCTTTTACAATGTTATAAACAGTATTATTGTAAACAAATCCGCCGGTAACACCGCTAGAAAGCGTAAAACTTATGCCAGTACAACTAAAATCACTACCGGGATTTACCGAACTCTCATAAATGTCGTATATAATATTATTATGAATATTTCCTGGGCGTTGGTTGCCACCGATCCCGGTCGCGCGTTTTGCAGAATGTACTATAAGATTTGATGCTGTATAGTTATCACTACCCCCCAGACAGTTA
>Ga0181566_10001909_pt1 | contig 17270 bp, 10 predicted proteins | sample 101ome_15_FD_133762 | JGI IMG/M metagenome (GOLD analysis project Ga0181566, IMG submission 133762) | Coastal salt marsh microbial communities from the Groves Creek Marsh, Skidaway Island, Georgia - 101402AT metaG (megahit assembly) | ecosystem: Environmental > Aquatic > Marine > Intertidal...
GCCCTCAACAGCACCGTGTCCACGTAAAAACTGCCAGAAGTTGAGGTGCTGGCGATGTCGATGGGTAGTCGTATCTTGAACTGCGTGGCGTTGGCGTCAGGACGGAACCGAACGGTCTGTGAAGCCCAACTGGTGGTGAATGTTTTCATCGAGGAATCGTTGGTGGAAAGGGGGGCACCTTGATCGTCTATGGCGGTGATCTCCAAACCAAACGCCCCGTTGATTTCACCCGATCGTTTTCCGTAAACATAGGCCATCCATGCGTGCCCCTTGAGGTCATCAGGAAGCGTGAACACCGTTTCGAGGTGAGCGACGTCCGTTCCTCCTCCAGAATACGATGAACAATTGTCGATGATGGTTCTACGCAGTGTGGTGATGTCGTGGTCATCAAGCGCAGCATCCCACACCAAGACCTCGTCAATTTTCCCTTCAAAGAACGCACTACCTGCTCGATTTACGCCGAGTTTGTAGAGGTCAATGTTGGTAAACGACCCGGTTGGATAGGTGTTGGTGTTGACCAACACGCCATCCATGTACTGGCGGATGTCCCCGTCGTCAAACACCGTCACGAGGTGGGTCCAACGCTGAGGTGTTACGTCTCCAAAGGTTTGGGATTGATTGTTGTGTAATTTCCATTGGCTTGACGAAACCATGTGCTGGAACGAGAGGTTGGAACCGGCTTGGTTGTTGACAGCAAAGGTCGATGCGTAATTGGTTTGGTTGCTGACGTTGGCCCAAACCCATTGGCTCACGGTGATGTTCCCCGACCAGTCGTTGACGTCCACGGTTGCGTAGTCGTTGACGCCGTCAAACCACAGACAACCTCCGTCTGTGCATGTTTGCCAGTTGCTTGCACCCATGCCGTTGAGCGTGAGGTTGGCGCTTGCATTGGCACTGTTGTTGGCTGTGCTGCCCGTTCCGTCCTCAAACGACCAGTGGTGGCGCAGAAGATGGTCACTCGGAATGTAATTGCCCGATACATAGAATGCTGAGGCAGGTACCGGGGCCTTTGAGGTGTTTGGCCCTTGCCAAGAAAAGACCAGTCCGTGGGGCCCTCCGCCCTGAAAGAACTCGATTCGGAAGTCATGCAGCCCTGCTGAGAGATTTACAAAATTGGATCGCTCTTGCATGCCGTGAGTGCCGTGGTTTTGAACGAAACTTTCGCCGTTGAGCCACAATTCTGATCCGTCGTCGGAATTGATGAACAACGTCCAGTTGCCAGCGTAGGGGATGTCAAGGAGGCCGCTGAATCGTGCACCCCAGTGTTGTTTGAATCGGTTGTCCAAGCCCGGGTAAGCACTGTTGGAGGAACCATGGTTCAAATGGGGTTCAATCTGAACACGGTCAGGGGCGCGGTCGATGAGCGTCGGCATGGTGGCCGTGTTGAAGGAAACACCGTCGTTGTCAAAGTACTCGCCGTAGACCCCCTGCATCATGCGTCCGGAATCTTGCTCACAGGCCGTTTCGACGGCGGCTTCAAAGGCGCCGTTGCCTCCTTGTTTGGTGGATGTTTGGTAGGACCAATTGAAACCGTCAGCGGGTGCAACGGTTGGTCCGGTGAAGTTCCAAAACCGAGAACCGCTTTGCCACGCCGCATCCAGCGTGTCAAACCCTCCGTTTGGGAGATAGTTTCGATTCCAGTTTCCGTCATTGCTTCCCCAGGACGCATACCCCATCACGTTGGAGATGTTCGTCATGAATTCGGTTTCTTCATCAAATTCAACGGGCAACCCCATGCTCCCATTCAGGGTTGCGTTGGCGGTGTAGAGGTCGTCGTTCCAAAATTTGTAACCCGAACTGTTCCGATTGGTGGCCAAATCCAAAACAAAGGTCCCACGTTGACCGAGGCTGTTGTTGGCCCGTTCGATCAGTTCAACCGCCGTTTCGACGGTGTATCCCGTCAGCCGCGTGACAAGGAAGAATCCGTACTTGCTTCTCGTAAACGATTCCATCGGTTTCCCTGCGAGCGGGCCGTAGTCGTGATTGAACCAATAATTTCCACCGATTGAACTGTTGTATGCTCCGCCGAGAAGGGCCAGCTCTTGGTCAAAACTTGCTTTATCGTTGCCTCCCGAAACACGCAACGGGATGCCTTTGGTGGTCACCAAATAGTTGATTGAATTTGAGGACGAACGGTTTTGCAACATTTCCAGGAAGGGTAGTGCGAAATAGGTCGAGAATTGATTGCGATTGATGGTTTCTCCAGTGGGCGTGCCGGATTGGTTGAAGATGAACACCCTGTCCAGCGAGATGTTTCTCGCAGCGACAAAGGCCCACCCGATGGTGCGACTTTCTTCGGAGAGGTTGTTGATGAGCACGCCGACATCACTGTAATCAATAACGCTCTGATAGGAGAATCCTTCAGGGACGGCTACGCTTCTCCAGGGCGTTTCGTTCCACACGTCTTCTGCTTCTCCAACCAAGAAACCATCAAAGAATGAAGGTTCCAAAACGGAGGGGGCTTCCTGCGTCAGCGGGTTAAGGTGCTCGGGAACAGGAAGGAAGGAAAGCAGCATTAACGCTACGAAAGCCACACTGCTCCCTTTCGTGGCCATTGGTTCTTGCAGTCAAGGCGCGACTTTAGCGGTATCGCCTTCACGACGAGATACGGTGCAGGCATGCCATGCAACGGTGGGCCGATATTGGGCGTGTTTCATGAAAATAGGGCGCAGAGCATATGTAGGGTGGGCCTCTATGGAGTAATGATGGCCGAACTGTACATGGCAAGGACCTGCAAGCACGGGGTTCTGCGCGTAATGGGTGGCGAAGTTTGGGATCATTCTGGCGATGTCTTGGTGACGCCGGCAAACAACCGTCTCTCTGGTCGTGAGGGATTGGATGCCATGATTCACCAAAAAGCAGGGAAGGAATTGACACAAGTAACCCGCAACATCTGTTTAGAAATGAGAAAAATCAACGCCCCTCCCTGCGCTGTGACGAACAACGTGGTCACCGAACCGTTTGCACTGGCATCAAATTACACTCACATCATTCACGCAGTTGGGCCCGATTGTCGTCGACCGAATCAAGATGAGGCTCGGCGGGATTTGCTGTCCGAAACATACCAAAATCTGTTCAATACCATCGAAGAGATGGGCGACGTGGCGGCTGTGGTTTCCCCACCGCTCTCCATGGGTGTTTTCGCCTACCCTCACCGAGAAGGTGCACGATTAACGCTCCAGGTCCTGCTTGAAATGTTGGATGGTGAGAAGGACTACGGCATCCGAAACTACACGATCGTTGTCAAGGAACGGAATTTTATCAGCAACATGCGAACCGTGTATCGCGAAGGAGAAGATCAATTCCCCGGCGTTGACACGACCATGGAAGACTCAGTTCGTTAGTCGGCGCTCAATTCGTTCAATGCGAGCGTCCAACATGTCGAGCTCATCAACGACTTTCCCGAGACTCCCACTTTCGAGATTCCGTTCTACAGAGAGTTTCATTCGCTTGATTTCGTTGATTCGCTGAAGGCGGTCTTTTGGCCGGTTGACGGCACTGCGCATGCTCATCAACCATTCCTCAAGAAGTGCAGCCCCCCATTCTGGCACCCGGAGTTCGCTTGAGAGGAGAATGGATTGGCGGCGATGCTGAAATCGCGTCTTTCCTTCACTGGTTCGAATACCTTGAATGGATCCAGGATTCCATGTTTCCAACGGGATGTGGAGGTGTTGCTGAATTTCGAGTTTCCCGCTTTTCCCTACGACGAAATCTGCGATGAGGACACTGGCAGAAAGGCGAAGAAACACTTGAACGACATCATCGTGAGTCGCCCAATCTGAAATTCGTGCAGGGGGCTCGCCCCAGGTGTTTTCACACCATGCTTCAATGGCTGCGTGATGTGAGTGCATGACCAGAACAAATGCCAACCCATCATGAAGGTTTGTCCTTATCAGGGGCCGAGGAGGGATATCAACGTTCAAAATAGAACGCCCCGTGCCTGTACCATGGTGGGAACTTGGGGGTCGGTCCAAGCCGATTGGACCCTGGTGCTCCTGCTGCTGGTCGGGTGGTATGTTCTCATCAAAACTTGGGAGCGAAACGGGACCCTCGACCGTTGGAATGCGACTCGAGCCCTCGGTATCGTGTTGATGGTCCGGACGCAACGGGGGCAACGCCTTCTCGACCGACTTGCCCGTCCTCGCAAATTTTGGCGAGCCTACGGGGAAGTTTCCCTTTGGGTCTGTTCCATTGCGATGTTGGCCGTGGCCTTTGTCGTGCTCTTGGCCTTCGTCACCTCGTTGCTCAATCCTCCGACGGCGACACCTCCTTCGGCCAGTGAATTGGTGGCCGTGCCGGGTTTGAATCCAGTCATCCCTTTGGGATGGGGCGCGCTGGCGTTCGTTGTCTCTCTTGTCATTCACGAGTTTGGTCACGGCCTGCTCGCTCGCGGCCACGGGATGCGTGTTCGTTCCTTCGGCCTGCTACAACTCGGCCCGTTGCCGCTCGGCGCCTTCGCTGAGCCTCAATCCGACGAGTTGATGCGAGCGCCCCGCAGGGAACGTCTGCGAATGTTTGCAGCAGGTCCTGCTACCAACCTGTTTGCCGCCTTCGTCATGCTGTTGTTGCTCGGTGGTGTAGCCGGGCAGTTCGTTGCGAAGGAGGATTACATTCACATTCAAGGCATCGTCAAAGACGAGGGCGCGGATGCAGCAGGGATGCAACCATGGGATACACTGGTGTCGATCGATGGGCAACCGGTCCACACAACCGATGATTTCCGGACCATCCTTCTCGAGTATACAGCCAACGACAGCATCGACCTTGTGGTTCTTCACCAAACGGGAGAACGCGTCACGCTCACCGCAACACTGGGTGATAAGCACGCTCACTACACCGCACTTGGGTGGGATGAAGAGGTGCTCGCCAACATGGACATCCAACCCGGCGACCCGTTCCTCGGTGTCGAAGGTCTCTCCGAGGGAACCGCAGGTATCGACCGACTTGCTGGCCCCCTCTCGCCCCGCTGGGAGGGCACGCTCGGCCAGCGAGCGCTGATGCTCCCGTTTCATGTCCTGACCATCCTGATCATCCCCTTCGAATTGAACGGGGTTGCCATTCATCCGTTTGAGGAGTCCCTCATGACGGCAGGCGATGGTATTGCTGCGTCTGTTCTTGGCGAAGACGTGTTGCTCTTGCTCGCTCATCTCTTCTTTTGGTTGATGTGGGTGAACATCTTGTTGGGCTTCACCAACCTTATTCCGATGGTGCCCTTTGATGGAGGCCACATGCTGAGAGACATGCTTCATGCCTTTCTCAGTGGATTGAAACGCCTGGGCAGGAAACTCAAATTGTGGGACTTGCATCCCATGTGGGTAGACCACATCTCTTCCAAGGCATCCAGCCTCTCGTCCCTGCTCTTGTTGGTGATGTTGGTGTTCACGATGTTTATTCCGTATTTGTGAATGGCATCGGGCTCGTTGACCGACGTCGTTCAAGTTCGGCAAGAATGTCACGCGGTTCAACCGAGCGTTCAACAGGTTTCTTGGTCGTTTGGGAGCGATGGTGAACGGCTTTGAATCCAGATTCTACCGTGTTCTCCGAGGCGCACATCAGGCCAATGAATTGATTCAACGGCATGCCCTGCTCCCAATCAATAAACGGTGAGCCGTTGCGATTGAGCGGGAGAGGCGGAATTTTGGGAGCGAGATGGCGAAGCGTCCCTCGCAATCCCTCGGTTTCCACCCGAAAAATTCGCCATGAATCACCTCGAACACCTTTCCTTCGGTGAGCGTACAAGGGCATGAGACCGCTGCGCTCTCCTTCACGAATCATTGCCACAAGCTGATCTTTGGTGCGTCCGGAGAAGTAGAGTTTCGGGGCTTTGGTCGTTTTGACCTCAATCGGGAACGAACAATCACCACGCAGGGCCAACAAATCCCCACTTCCTTCCATGCCAGAACCTGCTGCTCGTACAACGAGAAACGGGCGCGTGAGGATTTGTTTCATCCGCTGTTGCTCTTGGAAATCACAACTTTTGATAACGGCTGCAACCCCTTTCTCGGTGCCAGCCAGCACCTCTCGAAGTTCACGCTCGTAAGCGCTTGTCATGAGGGGGCATCGTTGTCCATCGTTCTTGATGACTTCGGTGGAATGCCCTTCTGTCTACCGCAGTTTCACCTCGATTCGGGCAAACCGATAGGTTAGAACACGACGGGGATGAGGAAGGATTGTGCAGCGGGTCTACGTTCGGACCGATGATTTCCAACTTGCTCATCGGTTGTTGACCATTCTCGAATCCTATCAGCATCCCGTTTCGATGCTGACGCCTGCTGAACCACTCCCCGACCCCAATGCTTGGTGGTTTGGTACACCAGATGAAGTGGCCCGACTTGGTGGCCGTGGTGTAGGGGTGGAACCGCATGAAGTCGATCGGTTGTTCGTTGAATGGGCCGCCTCTCGGTTTCAAGGCAAAGCCCCAAGCCAGTTGGTCTTCGGCTTGGACCCCGGGCCTCGACCTGGTTGCGCCTACCTTGCCGATGGGTCTTTTTTGGGGAAGCAGGAAATGGAATCAATCGATGATGTCCTGTTCTTCATGGAGAATTTGATTCAGCGAATGAATCCTGGGAGCGTTCTTGTTCGCGTGGGGCACGGGTCTCCAAATCACCGTGATCGCCTCATTAACGACGTGCTGGGACGAGGGTACCATGTTGAGGAAGTCAACGAGTACCGTACCAGTTCAGGCACGTCCCGTCATGCGCACGGTGCAGCGGCACTGAAAATTGCCATGCTTTCGGGCAGAAAGGTGCACGAGCAGCGAGACGTGGAACCGTCGTTGGGGGAATTGCGAAACTTGCAACGCATCAGCAGACAACACTCCAAGGGGCAATTGACCATCTCGCTCGAACTCGCCAAGCAGGTCAGTCAGGGTGTGCTTTCTCTTGACGAAGCCCTTCAGTTGGCCGGTTACGATGCCTCGTAAGGGTCGTCTTTGGTGACCGGCGCTTCAAGTTCAGGTGCCCCAGCGAGCCATGAGCGGAAGACCAGTTCCGTGGCATGGGGAACGAGAATCACCACAGCGAGGATGATGACGAGGGCCATGAACGACGATGAAGGCACGTCGCCCGTCCCGTAGCTGTTGGGTCCTCCAACCATCAGTTTGACCGTTCCAAGCCAGGGGATCTCGCCGCCCGCAACGCCCAAAATCCACGCGTCCCGAATCGGTCCAACCACGCCCGACGGACTGTGAACGCCTGCAGATCCTCGAACGGCTTCCGCACCTTGATCGACGGAACATTGGTTGTTGTCACCAAGAGTGAGCATTCCTTCATGCTTCGGCACCCAGTTCTCCACCACCAAGTGGGCCTCAACACCTGCATGTGCTGGACGTTTGCAGTCGTAGTACCCGGCTTCATTGCCGTCAAAGGCAACGGTGATGTTCTCAACATCCATAACGGATGTTCCCGGAACGGACCATGTCAAAATGCAGGTCCCGGGCAACCCATCGCTCGCCACGAGCAAGGCGTCGTATGTACCGCTGTCCGAACAAGGAGTGCTGCTGCTCCTGTCGGGAACCGCTGTCTGTTCAGCGACCACTCGCAGGATGGCTCGATGAATGATAGGTGTGCCTCCTTCACCGTTTTTATCGTAAATGATGACGTCACCTTCCAGCCCGTGTTGTTCGTAGCCAAACGCAGGGTGAAGGGGGTCCGTAGCCTCGGCAAAGGTCACGATGGAACTGGCCGGCTGGTCGTGCACGAGGATCAAGTCGCCAGCATCTATGCTGCCCACCTCTCCGTTTTCCTCGTGAATCATCGAGGCCGATTCAACAACCACCAGCGGCGGCATCGACCCGGTGTGAATGAACATCGCTCCAACCAAACACGCAATCATTCCAACTGCAAGAGCCACTTCAAGAACGAGCATCTTGAAGGGGTTGTGTTGCGACATGAAGGGCCCTCGGTTCACCGGCGCAGCCCTTTGCTTTCAAGGAAGGCATTCCACTGCTCAAGGTGCCCAGCACCCAACGCTTCTGCTGCGAGCACGCCGTCGGCCTTGCGTCGTCGAAGTTCTGAGGTCGATTGAATTTCCTTGATTTCTTCAAGGGTTGCAACGTGGCCTCTGAACCGTAGGAATTCTGGGAAAGAAACCAAGAACAAGAACAGCGAAACGGTAACGCCGGTTATCGCTATGCCGGTAAATTCGCCCCAATCGGGATGGTCCCCGAGGAAGGCCAACTGATAGGCACACAAGACGACCATGAGGCCGCTTGCACCTGCGGTGACGGCGGTGATGCCGTATTGCCGCCCGTGCTGTTTTTCCCACCAACGTCCAAGAAATGAGGTTCCATCACTCATGTGCTCACTCGGCTGTTCCATGCCCAATGAAACCTTCAAACCTCGCTTTCGTTGGGTTTGGGTGTCTGCAAAACTCAAGATAGGCGCGTAAGGGTATCATTCAAATGTGATGGAGCGGCTACCGTGTATATCTCAGGGTGGCTTTTATGCAACGCGCAATTTTTCTCGTCGCTGTGTTTCTTCTCTCACTTCTCTCTCCACTGGCCGGTGCGGCCACCACGGAAACGCAATTCAAGGACGGAACCACCTCGTATTCTCACACGTTTTCCCAGAAGGGAGAAGGTCCGGCAGGCATCGTCACGCTCCCGATAGGTGCATCCGTATCGGCCGCCAGTTTCAGTCTCCGTGGCGAGGCAAGCACCACGAGCTATACCAATTTCACCAGTGACCAGCACTATGGGGGCTCTGGAGACAACAACGGACAGGGCAGCAATTTCGCCAGCAGTCCGTTCACTTACGGCTACCGTAACAACCTCGACGTGACCAGTCAAACCGCATCGCTCAAGGGTAACCCCACCGAAGCATTGGCTGATTTCTCGTCCTCTTCGGCTCTTGCCACCCTGGGAAGCGCTCATCTCAACACGACCGGCCAGTTTGTCGGCTTGGGTGACCAAGGCTATGTCAGTCCAACCAAGAAATACACCGATCTCTCCGTGAGCAACAATGCTCCGTGGTCCTACACCGGCATCGTTGTCCCCATCAACGCCTCGGAAACACACATTTTCCGATACACCAGCAGTTCCACACAGTCCACACCGACCATCCTTCGCATCAATCCCTCAACGGGAGCCTACTTGGGGACCGCCTCGTACTCGACCACCTCGCCTTGTTCTTCTTCATCCATCTACGGCATTGTTGATGCCACGGTTCACAACGGGTCAGTCTACACCGCCAACAGCGCGTACCAAATCGCCAACAAATGGGATGTTGACTGGAACAGCCAAGGAACGGGTGTAGTTTGGAAATGTGAAGCCCGCTACAGCTACAACAAATACATCACGGGCATTGACATTGATGCGTCAACAGGGAACATGTACATCGCCGCCTCTGACAGCAGCAGTTCCCGAACTCACTGGCTTTGGCAGGTCAATCCATCCTCCCCCACCGTCGTGTCCAATCAATGGATGCTCACCAGTACTTCAAATTCTCAAGATTATGGGGCTGGGTTAACCGTGAACATGCCCAACGTCATGTACAACATCTATTTCTGGCAGAGCACCTACAAGAGTGTCCACTACCATTACACCACGCAGAGTGGCTTGCTTGTTTCTCAAGGTGAACGGACCATGCCCGGTGGCGGTCACTACGGCTTGGTGGACACCGACGACCACAAGGTTCAGTTCTCCTGTCACCACTCTTCAACGTCGTATTGCACCCAAGGTTCCCGCAAGGTCCACTCCTACGGCGACGGAGCGCATTACGACATGCGTGCCAGTTCATTGACCACGCAGATGGTGGTTGGACAAACGAAATCGATTTCTCGAGCTATTGACACCCTCACATTGGAGGCCGTTCTCGGTTCCATGCCAACAGGAACCGACATTGATGTTGACATTTCCAACGACGGAGGGCAAACATGGCGTTCGGCCTCGCCCGGTCAGAAGGTCATCTTCAGCAACACGGGCAGTCAAATCAAATGGCGAGCGACACTGAACGGGACGACCACCAGTTCACCCGTTCTTGGTGATGTGATTCTCTCGTACACGACGAATTACCAGAGCAGCGGCTACTGGTACGGCTATCAGTACCTGGGATACCGATATTCTGTGAACACCATCGCCGCTACGGTGAACTGGACCGAGACCGGCAATTCCATGACGTCTGTTCGGGTGAATGTGGGTTATGGAAGCAGCACGTCTTGTACAACGAGTTACAGTTACGTAACTTCGTTTACATCACCCAACCAAACGGCCACCATCAATCCATCAACCACCTCAAGTGTTTACTTCTGTGTGCGCATTGAATTGACAACGTCTTCCACGGGCTTCACCCCGAGCATCACCGACTTGAGCATCGCTCTTCATGCCAACGCCCCGAAGCAACCCGGCATCACTGTGAACGGGAAATCCGCTTGGAAATCCACGTCCCAAACAGCACTTGTCGGCCCGATGACGGTCACTGGCACCACCTCGGGGTCGACCATCGTTGACAAACTGAACGATGCCATTCCAGCATCTGGAAGTGGGACGGTGGATATTCCGATCAACCTCACATCAGAATCCGCTGGTATCTTGTCCATCGAATCCTTCCAAATCACCTACACCATGCAAACGGTCAATCTTGACATCACGATTCCTGAAGGCGAAGTGCTCCATGAACGCATTGCTCCATACGAAGTCGTGACTCGGCACGTCATTGGTGAGAATGCCAATTCCATGGCGAGCGCAGAATTGACCATCATGACCGCAGGCATGGCGACATGGCCCATTCTCTCATGGCAGTACGGCGATATCTTCCCAGCCCCCAACGACCCGTCACAATACATCGAAATGGACCCGACGTCCTATTCCGTGGAAAGCAACGGCATCCTTGAGATTCACTGGAAGTTCTTCGTCACGGCAGAAATGCCCGACCAACAGAACGTTCGCTTCAAGGCCGGTTGTTTGGACGACAGCGGCACCGCCGGTTTCGCACCGCTACCGTTGATGTCGGAAACAGGACTTGACGTCAACCGCTCGTTTGGGTTGGGATGGCTGAATGTGCGGGACAACGACGGTGAGATGACCTCACAGGACCTTCCGAACGGGGCATGGGTGGCAGCAGGTGAACAAATTCACTTCGTGGGCGCCATGTGGTTCCAGAACACCGATGATGCGCCAAAGGACAGTGCGTTTGATGTGCGCGTCGCTCGCAACGGCTACGTTGAAGAAACGGCACGAGACATTACCAACAACAACGGTTCCTTCTTCATCTCCATCGACCTTCCTTCCATCGATGTTCCCGATGGATTGACCTATGAGGTGCAGACCTACAACCAAAAGAATCCCGACCACGTTCAACAACCCAACGCCGATTGGCGTCGAACATACCTCGTGGATGCAACCCACCCTGAGCGCAAACAAGTCGCCCCGTTGGACGATGCCTACGAAGCAGCCTCCAATGAACAAACGGTCCAAATCCTCGTGGAGGATAAGATTGGGCATCCGATGGAGCTTGAACTCAACTATTGGGTTGAAGCCGACCATGACCTGAATCGCAACGGCGAGGCCGACCCCGATGAATACGTTCAGAAGATGGTGCTCAACAACACCGAGGCCAATTCAAAGTGGTTCATTACGAACATTGACACCTCTCGCAACCCCAACATGGGGCGCGTTTCGTACTTCTGGGACGGTGGTGATCAGGCTGGAAACCCGCTGCACTTCAAGGTCGTCAACGATGATGACGAGGTGCTGATGTTCGAATCCTCAGAAGGGTTCCTCTATGACGACGCAACCTTCCGAACCCGTAAGGATTCAACGGCCATCTTCACCGGTCTTGAGTGGGCTGGCCACGATGATGACGAAGCGGTGTTCGCTGGTATGGAGCAACACATCAGTCTGGGCTTCATTGACGCCAACACCGCTATTGACTTCGAGTTCATTTCCCTCGTCTTCGACTTTGAGGGGCCCAACCCTGCCCGTGATGCACAAAGCATCTCGTATTCCGGTATCAACAACACCTTCTGGTCTGACTCTCCCTACATCCATCTCTTGCCGACAAGCACGATGACACAAACCACCAACGAATCCGGTCTGCCCTGGATCATGTTGGATTTCTACTTCAAATTCAGTTGGGATTGGCCCGATGAAGAAATGGGCGATGTCGCCTTGCTCTACAAGGAATTGGGAAGTGCTGACCCGTCACGCATTTTGTTGTTGGAACACACCTTCCGTGTCGAAAACGACTTGATGCTGTCGCCAACGGATTTCACGATTGAAGACATTAGCGAGCCTCGTACGGGACCCGTTGCCGACGGCAGCCGTGTTCGTAAGGACGACCGTCTTGCCTTCACGGGTCGCGTGGTCTACGAAGGCAGCCAAACGCCTGCACCTCGAGATGTCGGCATTCTTGTCGAGGTCTTTGACGGCGAGAAATTGTGGTCCGACGGCTCGCTAACATCAGATGGAGGCTATGCAGTTGAAGTTCCACTTTCCTCTGCCACAACCCTCCAGTCCTCTCCGTCACGAACCTGTTTGATTTCCATCACGAACATTCCTGGACGAGGTGAAGACATGACGGGCACGCTGGTCTCAACCACCTTGCAGGTCATCGTAGACGACGCCGCACCGCGTGTGACTCGGCGCATTGCACCGTTGAACGTCATCGACATCTCTGCTAACAACGACTTGACACAGATCCCCGTGGAATTCCAGGGTACGGAGGATGCCGACCTCACGGGCTCCAAGCAAATGGTGCACTGGGTGATGCGAGACGCCACGCGAACGATGACCATCGGCGCGGGGTCCACTCTCTTGGGCATGCAACAGGACGGTCAAAACGTGATGTGGACCGGTGTGGTTGACATCACGGCAGGCGGGCAAATCACACCGAAAGCAGGCGACTTCATCGGATTCTACGTGACAGGTTACGATGCAGCTGGCAATCAGTTCCCCGTGGTCTCAAATTCAGAGGCGAGCCCCATTCCGGAACTTGCATCCGATGACACCGACTTTGAACGTCAGTGGATTCGCTTAGGCGCTGTTGGCCCCGAATTGAAGGTTCGCAACATCGTGCTTAGCGACGACCACATCGCTCCCGGTGCGAAGATCGACATTCGGGCTGATATTTTCAACGCAGGCGGCAACACGACGCAGCAGTTCAAGGTGTACTTCTATGCGGGTTCAAGCGACACGCCGTTCGAGAAGGTCGGTATCGTCGGCATTGGTGCTGGTGAAACCATTTCCGTGAATGTGCAGTGGGAGTCGGAAGAAGTGGACCGCATTCGTGTGGTTGTTGATGCTGAAAACGAAATTCCCGAAGCCAATGACGATGACAATTCGGCCGAGCACGCCGTCACCATCGCCTATGGCCAATACCTCGGCTGGTTTGACTCCGTTCGAGAACAACCCCTCGCGTGGTTGTTCGTCATCCTCACCCTGCTAACGCTGACCGTAGTGTTGACGGTCGCAACCAAGACATCGATTGACTTCGGCGACGGTGCCTTTGACGAAGATGAATCCGATTGGGAAGACGACGACGAGGAGCACGAAGACGACGATGATGACGATGACTACGACGACGATTGAGCCTCGTCAATCATCGGTGCGTTGAGCCAAATCCTCAAATGGAGTGGGTAGAGGACCCTTCCTTCGGGGAGGGGAGAGTATGCCGCGCGTCTTTTCCCGCCTTCATCCAAAACTGGCCGATGCGCTTGCAGAAAAGGGTTGGAAGGCCACACCTGTTCAGGAGCATGTCATCCCTGAGTTGGTAGCGGGTCACGACCGCCTCATCGTTGCGCCAACCGGGTCTGGCAAGACGATGGCTGGCATCTTGCCCTTGTTTCATCGCTGTTTGACCGAAAAGTGGCCGTCGCTCTCCATTCTGTACATCACGCCTTTGCGGGCGCTCAATCGGGATGTCGACCGTCGACTTCAGGAGCTTGCTGATGCTGTTGGTCTGCGGGTTGATGTCCGCCACGGCGATACACCTCAATCTCAGCGAACCAAGCAAACCCGCAGGCCACCAAACTTGCTGGTGACCACACCGGAAACATTCCAGTTGATGTTCAGTGGAAAGAATCTACGAGCCATGCTCTCCACGGTCCAAGCCGTTGTGATTGACGAAGTTCACGACCTTGCTGCATCAGAGCGTGGGTGGCAACTCAGCGTAGGGCTCTCGAGGCTCGAAGCGCTTGCGGGTCGTCCCGTTCAACGTCTTGGGCTCTCGGCAACGGTTGGCAATCCTGAAGCCGTGGGAGGTTGGCTTTCACCCCGTGGCGCAAAGCCGCTGATCACAACTGGAGACCGTCAAACGCTCTTGAGCGTTGAATCTCCTCAGACCCTTCCCGAGGACGAGATTGGCTATGCTGAGATGGCCTTGCCGTCGCCGAAACAACACGCGGCTTACCGCCACTTGTGCACGTTATTGCGCACGGAAGCCCCGTGTTTGCTCTTTGTCAACAGCCGAAGCGAAGCCGAGACCCTCACCTCCCGCCTTCAGAGCATGGCCCCTGATCTCAAGGTAGGTGTGCATCACGGTTCTTTAGCCGCCGAAACTCGGCAGCAAATGGAGGATGAATTGAGGGACGGCACGTTGTCAGGTTTGGTGTGTACCTCAAGTTTGGAATTGGGCATTGACGTCGGAAGTGTCCGCCGCATCCTGCAGTTGCACTCTCCGAAATCGGTTGACCGCATGCTGCAGCGGGTGGGTCGGGCAGACCATCGTCTCGGTGGCGTTGGTCGCGGGCACGTGGTGACGTGGGACATTGACCATCTCTTGGAATCCGCAGTGGTGGCTCGCCGTGCAATGGAGGGCGATATTGAACCGGTTGAATGGCGCCAGCGGCCGTTGACCATCGCTGCCAATCAACTCGTGCTCATGGTTCATTCCTTCAAGGCCGTCAGCATCGACGAAGCAACGATGTTGCTTGCTGCTTCACCGCAGTTTGAAGGCTGGGACCGTGCGGACACGGAGGCGGTGCTTCAAGTGCTGGCGGAGAATTGGATTGTACGGTTCACACCCAAACCAGCTGAGGTGCCTTGGTACCGGTGGCCAAAAGCGGTTTACGAGGTTGCTCGTTCCGAAGCCGCCGTAAAAGGCGAGACCCTTCCTGAAGAACTCCCGCTCTACAAAACGCCCGACGAGGCCATCCCAAGACAGTACACCGAGCGAACGGTGGAGGTTCCGAAACGCTTTGCAACGGGTTGGTTTTCGTCCGCTGGAAGGACAAGGGATTGGGTGTCAAAGCACCTCTCCATGATTCCCGACAAACGCTCCTATCGCGTGCGAGATGCGGTGACGAGACGAAGTCTCGGAAACGTGGACGAAGCCTTTGTGTTGAGTCTCAACGATGCGGGCGAAGACGACGATGGTACGCCACGAAGGTTCGTGATTGCAGGTCGCACTTGGCTTATTGTCGACGCAGACCCTGAGCAATCAGAACTGTTGGTGGCCCCGGTCAAAGACCACGGTGCTGCACCGCATTGGCTTGGTGAATTACCTCCGGTTCCCGAAAACGTTGCCAGAGAAGTAGGCTACCTCCGTCACTTGGTGGCGCACGACCTCGGTTACCTTCCGCCCGTTGAACCCCCCGCCCTTGACCCCGCAGGTTTGTTGCCACATCGCTCGTTCCGTCTCGACGACTACCCCTTGGACGATGAAGCACGGAGCATGATCGCCGAGAGCGTTACCGAACATCTTGATGCGTCAGGCACCCTGCCAACCGACCGTGTCATGACGATTGAGGAGCGTGACGATGCCCTGGTGCTCAACAGTTGTCACGGGTCAAAAATAAACGAAGCGTTGGGGAATTTTCTCCTCGCTATGGCCTCCACAAAATCGGGGGCTTGGGGTCGTTTGGTGATTGAACCAACGAGAATCGCCTTGCAAATCGCTGACGTTCGTCCGGACGATTTGGTCGGCTGGTTGATGGAGACTCCACCGGATGCCATAGAGCAGTTGTTGAGCATCACGGTCCCCAATTCTCGACAGGTTCGTTGGCGATTTGCACAGGTTGCGAAAGTGTTTGGTGTTCTTCGCCACGGCGTCGACCCGCGTCGCATTAATCTGCAGGCGCTTTTGCGAAAATACCGAGGCACGGTGGTCATGGAAGAGGTGCTGGCCAAACTCTTCCACGAACGCATGGATGTGGTCGGGGCGAGCGATGTGATGCGAGGCCTGCAATCCGGTGTGCTCTCCCTTCAGGTCACGGCTCGTGGGCCGCTTGGTTTGTCCAACCAAACTCAACATCAAATGTTGTTACCAAACTGGGACAACGCTGCGCTCCGCGAACGGCTGAAATTGCGCTTGACCAACGAGCGAGCTGTCCTCTGTTGTTTGCGATGCTACGGCCTTCGTCGGTTCCGAGTGGCTCGATTTGACGCCATGGAACGACCGGGATACTGCCTCAAATGCGGAGGAAACCGACTTGCATGCGCTCGCGAAGGGCTGCAAGAGATGTTGGAGAAATGGGTGAAATCGGACGATGTTAAAGACCAAGACCGGATGATGAAAAACGCTGATCTGGTCGCCAACCGGGGGCTTGACGCCATCATGTGTTTGATGGGACGAGGCATCGCCGAAGCAACTGCCAACCGGCTGCTCGTGAAGGTGATGCCCGGGGATGAAGAAGGTCTCTTGCAAGCGATTCATCTTGCCGAGGTTGACTACGCACGCACGAGGCGATTTTGGGGCTAATCTTCCTTCTTCTGGTCATCTGCATGTTCTTTCAAGAGAGCGATGACCTCATCGGGAAACCCTTCGCTGTTTGAAATCACCTCAAAACTCTCGTATCTCAACACCAAGACATGCTCGTCCTTTGTGAGTTTCAGCGAGAGATGTTCGTTGTTTTCGGCTGCCTCTTCATGCTCATCGGTCAATTCCTTCTCGATGTTGTCGCACAGGATGTCAAAATATTCGTCGATCAACCGTTGGGTTGCCGGGTCGTCCGAGCGGTGTTCAATGACCAATTCTGCATCCCAGCCATGCTGTTCAACCAAGATATCTATTCCGTTTCCGTACGTGTAATACACGTCTTCCCAATGCGTTTCGTGTCCACCATGATACATTCCTGACATAGGGTTCGAATCCGTTTGACACTATTTGAACAACATCAACTCATTCAATCCGAGATGACGATGCCAATTTCCTGCTCAGTGTCCGACCTCTCGGTGGGTCACATACAACGCTAGCGTTCAACATGACCCACTGCGAACCCTTGCAAACGGGTAGAATATGCTCATGGGTGTCTAGCATAATCCCTCGTAAACATGCGTTAATCATTTATTCACACAAATAGATTAATTGGCTGGTACGGTGGGTTACTTTACCCAA
>Ga0181566_10001915_pt1 | contig 17251 bp, 9 predicted proteins | sample 101ome_15_FD_133762 | JGI IMG/M metagenome (GOLD analysis project Ga0181566, IMG submission 133762) | Coastal salt marsh microbial communities from the Groves Creek Marsh, Skidaway Island, Georgia - 101402AT metaG (megahit assembly) | ecosystem: Environmental > Aquatic > Marine > Intertidal zone...
CTCGCGAGGTACCATCTTGACATCTCCGAATACCGCCTCAGCGGAACCCTCGATAAGCACATTAGCCCATGCAGCACCGGCCTTCAGCTCTGCCAAGCTTTGAAGGACGATGGCCTTTTCAGGGAAGTACACCAACTCACCGGTCTCATCGAGTTCCTCTAGCTCCATCTTCGCGAAGTCGCGCAGCTTCTTGGCTTGCTCCTCGGTAATGCGAGTATCGCCATCAAGGAGGTTCAACTGATTCAGGTCAATCAGCGTTACGCGGTCTCCATACCTACGGAACACAGAGTTGCTTTGACCCGCCGAGGTGGTGTAGAAACCGTATCCATAGATGGTACGCTTGAGTTTCTCTGGCAACACCTTCGTGATATCTACGTCTCCGAAGTGGAAGGCCACACCTTGTTTGGCCATGGACTCCATCTGCTCGTCGGAGAAGTCGTCAACCTTCTGCTCGGCAGCACCGAGGTTCTCTTCAGTCTGTTGGCGGTCGGTCGTTAACGACCGTAGTGCTTCGGTCTCACGAGCCGTAACGGTTTCGCCACGAGATACCTGACCGGCGAGGCGCTCAAGCAACGAGATGATTTGCTTATCGCGGGCCGTAAGGTCAGGAGAGAGCGTGAGCTCAACGCCAAGGAGTTTACCAAGGCGCTCGAGGAACCGAGCGATAACGCTCTTGCCCTTCCTGTCCAGCGTGGGGTATGCCGCAGCCAGCTCACCAAAGAACTCCGCCACATACTCCTCGTTCATCTGCCCCGCATCGTACAGTTGCTGGTACTTGTCCAGCTTGGCAGCCAAAGGCTTGTCCGCCGGGATGACCTTCTTCAGGGTGGTGACGAACTCACCCATCAGCTCCTGTATCTGCGCACTGTCGATAGTGTTGCGCAGGATAGCGTGGAACGTTTCGTGTGCTACGGTAGTCTCCGAAGCCAGAGGCGCGAAGATGTGTATGGTCTTGTCGTCCGTACCGATGAATCCAGCAGACCTCTCTCCGGTCAGTCCGTTCTCCTGTGCAGCCTGTTGGTACGAAGCCTTGTCGTTGTGGATGATGATGTTGGCATCGGGGAAGTTCTTCGCCAAAGCCTTCTTGGCATTGGAGGCCAAACGCTTCAAACGCTTCAGGGGGATACGCCCCTGCACCTCGGGCTCGCCGAGCACCTCTACTTCGGCAGCCTCTTGGTCGAGAGTCTCAAGCCTCTTCTGGTCCGCCTCGATATCCTCCTTGTTGTCCTCAAGGAAAGCTTGTTCCACCTCGTTTAGCTCTACCTCATCGTTGAGCTTCTCTGCAATGGACTCAAGGATGACAGCCTTTCGGTCGGGGTCTAGCGTCCCTTGCTCTTCCGCTTGGAGGTCTTCTTGGGTGGCTTCCCGTACTTGTTCGTCCACTGGCGGGCTAACTCCGGGTTGTTCGCCCACAGGTACCTCCGCTGCTTCTCGCTTTTGAATGGCATTTCTCCTAGTATCTAGTTCTTGTTTCGTTTGTGGGTCTCCATAGACCTTAGCCTTCTTCAGTTGCTTCGGCGTAGCCTCTTGAATCTGAGCAAGAAAATCCTCACGAGTTACACTCTTTCCGTTAAACTTGTATGAGGCCGGTATATCCGCACCAAGACCCTCGAGGTTGACCCTCTTTTCAGGTAACGCGCTGTTCTCCGCGATGTACGCAATCTCCTCATTGATTTCCGAGATGCGCTTTCCGAACACCTGCTTAGCGTTAGGGCCTCGGGACTCAAGGGTTTCTTTAGCCTGAAGCAATTCCATCAACCTACCAACAACACGCCCCTTGGTTCCGGGTCGGGCACCGGGCCGACGACCCAAGAGTTCATTAGCGTCACGGCGAAGACCTGTGTTCTTACGGATGGCATTGGCTTGCTCAGGGGTGAGCTGACCAAGCGTTTCCATTTTATTGGCCCACTCTACGATACGCTCGTTAGATACGTTCTCCTGTGCCAACCCCTCAGGAGTCATGAGCCTGACACCCAAATCAAAGTTGGACTCCCCTAACACCTGCTTGGCGTAGCCAACGGCACCAAATGCAGCACCCATGCTCATGCCCATGCCGACAGCACCAATGGCTTCCGCCATAATTTCCTTGAAGTTCTGTGTCGAACCGGTGTAGTCTCCGACAACACCAAGAGCAATACGCTCACCCAAAGCCTCTGTCGCGGGCTCCACTACAAGACCAGTGCCTATGCCACGAGCCATGCGCTCTCCTCTGGTGGCCAACCTAGCCGAACCCGATACGGCCTTACCAATAAAGTAGTTGGACAAAATGCCGGTAAGCATAATGGGTACACCACGCTTCCACCCACGGTCCGAAGCTTCTGCCCACATTTCCTCGTCGTTTAGCGCCTTGAGGGCAGAGTTCGGGTCAGCCCAGTCGTAGCCACGGCTCTCGCCAGCCTCAAGGGTAGCGTTGCCCAACTCCAAAGCCAACTCAGATACAGGCATGCCAACCGCAGTTATACCAGCTACTGCGCCGCCAAGGAGACCAGTAAATCCCCCACCCAGAACACCCACTGGGCCTCCAGCTAAACCATAAGCTCCACCCAGAGCAACCCCGGCAGGAAGTACGCGCCCCCAAATAGGCACGAGCTGCGACAACGATTCAGCCGTAATCGCGGCTGTGTACATGGCTGGATTACTAGCGATAGAGTTGAGATACGAGTCGGTAGTCCCAGTCATATTAGCCCGAGAGACGATACGCCCACGGCGCTTGTCCTGACTGTCCATGATGGCAGACACTTCGCGCATAGCCTGCTCCTCAGCACCATCGTCGCCGAAGACGTCGTAATAACCAAACTGCATAAGGAGAAGCTTGGACATAGCATTGCCGCGCTTCAAACCATTACTCCACGCTACACTTACCTCTTCCCATCCATCGACATACTCTTCCGTTACACCCTTGTCGTACTGCTTGTCGTAGTACGTCATGGCCTTCTCGTATCCGAGGGCGGCGGCCTGTCTCTGCGCGGCAGCGTCACCATACTGCCGATACATGTTAATCATATCGGTCAGCTCCTGCTGACTCTTGGGCTCGTAGTCGACCAAGTCCTCCAACCGTACACCAAACTGAGAGATGGACTGCACCTGTAAGCGATTCTGCATCGCTTTGGCCTCGTTATTAATTGTCGCGGCTTCAGTTTTTAATTCGTCGTACTTCTTTCCCAGAGCAACGTCGCGGTCCTCCTTGAACCTGAGCAAAACATTGTCTGAATCAAACTGCCCCTCCAGCGTGGATAGCTCCGCCTCCTTCTCCGCCCGCATGGCTTCGATATCATCACGGACCAGATTGCCGTCAATGAAATACTTGTCGTAGTCAGCCGGAATTTCTTTCTCATACCTAGTTCCGGGAATCAACTCCTCCAAGAACCTGTATTCTGCGCGGCGAGCATCGACCTCATCCAAGAATGCCATATCGGCATCGTAGTCTCGTCCCAACTCTTGCGCTCGTCGCTGAAACTCAACATCTTCTGGAACAATATTCTTCCACTTTCCGTCAGCAAACGCAGCGGCTTCAACGGCAGTATCAAAGAAGAACAACTCACCACGCTTCTCCGCTTCATTCATGGCTTGTGCGCCAAGGCCCAACTCCATCCAATCATTGGGATTGGTGGATGGTGTTATGTCGGGGTCCTTGGGAAACAGGGTGGGGTATGCGATATACTTACCATCCATTTCGCCCCAAGCCATCTTTACCGTCGATACACCACTAGAGTCGAGCCTAGCTACAGGACGCAACTCTTGCAGTCGAAGGGATTTTTCTACGAAACTCTCATCGGTTTCTCCTACTACGCGGGCATTCGTCCTAACAAAGTCATCGAGCTTGTCAGCCTCAGATTGGGCTATGTTGCCCCCCTCGTCCAAAGCAAGGCGCATCTCTACGGGTTTTCCCCCGGGCCCCTTTGCTATGGCTTTAACTATGCGTGCCCCTTGACGCGTAGTAGCCATAGGCACCTTCTCCTCACTGAACTCGATGCCATATGGCCCATATGTCTCAGACAACTGAGATACCACACCGGGCACATTGCCCTCTGGAATAGTTACCGGAGCTAAGTCAGCCGTGACCAGCTCGGCCATCTCCTGCGCTGTCGCTTTCCTCTGGGCCTGTATGTCGGCCTCACGGATATCCCTTTCGGTCCTAATAGAATCGCGCTTGGCTTGTTCGGCAGGGGTGTAGTACTCACTAGTTGTTGGAGGAACATAGTTATATGCCGCGCCTTGGAAGCCAATGTCCCTTATTACTGGAGTCCTGCGTACTCGCTCGGCCTCAAGGTCTCTAGACGCAAGTCGTTGCTCCGATGAACCAACGTCCGATACAGATTCCGTAACGGCGGGCTCCTCTTTTTTTTTTACGTTGCTGAAGAACTCGTCGAGGCTCAGGTTATTGACGAGCTCAGGGTCGGCATCAGCCAAAATCGCATAGGCTTTGGCCGCATACTCAGGGTTCTGAAGGTTCTCAAAAAAGCCCTCGACACTGACGTTCTCAGAGAAGGCCGGGTCGTACTTGGAAAGGATATCATACGCCGATGCAGAGTAGTCTGTCGGGCTAATACGAGTGGGGTCTTGAGCCATCGTTTAAATATAAAACCTTATCCGCCGTACAGACTCTTTGCAGAACCAGCCACACCTGCTCCACTACTAGTTCGACGGGCGCCTTCTGCCAAGCCAAGGGCCTTGCGTATTTCTGAACTGTTGTATCCTTTAGCCCCCTCGTACATGAAGCCCATAATTTCTCCCTCTGTAAGCTGTACTCCGCGCTCCATGGCCGACGCCAAGGCATTGAAGAAACTGTCATACGCCTTTTGATAAGCGGGTAGAATTACGGGCACCTCCATCTGCCTTGGGAGATAGATACTGATGGCGGGGTAGTCGGCGTAATCACTGCTCTGCTGACCCGCGTTGACCACCACCTCCTCATCGTGAGCACGGATATCAGCGTCAAGTATCTTGAGGTCGCTGAACATAGACTTCAATTCCGTTACAGCCTTGTTGGCCTCATCTATGTTTCCAGCCGCGCCCACTGTAGGCAGGGCCGCAACAACCTCCGAAACCTTCTTCTCCTCCCCGTCCGCTGTGGTCACCTTCTTCTCCAAGAAGTTGGGTATGGTCTGCTGTATAAACGCCGGGCGACCAGCCCGAACATCCGTCATAGCACCATAAGGCGTCTCGCCCGCTTGCGTCTGCCTTATCAGACTGCGAGCAATAGCTGGGTCTTCGTACAGGAAGTTGCCCTGCTCGGCCCATTGAATAGCATTAAACGGAGTTCCGTCGGCACTAGTACTTTCGATTGTAATGCTCTCTCCGTCTTTCAAGGTCAACACCACATCGCCAGAAGTAACGTCAGCACCGACCACCTCTTTGCCCTGATAGAACTGGCCTACGATAGCTTCCTCGGCCTTCTCCTTTTCAGCCGCAGTCTTCGCGTACTGCAACGCCATCCAGTTGTCCAGCGTGGTAGCAACGCGGTTTTGTAATTGTCCGTACTCAATTTCCGTCTTCGTAGGAGGCTTAGTAGACGCTGCAAACTCCGCTTGCGGAGTCTCAATCATATTGAACCGGCTCGTAAGGTCTGCCTCAACCCACTTGCGTGCCGCCTTCCGTTGGTCCTCAGCAATCTTAATCAGACCATCTACGTCAACGCCTTCGGGGAAAATCTCGCGCTTCTGGTCGTCAGTCATTCGGCTCACCTGCTCGACCACCTCAACCAAAGGAATCTGCGCTCCGCTGCCCGGCTGTCGCGGGTCGTCAATCATAAGGATATCGTTGGCTCCTGCGGTCTTGGGAGAGTATGACGTGCTGTATCCCGGGAGCTTCCTGTCCAACACCGTAGTCACAGACAGGTTGCCCTCCAGCGTGGCGTCGATGAGGTCGCCCTTTACCTTTTGGTATGCCGGGGAGGCAGTTACATCTTCGCGGGTCTTGACGCCGCCATCCATAATGGACTTGGTGTACTCCCCTAGCTGCTCCGCTTTTCCAGTCAAGTCGCCGTCGAGGTCGTAGGCGTTGAAGTACTGCTTGGTGATGGCGTTCATCTGCGCGGCACTCATCGTCTCGCCAGTACTGTTGTTGTACATGGTGACGTTGCCGTACATATCCATCACGGGAGTAATGTTGGCGAAGTTGCCGAAACCCTCTACCACAGCCATACCGTCAGACTCCGGGCTCAAAGACTCGCCGTTCTGCATGCGGGTCATCTTATCGGTGTACACATCCTGATACCCCTTAACCATATCGTAGATGCCAGTCACGCTGGACTTCTGGTTCTCGATATAGTTCATGTACTCCGACGGCCTGATTTCGCCGGACTTGAGAAGCTTGTTCATGCGCAGGGTATCCTGCGTGGCTTGGTCTACGAGCTGCGAGGTAAAGAGGTTGGCGTTCTTATGCTGCCCCATCGGGGCCTCATTAATCTTGGTCACCAACTCATCGGTGGCCTTGTCTATCTCCGCCCGCTTCTTGTCACGCTCCGTACCAATCCGAGCAATCTCATCGGAGAACTTCTTGCTGACGTCAGCCCAGTTGACTTGCGACGTGGCGTCGCGCTTGACATACTTGTAATACGTCATCCGATATATCGTCCAAAGGCGTTATAGAAATCACCGTAACCAGCGTAGGGGTCGGGTTGTCCCCCAACGCCCTGCAAGTATTGCTGAAACTGGTCAGGGGCAGGCGGAGGAGTGAACTGACTTTGCTGTAGCGTAGGCTGCCCAAGCTGTTGCCGCTGCTGTGGCATACCATACTGACCGAGGGAGCCCAGTACGTCTCCCACATTTTCAGACTGTCGCGCAATCTGTCGTGCCGGAGCACTGAGCCTGCGGTTTTGACGTGCTTGAGCACCACCACCGCCGCCCACACCACCATACAGCGGGGCGGCACTAGCAGCGGCTGAACCCGCTTGGATGAGACCCTCGAAACCTTGTTGTATAGCCTGTGCCCGCAGCATCTCAGCATTGGCCGCCGCCTCCTGAGCACCCGCAGCTTCCTCAAGATTTAGGCCCATGCCAAGGTCGGCGAGGCGAGCCTCTTCGCCCACTATCTGCTGTTGAATTCCTTGCAGCTCCTGACCCATAGCTGCTCGCGTCTGAGCTTGCTCGGCAGCCTGTGCCATAGCGACGCGGCCAGCCGTAGCCGCTGCGCCACGCTCTGCACCCTCGACGCCAGTTTGCAAAGCTTGGGTACCCGCAACGAGCGACGCCTCACGGGCCAACTCGTATGGCTCTTTCTGTATGGCGAGCTGCTCGTAGACGTTCACGTCAAGGCGCTTCTTGGCTTCAGCCATGGCTTTCTTAGCCTCCGTCTCTGCCGCACGAATCTTCTTGTTCTGCTTGCTCGCCTGACTGAACGAGGAGATAGACCCCGCTACTGCGACAGTGCCCGTGGCGATAGCTGCAATTAAACCTGACATAGTTTCTTTTGGATTATGGACTCCGGCAATTCCCGGAAGTCCATGGTGTACACCTCTTTCTCTGCCTCCTCCACCGTCTCTGCGTCGGTGCGGTATACGCACACCCACCGCGTGTCCTCGTGGATATATGCCACCCGCTGCGTACCCACCTCGGTATGTACCGTCATAGGGGCCTTGACGCGATGGACGGTGCCGTCATCCATGAGCAACGACATGTCGCCCTCCATAAAGAACGAAGGGTGGTTCTGCTTGTGGATGAAGCTGATGACGAGCTGGCCGGCAGGCATAAAAATCTCACGCGTATACAAGCCGTCTTTGATATGATGGCTCACCGGACACACCGCTTGCATAGCGTCGGTATGATGCTCTACACAACCCTCGACACCCACGATGGCCTTATGCAAATCCTCGATGGATTCCCACAGCAAACCGCGCTGAGTGTGAATGTGGTGCAGAATCTCTTCCATCAACTATAAAAGTAAGCTTTATCCCGGGTACGACTTCATCACCTCAGACCGCGCTACAAACAGCTCCACCGCATCGGTATCGGTATTGGTCAGGGTGAACACGCCGTAGTGCCCGAGGATGCCGTGCGACTCAGCCTCTTGGTTCTTGATGCCCGCGCATAGCGGAGCTACGATACCCGGCGCGGGAGCACCGGCGTTGTCGTGCAACACCTGATTGATGCCAGCGGGGATGTTGACATTGATGGCGGTAACGCGCCCAGCATAGACAAGCGTGTCGTAGCCGGGAGCGTCGGCGTAATAGAAGTAGTCGTCAACGCTGAGGATGCTGCTGACGGGCTGGTCCAGAGGGAAGTCGACCTGACCGGGGACGGTGACGGTACCTACGCCAATGCCATTGAGGGACCGCAGGGCATACTCGTCGGGGTCGGCGGGTACGATACCGGGGTTGCGGACGAAAGCAAACCAGTCGCCCTCTTTCTTCTCGAAGTACGTGTCGGGGATATTGCCTGTGTCCTGTTGGTCCGAAACCAGCGTTGCCGACCATGGCCTGTTGCCCTCGTACTGTAGCGTCTTGAAAATTTTGTTGACGATAGGCTCGTCGTTGAATACGCTCTGTAGGGTGCTGTTGTACTGGACGCCATAGAAGTTGTTGCGCGTCTCATTGGTATTGTGTCGGAAGAGGTTGCCGCCATTGAAGGTGTACAGGTACTGGTTCATACCCTGAATCCAGTCAGGTTAGAACGAGTAGAACGAAGGCCAACCCTCGGCAGGGGGACTGTATGTCAGTGTGTAGTTAGGCATTACGGGCAGGGAGTGTCGACGAACGTAACGATGCCATTGGTGATGGTGTGTAGCGTTCCATTGCCTCCGTCCTCAAATAGATAGATGCCGTCGGGCAACGGAGTTACACCATCGGGGTCTTCAAATATCCAGTCGTAGAGGGCGGGCGCACCCGGAGTGCCGGTAACAGGAGCGTTGTAGTACGTCCTGTCACGCGTGTCTCCGCAAATGGTGTTGATTTTTCCCGACGCAAAGCCAGTTAGCTTGACCGGACACGCCACGTCGAGCAGCGTAGCGATACCTGTACACGACTGAGGTGCAGCAACGGTGATGGTGAGCGGAGCGGTGACGGCGCTGACCTTGGGAATGACCATGACGCAGGCGCCGGGAGAGCCAGTAGAAGTAAAACTGGCATCGGAAGGGGCTACGAAGACGTTGCTCTGCAAGCCCGTGGCATAGAACGAGCTGGTAAGCCACTCGTAGTCGGGTACGCCGGCGTAAGGTGAGCCCGAGACAAGGGCCAACGAGCACGCGTCGGCATCGTATCCCAAGTACGTAGCACGCACGGGGTTGGCGGCAGCGTGGTACCCGTCGACGGGGGAGCTCAGGGCGTTGTACGTCGAGCCAGCGAAGTTGGCGAGGATACCGTGAGGCGTCGTGCGCGGAGTGAACGTAACGAGGATGGCACCCGTAGCTACACCCATATCGACCTGCACCGTATACAAGCCCACGCCGGGGAAGTTGCTATTGATGGTGACGGGGCACGAGGAGATACAGCTCTGGCATGTGTTCAGGGGCCCGAGAACGCCGCCAATAGCCTCACGATATAGACCACCCTGAGAGTAGAAACCGTTAGGAGCAGGCGTCGTAAGCGCGGCATCGGTGTAGATGTTGGTTGCCGCAGCGAGGCTGGACCCATTCAGATAGTAGTTTCCTATGACGCCCATATCAGCAGTCGCATTCGTTAATGGTAATCAACACGTAAGCAGCATCGCCAGCCACCACAACGGGATAGGTGCTTGAGCATACCGTAGTGCCCTGCTTGCTGCCCAGAGTAAAGTACTCAGTGGTGGCAGTATCGCAGTCGGTGTACTCGAACGTCACGTTGGGGTTGTTGTCGTTGTACACCTCGTACTCGACACAGACCGCAGGGTCGCAGGTACACCCGCAGCACGCACCCACCTTGGTGGCATCGAAACACAACTGGGTAGGCAACTGCAACGAGTAGTCCCAAATCAAATACAAGTACTGACCCGTACCCGCCGTAGACATATTGAACTGACCGGTGTAGATAGCAGGGCCCCCGGCAGGAGTGAGAACGTTGCCTGCCGCAGCGGTAAGCAAAGACGCGATATCGACCGGCGTATTGGCATAGTCGGTAGCCGAGCGCAGGTAGTAGAACCTGTCGGTAGGCTTGAGGATGTAGTCGTCAATCTGCGTGCGATGCGAAATCATCGTCACATCGGCATTGTCAGTAGGGATGACGCCGCCCCCTTGGTAGCCAGTAATCTCTTGGTACTGCGACACCAATGGGATATTGGTCGAGTTGAGGAACTTGACCTGCTGCGTATGCAGCGGAGAGACGTAATTGGCTACCTCCCAACGGTAGTTGTTGTGGACAGTCTTACCCGCATCGGCTTGGTTGGTGACAGTAACAAGCCTGATGGTAATGATGTCTGCATCGGGGCACTCGACGGTAACCTGAACGATGAAGCGCCCCGTACCGAAGAAGTTGATGTTGATATCGACGGTGTCTACAACGATGTTGTTCTTATCGACAAGGAACGAGCTCGAAGCCCCCGCTCCGATGAGGCCAGAGTTGGTGGTGACGCCATTGTATAGCGCATTGATTTGCGCTTGGTCTCCCGGCTCAGCTTGAAGTACGGTATACACCACCGATACATTGCCCACCAAGTCGCCCACGTTGACCGAGTACGACTCCCCGGCAGCGGTAAGCTGGAACGTCTGCGTGACGCCACACTCTAGCCGCGTATCCTCCCCGGGTAGCGGGGTGTCGTTGTTGGCCAAGACATACTCGTTCATATATGGGTCGTAGCCCCCGAGCTTCTGCGTGCTGAAGTTCTCGATGAACATATCGCGGAACCAGCTCCGCATCCCGCTCTCACTGATGACGGTGAGCTGCTCGCTAGTGCCATCGCCATAGAGATGGATGACGGACCCCCGCTTGGCGTCAGTAAAGAACTTGTGTGGCCCCCACTCAGCAAAGCTCTCAGGGTTGTTGCTGATGCCGAAGTCTTCGGTCCTAGCCACCTGCGTACCCAACACCTCAGGCACAGACGTAACCACACTCTCGCCAGTAGAATCGGTGAGCAGGTTCTTTTCTGCCAAGACGTAGCTAATCTTATCCTCCTGCAACGTGAGGATATCGGTACGCCTGCCGAACAGCTTCTCTACAGGTCCATAGCTCTCCTCTAGTGGCTTGAAGTTGAGCAGCCCAAGGTTGAACTCGTTGAGCTTGTTTACGTTCGTCTCGTCGTTGTATACGCCGCTGTAGGTGAGGTCAGCGAAACGGCGAATCTGCTTGTAGTCCTGAGCACTGACGGTAGTGACGCGGTTGCCCATAGTGATGGGCTTGCCTACCACGGAGTCACGAATCTTGTAGCTCTCTACGCCATTGCCATAGGTGATGCAGTTGAAGAACGCCGTGTCGATAAGCGCCGATTGCAGTGCCGTCTGGTTCCTGAGGTTGCCTTGGTGGAAGCCGCCCACGATATCATACGATACGCTCGACTCGTACCACAGGTCGGGCAGGGCGTCCTGCGGCTGCGTCTCAAAAACAAACAACGTATTGGCCGCCACAATCTTCCATCGCGCCTTGACGCAAGACCGTCGGTTGTTGTTGAGGTCGAGATTGGTGAAGCCAGTGCATCGCTGCGTACCCGTGGTGACGAACCGAACGACGTTTCCTTGACGGTAAAAGCACAAACGATTTTCGCACAAAGACCCGTCACCAAGGCCATAGTTGCCCGCCTGACTGGATGCCAGAGGGAAGACGTTGTTGGTAGGCACACACGCGTCGGGGTCCCCAGCCTGCCCCTCAGCGTTTTCGATAGACTCAGTAACTCCGGGCTGACCGTAGAACCACTCGGCTATGCTGTTGTAGTCAGCGTCGGCGATATACGTCTGGTCAAAGGCCAAGTACCTAGACTCACACGAGCCCGTGCCGTCGCCCGTGCCGCTACGGTTGTACTCAACCTCAAAGGTGATGCGGCTGCCCGCAGGGATAGCGGGAACTACAACGCCACCGACTATCGTCTCGACAGGGAATCCATCAATGACAAGGGTGGGGAAGTCTTGGTCTGCCCCAGAACCAGTGTCGGTGCAGATGCTTTGCCAAGCACTATCGTAATCAAACCCAGCTAACGTAGGGTCGGGCGTGACGGGGAAGTCCGCCTTGACCTTCATGTACGTGCCCGGGAGGTTGCCAGTGACAATATCATCCTCGGCATAAGAGCTCTTCTCCAATACCGTAGTGTACGTACACGTAGACGTAGGTCCGTCGGCGTCGGCCTTGACGATATACCTGTCTCCCTTCTCCACCTTGGCTGCCTGCTCACCCTCGAGGAGGAAGTAGGTGTAGCCGTTGGCATCGGTGTAAAGGATGTTGGAATAGATAGTCTCGTAGTTCTCCCGGTCCGGCTTGATGACGAACTTGTAGCGGTCCGCCCAGAACGGAGGGCGCTCCCATACGGGAATCTCTACACGGATATTGTTGCGGAAGATGGAGTCGCCGCACGGGATATGTACCGTATTGCTCTCGCTGGTAAGGACCGTAGTAGCGCGGTTGTACTCGTCCATATAGACAATGCCAACCTGATAGGTGCGGTTGCTATGCAGACTGCGCTGCGAGACGATACTGAAGTACTGCGCGACAGCACTGGTGACCGTAAGGCTCTCGTAAGAGTCGGTAGCCCCGCTCTGATACTGTGGCATAGGGAATGCCAGAGTGAATGAGTTGTCGGTAGACGCCACCACCTGTATAGGCTCGGCCAAGGCGTTGACGCCCGTACCTATCAGGTTTTGTGGGTCAGGTATACCACCCGTCTGCGTCAGCGGGAAGATGGCGTTCCACGCGTTGGTGAAGATGCTCTGGTCGGCAGCGGCGTAGTTGGCGGGGGTAGTCTCGATATTGGCTGCGGTACCGATAGCCTCTAAGAAGCTCGCGCTACTGACCATCTCAGCTACCGTAGAGAAGTTCTCAGTAAGTGGGTAGATGAAGGTGACCGTACTCTGCGGGGTAGTGGAGGTGGGCGCAAAACCACTGACGGTAAGCCACCCGTTCGGCACCTGACCGTCGTGGCTGACGCTCAACTCAATCTGTATGGTGTCGCCGATGGTGAAGTTGTAATCGGTGAACGTGAACTGTATCGTCGTGTTCGGCGTACCGGGAGTAGGCGGGAGGTTGTAGGTGGTGCTGCGACTGACGACAGAAGCCACATTGGCCATACCGGCCTGAAGCTTGATTTGTCCGATGAAGTAATCGAGGCGGATAGGCACACCGTACTGGTCGAGCAGGTCGTAGCCCTCGGTGTAGTTGCCGTAGACGAGCCTGTTGCCCATCATCGTCTGCGCCTTGGCTAGTAGCGGGACGTTATCGTACAGCCTGAGAATCTCACTCTCCGGAAGGATGGTGTAGATTTTATTGTTGTCGAAGACGTACTCGTAGTTGGTGTTGTCGGCGAGGCCAGCAGAGTCCTTGTCTATCTTTTCTATGACACGGATGATGCTGTCGTCCATCTCCTTGAACAGGAGGTCGACGCCCACCACAAGCTCGCTACCGCTGTTGTAGGTGATGGTACACGCGTTGGTGACGTTCTCCATGCCCTCGTTGGTGAACGACTCAGGCGTAAAGAGGAACGGCTTGGCAACGAAAGAAGGGGCCGAGAACTGCGAGGTGGCGGAGTACTCACCGTTGGCGTACCGATAGCGATACGCGAAACAGATGAGGCGGTCCTCCATATAGGTGTTTTGCTCGTCACCAGAATCGAAGGGGACGATAGCAGGCGAGTTGTCCGGCGGAGCCTTGATAACCAAGATGTCCTCACCCAACAGCGGCGAGTCGACAGCGCCGGTAGGGTTGGGATAGTTGGTGGTGACGTTGATGCGGCGCGGAGGGTTCCTGTCGTCGGTGAAGAAGAGCAGGTCCTCAACCAAGTCTACGCCCGTAACAAGGTTGTACTGGTCGAAGTTGAGGGTGGTATCGAAGCCACCGCCATCGTCGATACTCACCACATGGTAAGTGATGATTTGCGTAACGGTATTGTACGATACGATGAGGTCGAGCTTGCCCGTCAGGCCTGTAGCTGCAAAGCCCGGGTCATGGACGAACCAGTACATGGTCTCGTTGGCGCCGTCAGCATAGGCTCCGATACATACAGCATTGGCACTCAGGGGGTCGCCCGTAGGTGGGTATACCAGCGTTGTGAGCTGCTCGTTGCCCTTGGTGTTTTCTACCGCACCTATCTCGGATTCCTCGGTGGAACCCATACGGATATTCTGTGCGTCGATATACTCTCCATCGGGAACAAGGCGCTCGTCGACGCTCTTGTTCATCCGCCCCTTGATGAAGTTCCTGACCAGATTCGCCATTACTTAATCAACTTGTCGCGACCACGCAGGTTCATGAGCAACCGTCCCGGGTGGATGTTGCTGATACGAATCTTGGCATTGCGCAACAAGGCGTTCTTCTTCTTTCGGGCCCGGTTCACGATGTACTCCTGTACGCCCAGCTTGGCGTCAAGGATAGCGTAGTTGATGTACGCGTAGACGTACTCCTCGAAAAGCTTATTGACCGTAATAGCGGTATTGTCGCCACCCTCCATGCCGTCGCTGACGTACTCGAGGATGATGAGGTCGCCGTCGATACCACTGCTGAAGTTGATGACGCCACCCTTGCGGTCGATACTGAAGGTCGGATTGAAGTTCGCCGTCTCGGTATTCAATCCATACCGCGCTCCGATGTTGTAGTCGAAGTACCAATCGCCATCACAGCAATACCCCATCTGCCCGTCGAAGTTGCTGTTCTGATTCAGGTAGATACTCTTCTTGGTACCCGTGATGCGGTCGTAGTCGATGGTCGAGTTCTGCGGGCGCAGGATGTTGCCGTTCTGGTCGAACAAGATATTGCAGTCGTTGTCCTGCAAATACGCCGCACTGAAGTTGGTCTGGATATTCTCTGTCAGGGGGCGCAGGAGGCCGTCCTTGTACAGGCTGATGCGCACCCAGTTGACGTAGTCGGAGGGGAGAACGTACCGCAGTTGGTCGCAGATACTGAGCTCGAGAATCTTGACCTCCTTGAACGCGTCGTAGTTCAACTCTTGGATGGCACGCTTGGCGTGGAACAGGACCTTGTACCGCTCCTCGTTATTGACCAAGGAGTGGTTGCCCATGTACATGAGCTGGAAGTTGGTTACGATATCCTGCAAGGTGACGTACTGGTAGCTGCCATAATTGGCCTCATCAGTATAGTAGGCGAAGTCTGATAGATACGGCATTACTGTTGCTGTTCTTCGGCGTTGGCAAACTGATAAACATCACCCTCGCGGATGCTCATGCCAGCCATCTGCAAGATGCGATAAACCAAATTCGGCTCCTCGTCAATAGGAAGCTCAAAGTCTTGGTAGTCAGCAGCGGAAGCATTGAACACCGGCTCGCCACCAACGAGAAGCTGGCTGTACGTCCACTTCGGGTCGAAGGGGTATCGGATGTATTGACAAACGATATCGCCCGGCTGGTTGAAGCTAGTAGGGAACACGGTGAGTGAGTCTCCTTCCAAGGTGTAAGCCGGATATTGTATCGACGGAGCGGTCAACAGACTGCTGTTGAGAAGCGTAATCTTCCCGTGGCTAACGACCTCAGCCTCGACGCCACCGGCCAGCACCTTGTTCAGCAAGTAGTAGTCGTCGCCCGTAGTGGTCACACTCGGAGCGAAGAAAGTATTCCCCGCATTCTGTATCAGCGTAGCCGTGCGAGAGAACCCGTCGATGGCTTCGCGCACCGCCTTGTTGAGGTCGGCGTACTCGGTGCCCGCCATGCGGGAGTTCTCGGCGTTGATGACCTGATTGAGCTCCTTGAAATACCCATCAAAGATTTCTAGCTGCGCCTGCTTGGCATACAGGTTGAAGTCCCCGGGAGAAATGTAACCGTAGTTGTTCTTGTTGAGAATCGACAGTACGGTTTGACGGACCGAGTTAATCATTCTCTAAAGATAGAAAAGCCGCCCTAAGGCGGCTTTCCGTATCGGTATGGTTACAGTTCACTCCTCAGTCAACGCCTCAAGGGCTCGGAGGTGCTCAAGGCCCTCGTCGCTAAGTAGATAGGAAATCGCAACCGATAAGTAGTCTTTGCCGTGCGGTACCGTGACCAACTTCTTTTTGTTGGTAGGACCGTTGTACCAAATCTCAGTCTTGTTGCGACGGAAGGAAAGGTGGCCATCGTCGAAGAACCGCTGCACCTGCCCCTGCAACTTTATGTCGGGGTCATTGACCAACTGCAAGAAGTGCTCGGGGTCGCGGCGTACAGCAACGAGCATATCGCGGCGAAGCTCAGCCGTAGTGTACTTGCGGGGGTCTACGCCAAGCATAATGCGAGACATGGACTCGAGCTGGTCCATCGTAAGGGCCTTGCACTCGATGAGGGCGTCGACCTCAAGGTTCAGCTTTTCCACCTCAGCCTCAGCATCGCGCTCGAGGTTGATTTCCTCAAAGCGGCTTCCGTTGAGTGGGTGGATGTCCAAGAAGTGCTGAAGTACAGGATTGGTGCGCGGAACGCGAAGCAGGCCATCCTCGAAAATGATGGGCTCAACGATAGCGTTGCCATCCTGCTCGTCCTCGAAAGGGCTCTTCTGGTTCCGTGCGTAGCGGATGGGGCGGTTCTGCCCCATCTCATCATCCCAGTACAAAAGCGGCTTTCGGTTGCTGCCACGACCGGGGATGATAAAAGATAGCGGGGCCATTTCCCGCTTGAGGCGGTAAGTCTTGTCTTTACTCATGTCTATTTTATTTGGGGTGGATGTAGGGGGCGGTCGTTAACGACCGCCCCCATATCCGGTTCACAATCACTCCTCGAAGAGGAAGAAGTTGTTGGCACCCATGGTGCAAACGGCACGCTCGGAAAGGAAGTGGACTTCCATGGCGTCGAGGTCGCTGGTAGCAGCGCCCCCGGCAGAGCCAGTAATCCACGTCTTGTACCGACGGTCCTCAGTCTCACTAGCGCGGTAGCGGACGTGCAGGAACGGGCGCTTGGCGTTCTTGCCGAGCACTTGGTCGTACACGGTAGTAGAACCAGCCGGAACCATCATACCATTGATGACGCCGTTGGTCAGTCCGCCACGCATGGTCGGGTCGTTCAAGTACTTCCAGTCAGACTTGTAGAAGTCGTAACCGCGACGGAAGCCCGTGAAGCCAAGGTTGAGAGCCATCTGCTCGTCGTTGTCGAACAGGCCGAAGCTCGTACCGCCCGCACCGTAGCTGTTCTGTGCAGCCAGCATGTCGTCGATATCGAAGCCCATCTGACGATTCACGAACAAGACGTTCTCCTCGATGGCGCCCTGCTTATCCAGACGTCCGATAATGGTATCGAA
>Ga0181566_10001917_pt1 | contig 17245 bp, 12 predicted proteins | sample 101ome_15_FD_133762 | JGI IMG/M metagenome (GOLD analysis project Ga0181566, IMG submission 133762) | Coastal salt marsh microbial communities from the Groves Creek Marsh, Skidaway Island, Georgia - 101402AT metaG (megahit assembly) | ecosystem: Environmental > Aquatic > Marine > Intertidal...
ATTAAGAGCGCAGGGCATAGAGATTCATCAAGTAATCGGCGGAGATCAAGAAGGAGATTACATTATAAAACTTGATCAACCTTACAGCAAACTCGCCTACGATTTACTCACGCCTCAGCAGTACCCTAAAGAGGCTAAGTTTCCGCCCTATGATGCTATAGCCTGGACACTAAGCATGCTGTACGGTGTTGATGTAGAAGAAAACGAATTGGAGTTTGAAGTCCAGGATCAGCTTTCTTTACTCACCGCAGACGTAAGCTATGAAGGAATTATTGAAGGAAGTGGAAGCGACTACGTACTTGACTATAAGGGACATTCAACGGCCCTAACGGCCCTTTTCGGATTAAAAGAGCTGTCTCGTGGAGCAAAGGCGTACGTTTCTGACCAACCACTAGCAGTGGCCTCAGATACACTGTCGGCAGGAGCCCTCGTATTCAAAGGCCTAAGTACTTCTCAGGCGAATGAACTTGCCAAACGCTATTCTTTAGACCTGAAGGCTACAAATACTGTAGAGGCTTCACTTCGGGCGTTGACGCTGCCTAGGGTAGCCGTATTCCACAGCTGGACCGATACCCAGGCTGAAGGATGGGTACGCTTCACGCTAGAACAAAAAGGAATCCCTTACACGAGCATAGACAAAGACGATTTGAAGGCCGGAAGGCTTAAAAATGCCTTTGACGTGATCGTTATACCGCACCAGCGAGGAGATGCGAAACGCTTTATTCATGGCGTGGATGCCTCATTCGGCCCAATGCCATTTACCAAGACTTCACAATTTCAGGCCCACGGTACTCCTGATGCAACTGATGATATGACTGGGGGGCCAGGCTTTGAAGGGGTGCACGAATTAGAAGCCTTTGTGAAGGCCGGAGGAGTCCTAGTGCCACTCGACAACAGCTCTTCTATTGTGGCTGAACTGGGGATTGGCGCTCAACTTAGCAGTCATAAGCCTTCAAAACTCTTTCATCCAGGTTCTATCGTAACTGCCAAATCACGTCAGAACAACAGCCCTATTCGTTACGGGTATCCGGAGCAATTTCATCTTTACAAAGGAAACACCCCTCTGCTGCGCACGGCGCTAAGAGACCGTAATTATATGGTGGTTCAATACGGAGATGACATTTTGAGCGATGAAAAACCGTACGAAGGAGAGATCATGGGGTTCTCTGAAGAACAACAACCTAAAGCTGCTGGCAAAGACGAGCAGAAATCAAGAAAATACGTGCGCTCTGGTATGGTACGAAATGAAAACGAGATCGTAGGTCACGGAGCCATCTTTAATGTACCTCACGGGAAAGGCCGTGTGGTTTCATTCACCTTCAACCCTTTAAATCGCTACCTCAACCATCACGATAGCGGACTCTTTTGGAACACTTTAATGCATTGGAATCACCTTGATTAATTTGAAAGCCCTCGAATACATGAAACATCTCAGCCTCTTATTTGCCCTAATCTTTGTGTCAGCACAGACTTTCGCACAAGACTATTTTCTAAAGCGCTACCAGCCTTATGAAGACCAAATTTCTAGCCCCGAAGAATTCTTGGGGTACGGAATCGGAGAGCAACACACACGTCACGACCTCATTGTGTCTTACTTGTCAACCCTTGCTTCACAAAGTGAACGTGCCAAACTGATTGAATACGGGCGCACACACGAAGGACGCAAGCTCGTTATGCTCGTGATTTCATCTCCTGAAAATCTGAATCGATTAGATGATATTCAGAAAGAGCACTTGAAATCAATAGATCCACTTTCATCCGCTCAAACAGACCTCGAGCTTCCGTTGATTGTGAACCTCGCTTACAATGTGCACGGAAACGAACCTTCGAGCTCAGAAGCCGCCCTCCTCTCTGCCTACCCCCTAACTGCGTCTGAGAATGACGAGATTGTGCATTACCTCGATCATGCCGTCGTATTCATAGACCCAACGATCAACCCTGACGGTAGAGATCGTCACACCTATTGGGCTAACATGTACAAAGGAACCCCTTTGGTGGCAGATCCTCAAGATGCAGAACACAACGAATACTGGCCCGGCGGACGCACCAATCACTACTGGTTTGACCTTAATCGCGACTGGATTTTAGCCGTTAACCCAGAGAGTCAGGGCAAACTCAATTGGTACCACCAATGGTATCCAAATGTGGTGACCGACTTTCATGAAATGGGGTCACAAAGCACCTATTTCTTCGAGCCGATGAAGCCGAACGGCTCCAAAGATCCAATTATGCCCAAAGAGAATTATGAAGACCTCAATGAGCTCTTCGGAGGCTATTTTTCAAAGGCCTTAGATTCGATCGGATCCTTTTATTTTTCAAGAGAAGTTTTTGACGGAACCTATCCGGGCTACGGCTCATCCTATCCAGATCTTCAGGGTGGTTTAGGGCTCCTGTTCGAACAAGCAAGCTCTAGAGGGCTCAAACAAACCACGGCTTTCGGCGAGATCACCTTTCCGTTTACCATTCGAAACCAGTATGTTTCAAGCATAACCACCTTGAAGGCTGCGGTAGAGAACAAGGCCTTTATGCGTGAGTATCAACGTGCATTTTTCGAAAGCGCTATCAGTCGTTCGGCAAAAGATCCGGTGAAGGCTTATACCTTCAACGAACCAGACCGCAATAAAGCGAAGGCCTTCTTGAAGCTCATGGAGCGCCACAAAGTCGACGTATTCACCTCTTCAAATGGAACGTATGTAATCCCTACCAAACAGCCTCAATACCGCATCGTACAAACCGCTTTTGAAACCTATGAGGCGTACCGAGACAGTGTCTATTACGATGCTTCTGCTTGGTCTTTGGCCAATTTTTATCAGCTGAAGTATAGCGGAGTCAACAGACTTCCTTCAAACCTTAAAACCGTCAAAGCTGAGGAGCTAAAGGCAGATACCTCAGTCAGCGATGGTGCTTACGCCTATGTTGTAGATGCTGTAGATTATAATCTGCCTGCCTTTACCTATGCACTTCAAAAAGAGGGCCTAGTCCCCACAGCAGCCTTTAAACCTTTCTCGGTACAAACCGATAAAGGAGTGAAACAATTCAATTACGGATCGCTCATCGTACCTGTTTCATTACAGAAAAAGAGCCCGTCGGCCGTTCAAGAAATTCTAGAAAGAGAAGCGCAAAAGTTCAATCTAACCGTGTACGCCGCAGCAACCGGATGGAGCAGCTCAGGCGTTGACTTAGGTAGTCGATTTATGATGCCATTGAAGACGCCAAAAGCGGCCATGATTATCGGTAACGGGACACGCTCTTATGAGGCAGGAGAAGTGTGGCATTTGCTCGACACTCGAATTGGGATGCCTATCACAAAAATCCCCGTACGCAATCTTTCGCGTGCCTCTTTAGACCCATACAACGTTCTGGTGTTGGTTTCAGGTAGTTATCCTGAGAGCTTTCAATCGCGCTTAAAAGAATGGGTTGCAAAAGGAAACACGTTAATAATCATTGGAACAGCCTCTACTTGGGCCATTTCAAAAACGCTAGTTGAAGAGGCTCTAGTTGAAAAGCCGGAGGTTACAGAAACAGAGCGTCTGCCCTATGTAGAATCTAACGAACACATCGGCCGTGAGTCACTTGGAGGCGTTTTCGTGAATGCCTCACTTGATCTTACACATCCGCTCGGGTTTGGATATACTCAAGAGGTAGTACCCTTTTATAAAAACAACACCAATTGGATTGCGCCAAGCAAGAACCCCTATGCAACGGTAGCACGCTACACTGAAGACGCACACGTAGACGGATACATTTCTGAAGCGAACAAGCGCGACTTTTTAGGTAAGTCTGCAGCCGTGCTTGTAAGTCGCATCGGATCAGGTCGTGTAATTTTATTCGCAGACAATCCGAACTTTAGAGGAACCACCTATGGAATGAATCGCATGTTCTTGAACGCGCTCTTCTTAGGGCAACACATTGAGGTGCCTAGAGACTAATTAGGATGCAAAAAGGATGGTTTCTTATATGGAGTGTTCTACTCACCCTACTCGCTAGTTGCGATGCAAGTGCAGATGAGTTCGTACTGCTCCAAACAGATTCAGTCGAAATTACCATTGATAGCGATGGTTATTTAACTCGAATTACGGATACATCCACAGGAGAATCCTACTTATCAGAGGCCGTCGAATCACCGCTTATTCAATTAAGCGTAGGTGGGACGGTTTTAACACCTGAAGGCTTGAGCCGAGAGGGGGATGTATTACATCTTGTATTTGAAGAAGAAATTCTTATCGATCTAAGAGTAATAGAACACCCTTCACATTTGAGCTTTGAAGTCGTTGAAGCAGTGGGGATTGAAAAAATTGAATGGTTGTCCTGGGGACCCTATGCAACGACACTTAATGAGCTCATAGGAGAAACAGTTGGAGTCGTCCAAGGCACTAAGTTTGCTATCGGGATTCAAGCGTTGAATGCTAAAACGCTAGGGGGTTATCCTTGGTACGGCAACGACACCACTCCTCAACTCGATATTTTTGAGCAGGACGATTATTCTGACCTAAACGAAGAAGGCAAACGCGAAACACTGTACCGTGTAGAAGCGGCCAAGCCTGAAGATTTTGGAAGCACCTTACAGGCTTATGTCAGGAATCGATTTGAAGAACGCATTGTATCAAACCTCAATCACGAATACTATGTTTCTCCGGTATTCGAAGATGCGGGTATTATAGGATCCAAAATTGCCCTATTCGGTGTTCAGCGCAATGCCACATTAGAAACTATAGGAAAAATTGAGGTTGCCGAATCACTACCGCATCCTCAAATCGACGGACAATGGGGAAAGACGGCTAAAGGAGCATCAGCTGCTTACCTTATTTATGACTTTACCGAAGCCACCATAGATGAAGCCATTGCCCTTACCAAACAAGCAGGGTTAAAATACCTGTACCATTCAGACCCCTTCGAAAATTGGGGTCATTTTGAGCTCAAAAAAACTTCTTTCCCTAACGGTTGGGATGGACTCAAAGCTTGCGTTGAAAAGGCTAAATCATCAGGTATTTATGTAGGAGTTCATACGCTTTCTAATTTTATCACTACCAATGATCCGTATGTAACCCCTAACCCAGATCCACGTCTAGGCAGTGTAGGCGAGTCAACCTTAACGACAGCTATTGATGCAACACAAACCGAGATTCCAATTGACGAAGCGACATTTTTCGAACAATACGAAAACAATAATCTCAAATCGGTAAGAATCGGTGATGAACTAATCCGCTATAACAGGGTTAGTGAAGAAGCTCCTTATCGACTCCTCGACTGTGAGCGTGGCGCATGGACAACTAATCCAGGTCCTCATGCCGTGGGCGAAGCTGTAATTAAGCTCGCAGACCATCCTTACAATGTATTTTTAACGAATCCTGAGTTGTCTGTTGAAATGGCTAAACGTCTTTCGGACTTATACAACTACACTGGTATTCGACAAATTTCGTTCGATGGCCTCGAAGGAAACCGATCTACTGGAATGGGAAATTATGGAGAGCTCCTCTTTACCCAATCCTGGTACAACCACCTTTCAGAAGAAATCAAATCGCAGCTAATTATTGATGCGAGCCGCACAACACACTTTTTCTGGCACACCTATTCCCGTATGAATTGGGGAGAGCCCTGGTATGCAGGTTTCAGAGAAAGTCAAACCGAATACCGTCTCAAAAATCAAGCCTATTTTGAACGCAATCTGATGCCCAATATGCTTGGATGGTTCAGTTTAAGACCTAACACTTCTCTTGAAGATATTGAATGGATGCTAGCGCGTTCTGCTGCCTATGATGCGGGCTATGCTTTTGTAGTTCGTGACCAAGCACTTCAGCAAAACGGTCAGCTCAATGCTATTTTTAAGCGCATAGGAGATTGGGAAAGATTGAGAATGTCAGATGCCTTTAGCACCAATCAAAAGGAGCGGATGAAAGGAACCGAAACAGAATTCGAGCTGGTTTACCTAGATGAAAAAGTGATTGGACTAAGACAAGTTCATACGTATCGATTTACGCATGAACTTAAAGTGAGACAGCCCGGTGAACCGCTTTACACGCGTTTTACTTTTGAGAATCCGGCTGAAGAAAACGAGTTGAGCTTTATTCTCACTGCCCAGAATACAAAGGTTTCGGACATTTCCATCGAACTAGACAACAGTAAGGTAATTCGTTTAGAGGCGACTCTAAAAAAAGGAGAGTCTTTGCGCTACACTGGAGGTAAATTCGCCGTGGTTGTTGACCAGACCTTACGACTGAAACAAAAATTTGAAATTCAAGGGCTCGAGCTATCTAAAGGAATCCATAACATAAAACTAGACGCTCATTTTAGCGAAAGTGCAGAAGACGCAGCTTTAAAGGTTGAACTAAGACTAAAAGACTCTTTAGAAAAGTTCGCTAAATAATGCGCTTCACGCTAAACTCCCCTTCTATCCTTAGCTTTTTTTACCCTGTATACAATTAGGAGAAGCCCAGCGCTTACAGCTAGACCTGTGAGCGCAGGAACTACTATAGAAGTTCCCGCCTCTTGGGCATTGATGATGCTCCAGGTAATTTTAGCAAGGGCGACCACCGCCATTACGACCCCGCCCATGAGCAAACTTCGACGCCAAAACGCAAGGCCCAATGCCCAAAACGCTATGGGCACAGTGAGCATTAATAGTGTCTTACCTAGACCCCATTCACTTTGTAAATAATCTTGCTCAAAGGCCAAGAACTCAAGTGCTTGTGCACTGACTTGATCAGGAACAGGAAACCAAAACATACTGGTTAACAAAGCCAAGACACTCGCCATCATCCCTGAAAATCGACGCTGATAGGCAAAGTAAGCATACGGCAATAAAAAGAGCGGTCTTAGATACCAGCTCCATTGATTTTGATGGCGTTCAAAAGCCCAGTCAAAAAAAGATCTAGAGCACACCATGGCAGCAATAAAAGCCAAGGTCAAGAACAAAAACAAAAAACCTAAAGCCTCTTTCTTAAGCGTACTGATCATGACTAAAAGGTAGGCATAAATCTATTTCAAGGAGCTCGAAAACCGAGAACATTCGTAGTTTTAAAAGGTTTTAACGATGATATGAAAAAGACAGCATTAATTACAGGAGCTAGCAGCGGTATCGGAAGAGCTACCGCACTAGCGTTAGATAAAGAAGGTTTTCAACTGGTACTTTGCGGACGCAGAGAAGAACGGCTAAAAGAGCTTCAGCTCGAGTTGTCTAACCCAAGCACCTTGCTTGTATTTGATGTATGCGACTACCCATCGGTCAAAGAAAAAATAGCCTCGCTTCCGGGTGCTTTTCGCACCATCGATTTATTGATAAATAATGCCGGAAACGCCCACGGATTAGACCCAGCACAAACGGCAAGTATCGAGGATTGGGACGCCATGATCGATGGAAACGTAAAAGGGCTCTTTTATGTCACCAAAGAAGTGTTGCCTCTCATGCCTCAGAAGAGCGGTGCACTTATTATCAATATGGGGTCAATTGCAGGAAAAATGGGCTATGCAAATGGGGCTGCCTACTGCGCGAGCAAGGCAGCAGTTGATAAATTCACTGAAGGTCTACGGCTAGATCTTTTAAGCGATCAAATTCGGGTAGCGGCTATACATCCTGGGCTTGTTCATACCGAGTTCTCAGAAGTGCGATTTAAAGGAGATACAGAGAGAGCTGCTAAGGTATACCAAGGGGCGAATCCGCTTTATGCCGAAGACATTGCCGAGATCATCGCCTTTATGGCCATACGACCGTCACATGTAAATCTTGCAGATGTTGTAGTCATGCCAGCAAGCCAAGGGAATGCGAGTACGCTATTGAGAGAACAATAAACTAGTCGTCTTTCTTCTTCTTTTTATGCTTTGAAGAATCGGTATAATCCTTTCGCGTTTGCCTAAAGTGATTAAAGACCGTATTTACAAAGGTCAAAATCAATCCCACTCCGAATCCGATATAGATGATCGTAAAGATCTTTCCTAGATCTGTTTGGGGTGAAAAATCTCCATATCCGATCGTGGTCAAGGTAATTGCAGAGAAGTACAAGGCATCAAGAAAACGCCATCCCTCAGCGTACATGTAGAAAAATGCGCCTCCAAAAAGAATGAGTACAGAAGCTCCTAACAAGCTCCGATAGTCTTTATCCTTTAAAAATTGGATAAAGGTGTGGATGAAAAAGCGCATGGTGTTTATTTTTATAAACTAAGTCCTAAAATATGAAAATCACCTTTCTAGGCCATGCGTGCCTTCAAATTGAGCTTCAAGACAGCACCTTAATTATCGACCCCTTTATCTCTGGGAATCCTAAAAACAATACGATTCAACTCAGTGATCTAAAGGCCGATTACATCCTTATAACGCACGCCCATCAAGACCACACCTTAGATGTGGAGGCCCTGGCCAATCAGACAGGTGCCACCTTGATTTCAAACTATGAAATCATTACCCATTATGGTGCGAAAGGCATACAAGGCCATCCCATGAATCACGGCGGAAGCTATGAATTTGACTTTGGTGAGTTGAAATATGTGAATGCAATTCACAGCTCAAGCTTTGCCGACGGAAGTTATGGCGGTCAGCCCGGCGGATTTATTCTTTCAGCTGAAGGCAAATCGATTTACATCGCAGGAGACACAGCGCTAACCTATGACATGAAGCTTTTTGGCTCAGCGTTTGATTTGAGCCTAGCGATTTTACCCGTAGGCGACAACTTCACGATGGGGTATGTAGATGCCCTGAAGGCTTCTCAATTTCTGAATTGCAATCGCGTATTAGGTTATCATTTCGACACCTTCGGTTATATAGAAATTGATCATGAGGCGGCGGTCAAATACTTCTTAGATCACGGATCTAGCCTTGAACTCCTAGAGATTGGAGAATCTCTCACACTGTGAGGCTATGGCCCCGTAGTTCAAGGGAAGAATAAGACCCTCCTAAGGTCAAGATGCGTGTTCGAGTCACGCCGGGGCTACTACATACTCATTTAATCATCGTTTGATTTTGTAATTTGCACTCCCTTAAGGGAGAGGTGTCTGAGTGGTTGAAAGAGCACGCCTGGAAAGTGTGTATACGGGAAACTGTATCGGGGGTTCGAATCCCCCTCTCTCCGCACTAACCCAAAACCAAAAAACACCCAGTGTTTCTCATTTCCTTTAACTCTAGAGTCAAGCTTGCTTGTGCTCTAGGGATAAAGGAAGTGATGTAAGTGCTGAAAGCACTTTGGGTTTTGGGTTAGTGTAGGTTTCCTCCAATGGGATCACGCGTGTTAGCGCGTAAGTCGCATCACGTAATCGTCCATGTAAAATCCACCGCCGATATCCACCTTTTGCGAGAGTATATTTTCAAATCCCAAGGCTTCGTAAAATGAGATCGCCGAGGCATTGTTCTTGTTGACGGTTAGTTCTAATCCATCCAAATGCATCTCTGCAGCCTTTGAGCTCAACCACTTCAGAGCGGATTTTCCGATTCCCTTGCCTCTAAAACGTTTGTGAATGTAAAACTTACTGACAAAGAGGTACGTATTTTCTTGTCTTTTGATGGCTGCATAACCCGCATGTTCACCTTCATCATTGATCCAGAACAACTGCATGCCTTCTTTGATTTGGGCCATGAGGGCCTCGGTAGTTTGAAACTTCTGAAGCATGTATTCGACCTTCGCAGCCCCAATAATAGACGGATAATGCTCGCGCCAGATTTCAGCGGCAAACAGTTCGAGCTTCGTAACCTCAGCTCGCGATTCAATCAAGACTAGTGTAACAGAAGGATTCATGAAGTGCTAGAGGTCGTCGTCACGTTCAATCATTAGAATGGCCGACTGAGGAACGATGAAGTATTTTTCGCCTTTGTATTGAACCTCGAAGGCGGAGTGCTGCAAGAATACTGCGAGATCTCCTTCGCGCACCTGAAGCGGCACATAGTTGACCTTTTCGTTGTCTAGCTTCCAGGGCTCTCCTTCGTCCGGTGCGTTGGGGATAGGATATCCTGGGCCTGAGCGCACAATGTATCCGTATTGAATCTTCTCTTTTTCTTTGACTCCAGGAGGCAGATACAATCCACTTTCTGTGCGTTCAGATTCTTTTCTGGGTTTTACTAAAACTCGATCGCCTATAACTTGTATGCGGTCTAATGCGTTATAATCCTTCATTTCGAAAAACTTTCATCATTGCATTCAAAGATACTCTTGACCGTGATTTTTTCCATAAAGCACTTTTACAACTTTGCTTTTTAGTACTTTAAGACTCTAAACTCTTGCTTATGAATCGTTTACTCCTTCTTCTGAGCCTTGTGCTTGTCGAATCGTGCAGTCAACCTCAGTCTTTTGATTTTGTGATCTCTAACGCCACCATCATCGATGGAAGTGGCGAACAGCGGTACACTGGAATGGTCGGAGTGAATGCCGATACCATTGCGTACGTCGGAGCACCCATCTCTTACACCGCTACCGATGAAATGAACGCAGAAGGCAAGGTGTTGAGCCCTGGGTTTATCAATATGTTGAGCTGGGCCTACGATGCGCTGCTCGAAGACGGACGTTCACTTAGTGATCTCAAACAAGGCGTCACCCTCGAGGTTTTTGGTGAAGGCCGCTCTCCCGGTCCTAGCGGAACGCCAGGTGAAGACGACTATCAAAGTTTTGGAGACGCTATGATGGCCCTTGAACAAAACGGGGTTTCTACCAATGTAGCTTCATACCTCGGGGCAACTACGGTACGTGTTCAAACCGTAGGGTACGAGAACAGAAAAGCCACCGCAGAAGAATACGCGGCCATGAAAGAAATTGTTGAGACCTCGATGCAAGAAGGCGCAATTGGTATTGGTTCTTCACTCATTTATGCGCCTGCAGACTATGCCGACACCGAAGAGTTGGTTTTTTTGAACAAGGTTGCCGCTCCCTATAACGGACGCTACATCTCTCATATGCGCAGTGAGGGTCGCGCCATTTTAGAGGCCCTTGACGAGCTTATGACCGTGGCCAGGGAAGCTGGAGTGCCCGCTGAAATCTACCACCTAAAAGCATCAAGACAATCGAATTGGCATCTGCTCGATTCTGTGATTGCGCGCGTAGAACGCGCTCAAAATGAGGGGCTGCAGATAAGCGCAGATATGTACACCTATAACGCGAGCTCCACCGGACTCACAGGAGTCATTCCGACGTGGGTGCAAGAAGGAGGCCACCGCGCCTGGATGAATCGCATGCAAGACCCCAAAGTGCGTCCAAGATTGCTCGAAGACATCCGAAAAGAACTTGAAGAGCAGCCAGCAGATGGGATCTTAATGGTCGGATTCAACAAGCCAGAGATGGATGCAAAATACCGCGGAAAAACCATCGCAGAGGTCAGTGCAGAGCGTGGGACCCCTCCTGAAGAGACGATTGTAGACCTCGCCGTTGAAGACGACAGCAGAATACAATGCATTTACTTCAGTATGTCTGAAGACAACATCCGCAAGAAGGTTCAATTGCCCTGGGTTTCGTTCTCCTCAGATGCAGGATCGTACTCAGACATCACCAAGAATTTCAGAACGCATCCGAGAGCTTTCGGCAGTTTCATTCGTGTACTCGGAAAGTTCTCTAGAGACGAAGGTTTACTCTCTCTTGAAGAGGCCATTCGAAAATTATCGCATCTGCCCGCGACCAACTTAGGCATTAAAAAGAGAGGTCTTTTACAAGCTGGATATTTTGCAGACTTGGTGCTTTTCGATCCTGAGACCGTAACCGACCATGCTACTTTTGATGAACCTCTTCAATACGCCACAGGCGTGAGCGATGTGTGGGTGAACGGAACGCAGGTTTTAAAAGACGCCGAACACACAGGAGCCTTCCCCGGAAGATTCGTGAAAGGCTCTGGTGCGACGCAATAAAGGTCTACAACTGACCCAAATAATCTTTAAGCGCGTTCATCTTTGCGGTGAGGCGGTTGATGGCGGTAGCATAGCGCTCGTCCCAAGCGTTTAGATTTTCGCTGCGCTTTAACGCGACCTCGTATTCAATGCCCGGAAGCATCCACGAGGCGTATCCGCTAAAAGGATCTGTAGAGGCATAGAGCGATCGGTACCAAGACCCATAATCCATCCCCTTGTCTTCAATAAAACTCTTTTCTAAGCCGATCAATTGAGTGTTAACCGCTTTCAGCGCCTTTTTTGAAATCCCCTGAGCGTTTACCTGCTCAAGGACTACGGCTAATTCTTGTGCCGCATTTTCTAGTGTTGCTAGAGATTGCTTCGAAGCAGCGAATCCCTCAAACGAGGCGTTATAAGTCTTTACCTTGTTCTCTGCAGAAGCAAAATGCTTTTTCAAATCGGTGGCATAGCGCGCAACATCATAATCGACAATGGAGTGATTCGACAAGCGCAATGCCATGAGTCCTGCGAGATGCTCAATGGTAGGACCCATTTGAAACTCAGGATCCACAAAGGTGGAGTAATAATGAAAGCTATCGTAATTCGAGTGATACGGCGTCGGCCCCCCTGCTCCTCCGCTAAGAGAAGGAACTCCCACGTGCATGTAGAATGCGATATGATCTGATCCGCCTCCCAGGTTACCGATTGATGGCTCGGCTGCTCCACGCTTCCAGAAATCAAAAAGGGATTGATCTGTATACGGATAATCTACCGCCTTTGAGGCCTCAGTGATGAGTTTCTTTAAAGTGGGCGAGGCCGATGCACCGAAATTCTTTCCAGATACTCCTCCGTCAAAGTTCATGTAAGCAATGGCTTTGGCACCTAACTCGTCGCTAAGTTGTTCAACCCATTCTGAAGATCCAATCACGCCGTGTTCTTCAGCATCCCAATGCGCGATCATGATCGATCGCTTTGGGCGATACCCTTGCGCGGCCAAATTACCAAGGCTTTCACTAAGACTTAATAGCATAGCGGTTCCACTATTTGGATCGGTTGCACCGAATCCCCATGCATCAAAATGACAGCCTAAGATGATCCATTCATCGGGTAACTCGGCTCCTTTTAGGGTCCCCACCACATTCGCTACACGGGTGTAATTGATCGGTTGATCGACCTTCACGCGGACCTTCAAATGTGATCCGCCTTCGAGGCGGTAGGTGAACGGAAGTCCTCCTTGCCAGGCTAGAGGTACGGGCGCCCCGGTCATCTGGCTCATTATTTTCTGGGCCTCCCCATAGGCGATGGGCAAAACTGGTATGGTGTGTAACCCCACCTCTGAGGGGTTAAGTCGTTTGACCTTCTTCTTTCCGTCAAGCGGAAGGGCTGGCTCAAAAGGGGTAAGCGGGTCTCCTGTAAAATCGACCGTTAGCAGCGAACCGCGTTGAATAGTTGAAGCGTTGAAATAAGGCCCTTCGGGGTACACCAATCCTCGGGCATATCCGTTGTCTTTAGGGTCTGAATAAATGAGTAATCCCGCAGCTCCATTGGCTTCGGCGAACTTGGCTTTATAGCCTCTAAAGTTGCCACCGTATCGTGCCAACGCGATTTTTCCTTCAAGCGAAACGCCTAAATCTTTAAGTTTTTCAAAGTCTTCTCTCGTGCCATAGTTGACGTAAACCACCTCAGCCGTTACGTCTCCGCTTCCTGAAAAAGAGTTCCATCCCTTCCACAACAATTCGTCTGAAGAAAATGGATCTTCTTCAAGAATATCTTCTTGTTGGGTTATCGTCTGACGCACCGGAGTGACCATCTCAATGAACGATTCTCCGGGAGTTGAAGGTAAATACACGTCGTACGGATAAGAGGCTACCTCTAGCCCCGCAGACTCCATTACCGAAGCCATATAGGCCTGAACGGCTTCATTCGTGGCGCTACCCGCAACGTGCGGGCGTTCGGTCAACTTCTGTAAATGGGTTTTAAAACGGGTCGCATCAATCAAAGCTTTAAAAACTTCTTCGACTTGCTGCTGGTTGGTCTCTTGAGCGTGCAGCGTTACGCCAAATGCAAAGGCCGCTGCGATACATAATAAGGGTTTCTTCATGTTAGTTTAGGTTCCAGTTTTTTAAACGGTTGTTTTTAGGTGCAGTCTCTTTGAGGCGCTGAGTGATTTTGGGCAAGTACATCGTATTGTAGCGCAATCTAGAAATGTGGTTGGGATTCTCTTGGTCTCCATTCCAACAGTGTTCTGCACCGTCTCCGTAATCTACTTCTCCTCCATAATAGGGGTTGGTAGTGCTTTCGAGAAATTCTTCGGTCAATTTGACCGCGTTATTGAGGTAGTAATTATCCATATCTCCACAATACAAGAAGATTTTACCCTGTAAGTCTGGACCAAGCTTGTCCCAATCGCGCTCCATGATGTGTCGCAAATCAAAATTTTCTTTCCAATAATTGGCAACTTCTTTATCGATTTCACCGGTTTGCTTGTCCCAAATCGGTTTGGGGTATCCGTTCTCTCCTGCCGGAGAATAAACCGCCTGCCATATATCCCATTGGTCTCCTGAACGTCCGTTGGTTGCAAGTGCCAACTCACGATAGTTCATATCGCGGAGGCTTGATTTGAGCATGCCCTTACCGTCTCTCATCCCAGGTCGCAAGGTTTTTCTAAAGGGTCCGTCAGTATAGTAAGCGTTTTGGTCTTCATAGAGATTTACCGCCGTGTAAGCTCTGAAATCAATCGGATCTGGACATGCGGCAAACGCCCCATTGTATTCTTTAGGATAGAAAACCTGTACCGCCAAGGCCTCCCATCCACCAGTAGATCCTCCGTAAACGAAGCGTCCCCAACCTTCTCCTACGCCGTTGTAGAGTTTTTCAATATGCGGAATAAGCTCGTAAGTAATGGCGTCACCATAGGGGCCAAGGTTGGCTGAATTGACAGCATACGAATCGTCGTAGTAGGGGTTTTGATGCTGAATTTCAATAGCGATAAAACGAGGGAAGTCTTCAGAGGTCCACTGCTGATACAAATCATAGGCTTCCTTTTGCTGAATGTATTCGTAGCCCGTGATTCCAAAACGGCTGTTGTACACCCCATCATCCGGATCCGCAGTGGGAGGTTCTGTGCTGAATCCGCCAAAGGTCTTCGGAAAGTGTCCATGAAAAATCATCAGCGGATACTGGGTGTCGCTATTTGGATCAAAATCGTGAGGCACTAACACGTTTGCCTGCAAATGCATCGGACGCCCCCAAAACTCGGTAAGTAAATCACTTTGAATCTTGATGTGCTTGATGTATTCGGTATCCGCCACAGGCTCAATAGGAGGGATCTCTTCTGTAATATTCAATGCCACCGAAGAACCACCTCCAAGCGTCGCTTGAACAGGAATGCTGTAGATGTTCTTAGGACTAATGTTCCAGTGTTGTCCTTCGCCTTGGTCCATGGGTAGTTTCACCGTGTGCCCTGTGGATAGGTTGAAGGTCTCGTATTTATGCAACAGAGCTTGAACGGTATAGGTTCCTGATGGAATATCCGCTACACTTCCGACCGGATAGGCAAAAGCACTTGGATCGATAGCAATGGTTTCTCCGGGCATCCAGCCTTCTACGTCGACTCCAAAAACGATTCCGGTTTGGTCTGAATCATTGATTTGAAAACGCGGTTCACGTTCGCTGTCAGTTCCGACCAAGACAATCAATCGACCGTCAAATCCGTCGGTTCCTAAAGATTCATCATAGGTAATGGTGATCGTTGGCGAAGGATTGGCACAACCGGCTAAGGCCAATAATCCGCTCATTACTACCGTAAAAGTTTGGGCAATTTGTTTCATAATTGGTTATAAATCAGTTCATTTAGTTAATATAGCAACTAATTGTTCACGAGCACTATTCAAATACCCCCAATTTATGGACAAGCGCAGCTTTTTACAGTTACTCGGACTCGGCAGTCTCGGACTTGGAACAGAACTTCAATGGCTTCCGTCGTGGCTTGACGACACCACCTCGGACACCAAATTTTGGAATAAGGTACGCGCTGACTATACCCTGACCGACGCCTATATTAACCTTGAGAGTGGCTATTACAATATCATTCCGCGACCTACGCTCGAAGCTTTGAAACAGCACATTGAAACGATCAATCTACGCGGGTCTCATTACATGCGCAACGATCAGTTTCCTGACAAAAAGCGGGTGGTACAGGCTTTGGCACAGGTCGCGGGCTGTTCCGCAGATCATCTTATTCTAACGCGCAATACCACAGAATCTTTAAATACCGTAATCAAAGGAATCTCTTGGAAGGCCAAAGACCAAATCATCTTTGCCAATCAAGAATACGGGGCGATGCAACAAATGATTCGTCAGGTCGCAGAGCGCTTTGATCTTACCATTACGAATCTCGACATTCCCATGCATCCCGAGAGCGATGAGGTCATCGTTCAACAGTATGAAAAATTAATTCAACCCCAGACAAGACTCATTCTCGTATCGCATATGGTCAATATTACGGGGCACATCTTACCCATTAAAAAGATCTGCGAGATGGCCCACCGTCATGGGATAGAAGTATTGGTAGACGGAGCGCACTGCATCGGACATTTTGACTTCAACATCGAAGAGCTAGACTGTGATTACTATGGATCAAGCCTGCACAAATGGCTGGCCACTCCTCTGGGATGTGGGCTTCTATACATCAGCCCGAAACATCAAACAACGCTTTGGCCGCTTTTCACTGAAGACTACCGCATGACAGAGGGTGTTCAACGCTTTGGGCACCAGGGGACCCATCCAGTCTATCACGATTTAGGCATTGAAAACGCGATTACGTATTACCAGGCACTTGGTCCGCAGCGAAAAGAAGAGCGCCTGAGGGCACTGGCCTCTCGTTGGATGGAGGCCCTCAGAGGCCATCCGAGCATCCGCATCAATACGCCCGCTCAGAAAGAACGGTACGCGGGTATAGGCAATGTGGGGTTAACGCAAATGCGTGCCTCTGAACTCGCACGGAGGCTTATGGACGATTATCAAATTTTTACCGTAGCCATCGAAGGAGCTGGGGTAGACGGATGTCGCATTACTCCAAACGTTTTCACCTCAACGGAAGAAATCGATCGGTTCGTTCAGACGATGCTTCAACTCGCAGAAACCTAAGGCTTTTAGACCTTTTCTAAGGCCTGTGCGAGATCTGCCATTAAATCTTCGGCATGCTCGATTCCTACACTAAGGCGCACTAAACCAAGAGCGACGCCGGTGCTGATTTTCTCTTCATCAGGAACATTGGCATGGGTCATTGAAAAGGGGTGCTGCGCCAAACTTTCATTGCTACCGAGACTCACGGCCAGTTTAATGAGTTTTAGGTTATTCAAGAAGCGGAAGGCCCCGGCCTCCTCTCCTTGAACTACAAAACTGATCATGGCCCCAGGTGCCTTACACTGATTCGCGTAGATCGCATTCTGACGC
>Ga0181566_10001919_pt1 | contig 17242 bp, 17 predicted proteins | sample 101ome_15_FD_133762 | JGI IMG/M metagenome (GOLD analysis project Ga0181566, IMG submission 133762) | Coastal salt marsh microbial communities from the Groves Creek Marsh, Skidaway Island, Georgia - 101402AT metaG (megahit assembly) | ecosystem: Environmental > Aquatic > Marine > Intertidal...
ACCAAACAATACTAGTCCAAGTGATTGTTCTCAGGGTTCTCTTGATGATGAGGTCCTTGTTCAGTTGTCTTTCGAAGAAACCCGGGTTCTCGGATCACTAATCGAGAAAGAACTAACCACTCCAGAGTACTACCCTATGAGCCTAAATGGGCTGGTTAATGCTTGTAACCAAAAAAATAACCGTCTCCCCAAAACCAGTTTTGCAGAAGAAGAGGTCAATCAATTTATTGAACAGCTGAGAGTAAAGAGACTGGTTCATCGGGTCGATTTAGTTGGGTCAAGGGTTCCTAAATTTCAACATAACGCAGAAAAAGAACTCGATTTAATCAAAGCTGAAAGAGCATTGATCGCAGAACTCCTCAATCGGGGACCCCAAACCACAGGAGAATTAAATAACCGGGCAGACCGGATGTTTCCTTTTGATGGCCTCCAAGATGTTGAAGACACACTCACCGACATGATGGAGCGATCGCCCAGCCTTGTGGGTATCATGGATGCTAAACCTGGACAGAAGGAATCCCGATGGTTTCATAAGCTTGCCCCCCCTCCACAGGTCGAAGAATTACAAGATGGAAGTGCTGTCTATGTACCTGCAAAAGACCATAGGTTGGAAGAATTAGACACCGTACTTGCTGATTTCAAAGATTTAAAAGAAGAAGTCGAAGCTCTCCGCTACCAAGTAAGGGATTTGTCGGTTGAATTACGGGAGTTTAGAAAACAATTTGAGTAGTTAAAGGGTCTTCGGTTTAGCCTATTTATTTTCAATACCCAAAATTATAATCTAGTGGTTCCGGCTTCCAGACCTGCAAGAAAATCATCATAAGCCGACTGAATTCCTTGCTCCAAGGATAATTTAGCTTTCCAGCCAAGCACATCAGCCAGCGAAACATCCAGCCTTTTAAGAGGCATACCATCAGGTCTGGAAAGATCGTGAGTAATCTCTCCCTTATACCCAATGGTTTTCTTTACAAGTGCTGCAATTTCTAAAATGGAATGATCCACCCCTGTACCGAGGTTGACCCAGTCAGGTGGATTCTCAATGGATAAGAGAAATAGAAGACCATCGGCTAAATCATCCACATGCATCAGCTCCCTTCTTGGGTTACCGGTACCCCAAATCACAACCTTTTCCGCCTTATCTTTTTTAGCTTCATAAAACCGGCGAATCAAGGCGGGTAATACATGAGAATTTTCTCCATGATAGTTATCTCCTGGGCCGTATAGGTTCGTAGGCATAGCAGAGTGAAAAAGGACACCATACTGGTTACGATAATGCCGGCACATTTCCAATCCGGCAATCTTGGCCAAAGCATAGGCTTCATTGGTTTTTTCCAATGGTCCAGTGAGTAAATATTCTTCTTTAATAGGCTGTTGGGAAGCCCTTGGGTATATGCAAGAACTTCCTAAATTTAGAAACCGTTCGACTCCGTGCTGCCATGCGGAATGAATCAAATTGCTATTGATGAGTAAATTCTGATGAATAAATTCCGCAGGATAGGTATGATTTGCATGAATTCCGCCCACCTTTGCGGCGGCATTTATGATGATGTCGGGTTTGTTAGAGGCAATAAACTGGTCCACTGCAGATTGATCCAACAGGTTGAGTTGCTGCCTGTCTGCCAGAATTAAGACATCTCCACAATTCTTGGATTGAATGGCCCGAGCAATGGCCGAACCGACCATCCCCCGATGACCGGTAATGAAGATCTTACCCATTAGGCAAGATGGGCTTCAGCTAGAGTTTTTTCTCTTTGGGCCAATTTCATATCTTCATCCACCATTAAAGCCACCAAATCCTTGAAAGTAGTTTGAGGTTCCCATCCAAGTTGTTTTTTGGCTTTTTGTGGATTTCCGATCAGCAGGTCAACTTCGGCCGGGCGTTCATATTTTTTATCAAATCCTACATATTCATTCCAGTCCAAATCGAGACAGGCAAAAGTCTCCTCCAAAAATTCACGGACCGTGTGTGTCTCATTGGTCGCAATCACATAATCATCTGGATTATCCTGCTGTAGCATCAACCACATCGCTTCGACATATTCTTTGGCGTAACCCCAATCACGTTTTGAATCTAAATTTCCAAGAATTAATTTGTTTTGCAGACCCAGTTTGATGCGAGTCGCGGCCCGGGTAATTTTCCGGGTAACAAAAGTTTCTCCCCTGCGGGGAGATTCATGATTAAAAAGAATCCCACTGCTTGCGTGCATATTATAAGACTCCCGATAATTCACAGTTAGCCAATGAGCATAAACTTTGGCACAAGCATAAGGAGATCGGGGCCAAAAAGGGGTGGTCTCAACCTGCGGAACTTCTTGCACTTTGCCGTACATTTCCGATGAGGATGCCTGATAATATCTGACTTTTTCAACGAGTCCGGCTTCGCGGATTGCCTCTAAAATACGAACGGCTCCCAACCCAGTAACATCTCCAGTGTACTCTGGCACATCAAAGGATACACGAACATGGCTTTGTGCACCGAGGTTGTAAATTTCATCAGGTTGCAATTGGTAGAGCAACTTGACTAACTGCACTGCATCCGCCAAATCGCCATAATGAAGGTAAAGATTGGTATCGTCCACCAACGGATCTTTGTACAAATGATCCAATCGATCGGTATTGAAGGTCGATGCCCGGCGGACGATCCCATGCACTTCATAACCTTTATCAAGCAACAATTCTGCCAAATAAGATCCATCCTGTCCCGTAATTCCAGTGATCAAAGCTTTTTTCATTAGAATTGATTGAAACAGATTTATCCTTCGGGTAAAGCAAGTATAGCATGAATTTCAATTCAACTGCGTTGACTTAGGCAGTCTAGGATCTATTGTAAATTTTTCTTTGGGGGATTAGCTCAGTTGGTTAGAGCGCATGCATGACACGCATGAGGTCGGCAGTTCGAATCTGCCATCTCCCACCACTTTACGAAATCCAACCTGCACCAAAAATGTCACGCCCAAAAAGTAAAATTGAATGGATTGTGATTGTTGGTCTAACCTTTGTATTTGCACTACTTTGGATCTTTGCTCATTGGAATCTATCCCAAAAACCTCCTCATCACAAAGGCCCAGGAAGTGCAGGTTATGTTGAACCCACTCCCCCGCCATCTTCTCCCTAACCATTAGATGGGTAAGGTTGTCTGCATAAGTGGATGCTCGCGTGGATTAGGTAGGTCCATGGCACTTGAATTTGCATCAAGAGGATGGAAAGTTGCCGGAGGAGCTCGAAATCAAGAAGACTTAAAAGTTCTTTCTAATGAGCTGCCATCCAATCACTTCATTGAATATTTGGATGTAACGGACCCAGAACTCGTGGAGACATTTGCACACCGGATGGAGGAAGAGCTTGGAGTTCCCCACCTTCTCCTCAACAACGCAGGACTGATAAATCAAAACTCCCCGCTTACTCAAATTTCTCCCGAAGAATTCTCATCCATTTTATCAGTCAATTTAGCAGGAGTACATAACATGATTCGATCTTTTGTCCCCAGAATGGAAAATTTAGGTCGTGGAATCATTGCTAATTTTAGTTCCTACTGGGGGCAATCCACCGCCCCCGAAGTGGCTCCCTATTGTGCCACAAAATGGGGTATTGAAGGACTCACCCGCTCGCTTGCTCAAGAATTGCCCAAAGGGTTGAGTGCTGTTGCTTTTAATCCAGGCGTCATCAATACGGATATGTTACGCTCGACTTTTGGGAGTCAGGCAAATTCTTATCCTACACCATGTGAATGGGCAATGGACGCAGTAACCCGCCTAGAAAATTTATCAAGCGAAGATAATGGTAAATCTTCGAATCCTTAATTATTGTTCTCAAGATAAACTAGAATTGAAATGCTAATACACACCGTGATCTTTTGGCTCAAAAAAGAATTGTCTCTTCAGGAAAGAGTAAACTTTAAAGAGCAATTACAAAACTTAGACCTTATTTCTTCGGTTCACCAACTCCATGTGGGTGCCCCTGCCCCCACAACTCAGAGACCAGTCATTGATGACTCTTACGACTTCTGCCTGACTGTAATTTTAGAAAATGTAGAGGCTCATGACCACTATCAAGAAGATCCAATCCACTTGGCATTTATCCAAAATTGCTCTCACCTTTGGGAGCGGGTCAAGATTTTCGATGCCGAGTAACGGATAGGTAAAGGTTCGTAGCAATTTAAAGTACTATACCCAGCCGTTTAGCCTCTTCAGGGTTATTCTTTAAGGCTTCCTTAAATTCAGCCACATCAAAATCAGCTACAATAAACTCTCCATTTTGGAGTGTGGGAGTTTTACTTTGCCCACTAATTTTCTCTAATTCGGGCATTCTTGATGGATCTCTCCGTACATCGACCAGTTCTAGGTCGAGCCCAATCTTGCTGAAGTACTCTAGGGCATCGGAGCACCATGGGCAGCCTTGTTTTATGTAAAGAATGGGTTTATTCATAAAGGTCTGATTAACAAGGTTCCTAAGATTAGCAAACCCGTTCCATCAATCCTGCTTGTAGAAAGAAGGGCGGAGTAGCATGATAGTTTGATAATCAACAATATGACCTCTTCTGCCCCTAATCGAATTCATGATACGAAAGAAATCTTCGTAAAAGGTGCTCGTGAAAATAATTTACAGGAAATATCCACTTCTTTTCCACGAGGTAGATTGATTGGCGTAACCGGTGTAAGTGGTTCTGGAAAATCATCCCTGGTCTTTGATGTTTTAGCGGCGGAGGGTCATAGAAAGTATGTGGAGAGCCTATCAGCCAAAGCAAGGCAGGCGCTCGAAAAAGTTTCCAAACCCGATGTTGATTATGTCGAAGGACTCTCCCCAGTGTTATCGATCGAACAAGTGTCTGCTAGGTCATCCGGTCCCAGGAGTACTGTAGCCACAGCCACTGAAATTGCGGACTACGCTCGTCTTCTCTGGTCTACTGCTGGGACCCCACACTGCCCAATCGATGGGTCGCCTGTTTCCCGCACTTCCCTCGATTTGTGCGTGGAAGAGCTGATCCTCAAAGGAATGGGAAAGCGTATGATTATTCTTGCTCCATGGATGAAAGCGAAAGCATCCGTTCTTCGTGAAGAAGTGGAGAATCTGGAAAGAAGAGGTTTTCAAAGGCTACGAATAGAAGGCGAAATCAAAAGGCTTGATGATTATAACTTAATTCCTACCCATACCAAAGGGAAGGAACTCTCTATTGATTTAGTAATCGATAGATTGTCGGTCTCCAAAGAATCTCGTAGCCGGTTGGCGGATTCCCTTGAACTGGCATTTGAGGAAGGTGATGAGAAAGCCATTGCCCTGATTGAAGGATCCAAGGATGAGTTTGAAGAACTCCAACTCGCTCAAGGCTTTTCCTGCACAAGTTGTGGTACGAACTACCCCACCCCAACGCCTAAATTATTTTCCTGGAATCATCCAGAAGGTGCCTGCTCTAGCTGCGGAGGATTAGGCGAAGTCCTTCGTTTCCGGGAAGATTTGATCATCCCCGACAGTTCACTATCTCTGGCTAAAGGAGCTATTAAGCCTTGGACTTTGGGATCCAGAAAAATGATCAACCTACGAAAAAATTTACTCAAAGCTTTTTCAGAACAGATCGGGCTCGACCTTAAAAAACCCTGGAAAGAAATCCCTGAATCAGAAAAACATTTCCTTTTATTTGGAGATCCTGATCAAACATTCGAAATTAAACTTGAGTATGGACGGGGTAAAAAAGCTAAAGCTCAAACATTTCCCGGTATCTTTAATGATCTAGAACAAACCATGCGGACCACTTCGAGTGAAAGTTTAAGGGCAAAACTACTCACTTTTCAGTACGGAACACTTTGCAATACATGCCAAGGCAGTCGCTTATCAGCCTATTCCCGATCCGTTCTTCTTGCTGGATGTTCACTCCAGGAATTCTTTTCCTGGTCCTCTTCGCAAGCATGGAAATTTATTCTTAACAAAGCTCAAAAAGATGAAAAATGCCTGCAAGTAGAGGACGCTCTTTATGGTTTGGAACAACGCTTAGGCTTCATCAATAAGGTGGGCTTAGGATACCTTGGCTTAAATCGTCCATACCGTAGTTTAAGTGGAGGAGAAGCCCAAAGATCAAGGCTGGCCACACAGTTAGGAATGGGCCTGGTAGGCGTGATTTACGCACTGGATGAACCCAGTGTCGGTCTACATCCCGCAGATCATCATCGTTTAATTTCGGTTCTTCAAGGGCTAAGAAACCGGGGTAACACCGTGATTGTGGTCGAGCATGATGCCGAAACGCTCCTTGCATGTGATCATTTAATTGAAGTTGGCCCGGGGCCGGGCACGGAGGGTGGACATTTGGTTTTTAGTGGCTCGCTTGAAGAATGTATCCATTCTGAGGAGAGCAAAAGTGGCCCATTCTTATCTGGCAAACAATGGATTGAAAGAGATGGGAAAAGAAAAAAACCTGGCAGGCTTAGGGTGTTCGTAAAAAATGCCAGAGCAAATAATCTACATGGTATTGACGCCTCATTTCCGGTGGGTTTACTAACTGTGGTATGCGGGGTCTCTGGTTCAGGTAAGAGTTCCCTTGTCAATGAAGTGCTTGCAAAAACTGCGGCTCTCCAACTCCACCGGTCGAAACAATTGCCCGGAGCACATGGAGGGATCGAAGGGTTAGATAACTTTGATCAGGCTGTAAGGATAGACCAGTCACCTATTGGAAAAAGTCCCCGATCAAACCCTGCTACATATGTAAAGCTTTTCGATCAATTACGCAGTCTTTTTTCCAAGTGTTCGTTGAGCAAAATCAGAGGATATGGGCCAGGGAGATTTAGTTTTAATATTCCAGGAGGTCGTTGCGAAAGATGCAAAGGCGATGGTTTGGTGAAACTCGACATGCAGTTCCTTGCCGATGTATATGTGGAATGCGAAAGTTGCCATGGACAACGCTACAACCGGGAAACTTTGGAAGTTCGATATCGGGGAAGAAATATTTCTGAAGTACTTGAGTTAACCGTAGCTGAGTCCAAAACAATCTTTGCTAAACACCCCTCGATTCTCAACAAGTTGGAAACTTTGGATGCCGTCGGCCTGGGTTACCTCAAATTGGGTCAGGCAGCGAATACCCTGTCTGGTGGGGAAGCTCAACGACTGAAGCTTTCTCTCGAACTCAGCAGAAAACAGAGTGGTCGAACCCTGTATCTACTCGACGAACCCACCACAGGACTGCACTGGATGGATGTACAACGATTACTTGACTTGCTCTTCAAATTGCGTGATGCGGGCAACACCTTGGTCGTTATCGAGCATAATTTGGATGTGATTCGTCTGGCCGATCACATTATTGAGATTGGACCTACGGGAGGGAAGTCAGGGGGCAAACTTATCTTTGATGGATCTCCGAATGACCTTGCCAGTGCCGAGACTCCTACGGGAAAATTTCTTGCCAAGCACCTCGCATCCTTCTCATAAATTGAATGATAATGGACAATCCGCACAGTGATTTGAAATCGGATGAGAATCCCCCCGATTTACTTAGCATCAAAAGAAATGCTTTTTGGCAAATCTGGAAGAGACGGGCCTTATTGCTAGTTGCCTTGCTGATATTGCTCGTGCCTTTATACGGGACCTTTGAACCCCTCTTTGAATTCATTCTTTTCGCAGTTTCTCTGGCCGCACTTACCTTTCCCATCTTTTTTGTTCCGATTCGAAGATTGGTACATAATATATTGCCTAAGCTAGACGAACAAAGGATATCTGAAATCTGTGCGGTACTTTCCACACTTACCCTTCTTCTTGTCCTAACTTCCCCCCTGATTCTTTTACTTTGGGATGCGGCCGGAGAAAAGGTCGGACTGATTGAGGTACTATGGTCGCTCGCCTTAGGAGAAGAATCTGGGAAAAATACTCTTCTCCAAGGGGTTTCTCAGCAAATCCAGCATATTCAAAGCATCTTCCCCAAAGTACCTATCGATGAAAATAAAGCTCTTGAATTCGTGGCCAATCTGGTTGGAGATACGAGGGAGTTCTCCGGAACCTTTATTGAATTCTTGTTCAAAGGAACCCGTGGGTTCGTAGCTGAGCTTGCTCTTGCTCTGATTGCTCTGTCATTTTTATATGCTCACGGGGGTAACTTTGTTAAAAGTGCCTTAAGAATGGGCGGTTTTAGCCAGGCAGAAACGGCATCTTGGTTCCAGCTTTACCGAATGATTACTCTTCGCCTGCTGAACGACACGGTCCTTACTGCTTTATCGAGAGGTATTGCTATGGGAATGGTTGCACATTTCATCGGTGGGTTCGTTTTTCTTCCCATCTTCATAATTGGATCATTTGTGGGGCTGGTTCCGGTGGTGGGGAGTGCAATGGTATGGTTACCCATCTCCTCGATCATTTGGGGAAGAGGGGAACCGGGTACAGCCATCTCGGTTGCTCTTCTATCCATCTTTTTTAATTACCTAATCAGCCGGGCGAGAACAGGTATGGGAAAGAGATTACACGAACAAGGAGCTTGGTTAAGCTTCATGCTCTTTCTTGGAATCATAGGCGGCATTCTTGCCTACGGCCCCCAGGGTTTCGTGATTGGCCCCATGGCCGTGATCTTAGCCTATGGGTTGGTTCGATTTTTAGGGGAACAATCAGTCGAGAGAATCAAAGACTAATTCCTTTAAGAGTCCCTTCTGGACTAGAGCAATTCGAAAGAAATTATTGGCTATCCTAAAGATTTACAGAAGGTTTGCAGCCTCGATAGTCCCTTTTCAATCACTTCGTCAGATGTTGCATAGCTAAGACGAATGTAGCCATCTGCACCAAAGGCATGTCCTGAAACAACCGCAACTTTTTGCTCTTCCAACAAACGGGCAGAAAACTCTTCCGAGGATAGACCAAAGGAAGATATTTTAGGAAACAGATAAAAGGCACCCTGTGAACGCAAACATTCAACTCCTGGGATGGCATTTAATCCATCGAGTAAAAGAAGCCGGCGGCGGTCGAAATGCACAAGCATTTCCTGAACCGCCTGCATGGATTGTTCCCAGTTTTGTACCGCGGCCAAGGCACCATACTGGGCAAAGGTAGTTGCATTGGAAGAGGTCTGGCTCTGTAAATTAGCCACGGCTTTAGCAATACTCGGATTGGCTACTAGAGTACCCAGCCTCCATCCAGTCATAGAAAAAGTCTTGCTAAAACCCGACACGGTAATGACACGGTCACGTGTTTCATCAGAAAAAGATGCAGGGCGATGATGAACCGATCCATCATAAAGTAAATACTCATAAATTTCATCCGACATCACCAAAAGATCTTTGCGAATGGCCAGTTCCATAATTGCTTCCATTTCTTTCTGGTCATAGAGACAACCCGTGGGGTTGGATGGACTGTTTAGAATTAATAGTTTAGTCGCAGGGGTAAGTGCCTCCTCAATTTGCTCTGGGCTAACTTTGAAACCCTGCTCATCACCGGCGAGCACGATTTTTGGGGTAGCCCCGGCAAGCTTTACCATCTCTGGATAACTGACCCAGAAAGGTGCAGGAATCAAGACTTCATCTCCCGGTCCGCAAGTCGATAGAATCGCTAGATAGCAGGAGTATTTACCTCCTGGACTAACCACCACTTGGGCGGCATTTGCCTCCCTGAGTACTCCATGATTAAAATATTGATTGGCCAGAGCCTGTCTAAGCTCGGGAAGACCAGGTGCAGCGGCATATTTTGTCTTCCCCTCGGAAAGTGCCTGCACACAGGCATCTTTAATAAACTGAGGGGTATCGAAATCAGGTTCACCCGCACCAAAACCGCAAACATCTTCGCCGGCAGCTTTAAGAGCTTTGGCCTTTGCATCAACGGCCAGCGTGGGGGAAGGGGCGATATTTTTCGCCCATGGGGATAAGGAATCAGTGCTCATGATTGTAATGGATGGAGAAAAAATGGAAAAACAGGATCAGGCAAGTTGAATTATTCTAGGCTAGATGAAACTAAAGGTTTTGGAAATTGATCGATGATTGATTCAATGGTCGATTTAATTGACCACCCTGAAAAGTAGATCCATGTAAATCAATACCATGGGCAACCGCCTTTAATTCGAAACGGGTAGTCGAACCTGAATCACGATCCTTTGCATCGATTGTTTTCACCACCCATTTTTCATCCACTTTCTTAAAACTTTGAAGAGAAAAGGTCCGAGCCGGCAGAATACCTCCATCCATATGTTGCACTCTTAAGGGAGCCGGATAGACGTGATCAATAGCAAGTCGAATTGAGGTTAATTTCGTTTGCGAAAATGGATTTCCTGAGGGTGGATTAAAAATAAATAAATGGGCGGGTCGACCGCATACCCGGCCAGATTTTTCGTATTCATTTGGCCAACTCAAAAATGGCATTAACAAATCAAAAGGAGTATGGTTTATTCCTTCCAACCAGGGTGTCAGCCAATCCTCAGCTAAAAGAATTTTCGGGGATTGCATCTCTAGACTCCATCTCCATACCTGAGGTTTTTTCAAGCCTCTGCTCAATAAGAAGGAAAGATGAGGCGAGGTTTCTTCACGCAGAGAAAAGAAATCCACTCTTTGAGTCGTGGATTCAGGAGCAGGTCCTGAAAGTAATCCATGATGAGTGGTAGCCTCACCCTCTTTCGGGTAGTGAGTAAATTTGAATCGGTAAAGATATCCAAGATGGGAAAACTCTTTGGGGGTTTCTTGGAAGAAAAAGTCTTTGAACTTGTCTAGTTTTTCCGCCGCCTGTTTGTGATCCAAAATAGGAGAGAATCCCCGGGTTGGAAAAACCACATTCCCCAAAGCAATTTGGAATGACAAAAATAAACTGAAAGAAAAGAGAAGCTGGTTAAAAAGCTTCACATCTTAAATTAAAGTAACTGAATGTAAGTTATTCCTCAGAGGTGCTATTACCTGCTGGTTGAGGAGAAACGGCATTATTTACTTCTTCCGGAAGAATCGGACTTGTCTTGGGCAAAACTTCGTCTGATGAAGGGGTTGCATCGTCAGCCATCTCCAAAAGAGCATCAGAAGGAGAAACGACATCTGTGGGCAGGAGCTCTGGGAGAACATTTCCAGAGCGCAGCAATTCTTCCCCCAATCCAGCCTCACTTTGATAAAGTGCATAGAGACCAAAGGAGAAAACAAAAAAGAACAGGATTCCCCAGACGGTAAGCTTGGATAGTTGAGCAGCTGAACCCGCACCAAGATACTGATCAGCCGCACCACCACCTAAAGCAGAGCCCATGCCGCCAGAGGTTCGCTGGATCAGGATAAGCAGAACAATAGCGATACATAACAAAATTAACAAAGTGGTAAGGAAAACGATCATAATAATTTTAAAGTAACCTTTGAAAATGAAGAAATTAGCCTAAAAAGCAACCTTGTTTCCCAAAATGCCAAGGGAGAAAACCCTTACCAACTCTTAAAGTGTGGAGAGAAAAGCTCTCAGATCTTTTTCATCTTTGAAGGAAAAGGAAACACTTCCTTTACCGGTCGATGTACTTTTTATTTTGACCTTCCTACCTGTCGCAAGGGCGGTAGACTGGGCAAGTTCGTCATAGTAGCCATCGATCATTCTTTTGGGAATTAGGGTACCCTCTTGCTGAACACCATTTTTACAAGCTTCCTCAATTTGACGAACGGTCCACCCATCCAAAACCGCCTGCCTGCCGATGGATAATCTTTGATCAGGATCATTCACTCCAAGCAGTGCTTTTGCATGCCCTACAGATAATTCACCATCTGAAAGCCATCTTTTCAATTCTCCGTCTAGTTGGAGTAATCGCAATAAATTGGCAATGTGGGAACGACTTTTTCCCATCTTTTGGGAAACTTCCTGTTGACTGAGTTTAAAATCTGCAATGAGAGATTGATACCCCATCGCTTCCTCAATCGGATTAAGTTCCTCTCTTTGTAAATTTTCGATTAAGGAAAGACTCGCGGAAGCTAGATCATTTGTGGGAAGTATTCGGGCAAGTATGTTCGTTCTTTTAAGGTGCTGATGGGCTCGCCACCTTCTCTCACCTGCGATTAATTCGTACCCCCCATCAACTGGGCGGACCACAATCGGTTGAAGGAGACCTTCCGACTCAATACTGCTGGCCAATTCTTGAATCGCGGCTGGATCGATTACTTTTCTGGGCTGATGTGGGTTCGTAACGACCTGATCTATTGGTAAGTTTTGTAGTACATTTTCGGAAGAATCGAGTACTGAGCTTGAAGAATCCGTGTGGTCTTGAGCTTCCGGTTCAAGTTTGACTGGAGACGAAGATGACCCCTCTAAGTCCACTTCAACCGGGTCAACTTGACCACCACCAGCGATTAAACTTTCTAATCCACGACCAAGTCTACGGGTTGGAGCATTCATTATAAAATCACTTCAGAGGAACAAACAATTCCTTTCCGACAAAAACTTTGTTTGGGTCAGTAATTTGGTTTGCATCAATAATCCAAGAAACTTTCGATTTATATTTTTGGGCAATGCTGCTCACGGTTTCCCCTTTCTCTACTTTGTGAACGAAACCATTTTTGGGATAGTCATTAGAAAAAGTAGGTTCAGGGGAAGAGGTGCTGGGTTGATTGATCTTGGTTAATTGTTCAAACCCCTGATTCATTTGACCGATTATTTGCTGAAATTTTTGATTCACCTCTTCCTGCATAGAACCTCTTGCTCGATCGCTTTGTTTCTGAGATAGCTCAACAAGTTGTAAGCGGTTTTGAAGATCATTAAGCATGGACCTATCCTGACTCGAACTTTGATTGCGGGAAAGTTGATCCAAAACTACACGCAATTTAGCATTTTCCCGACGGAGCAATTCCACTTCACTTCGCAATCCACTGACTTCCCGATTAATCAGTTCCATGTCCTGTTTTAAATTGGCAATGATAACCCGATCTCCCTGACCATAGGAAATTGCATAAGAAGAAAAAAACAACACACCAAGAAATGCGTTTACATGGAACACCACTTTACCCATCCGACTTACCACACCCGAAATTTAACTCAGGCTAACTTTTCGATCAAGAAATCTTTTTGCAATGGATTACTTTTCTTTTCGAATTAAGGATCCAAGAACGGTTGGTGATGGAAAAACAACCTCCCGAGGCAGGTCAAAGCCCCTCAGAAATTCAGATATTGAAAGCATTTTACCTCCGGGCTTTTGAATCTCTAAAACTTCAATTGCTCCCTTGGTGGTTCCAATGATCAAAGACTTTGCCTTCTCCGAATCTCTTTGTCCGGGGAGTAAGTCTCCGCAAGATAACACGGACATCTTTCCAACCTTAAGTAATACATCATCGTAAAAAAAATAAGATCCAGGCCATGCAGAGAATGCTCGCGTTCGATTTGCCAGTTCATTTGCAGGGAGGAAAAAATTTAATTGACCATCTAATTTGGAAAGTTTTCGGCAATATGTGGCTTCTTCTTCAACTTGAGGCCGGCAGGGTGTATCACCTGTAAAGATACGGGAAAGACCTCTTTTTAATAAAGGCACGCAGGCTTGAGCAATTTTGCCACGAAGTCGTGACCCTGTATCCGAACTTTCAATGAAAATAACCTCGGCATCAAGGATTGGACCTGCGTCCATCTCAGGAACTACCTTCATTAGGGTAACACCAGTTTTTTCTTCCCCCATCGCAATCGCAGTTTCAATCGGAGATGCTCCACGATATTGGGGTAACAGAGAAGCATGGAGATTGAAGGATCCGAAAGGGGCTACATCAAGCAGTTCTTCTTCGAGAATATGCCCATAGGCCATAATCAAGACCAATTCGACTCCTAAATCCTTAAGCCAATTGACTTCCTCAATCGTTGGTTTCTGCGGGTCTCTAACAGGTGTATTGGATTCCAGTGCCCATTGCTTGATTGGATTTGGCTGAAGTTTTCTTCCTCTTCCGGACCGCTGGTCCGGTTGAGTAAGCACAGCACAAATTTCCCAAATTTCTGGAAAACCTAAAATGGAATTGATCGCGGGCAGGGCGATCTCGTCCGATCCAAAGAAGGCAATTTTTCTGGGTTTACTCATGAGTAATCAGGCTATCAGCCAAAAATGAATTCGTCAAAATTCCTTCATCCACAAAAAAAACCGCTTAAGGAAAGCGGCTTTTTTAAAATGAAAATTAAAAATTTCTAAACCTAGGAAGCCTTCTTCTCTTCTTGATAGCGGGCCTCTTTCCCCGCAAGTGAAAATTTTAATGGGCAGCCTGAGAGACCGAACCTTTTCTGTATCCCTTTTTCCAGATAACGGCGGTAAGGCTCATCGAGTTTGTGCTCTCGGTTACAGAATAATTTAATCCGGAAAGGCCGTTTTTCCACTTGGACTGCATAAAAGATTTTAAACCGTTTGCCCCCCACCTTGGCAGGTGGACGATGTTCAAACATATCACCAAATAACTTGTTAAGGGCAGATGTGGAAATTGATTTCTCCAAACGAACATCGAGATCCCGAGCAACCTGCAAAAAATCCTGCATCGCATAACCTGACTGGGCAGAAACAAAACAAATGGGAGAGTCTGGAAGAAAGAAAAGCTCTTTACGTACCGACTGAAGGTAGGCCTTACGGAAAGCATTTTCGTCTTCATAACCAGGCAAAGGGTCTTTTCGGAAACCATCTAAGGCAAGGTCCCACTTGTTGACCAAAATCGCTAATGCCTTTCCTTCATCCAACACATGACCCGCGAGGATTTTATCCTGCTTGGTCACGCCCTCCCGGGCATCAAGAACCAAAAACACAACTTCCACCTCTTCAATGGCATGTTTGGTACGAACCGCAGAAAAATAATCGAGCGATGTATCCACTCGTTTCTTACGCTTGAGTCCTGCAGTGTCGTATAACCTGAACTGCCATAGTTCCTCACTGCCTTCTGTCTGGTAGTCTAAATTCAATTCGACCGTTTCTCTGGTTGTACCAGGCACATCGCTAACGATCAAACGCTCCATATTCAACAAGCGGTTGCAAAGAGAAGACTTGCCCACATTAGGTCGACCAATGAAGGCTATGGATGTTCGTTCACTTAAAGAGTCATCACCTGGTAAAATGGGAGCCGGTAAAACATCCTGGAATATTTTTTCCAACGATTCGACCCCATGACCATGCTCAGCAGATACCCCAACCTGTTTTGAAAAGCCCAATTTTTTAAATTCTTCAAAAGAGTAATCCTCCTCCGGGTTATCCATTTTATTAACCACTAAAACAGGATACTTTCCCATTTTGCGAAATTTTTGGGCCAAGGTTTGATCGAGGGGCACCATTCCAGAACGGCCATCCACCACAAACAGAAGCAAGTCTGCTGCTCGAATGGCAAATTCGGCTTGATCCTCGGTGGCATTTTGGATTTCAGCAGGGGTCATTTCTGGAATCATCCCAATGCCCCCAGTATCCATGAGAACAAAACCATGCGGACTATCCGCCACCACCACATCACGGGTGACACCTGGGCGATCATGAACAATGGAGATACGTCTACCTGCCAGACGGTTGAATAATCTACTTTTCCCAACATTGGGACGACCCACAATGGCAATACTAGGATTCACTCAATTTTTGATTAAACAAAATTTACCCTGCAGCAGGTAATGATTGCTGTTCTTTGCTTACCTGATTCAAAAATATTTCCATCCGGTCTGTTGCTTCCACAAGTTTTTCATAAGATGTGGAAAAACTTGCCCGAACATGACCTTTTCCGTGAGGTCCAAATGCGGTGCCAGGAACAACCGCAACCTCCGCTTCCCTGAGCAGGCGATGGCAAAATTCCACTTCTTCCAATCCGGTGGCTTCAAACACATTAGGAAAAGCATAGAAAGAACCACGGGGTAAGTGGCAACTCAGACCCATTTCATTGAACCTACGTACAACAAAGTCTCTGCGCTTAGCGTAATGTTCCCGCATACGGGCAACATCCTCTGCTCCATTCCTTAAAGCTTCGATTGCTGCTTCCTGGCTGAGAATGGGGGCACACATCATACAATACTGATGAATTTTCATCATGGCTTCCACCAACCAGTCTGGGCCGCAAGCAAATCCCACCCGAAAACCAGTCATGGCAAAGGCTTTGGAAAAACCGTGGAGAAAAATCGTTCTCTCCTTCATGCCCGGTAAAGCCGCTATGCTAAGATGCTCCCCTTCGTAGGTTAATTCGGCATAAATCTCATCACTAATCACGATGAGATCTTTCTCCACAGCAAACTTCGCCAGTCTTTCAAGTTTTTCACGATCTGCGGTGCCACCAGTTGGATTGGTCGGAAAATTCAGCATGAGCACCTTGCAACCAGGTTGCCAAGCATCTTCAAAGCCTTGTGGGTCAAGGGCGAAAGAATCCTTCGAATTGGTTGCCACCGGAATTGCCTCACCCAAGGCAAGGGAAATACTCGGAGCATAGGAAACATAGCAGGGTTGGTGATACAGGACTTTATCCCCTGGGTTAATCAATGCACGAAGAGCGATATCAATCGCTTCGGAAACCCCAACGGTGACCAGCACCTCCGATTTCGGATCGTAAGCCGGACCGAAATGATTTTCTACATAGGTGGAGATTTCTTTCCTTAGAGAAAGCAGACCACGGTTGTCGGTGTAGGAAGTTTTCCCACGCTCTAGGGCGAAAATCGAGGATTCCCGGATTTTCCAGGGAGTAATAAAATCGGGCTCGCCAATACCGAGCGAGATGGCATGGGGCATTTCCGAAACGATGGCAAAAAAATCGCGAATCCCGGACCTCGGTAAATCCCTTACATGCTCGGCAATGTATTCTTGGGAATTCATCGGTTAATCACGCACTGACTGGGGGTTTTTCTGAATGGTCCGCATCCTGGGAAAGCAGGTGCCCGTGTTCTTTGTAGGAACGAAGAAGAAAATGGGTAGCCGTGGAAAGAACACCCTCTATGGTGGCAAGACGTTCTGAAACAAAAGTGGCTACATCATGAAGGTTTTTTCCTTTTACGATCACCAACAGATCATATGCTCCCGACATCAAATGGCATGCCTCCACCTCGTCAAATTTGGAAATTCGATGCGCCAATCGGTCAAAGCCCCCTTCTCTCTCCGGACTGATCTTAACCTCAATGACCGATTTTACCTCCCCTCCTTCATTTCGGGATGGATTAATCAAAGGGACCCAACCGAGCAGAATACCACTATCCCTAAGGGACTTAATTTCGGCTTCTACATCCGCAACCTCACGGCCCAAGATTTTGGATAGGGACTCAATACTCGGATTTGCGGTTTCTTTGATGATGGAAAGGAGATCGCTCATAATTTTTCAGAATAACAATTGTGAATAACTCGGTAAAGAAGCAAAGGTAAGCAATTTATGAATTATACGAT
>Ga0181566_10001920_pt1 | contig 17238 bp, 15 predicted proteins | sample 101ome_15_FD_133762 | JGI IMG/M metagenome (GOLD analysis project Ga0181566, IMG submission 133762) | Coastal salt marsh microbial communities from the Groves Creek Marsh, Skidaway Island, Georgia - 101402AT metaG (megahit assembly) | ecosystem: Environmental > Aquatic > Marine > Intertidal...
CGCCCGCCACCGATAATTTGTCAAGATCTCATCGCCTTCGGCTTTGGTGATGATTTCCGGTGCAGCGACTTGAAGTCCTCCTGCCGTTCTCAAACGATGGACGCCGTTGCTCTGTTGCAGTTCAAGTGGAACATCCTCCCATTGGATGAGAATACGCATTATTTCATTCGATTCAACATTGAACGACCAGCAATCGGAATCATCGTCCACAAGCGCCCCATAATGAACGTCTTCGAGTGAAGTTGATTGCGGCTGCAAGGAACTTGTCGGCTCATCGACATCCTTGGCTGCTACATTTTCCGACCAAGCGATATCAAGCTCGATGAACGATGAACCTCGAAGATGCAATTCCCATGTTGATGGGCGGTCGACGGTGAAGACGATGCGTGCCCGAACCACATCGTCAGGCCAAAGAAGGCGACCTTGATCAAGATTCAATGGTTCATCCTCCCACCGATGGCCGGTTTGTGTACCGGTGCTTGGAATTCCTGAATCTTCAGACTCCAGAGTTGTGATGCTCGAGCCGATGATGAGTTTGACTTCCATCTCGGGTGTGTACACGCCCAAGGCATCCCCTTGGACACGCAAATCGATGAAGAGTTCATCCAACAAATCGGGTAGGATAGCAAGTTCGGTTTGCGTAGGGGTCATATCGAATTCAAGAGCTACAGATTCGGGCATCAACGGATTTGCTTGCACGGAACCAGAGATGATCTCTTCTCCAATCGGTACCGGTGTTAACTGGCAATCATCATCTGAATCGCAAGAAAAATACAGTGTGCCTCCAGATTCTTGGTCGGTTAGTGAACCGCTGGCAGGAATTGAAGTCATGCAGAGGAGAATCAAGACAACAGTCCATCCTCTCCTCATTTGCATGGATTCACCTCGTATCTCCGAGATATGATGACTTGTTTAGTTTGCTTCCTGCGTGTTCACTACGTCAATCAGTATTGTTGAGCACGCTCTGCATCGAAAACGTCCGTTTGCTTTTCGTTTTCTTGGATATTGATTGTCACAGGTCTTACACACCCACAACCACGATGCGGTTCTCTGCCGAAGGTATTGGGTGAATTCACGCCCTCGTTCATGTCCGTCGTGTGGCCACATCGATTCTAAACGACGAAAAGCAGTGTCATGGAATCGATTTCCCAACGCATGGAGGTACTCATGAAAGAGAACAAATCGAGCGTAATCGTTCCACGAATCCTTTAACAAAATGGGGTGAAGATCAATGGTTTCCACATCGTCAGTCTTCAATTCAGTGGCATTTACACCTCTTCGAAATCGAGTTACACCATGACGTTGTGTTGCGTTTCGTCGCAAAACTGCTAGAGGAATCGATTGCAAAGCATTCAGGCGTTCTTCGCTCTCAAATCCCATCGTTTTCATTTCATCGAGGACTTCATCCTTCAAAGTCATCAAGACGCTCGCTTGCTGACTGGATGGTTTCGCCATGACTGAACCTCAACTCCACCGATGATAAGCAGGATGTCCTTCTTTGACGGCAACGAACAACCCCTTCCCAGTTGCGCAAACCCTGTCATTTGCTGTTAATTCCATTCGGACATGCACTCTATCCTCTCCAATCTCTTCAGGATAGGCTTCAATGTGTAATTCTGCGCCAAGTGGCGTTGGCCTTCGTAGCGAGACAGAATACGATGCTGTGACTGTACACGGTGGCTCATTCAACCCGTGAGTGTCCATGAGTGCGATCGCTGCTGCCCAGTTGCCGTGACAATCGAGCAGTGTTCCTATGATTCCGCCGTTGACCATTCCTGGAAAGGCCTGATGCTCCTCGGAAGGGGTGAACTTGAGTTCCAAACCGTCCCCTTTCCGATATGAATCGATTTGCAACCCCTTGTGGTTTGCTGGGCCACATCCGAAACAGATCGATGTAGGAGCATACTGACGTTGGACACCCTTTTCCATGGGCTTGGCTTGAGGAAGCAGCCCTTAGAGTATCGCCTCTGGCTTACGCTCAATGGTTCCGAAATCCAAGGCTTTCGGAAGGCCTTTGAAAAATAGATCTTATCTTTTGATTTCCTTCTCCATGTACTTGACAAAGTGATCCAAGTGTTTGTTGTATTTCTTCACGAAGTTTTCAGGGAGTCGTGAGATGATTGAACCGCGTAAAGCTCTGATGTTGCGCCCCTTCCAGTACTGTTGCAGTTCACCAAACATTTTGATGTTCATAAGTTCTTGAGCGAATGAATTCTTACAGCAACGTTTGTTGGTGTTGTTGCTTCTTGAATTGGACTTGACCTGAGTTTTTGTTGTTTGGTCATAGTTCATTTTGCTGTTTCTTCTCCCTGTTCGTTTCTTTCTACCTTTGTTCTTCTGATTGTTGTTCATGTTCTTCTATCCTCTATTGCTTTCTCGTAGTGTCAAGCGGTTCCGCCATTCACCACGTCATTTCAAGCGCAAATTAGAGGTCGTCACAGCATAGTAAATCCCACAGGGATAATAAATCCGACTCGAGACTATTTAATCCCATTGTAAGGAAGTCCCATTATTGACACATCAGAGAGCGTTGTTCGGCCTTGGCATGTTCATACCCGTGACGAGATGGGCAGAGTGATCGAACGTTGCAATTCATGCACGACCGAAAGGAATCCGCAAGTGGAATCAAACTCAAATCGTTGTTTTTTCCAACTTGAGCAAAGATCGCTTCCATTTGCTCAACATCTTGAGACACGAGATCAAGCGTTTGCTTTGTTTGTGTTTGTGTTGATGCAACCGTGTTCACACTCCACTTCCTGTACTTGAGTGAAAACTGGATGACCCTTGAATCATGTTCTCCGTACATCATGAGTAGGGCTGCCTGTCGTTCTCGTTCACATCGTGTAGCTTGTCCATAGAGGTTGAACTTAACCAGCGATGTTCGATCTCGCCCATGGTGAATGAAATCAGGTGCAGCGTAAATTCTGATGTTTCCCTGAAGCACGGATGTAGTTGGTTCAATTCGTTCAATGGAACCCTCGCTAAGGAGGGCAACAAAGTGGGGATTTTGAACAAGTTTCAGACATGTGTCGACACCCATGTCAATAAGGTGAGGTTCTGGCTCTACAACAGTAAATGATTGAGCCATATGCTGTGATTGAATGTCCTTGATTCGTCGATTTCTCCGTTGAATTGCTTTCGAATAATCCGTCTTCACCCGAGCACGAAGCAATCCCTTTGACCATTGGTTACCAATCCCATGATCTTCGATGTAATCGAGAAGAACCTCACGGATTGTTTGATGCAAAAGTATCCAAGGTGTTTGAATTTGAAATGCAACAGAAAGCAACTGACCCTGGGCATGATGTTTCGAGAGTTGAGCCAATCCATATCGTAAGACAAAGGCTCTCGGGCATCGTTGAAGCAAATTGATTCGAGTGTTTGACCACGTTGGCTGATAAGGGAACATAATGGGTTGAGTTTTCATCAACCCACTTGAAGGCTTTCCTAAAACACTCCAATGGAGAGGAGTGCAAGTACGCCGTTGATGGTTGCCCAGATACTGATTGGGAGAAGAACAAGCCCCATGAATCTGGCAAATGTTTCAGACCCTACTCTGCCGAAGATGTTTGAAAATGGCCCACCCCAAGAAGCAATGAATCGCAGAACAAGTATGGTAAGTCCTGCGAGAAGAACATTTGCAAGCAACAACACAATGGCAAAAACGACCCCCATCCCGCCATTCAGTGCAGCAGCACCTACACCTTGAGCAATGATTCCGGGATCAGCAAGCCACGACAACCAGCCGATGAAGATGCCTAGGAAGACATCACGTTGCATGTCTTCTTTCGGTCGCCAGTCTTGGAATGAGGATGTCGTTCTCCCGTGAATCAACGACCCAAGAAGGTCAGCCTCAAAGGGCGCCCCTCGTCGCAACGTCATGGCACACATGAAGATAAACCAAAGGAACATCAGAAGAGAAACGATGTAGGAGACAGAAGAACCAAGTGGCAGGAGGCTGACCAGAAGTGGAGGAATATGAACCATCAAGGCTCCCAAACCGCCTGCAAGGACAATGCTTGCCCAGAGGGTGCCAGGTGGCAATGGTTCCTCTGGTTTTGTCCAGCCTTGTTTTGGAAGTGCAAGGAAAAGCAAGAACAAACCTGTTGGGAAAAGGACTGAGAAGTATGTTCCAAGACTTGTGGGACCTCCTCGGTCGATAGCGTCAATCGCATCGTTCATCGCTTTTGCACCTCCAGTCGGTGACTGACTCCAAGTGACATGCATGCTTCGGTCGACGAGCACCAATGAATCTGCGTTGCCTGTGGGCGAGGTTGAAACGAACTCTTGGTTGTAATCAAGAACAATTGGCCAACTGGTATTGATGGAAGAACGATAGGCCTCAACATCGCTCATCATGGAATCATCACCGATGACGATTTGCACAACGGCGACATCATCGCGCTGACCAAGCAGCAATTCAAGCTCATTGGCTTGATCCTGAGCCGATTCTGAACCAGGGGCAATCGCTCCAATCGCGAGAACATTTGCATCACCCATCAATTCTGACAAGGTCGTGAATTCAGCACCACTCGATTTGAGTTCAGCATCGATCAGTAAGGCATTTTCGTTGAGTTGTGCCTCAGTATCTAAATTGGATTGTGAGAATCCAACTGGAAGCATGAGGAGGCTCATCAACACCAATGCAATGAGAATTGGTAGAGGCATTGGTGGGTCGGCGTTGAATCCTTTGTAGGCGAAGCCGATGAAGCATGCGATCGTTGACAGACTTAGCCACAACCCTGCACTTGCAAATCCATCGGATTCTGCTTCAACCTCAAATCGGATAATACCAAAAGCGTGACAATCAGCATTCGGATTTCCACTCGTTGTTTTGACACAGACTTCGAGATTTGATGTTCCCTTTTGCAGCACTTCTTTGCCCGTCCAAATCCAAGCAGTTTCGTTGTTACCTAGACTTCTCTCCATTCGGATTCTTCCGATTGAACTCTCCATGACCATGTCTCGATCACGGTTGGTTTTCACATCGTCATCGAGTGGTCCACGCAGTACCCAACTTACAGCAGGGTCACCGTCGCCATCAATGAGGACGTCATCGACACCCCATGGAAGAATCGGCAAGAATTCAATGTGGGCTCTTCGAGAAGAATCAACCCGAATGCTTGCGGATGGTTCGTAGACCTTGCCTGTCATTATGATACCACCTGCATTGGTCTCAAATCCGCCCCATTGCACGCGCGCAAGTGTTCCCTCACAGAAATGTTCAGCGCTCAACGAAACCGAGAACGTATCTCCAGCGCTGAGATCAATATCCATCATGACAATGTCGCCCGAAAAATTCTGAGGGTCATTTGATGCAATGGTATCTAGGGTGTGTGTAATGGATGATTCGTAGACCTGTGAACCACTGATACTAACCGACATCAATAATGTCGTAGAATCATCTCCGGGCGTCAGAGGAAAGGATGGATTCACACACTGAGTTGGTTGTGCAAAACCTGCTTGTGGAACCAAGTAGGCACTGAAGTATGTCGACATGTTGATCGTACCTCTCATCGAGTTCACAATTGGTTCAGACGTGAGAGAAAAGATCGTCACCAGACCTGAATTCGGAGCAACGTCAGAGAAAGCAAGCGTCGCATCAGGCCGTTCACGTTGCAAAACGGAGGTTTCAGCATCTTCTCCTTCAACGTAGAGCCTTTGTTCAAAATCCATCTCCCATTCAACGTACCCTGCTTCGTACGACACATTCTCAATGCCTTGAACAGTCGTAAGCGCTATTCCGGAGATGAACAACGTCATCAGCAGCAGGGCTATGACGTGGCGATGGCGCATGACACGCTGAGTGTGAACCAGTTCATGAACTCGGCGGCGATTTACATCGGTGTTCCCAAGTAGAGCCACATCAATGCCACACCTGCGATGATCGACAACGCATTGACTGAACCTTTGGTCAGGAAACCTCGATTTTCGAATACTGCCCCTAGAACACTGTCGATTTGGCATCCTAGGAATCCAAGTCCTGCAACGACTGCAGCAACGGCGAGACTATCACTTACGGTCGTCGAAAACATGACAATGCTCGCAACGAGGGCACTCACGCCGATGAGGATTCCACCGACAGTTGCAGCAAGTTGACCGTTCGGGGAGAATCCACCGTTCACACCTGCTTCGCATGGTTTGAGCGTCGTAATCATTCGAACGCGATTATCGAGGCATCCGATTTCACTCGCCCACGTATCGGAGGTAGCAACGGATACTGCAGCTGCGAACATCCACAATCCATGCTCCCAATCCTCGAAAAGAAATGCAAGCAAGGCAACCAAAGCCGGCATACCACCGTTCGCTGCAACATTGATCCATCCACGATGTCCATCCGTTGATTCGCTCAAACCGAGTTCAGTCTTCTCATCAAATCTCCATTTTGTTGCTAAGTGACTACTCAAGAGGAAACAAAGCAGCAACAAGAGCCATGTCCAGTGGCCAAGACAACCGACAAAGAATCCCAGAGCTGCCGCTGCAACAATACCCTGCTTGTCGAGGATACGTGCTCGCATGGAAGCAGCAACAAGTCCGAAAATGAGCACTGTTGTGATGACAATGTTTCCCGAAACAAAGCCACCTGAGGTGAAATCCATAACAAGGCCTCATGTGTGACCCCAAGTGATTGGTTTTGTTCTTTGCGTAAGGTCTGCCTCGCTAAGAGGTGTTTTTGAAATCAAGCATCCTCTTCCATAGCGGCGAGGAGAACAAACCTGCCGAGAACCCAGAGCAACGAAATGAGTACACCAATCCACGTTAATTCTACAAAGAGTCCAGCGAAGGGATCAAGGTTACCCGAAATGTAAGATACAAGAACCGAACTCCCATTCCAGAAAGCGTGACCGAACATTGCAATCCCTAACATGACTGGGAGAGAGGTGGGAAGTTGAAGGTTGGATGATTTCGAAAAGAACGATTGTTGGGTATGGGAACCGATGTCTGTATGTGAATAGGTTGGATTGAGCGGGTTCACAAGGTTCCATTGTTTGACATCAGGTATCTGATTCGGCTGTCGGCGTTGCTCGAGGATGTGGCCAATGGCATAACCGCTACAAGCCGTCCACATGGCATGACCAGGGATTGACCCAATTCCTCTGATAATTGAAGTAAGGCCGTACGAGAATGCCATGACCTCACCTGCAAAGAGGCTCAAAAGAATGTACTGAAGATTTTCAAGCAATGCAAAACCCAATCCTACTGTGAATCCAACCTGGAATCCTCGCTTTTTCGAATCGATTAAGCCTGCTAGCGAAAAGACAGCTAAAGCCTTGCAGAGTTCTTCTCCGACAGGAGCGGAGACAATGATGGTGATGTTTTCCACCAGTGTTGCCGATGCTTGTCCTCCGCTGAGAAAGAGAACGGCACCGGGTGTGATGAACGAATTGATGATGATGGCCGGAAATGTCGAAAGCATTCCAGCAATCAGCATCGCCTCCCCTTGTTGACGAGTTGTCGAAAGGTGAAATCGAGACGATGAAAAACTCCACCAGGCAAAGACAGGCGTCGAGAAACCAATCAACCAAGCAGGTATTGCTACAAACAAGGCGAGGAGAAGAAATCCAACATTGTTCGAATCGATCAACAGTGGTGCAAACGCTACCGATGAGACAATGACACCTCCAAGAAACAGCATCCACAAATGTTTGGCTACAGGAACCCGTAGAGGGTGTCGAGAGCGTACGATAAATTGCCGAATTCGCGTTGGAATTGGTGTTTGCAGAATCTTTGAATTTGAAAGGGAATGAACGTGGCTACCATCTTTGGTTGGCTCGGCGATGATGAGGTGCTCAAGTTTTGGTCTACGAATGTACAAAAGCAAGATTACCAAGGGTGCTGAACACAACGATCCTGCAATGATCAGTGCACCATCCAACGGTCCAAAATCACCATCGAGATCCCCATCAAGGAATCCTGCTGCAATGAGGACAACAAATTGTGCGAGCACCCAAAGCAGAATGACAATACCAAGCATACGGCCAACGCTCGACCACCTTGATTCGGATTGCAGGTGTGATGTCGATGACGTGATCGAGGCCTGCATGAATGATGAACGGAACTGGACCTACATGAAGCATAGGGAGGAGTCCCGCTCAGTTCGCCCATCAGTCTTCACGGAAACAGCAGTCGGCTTCGAGCACTCATCATTGCGGGGTTGTCCCTCCACTTTGCATTCCATAAGCGTTCGCTAACCTGTAAACAGTTCTTCAAGAAGGGGACGGCGTTGGTATCAACATGAGCCTCGTGAACAAATTGTTCGCTCCTCGTATCGATCACCGAGGCATGTCGACGCCAAGTGAAGCCTCTCGTATCTTCCTGCTTATCACGATGCTAGGTACAGGATTATGGTCTTGGTTTGCAACTGATGGCAATCTTGTTGTTTGGTTCTCGTTGACGTTGCTTGTCGCTACACCAATTCTCTCGATTGGATGGTATCTGCTTTCCTTGGTCGCAAAAAACCGTCGTGGCGAATTGCTCACACCCAAGGTTCAGAATGCTCTCGAAGCGAAGGGACGATGGCCACATCACTCGAGGAAGCCATAACCCCAGGTTCTTGGTGGCGTGAATGTCTCCTTAATCGATCGAGGTGAAACCCATCGAAGCAAGTTCAGTGGACTTCCTGCCTTGTCGTTGGTGCCGCTTCCACGGGCTCCACCAAACGGTTGTTGTCCAACCACTGCGCCTGTCGGTTTGTCGTTGATGTAGAAGTTTCCTGCACTGAACCGAAGGGCATCTTTTGCTGTTTCAATGTCCTCACGATTGGTTGCAAAGATCGAACCTGTAAGGGCATATTCTGATGTGGAGTCACATACCTTGAGAATGTCTTCGAATTTATTGTCCTCATAGATGTGGATGGAGAGGACAGGGCCGAAGATTTCCTCCTGCATGGATTCGTACATTGGGTCGGAACAAACAATTGTTGTTGGTTCGACGAAGTAGCCTATTGAGCCATCGTACGATCCACCTGTTACGATGGAGCATCCAGGATCTGCATGAGCACGATCGATGTAACCTGTGATGTTGTCAAAGGATTTCTTGTCGATGACAGCTCCAATGAAGTTGCTGAAATCTGAGACATCTCCCATCGTAATTTTCCCGACCTCATCGACGTACTTTGCTTCGATTCGAGACCATACGGACTCAGGAATGTAGGCACGACTTGCAGCCGAACACTTCTGTCCTTGGAATTCAAATGCACCGCGTAGAAGCGCAACAATCAATGCATCTTCATCGCAATTTGGATGTGCAACAATGAAATCCTTTCCACCAGTTTCTCCGACGATTCTTGGGTAACTTCGAAGGTTCTCCAAATTGTTGGCAACGTCTCGCCACAACTTCCTGAAAACAGCCGTTGAACCTGTGAAGTGGATGCCTGCAAGGTCTGGATGAGACATGCAGATGTCACCAACCACGGAAGCACGACCTGGAATGAAATTGATGACGCCCGGAGGGAGTCCTGCATCCATCATCAGTTTCATAATTCTATAATTCGAGACATAGGAGTTACGGCTTGGTTTCCAAACACCAGTGTTGCCCATGATGGCTGCGCAGGATGGAAGGTTCCCTGCAATGCTGGTAAAGTTGAATGGCGTTACAGAGAAAACGAAACCTTCCAGTGGGCGGATTTCACTCTGATTCCAAACACCTTCGGGAGAGATTGGTGGTTGAAGGTCTTCGTAAATTTGGCGTGCATAATCGACGTTGAATCGCCAAAAATCGATCAACTCGCACGCCGAATCAATCTCTGCCTGATGACAGGTTTTGGATTGATTCAACATGGTTGATGCGTTGATCTCTTGCCTTCGGCTACCAGCAAGCATGGTGGATGCCTTGAGGAAAATAGCACCACGAGCCTCCCATGGCATCGTCGACCAAGCCTTATGAGCATCGAGAGAGGCTTGAATAGCATTCTCGACTTCAGTTTCCCCAGCAAGGTGAACGCGTGCGAGGACGTGGCCGTGATTGTGTGGCATGACTTGCTCGACGACATTGTTTGTCCATACCTCTTCGCCATTGATGATGCATGGGATTTCGATAACTTCCGACATTTGTCGAGCGAGTTCTGCTTCCAGTTCTGCACGTTCTGGTGACCCGCGAACGTATCCTTTCACAGGCTCGTTGTGAGGGGTGGGTGGTTGAAAGATTCCATTGACCATGATTCATCGACAAGAAATCACTCTTTCAACTTCGCGTAGGCGTCTTCTGATGCTTACTCGTACAAATGAGCAAGCTTCTTTCGCACTTTGGAAAGCTTCGGGCCAACCACCATAGCACAGTATCCCTGAGTTGGATTTCTTGCGTAGTAATCGTGATGATACGCTTCTGCAATGGTCAAGTGTTTGGCTTCTTCGATCGTTGTAACGATTGGTTTGTCGAACACTGAACCAAAAGCTTCAATTGAAGCCGCAGCCGTTTCTTTTTGTTCATGGCTTGTCGGCATGATGCAACTCCTATACTGTGTTCCGATATCGTTGCCTTGTCGGTTGAGTTGTGTTGGGTCGTGAACCGTGAAAAACACTTCGAGAACGGTTTCAAACGATATGATCTCAGGATCGAAATCGATAATGACGATTTCGGCATGACCTGTCGTTCCACTACAGACTTCTTCGTAGGTTGGATTCAACCGATGTCCACCTGCATAGCCGGGCAGAGCCGAATGAACTCCTCTGATTCTCTTGTAAGCGCCTTCGACACACCAAAAACAGCCCCCTCCGAGAATTGCCTGCTCCATGAATTCATGCTGGAAGATAGCATTGATGAACGCTTGTATTGAGTGAGTGAATCCTCACAATTTGACTATGATTAAGTACTCTCGACATCCCTCTACACTTGCATGAGAGAAGACGCCGATACCACTGTTATTGTTTGCCGCCAAGACTTTGCTGAAAACCGTATTCTTTACACCTACGGTCGCCATGCGAAAGAGTTGAAAAACGATGGAAAGACCTTCCTCGGTCCTGTTTTTGAGTCTATGACCGAACAGGCTGGGATTGTTGATGATGCTGAAGAGGTAGGACTTCTGGTACATATACGACTGCGTCCAAAACCAAACGATGACCGTTGGTATCAGATTGATTTTGTCATGCAGGATGAATCGATGGCGTACTACTCAAACTTCGATGGACGCCTCCCGTCAGAGATGATTCATGTTGTTCCTCTGAGTGGTGGCCTTCCAAGTCAGATGTTCATTGCAGTTGAGGCGCTGGATGAAGTAGCGTACGCGCATGCTGTGGATGCCGAACTGTTCGAGGAGAACGATGAGATAGGCCTGCCACAAGACCAAACCACATTGCTTGACTTTGGATTGGAAGTTGATACTTCAACTGAACCAACGGACAACGATGGAGAAGAGCATTTCGTCATCAAGAAAATTGACAATCGAGCTGTTTCACTCCCGTTGCCTGGACCAACGAGTCGTGCTACAGGTGGAAAGTAAGGGACATCCAATACATGAGTTGATAAACTGTTTTCCTTCGGAAATACCATGGAATCTGTAACAGATCCAAAACTCTTGGAGGATCGCCTCTTCTACAAACTCGGGGAATTCACCTACGACCGCCGAAAGATGGTTTTGGCGGTTGGTCTGATTGCTTGTATCGGTATGGCCTCCCTCATCGGCATGGGTGCGGATTGGGCAGAGTCATGGGGCGAAGGAGATCTCGAATCCATTGAAGCCGCTGATTTACGGGACAGTGCATTCATTTCAGAGGATGAGGGTTCGCAGAGTTTTATCCTCCTTGTTCACCATGAATCCTTGAATGATTCCTCGCAGGTCTGGCAATCTGCCGTTGAAGAAGCACTAAGCAAGTTTTCGACGATGGATGATGTAACGATCGAATACTCCTGGGATATCACTGGTGATGAGCGTGAAGAATACGTTTACCAAGGAGAGGACGGGTTCTGGGCAAAGAATCGTGTCACTATCAATCAAGATCGCAAAGAGGCCAAACAACTGTTCGCTGACAACATGGACTCAATCGAAATGGATGCAGATTTCGAATCATGGCGAACGGGTGAAATTGCGATTGATGTAACGTTTGATTCTCGAATTCAGGAGGATTTGATCAAAGCTGAATTGATCTCAGGGCCACTGACAGTCATCATTTTGGGAATTGTTTTTGGAACAATCATTTCCGCACTCCTACCTTTTGGAGTGGCTGTACTTACGGTTCTTTCGGCAATGGGATTAACCATCTGGCTATCCAACACGATGGATGTCACACAATACGCCATCAACATCATCACATTGATCGGAATCGGTGTCTCTGTTGATTACTCGTTGTTCCTTGTCAATCGATTCCGAGAAGAGTTGAATCGTGGCAGAGACATTCGAACGTCAACGGCAATGACGGTCGCAACAGCCGGTAAGGCTGTCTTTTTCAGTGGCGTCACTGTTGCCATTGGCCTCATGGGCATGCTGTTCTTTGAGAATACTGGACTGCCCAGTCTTGGTATCGGAGGTACGCTAGCAGTAACGGTTGCCATGATTTTCTCGGTCATCGTTCTTCCTGCCTTGATGGCAATTCTGGGTCATCGAGTCTTCTTCGGAAAAATTCCTTATTCGTTTAGTACCGAAAACGATGATGGCACCGGTATTTGGGCAAAGATTGCGACAACTGTCATGGACAAACCTTGGGCTGTACTAATCCCAACATTGGTCATATTGTTGGGTGCGGGACTCCCGTTCCTTTACGCCGATTTTTCAATCGCATCTCGTGATGCTTTACCTCCGGACGATGAAACCCGCGTCGGCTTCGAACATATGGATGAGAAGTGGCCGGAAGGAGCCGTCAATGTTGCAATGGTGGTTTTGGACTTTGATGGTGAAGATCCACTCGCTGAAGAAAACCTTAGGGCGACACACAATTGGATGCTTGAACAGATTGAAGACGAACGCGTCATCAATGCCTTTGGTTACGCATTACCCGACGCAAGTATGAACGAGTCATCTGTAGTTGCCTACTGGCAAACACCTGATGAATATCTCACAGGTGAGCAAAAAGCAACTCGTGAGTATCTAAGAGACCAGTTTCTCTCGAATGGCGTGACATACATCATCTTCTCATTGAACGGACCAATTACGGGTGAAGATGGACGCGGCTTCGTTGCCGATGTTCGGGAAGATCGAGATGACTTCCTTGATGAACTCGCTATTGGCTCTGAGGGTCAATTGCTGGTTGCTGGCTTTGCTGCCTACTCGCTTGATGTCCAAGATGCAATCGTTGAAAATCTTCCAATTGCATTGGCGTTTATCTTCATTTCAACAGTTGCCCTTATCTTCATACAGGTTCGAAGTGTCATCATTCCAATTAAAGCGATCATCATGAATATTCTTTCGATTTCAGCGACATTTGGTATGCTTGTCTTCGTGTTCCAATGGGGATATGGAGAGAGTCTGCTCAATTTTACAGCCCAACCGATTGAAACGACAAATCCAGTGATTATCTTTTGTATCGTCTTTGGACTCTCCATGGATTACGAAGTCCTGATGCTTTCACGTATCCATGAGGAGTGGGAAGTCACAGGTGACAACACACAAGCGGTTGCGAACGGACTGCAGAAGACAGGACGTCTCATCACAGGAGCTGCTGCAATCATGGTTGTCGTATTCATGGCCTTCGGACTTTCGTCTGTCGTTATCCTCAAACAAATCGGCCTTGGTCTCGCATTAGCTATCTTCCTTGATGCGACGATTGTTCGTGCTCTGGTCGTCCCATCGACGATGCGTCTCATGGGGAAGTGGAATTGGTGGTCTCCAAAATGGATGACTTCATTGTTCGGTACTGGTACCGATCTCGGGAAGAAGGAATCTGAGTAGGGTTTTCATGGTTGGATTTGATGGATGCGTTCAATCATTATCATCCAAATGACGACATAACACGAAGTTTAGGGGTTCTTTTTGCAATCACCATCATCTCGGTTTTCCTCATCTTAAGATGGGATGTCCAAACCCTTCTTACAGCAACAGGGCTTTCACTTGCAACTGGCACTTCGTTGGTACTTCTGTACATCTGGCACATGGCTTGTATGTTGCTCGGGTTGAGCGCGATGGTATTCATGTTCAGGATGAAGACTGGACATATGGTCGTACGTTCTCATGAGGAAAAAGAAGATGTTCTCATTCACCCAATAAGAATCAACAAATTCGTTACATTTAGTAGTTGGACGCTCATCTTGAATGTTCTGTACTTTTCATTAGCAACACTTGTGTCTTTCATCATGCTCACAGGTGCAACCCCTCCTTCTTGGGTAACACAGTTGCTTGGTGGTGTTTTTGTAACCGCGATAGGTGCTTCCTTCCTCACCTCGACGGTCGTTCGATACGTCATATTACCTCGAAATGAAAGCGATGATGAACATCACAAACGTCAATTCTGGTTCCACAACCAAATGATGCATAACTTCTGTACGGTTTTTCTCGTCATCGAAATCTTGCTCACGACTCCCCAACTGGAGTTTGTTTACATGTTGTTTGGGATTCTTATCGGCTTGGCGTATGCTCTCTTCGCATTTCCGTTTGCAGCATTCGGAGGAGGCTACTATTGCTATTCATTTATCGATCCACGATTGGAAAAAGCTCCGTTGTTCATCACAATGCTTGCTTTAGCAATATCGCTTTCTTATGTGGGAGTTTGGTTTGTTTCCGAATTAATATCGTTCAACATCTTCATTGGAGGTTCCCTACTCATCGCATGGTGTTCGGCAATCGTTCAATTTAGACCTGTAAACGCTTGACTGAGTGGTGGACGTGCCGAGCCAAAAACTGAATCAAAGTGAGATTTGACGGTTTTGGCAGACGTCCAACAGACACGCTTAGATTTGTTTCTGGTGGACGTGCCGAGATTTGAACTCGGGGCCTCTACCATGCCAAGGTAGCGATCTTCCAACTGATCTACACGCCCATTTGGGTGCTTACGCATCCTTGGCGACCGTGATACCGATGATAAGCATTCCCAAACCAACACCTATGAGGAAGATGCACAAGCCACCAACATGGCGGGTAAGATATCGGGACTTCTCGCTGATACGCCTGAACCCGATCAAGAACCATACATTCCAGAAGGGTCTGTAGAAGAAGTCATTCAAACGCTTTCAGGTGTCCTTGATGCAGTCTTTCGTCCATGGGTTGCTGACAGATTCTCACTAGAGTGGCTAGAAGTCAGCGACGATCGCTTGGGTATGACCCGCTTTGATGAAGGAAGCAATGAATTGGTTCGCAGGAGAAAGCTGCGACTCGATCCAGGGCCAATCACCATTGGATTGCATCCAGCGCTCCTGCAGGATGAGGCACTCTACAAGCACACATTTGTGCACGAACTTCTCCATGCAGCTGGCCTAACCATTCACTCCAAACAACACGACAAATTGGTCTCACAAATTGCTCCTGCTCCATCCTTGAAGGAATCACCTCTCTTGCAGAAAATGCGAGATGCAGTTCTTGGAACTCAAACCGTCCAATCGTGGACCTGTGGCCATTGTGGCTTCGAATGGAAGCGACGAACAGTGCGTAAACCACGTCGATGCGTGAAGTGTGCTCGACCGCTCTAATCGATTGTAACCTTCTTGAAGAGTGAGCCTCCGCATCCAACAAGGACGTATAGTGTAGTCTGGATATCACTTTGGCCTTCTAAGCCGAAAACCCGGGTTCGAATCCTGGTACGTCCGCCACCAATCTGGAGTCCGTACCCCGCGAAGCGTGGACTCCGACCTTGTGGTGATTTGGAGTCCGAACTTTTCTGAACCGATCCAACCATTCTGGCTGAGCCGTTCCATCCGGTGTTGTAGGGTTGGATCTAAATGTGACGGAATTCAATGCCAACGGCTTGTGGGCCAGTGTAGAGAACCACGAGACATTTTTTGCTTATAGTGGTAAGAACTGCCCTGATTTAGACGGTGTTGTATTACTGAGTGAAAATCCTTCGAAAATCAAGATTGATTGAGATTTCTACATAAACAAAGGAGATAAAAACCTTTTTTCCAAACAAAAACTCGAAGTAAATCTTGACAAAATTAGAGCTGTATTACCCCATGACATTAATGCTAAGATGGTATTCAAGAACATAAGAGATACTGGATTATGTATTCATCAAGAGATGATACAGGACACTTTTTTCAAATCCAATGGTGGCTGAGTTCCGGACGACATGGAATCAGGTATTGTCCGTGTATGGGTTCAAATAGGGCGCAAGCGAAGTCACAAGTCTGCCTCGGAGCAACTCGGGCAGAGCACTGAAGGAGAGAAATAAATGATGATCAACAACCGATTCAAAATGGAGACCACGCCGCAAGAAGAAGCCTTTGGGAGACTGAGTGAAGAAGGCATGCTCAATGCAATGTTCGAGTGCCAGGGCATTCTCACTGATGTTGACCAAGACTGGCCAAGGAATCTCCCCAAGGAGGATTTGGATACGATTTACGAAGATTATCTGAGCGCTGTATGCTGGCTAGACCACCTCATCAATCAGAATTCGGCTGGCAATTCACTGCCTCGATCAAAGTACCTCGGCGAGTGGATGCAGCACTTTGAGTGGGGATTGTTACCTTACGCCACGTCTCTCGACTTCAAGTTCAAGTTTCTTCATGCACGGCTTGTCAAAGTCATGGGTGTTCACGGTACACCAAGCATCAAAGGCTGCACGGCCAAAGAGGTGATTCGATGAAGGTGTTATCTTTGAATGCAAACAAGGGCCTCATCAAGCACATGGGGGATCTTCTGGAAGCAGACGTTGTTCTCTGCCAAGAGCCCTATCCTCACGCAGAAGACAACTCAGACAATGCGTCGTTGTTGTTCCCCGACTATCATTCTACGGCGACGCGATACTTGCTAACACTCTCCAAAGAACCACACGACGTACTGCACCTTTCAGAGTACCTCATCCTCACGGAACACGCTGATGGAACCATCCTTGGAAACGTATACATCCACCCAGGGAAGAACGGCGGACATCGTGCTAGTCAACTTGAACGGATTGTGAAGTACCTTGAGAAGGATGTATGCCGTATCGACCTTCTCGCCGGAGATTGGAACATGGCACCTTCGAAGGACGATGGGTGGAACGGTGAAAAGCACAGTACGTACACCACCAAGTTGGAAAGGTCCCTCTTTCAACAGATTCTCGATTTGACAGGTTTGCAAGATCTCGGCTCATTGATTGAATGGTCGGCCACCATCGAAAAGAAGAATCGTGGGAAATTGATTTCGTTCCGATGCGATTTGGCGCTGGCAGATTCTGAAAA
>Ga0181566_10001926_pt1 | contig 17204 bp, 8 predicted proteins | sample 101ome_15_FD_133762 | JGI IMG/M metagenome (GOLD analysis project Ga0181566, IMG submission 133762) | Coastal salt marsh microbial communities from the Groves Creek Marsh, Skidaway Island, Georgia - 101402AT metaG (megahit assembly) | ecosystem: Environmental > Aquatic > Marine > Intertidal zone...
ACGACCTGTTCTACAACGACCCAACCTATCCCCCCCCACCCACTGGAGTTCAATTTGCCGATCCGATCATTAACTTAGGCCCCGATGCTAACAGCTATCGGACGCTCGAAGGACAGATACTGGATGGGAGTGATACCAACGAGCCTGTTTTTACACTCACAGCCCATAGCTCCCCCTTGGGATTGGTGTTCGACAACGATCAGGCTATGGCTCCCCCGTATAAAGGATCTGGCTTCGTCTTACGCATCGGTGGGAGCATTGCCAGCCTCATTAACAGTTTTGAAGATCCGGATCAGGATCTGCTCCATATCGACCTGGAGAAAACGCCCAATGGCGACAATTACCAGGCACGCGTTACGCGCTTAGTAGGGGGATTTGACAGCCCTATAGATGCCGAAATTGTTGACAATCGAATCTACGTCATCGAATGGGGCAACACGCGAGGATTATGGGAAGTAGTCCTTCCGGCTGAAACGAGAACGGCTGTAGTGGAAATTGAGGGAGCAGGAGTCCCCGAGCGATCCGCCCTCTCACAAAACTATCCCAATCCATTTAATCCAAACACGACCATCGAATACAGTTTAGATAGGACCGAACCCGTACAAGTGGCGATCTTTGACGCATTAGGCCAAAAAGTTCGCACCCTTGTAGACGCGCACCAACGCGCTGGATATTATAGGCTCCAGTGGGACGGACAAACGGATTCGGGAAAGAGTGCCGCAAGCGGCGTCTATATCTATCGACTGCAGACGCCATCGCATCGTGAATCTCGCCAACTTACCCTCCTGAAATAAAAAATGGGGGCGATCCTGCGCAGGATCGCCCCCATTTACCAACAAACTTCAAAGCTTTTACATACGCTGAAGTAACCGGGTAGCAACGGAATTACTTGGATCTATGCGCAGCAAGCTTTCAAGCGCAGTGCGCGCCTGAGAGAGCTCTCCTATCCGCTGAAAGGAAAGTGCCTTGCTCAAATAGGCTTTTGTATGCGAAGCATCACGTGCTATCGCCTGCTCAAACGCCTCTATCGCCTCTCCGTTTTGTCCGTCCTTTTGCAAGGCCAAGCCTAGGTTGTAGTGATGGGCAGCATTGCTCCCATCCAAAGCAACCGCTTGTCGGTATGCGTATATCGCTTCTGAGACGACATCCTGCCGCAGATAGACCGTACCCAAATTGTTATAGGCTGGAGCATAATCAAACTCACTAACCGCCTGTAGAAAACGATCTTGGGCCTCTTCAAAATCGCCTCGCTGCATGAGTATAAGGCCCTGAGCGTTTAGCGCCTCGACAAATTTGGGCTTTGCGCCCAGTGCGCGCTCATAGTATTCATGCGCTTCTTCTAATTGACCGTGTCGAGCATAGACGACGCCCATGTTCTTCAGCGCTTCATGTCCTTCTGGATCCAGTTCAATGGCTCTGCGGTACGCTGCACTGGCCTTTTCCCAATCTCCTATACGCGAATACATAACGCCGCGATCGTTATGGGCCCCTGGCAAATCGGGAAAAAGTTCAACCATAGCGTCTCGCGCCTCGACTTCGTCTGCCTGCCAATAGAATTGAATCCCCGATAAGATCAACACCGGAAGCGCAAAGTAGAGCAGCTGGCGGCCCGTTTCGCGAAAGTATCCTCCAAAGCGGTCAACTACGCCGCGAACCGCCCTTCGCGCGCCGATCTTATCCCAACCCTCTTCTCCCTTAATGTCGAGGTTGGCCTGATTGCGCCGATCCCGCATTTTCCAAATAAACCCGTCAAAGTAGTAGTGCAACAGCGTAGAGGTGATAACCAATATTTCAATCGCTTTAATCCACTGAGCCCGATCAAACCAGTTCAAACTGTAGTTTACGGTTCCGTAAATAAAGCTTATGGCGACGTAGCCAACGAGAATCGGCATCGACCGACTCGTGAAAAAAGTCTTTAAGAGACGCGAGGTTTTTTCTTGGCGCTGTACGAGATTGTTGTTATAGACCCAAACGATGGCGAAATATTGGATGTCGTGAAAAGCGGCAAAAGCGGCATATCCAATCGTCAGGTCTTGAATGTAAATCCAACCAAAGTAAATAAGAAAAATAGTGGTCCCCATCACTGCGACTTTGGGTAAGCTCACCTTCTGCCGCGTCGCTAAGCGCCAAATGAGATTACCTACATATCCGCCCCCAATAGCCAACGTAGCATAGAGTAGAACCGATTTAACCATTAGCGTCTGTTCAACGCTGAGAAATGGCAATCCAACATTTTGATTGTGATCGAGAATGCGGTAGAAATATTCAGGGCTGTAGACGACAACGGTCACAAAAGCAGCTAGCGTGAGCAACCAATCCCAGCGCGCATTCCATTTTGCGAATATCTTGTTCTTTCCGTCATAAATCCGCATTATGCCGTAGTGCTGCATGAAAAGGTGCCATATTTCCCACAGCAATACCATGAGAAACAAACCGTGCAGCGTGTTAAACTGAGCGAGAGCTACAACAATAAGAACAACAACGGGGGCAATAAGGAATTTCTCTTTAAACGTCGTAAAGAGTTCGGGATCGCCATAGGCCCGCATAAAGCCGGGAAGGTGATGTCCCATGGCAAAAAAAGACATAATGAAAAAGAGAATCGTCTGGGAATCAAAAACCGACCTGAGGGCCATCATTGGAACGAGACAAAGCAGCGGAGTGCCGACAAAGAATAGTATATCGGCGCGGGGGGAAATAATCCATTTTTGATCTCGATGGACGGCGAATGCTCCCATCATAAACGGACGGCTCCTCAATAAGCTAGGGCGAAAGAACGCACGACCGAATCATTTCCGGACGCTGCACCAATATTAATTTTGCACAGGTACATACCCGGAGTAGCTCTCTGTCCGCTATTTGTCACGCCATTCCAGCGGTAGTGCTTCGCGCCCGTAGCGCTCGTTTCACTCAGCGTAGCAACGACGCGTCCGGACATATCACATATAGTCACTTCGGGAACGGGTTGATCAACCTTAAACACCATAAATCGTATATCGATTTCGTCGTTGATTCCATCGCCGTTGGGCGTGAATGCGCCCGGCGTGACCGAAAGGTCACCAATCAGCACGTCGCTGGAAACAACATCTGGTAAGTATACGATGTTTGACTGGCGCTCCACCTCTTCTACCGCTTGCCACAAACCGAGCCGGTCACTATCACCTACATCGACGGAAAAAAGCGTTGCATTATCGATAACACGAGTTGTGAATTCAACTACTAGCGAATCGCTATATACGCGCTCTGGTAGATAAATTGTAAGCAACGAATCGGTATTCAATACCTCCGTGAGCACCTGTTCTACCCCCCCGACTCGTACTATGAGATCGTCTCTGTTTACCTGACTCGGCATGCGTAGACGCAGCCGATTAAAACCCGAATCTTGATTGTCTGACGTAGGCCAAAGCGTATAGGCGAACCGAGTATCCTCATTTACGCTGGCCTGTCGAGGCAGAATGCCCCCTACGGCCCGCTGCACGAGGGCATCTTCAAACTCAATGGCCAGCCGGTCAAGGACAGGCGCAACGCTGGGATCCTCCGTCGACATAATCAATTCGAGCTGTATGTAACGGCGAGGAGTCTCTGACTGAAAGGCCTCGCCGGAGACCTGATAAAAGTTGCTCCACTCCCCCCAATCAGAACCCGTAACAATGGTCGTATCTACTTTTCCGCGGAGAACTTTGGGCGAACTGGTCCACTTAGTCTCAGTTGTTTCCGCGCCTGTCCGATCGTAGAAGGTGTAAATCTCACCCAGATTATTCCCTGAACGGGAACGCAGTCTCAGTTTTGTTTGCGCAGGCAATTCAGCTTCCCAATTCAGGGACCGAATCGCTTTGGGCCGTCCATCTCCACTCAGTGCTCCTAGGTCGATAAAATCAGACCGCAGCACGACCTCGGCTGGATATCCAGGCGAAAAGAGCATGAATTCCATCGGCTTGGAAAACCATCCATTATCTTCGTGACCGTGCCAAAAAAGATAGCGCACCCTGCGCGGTGAAAATAAATAACGCAGATGACGCACTTGTCGGTCTCGAGCCACCGGGGAGTCAATGGCAATTTCCTCTCGCAGCAACTGCTCGTAATCTAGTTCACCACCCGTTGTCCGCCGACCGTCGGATGTCAAGATATTGAATCCTCTGCCGTGATGGAGCCCTTCAAATAGGAAACTGGAAAGCCCTTCTCCTCGATCTTGGAAATACATGAAAATTTCATCGATCCAAAACTGAGCGCCCAGATCGACCTGCCACCACATACCCCCTTCGCGCCATCCCCCTTTAGTATTTCCGGCCGTAACGATCACGGCAAACGTATCCATATTGCCGTCAAACATATTTTGCGGATCACGAGCCAATAAGCCAAAGTCGAATGCACCGCCTCGTTCGAGGACTCCCAGACTAACATTGTCGCCGACTGCAACTACTTCTACTTCGCTCAAAGCAGCTCCAGCGGTCTGCTCATCAACTACGATCCGGACAAAACGGACCACGCGGTACTTTTGCTCTTCTGCGAAATCAATGTCCAACCCAGCATCAATAATCCGCGTGGTATCGAGGACGTCTCCCACCATGGGAATGCGAATCGAGGTTGCGGTATTGGGCTTGGTCGTTTGGTAGACTTTTCGATATCTGAAGACGTCATCCTGTGCCTGGATGCGGCTGCCCGTCGAAATAAAAACGCTAAACTGTACGAGTGGGCTAACCGAACCCTCCGCGGCAGGGAACGTTAAATTGATCTCACGCGCCAAAACCGGGCGCCCCAAATCTATGTCTATAGACCAATCGACAAGTTGATCCCCTTCCGAGGGTTTCCAGAACGTTTCGAGATCTCCATCGATGATTAACTCTGCATCGGCCGCATTGCTTCCGGCTCGCCAGATCCCTCCCGATACATCGCCCTTTTTCTGCGTAGGGTGAACAAAGTCAGAGGCATTGCTGACGGCATTGATAGACTTGTTAAACTTGACCAATTCGAGTCGGCCATTTTCCAACACGCGCACCGTGCCCGATGGCTTAGTCCAAGACTGCCATTTACCGGGAGAATCGAGCGAGTAGATCTCCCCATACGCTATGGAAGACCACAGCAGACAGATCGTCAACAGGCCGAACTTATAAATGCGGCAACATGCTGTAAGAGTGGAGTATTTATACAAATTGGTTAACAGTGGCACAGCCATCTCCTTACTTCAGACATTCAGGTACGTATCTATAATTTAAAATATTGGAAGGAACCTTACAAACGGGACTGCCGGCATAAGAAACATCTCCGAACACCATTTTCTACACAAAAAAGGGAGGAATGACCACGTATAATCTTGCAGCCCCTTCCTCCCTCCATTCCCCAGTAGATGTCGCCACTTAATAGGCGACCGATACGGTATAAATCTGCGTAGCCTCACCTGCATCGGCATTCGCATCAATCCTGTATAGGTAGACCCCTGGCGCGACGGATTGGCCAGTTCCGTTGCGTCCGTCCCAAACAAAACGCCTCGAGGGCCCGGTCGACTCTCCACTTAGGCGAGCAACCACTCGGCCTGCCATATCCAGAACCTGAATATGTGGCTCAACTGAATCCGCCTTCAAAAGCACAAAACTCAGCGTCAACTCGTCGTTGACTCCATCCCCGTTGGGGGTGAAAATCCGATTGGAAAACTTCAAATCATCAATCAGTCGATCGCTGTTCATGAGATCCGGGAGGAGAACCACGTTTGAGCGCCGAGCTGCTGGCTCTACGTCTTGCCACAGTCCCGGAAAAGAGCTCGAACCAAGATCTAGGTCGATGACGGAAGCATTTTTCACTAGCCGGGTCGTAAAACCAATGGAAATCGAATCATCTAAGACCGATTCAGGAAGCGTGACGTGCAGTGAGTCCACTTCAAGCTCAACCGCTAGTGGATCTACAGGGAGCCCTCCAACTCTGATCTCGAGGTCATCGACATTAGTCAGGTCGGGTACAATGAAACGCAGCTGATCAAAACCGCGGTTACCGTCGCGCATGTCCGGCCACAGCGTATAGGTAAAACGCGTATCTTCGTTGGGCTTGGCGCTCCGCGGCTGAATACTGCCCCTTGCCCCATTGACCAACGCATCCACATATTCGAGTGAAACAGATCGAATCAACGGAGCAACCTCGTAGTCATCGGTCGCCATAATTAGTTCCAACTGGACGAACCTTCGCGGGCTGTCCGATTGAAATGATTCGCCAGAAAACTTGTATTCGTTACTCCACTGGCTCCAATCTTCTCCCACGACAATGGTCGTATCAACAGGACCGCGCAGCACCTTGGGTGAACTGTTCCACTTCTCCTCCGTCACGACTTCACCGATCTTGTTTCGGAACGTGTACTCTTCGCCCTGCTCATTACCAGAGCGCGTGCGGAGTTCGATCCGCGCTCCCGGAGGCAAATCGGCATCCCAGTGAACGGCTTTAATGACTTTGGGCTGACCATCTCCGGCCAATTCTCCTAGATTAATGAAATCGGATCGCAGAACGACTTCTGCTGGGTATCCCGGAGAATACATGTGGAACTCCATTGGGTGAGCACGCCATCCTAGATCTTTCAGCGCCAGCCAAAAGATGTGGCGTACCTTTCTCGCATTGAAGAGATAGCGATAATGTCGCTTGTACTGCTCGCGTATATTGGTCCATTCGGGCTCGAATATCCATTCCGAAAAATCCATATCTCCCGAAAGGGTACGATTGCCGTCAGAAGAAAAGAAGGTATATCCAGTCCCCGCATTATTCGTTCCCAACTGAAACGTTGCAAGTCGCTCTCCTGCCTTTTGCCAGTACATAAAAGCATCGTCAACCCAATAGGTCACCCCCAAATCAACCTGCCACCACAGGCCCCCTTCGTACGCCGTGCCTCTTGATTCGGTGAACTGCTGGTGGACTTCAACTACCCCGTACGTATTTAGATTGCCATCTAACCAATAGAGCGGGTCCGTCGCCCGAGAGCCATTGACATACGATCCCCCACGCGTGTCAGAGCCTAGGCTGATATTATCACCAACTGAAATCACCTCAATCTCTGCCAGTGCACCGTCAACTTGCTTTTCGTCTACGATAAAGCGCACAAATTGAACCATTTGCCATTCAGAGTTCAGCGCGACCACTTTCTCGTCTCCGGCTAATCCTTGTATATCTTCCACGGTACGCCCCATAGCCACAGCAAGGGCTCGGCGGTCATCTGTCAGGACTTCAAGGACTTTGGCGGTATCTTCCTCAGCCGGACGAAACCCGAAGCTAATCATAGCCTCATCGTTGGGCTTGGTCGTTCGGAAAACTGGATTAAAACGAAATACATCTTCCTTGGCTGAGACATGGGCTCCAGTAGCCGTAAATACGCTAAACTGCCGGAAGGGGCGAGCGCCTTCTTCGTCGGGAAAGTGCAAACGTATTTCTTTGACTAAGACTGCACGACCGAGGTCGATTTGAACAATCCACTGGTCAACAGCGTCGTTACCGTTTGGCTTCCAATAGGTGGTAGTATCGCCATCAATCAGCAGCGGAGCATCTCGCTCATTGCTCAATGCCGACCAGATTCCGCCGGCCACGTCCCCTCTTTCCTTTGAAGGATGGGTGAATAGGTGAGCGTCCAGAGCCGCATTGATATCTTTGCGAAATTTAACCAAGCCCAGGTTCCCAGACTCATCAAAGACGGTGATACCCGGCTTCAATGCCCACGTATTCTTCCAAGCATTGGGATCGCCGAACGTAAGCATATCCGCCCTCAGCGAGCTCCCGAACAAAAGGCTCCCAAGCGCTACGTAAAACGACAACATGTTCTTGCAGCTACGCATGGTATCGAATCTCCCCACTAGTAGGCGACGCCAACTGGCCGCATTTGTAAATCATTTTTGTTCTCGGCCGCAATACCCACTCCGAGCAAATACATTCCCGGTGGCAGTATATCACCGCGTTCGTCTCGCCCATCCCACCTTACTTCCTGAGGCCCGGAGCCTTGAAGACCCTGTCCCACAAGGGCTACTCTCTTTCCGTCTAAGGCGTATAGCTCAATATTGACGGGAACGCTTTGAGGCAATCCGTATAGCGTGTAGTCAATCCTCAAGACGTCATTAATGCCGTCGCCGTTCGGCGTTACCACCGCGCTCGAAAACGTTAGATCTTGCACTAATTCTAGACTTTCGCCCGAAGAGGCTAAAACGCGCAGACCATTCGTGCTCAATGCCTCGCTGGCATCTCCTCCCTCTACAGGCTGAGGCAAGTCCGTGCTGCCCACATTATACACTTCTCCGGTAAACGTCCGAGCAAAGTCGAAAACCTCTGCTGCAAATTCTACCTGAATGCTCGGATTTCTCACTCTCGTAACCCGGTTCTCCAATTCGATTACAATGGCAGATCCCTCAACCTCCGCTCGAACGGGATTCACGGCGACGCCATCAATAAAGATATTCTTAAATTCGGCCTTTTCACTGCCTGTATCGATGCGCAGGGCGTCAAAACCCGGTTCGCCAGGACTAAATTCAGCTTTGAGTTCGTAAAGAAAGTCTGTTTTTTCTCCGAGATTGACTTCGGCCACGCCCCGCACGGGCTGAGGCATATCTAACCGTGCTATCTCACCCACTACGCGCGTAGCGAGAATTGGAGAAGTCTCGATCCACAGCGAGTCAAGACGGGCAAACTCATCAAAACGCTCGCTGTGTAAAATGATCTTCAGCTGTATATAAGATCCGCGATTCAGATTGAGTTGCTCACCGGATTCCGTGGTCGGAAACGACCAGAAGGTCCAATTTTCAGTATCAGACTCAATACCGGCCCGGATGCCAGGTTTCGGCCGCACAGAAAGCGTTACTGACCCACCTAATCCGTCGGAGTTTGTAACGTTACTCGTTCGGTTTTTAAGCACATTTTGATAGCGTTCCTGGGTTACTACCACGCGCGTGCCCATATCAGTGTATTCGTAGTAGATATCTGGCACTGGATCAACGCCCGTTCGGGCCTCAACTTCAGCCCATACATTAGCTTCGGGGTCTTCAACCGCAACCCCATCAACCATGCGCATTGGAGTTATGTGCCAGAAGAGACGCCCAAAATTTACCACGCTGTCCATTTCTAAAATGGTGGTCTTGTAGTTGGCGCGCTTGGGCATCCCCTCACCATACAGGGAGAATTCACCAACCGTTCCGCTCCGAGCCGTTCCCCCAGTCCCTTCAGAATTTGCAAAAACATCGAGGATGGATTCTAGTCGCTTATAGCGAACGTAGCGCACGTACTGCTTTGGAAAATCTGCGAAAATAACGGGGCGAGCATTTTCGCGCGCCTCTGTAATTATCTCTCCAATCGGACTGGACGTGTTGAGGACGTCGTTGTTGGTATCCGGAGCGATCGACACCTCGAAGGCTGGTATTGCATCCTGGTCTAGCGGAGTTCCATCGGAACGAAAAAAACCAGCGTCTGGTGTTCTCATTGCAAAGCGAAACAGCGGAATGGGCACGCCCAGATCTATTGTGTAATACTCGCTCGCAATGCTATTACTCGTTGTCGGATTGTAGGTTAACCCCGTCCCATCGATCAGGTTAAGCGCATTGTCTACGGTTGAACTCGTTCCACAACATCCCTTCCAAGCACGAGGCCGCTCTCCATCGACAAACCCCAACTCATCGGGATTCTTTTTGGGAGACCAATCCTCGAGGAAAATAAAAACAGTCGAGTCAGACGTAACGAGCTTGGGCTGTATAGAAGTCGCTGAAGCCTCAAAATCGATCATCACCCCAGCCGAATCGTTCCCGGCCCAGGGCATTCCACTTCCTCCCATTTTCCACAGCGTCACCTCCGCAGAACTACTGACAGGGGAGAAAAGGAGAGCCATAATAAGCAAGCCCGTTCTGGTGATTGACTTCATTTATCTACTCCTCGTTCAAAAACGAGCATTAGTTTTTGTATCAGACAAAAGACATGAGAAAAAACGCTTTTTTTTAGCTAAAAATGACAAGCTTTACAAACGAAAATTTAAGGTTATATCAACTGCCGTGCAATGAAAAGCGGCGCTTACCCACCAGCCACGGCCTCTGTATAACGAGCCAATTCTTCATCGTTTATTCCCCAATCACCAACATGCCTATTGCGCAAATCGGCCGTTAACCGCTCGACTCGCTCTTGCTGTTTGGCCTGACGTGCATAAAACATTGCCTTTTCTCTGCTCGCCTCAAAGGTCTGCACCCTCTCAGGCAGGCGCTCCAAAACCCTAAAGATAGAGTAGGCAACGTTTAGTTTCCGAGGCTCTCGTAGAGAAGAAGGCATGGGGTCTTTAAGCTCTATGGGCCCCAGCAGTTGGTCGGTCGGCGCCTGGACAGCAGCGTCCATCAATTCCTGATAAACCATCCGTTCAAAAGCGCGCATAGCATAGAGTCCACCATTTTCATCCGCGTAGCGACGAATGCTGTGCTTTGTCGCTAAATTCGCCATATCGCCACCTGCCCGAATCTGTTGCATTAGATCTTCAGCCATCGCTTTATCTTCCACCATGATCTCTTGAAAGATAATCTCTTCGGGAATCTTATATCGCTCGGGGTGCTCTTCGTAGTGCGCCCGCGCTTCAGCCTCCTCTATATCAACGGCCTTTTCCATCTCGTCTTTCCACCACTGCTCCAACAGTTTGCGCTCTCTTCCATCTGTCACCTGGCGCAGTACGCTTGGGTTTTCTGCATACCCCGCTCTCCGAGCAATCTCAGCCAGTAATAGATCCGGTGCCGCCTTGCTTCGAATCCGCTCTTCGACCTGTGCACTATCCACGGGAGATGATCCAAGTCCGGTATTTATAAGCACATATGTAGCCTGCTCAAGCGTAATTCCTCCCCCATCAAAAGTATACAGAGGCGAAGCAAAGAGCGCAGGAGAGAGATCAGGACTCCCCGGGGCCTTATTCCAAGCAGTTAAAAAAGACCGTAAATTATCGGCGTCTATCTTCAGGTCAAGACGATGTTGCAGGCTGTCTATGTGTTCCTCTTTAAGGCGGTTAAACTTAGCCATCATCGTCGCCCGCTGTATGACCGTACGATATTTCTCGTAGGGCACCTCTTTTCTATCGATGACCTTCGCCAATTCCCATCCTAAAGCACTGCGAAATGGCTCACTAACGTGCCCGACTTCCATCGAAAAAACTTCCTGATAAACCTTATCAGAAACGCGGTCATACGCATAATATGAGCTGAATGCACCCCCATTAGCAGCCGTGCTATCATCGAGAGAATAGGCCTTTGCCATATCCTCGAAGGATTCCCTTCCCGAGGTAATTAACGCATAGAGAGAATCGGCGCGTTCGCGTGTAGCAACTAAAATATGGGCCCCCTTCACCGCAAAACGTGCGGGGTGGGATTCAAAGCTCTTTCTCAGTTCTTCTTCTGTAATGACTATGTTCTGGCCAACTGTCTGATGCAGATAGGTCTCGACCATCGATTTGTGTTCAATAAAACGAATGGACTCCTTAAACTGGGGATCTTCTCCCAGCCCACCGCGTTCAGCTTCACGTATGATCAGCTTTTCATCTATGAGGCTAAGTAAGTGATCCCTGTGCCGATCGACTCCGAGTGCCGTAGATTTATGCACCGGCTGGATCTCCGATTCATAATCTCGAAGCTGTCTCATGTCGATTGTCCTGTCTCCGACAACGGCAAGGACGCCGTCAGGCACCACTTTTGTTCCGGCCAGTTTTTTGTTTACAATGCCCTGGTCTTCCCCTTGACCACACCCACTGTGAAGCAGCGCGGCAATCAATAGACCTAGTGACAGTGTTGCACTATGTAGTTTGTTGAGCCCGTGTATCATTGATTTTCCCCCTTTAACTGAAGCGCTCTATTCCGGTGTTCTTCGCTGAGAGCTACTTCTCCAACTTGCTTATAAGCCTGCGCAAGTCCCTGATGAGCCGCTCCCCACGTATCGTCAAGAGAGATCGCCTTTTTTAAGGCTGAAATGGCCTCTTGTGGTCGTTGCTGACTCAGATACACCTGAGCCAACAACGTCATGGCGGGAACATGCTCCCCATCGTTATTTAGGATCTGTTCGTATGCAGCAGCAGCTTGGTCCAGATATCCAGTTCGGAAATAGATGTTACCCATGTTGTTAAGCGCTTGGACATGACTCGGGTTTATCGTGACTGCCCGGACGTAATGCGGCAGAGCCACTCCCGTAAAACCCAAGCGACCATAGATAAAGCCCAAATTGTAATGGGCCTCTCCATCATCGGGATCGGCTCGAAGACGCTCTCTAAAATAATCTATTTCCTTTTCAAAGCTCTTGACCTTCTCATAGGCTTCAAGCGACTTTTCACCCGCGCTCTCTCGTCCCTGACGCAGGTAGATCTGGCCGAGTAGCCGAAAGGATTCGGCTATGCCCGGTTCGATGAGAATCGTCCGACGCAACCGTTGTGCTGCAGCAGCTAGATCATTGTCCCTCATATCCAGCCGAGCAATTTGCACATGCGCCTGTGCATAGGTGGTATCGACTTCGAGCGTTTGCTCGAAATAGCCGCGGGCATCCGCTTCTTTCCCCTCATTCAGCAACGCTTCTCCCAGAGCATACAGTGCACGGGCATGACGTGGATTCTCAGCAACCACCTCATTCAAGAGCTTATTGGCCTGTTCGTATTGCCCCAGATGGTTTCGCACTAAACCAAGGTTAAAGCGCGTATTCAAATCGTTGGGTTGGAGAGACAGTGCCCGTTCGTATTCGCGCGCCGCGTCGGATAGTCGCCCTCCCTTACTGTATACAGCAGCTAAGTTTCTCCGAGCAGCAGCGTATGTGCTGTCCATACCAAGTGCTGTGCGAAAGGCTGTTTCCGCTTCACCATAGCGATTAAACTTCAGGTGAAAGATACCAAGCCCGACTTGCAGGGATGGATTGTTCGGCTCCAAGGCTACCGCCATCTCATAAAGCTGACCTGCTCTTTTCACATCCCCCAAAGCCAAATGAGTCCGGCCCAATCCCACCAATACTTCACCGGATTCTGGATGTTGCTGACGGGCCTCTTCAAAGGCTCTCAACGCCTCTGTGTATTTACTCTGCGCCAAAAGCGCGCGCGCCCGAAGACGCGGATCTCGCATCGCCTCTTCTACAGCCCGTGGCTGCTTTAGCTGCTGTAGGTCGCCTTGGCTCAGCGAAACAGAGGGCTCATTAACCTCGGGTTCGTTCGAGGTACCGCACGCGACAAGTAGTGCTGCGCACAGAATTATTCCATATGTCACGGCAGGTCTCTCTCCTCGATTTTAACGTATTGATTCGCCGCTATCTGCTCTAGCGTCTGCTTTTTACCCGAACTCCAACGCACCGTTACGCGATCAACCTTTTGCGCCGTATCAAGACCGAATAGCAACCGCATATCGTGGGAGGACAGGTAGCTTCCCCCGGATCGCATCTGACGCACCATAGTGCGCTTGCCCACGACGACCTCTACTTCAGCCCCAAGTCCGTTGGTATTCGCGCCCAAACCTACCAACTCTATGCCAAGCCACCCCTTTGTGTTTCCGCCGTCATTGCGCAGCAAAGCAGCAGGCCCTCCGGAATTGTTTATCGCGACATCTGTATCCCCATCGCCATCATAGTCGGCAAAAGCTGCGCCCCGACTCACGCGTAACAGGTCTAACCCTGGTCCAGCTTGCGCCACCTCGGTGAATGTCCCGTCGCCTCTGTTGGTCAAAAGTTGGTTGCGTTGGGGGTAGGAACTGGCGTGGTCAACCTTCTCTACGTTGTCGTAAACATGTCCGTTCGCAACAAAAATATCGAGATCGCCATCGTTGTCGTAGTCAATAAAGCCGGCGCCAAAACCCAGATAGGCCATGCTCACCTTATGGACTCCGCTGGGAACGGTTGAATCTATAAAAAAGCCATGTCCGGCATTGCGGTAGAGCGTATTACTCTCCCATTGAAAATTAGTCACAAAGAAATCTTGTAATCCATCTCCATCTACGTCTCCCATATCTACACCCATTCCAGCCTCCACGCTACCCTCATCGTTAAGGCTGGTCCCGCTAGCCAAACCCCGCTCAATAAAACGCTGACCGTCATTGCGATAAAGCATATTGGGAACCATATCATTTGCCAAATAGAGATCCGGATCGCCGTCATTATCGTAGTCGCCAAAAATGACGCCGAGTTCTTTTCCATCCGTGCTCTCTAATCCCCAATCCCGCGTTCCGTCCGTCCAGGTCCAACCCGAATCTGCTCCACCATTCAGATACAAGCGGTTCATTTGTCCCGCGAATTTACGTGGGTCGCAGTACAGCCGTTCCCGACTGTTACCGACCCAACACTGAACCATATCATCACCCAATGGATAGAAGACATAATTGCCAATAAATAGATCGATATCACCGTCTAAATCGACATCGGCAAACGCCGCGCTCGTGCCCCAACCGGCATCGTCAATGCCATCGGAAACATCGACAAAGGTTCCGTTGCGCTCGTTGCGATACATGACATTAGGACCGAAGTTGGTCACATAGAGGTCTGGGCTTCCGTCTGCATCGTAATCTCCGACCAAAGCTCCCATACCGTACCCGGTATCGTCTACACCATACTCTGCTGAGTGCTCTGTAAATGATCCCTGACCGGAGTTTCTATAAAACGCATTTGCTACAATGGGCCCATCAGTCAGACCGGGAATCCTGCCTCCATTTACCCAATACAAATCGATTGACCCATCCATATCGGCATCGATAAAGGCGACACCAGACCCGTAGGTTTCGGGTAAATACCGCATCCCTTGTGCGCCATTATCGTGCACAAAATCGATACCTGATTGAGTGGCAACGTCGACAAATACAGTCTCGCTCTGCGCATGGAGCACGGTAGAGAAAGTCCATATTGCCAAACAGGGCCAGAACAGCTGGTTCATAACCTGTCGCTACTCGAGGATTCGACGACACCCTTGCCTGGTGCGATGGAAATGAACTGATTGGCCGATATATTGACTAAGCTTTCCCGCTCTCCGCCTGGCCAGCGAATCACCAGCGAATCAACTCGATCGTTTTGAGCTAAACCAAAGTGCAGGCGCATATCGTCTTGGGAAATATACCCCGTTCCAGAACGCACTTCGCGAAGTTGAATCTTACCCTGTGTATGGGCAAGCACGCGTGCGCCGACAGCCTGGCGGTTGTCTCCATCCCCCAATAGCCGAACCTGAAGCCAGTTTAAGTCATTCCCGCCGTCATTGCGCAAAATCGTAGGAGTATCGTCAATATTAACGATTACAACATCGACATCCCCGTCATTGTCAAGGTCGCCGAATGCATGACCTCGACTTGACTTTTTGACCTGAAAACCCGGTCCACTGACTTCCCCCACATTCTCGAAGGCGCCGTCGACATTCTTAAAAAGTTGGTTGTCTTGGGCATAGGTCGTTCCTAAATCGTGCTGATCTACAGCCGGATAAACATGTCCATTGGCCACAAATAAATCGTCGTCGCCGTCGTTATCGTAATCGAAGAAACCCGTCCCCCACCCGAGATAGGTGATGCTTTCCTTGCCGAGCGTAGTGGTAAAGCTAGCATCGTTAAAAAACCCACGACCATTATTTTGATACAGCGTATTGTTATCGTGAGAAAAGTTGGTTACGAAAAGGTCCAAATCCCCATCGCGGTCGTAATCACCTGTGGCCAATCCCATCCCCCCCTGTTCACGCCCATCCTCGCTATAGGCCGATGCCGTTATGAGGGCTACATCTCTAAACCGGCCTCCTTCGTTGCGGTACAGCGTGTTCGGCGTTGAGTCGTTGGCGATGTAAATATCGAGATCACCGTCGTTGTCATAATCGCCAGCGAGAGCAGCAAAACCGTAGTAATCGTGGTCCTCTAAACCAAAATCGCTGGTCGCGTCGGTAAAACGCCATCCACTCTGCCGTCCCTCGTTGCGAAAGAGAATATCGGTTTCTCCAGGCATACCCCGCGGACCGTAAAAAACATTGATACCGCGCCAGTTGCAGAAGCTCATATCAGCCGGCACGTATTCGGGGTCAAAGTCAATGTAATTTGTGAGATAAAAATCAAGATCACCGTCGCTGTCATAGTCCCCAAAGGTCGCCGCTGAACTCCAACCCGCATAATCAACGCCGAGGTCTTTAGCCACGTCTTTAAACGTCCCATCCCCATTGTTGTGGTACAGCGCATTTGGTCCGTAGTTGGACAAATACACATCACTCAATCCGTCGGCGTTATAATCGACGACAGTAACGCCCATGCCCCAGCCGATATGTGCAATACCAGCCTCTACCCCCACATTAACAAACTTCCAATCCCCATCATTGCGAAAAAGAGCTGCGCGTGGCTCTTCCCCTTTGGGAAATCCCTGCAAACGCGATCCATTAACGAGAAAAATGTCTAAATCACCATCTTCGTCGTAATCAAATAGGGCGGCACCCCCCGTGTTGCATTCCACGATATGCTCTTTCTCAGGGGTACCGGAAATCATTTTGTGCACGATACCAACCTCGGTCGCCACATCGTGAAACTGTGGTCCGTTCGGCATTGGTCCATCTGACGTCTCTACAGACGGAGAACAGCTGAGCACGAGAAAAGCCAGCGTCCATTGGTGCGCCCTAAGAAATCTCATTGCACTGCTCCCCTATCAATCAAATCCGTACCCCTGCCACGGACCGCCCTTCCCTGCTCAATTTTACCCTGTTGAATTAAAGCGGTTGCCAATCCACTCAGTGCATCTACCATCGATTTATCAAGAGTTAACGCCGTGCGAAAAGAAGCCTCAGCAGCCTCGTAGTTTCCCTGAACAAGGTGGCTCCTACCCAAGTTTTTGTGGGCCAATGCATAGGAAGGATCTAGTGACACCGATTTATAAAAATACGGGAGGGCCTCCGCGTGCATCGCCTGCATGGAGAGAACGACGCCTATGTTATGCAGTGCTTCTGCATAGGTCGAATCCGCTTCAACTGCCTTTCGAAACTGAATCAGAGCATCCCCCAGCTCATTTCGCTTTAAAAGCACCAAGCCCAAATTAAAATGCCCTGCAGCCCGCTTTGTTCCGATAACGGGCTGGCTTTTCCTGTACAACAAACGCCTGTAGTGATCTTCTTCCATGTCCGTACTGCTCATACGCTGAAACAGAGCTACCATTTCCTCTCCGTCAGCCTCGCGTCCTGTTCGAGCATAGAGTGTTCCCAGACTGTAATAGGCTTCCGTATAGGAGGGGTCCGCCGCAATGGTGCGTTCCATTTCTACAATCGCCTTCTCATCATCCTGTCG
>Ga0181566_10001929_pt1 | contig 17174 bp, 13 predicted proteins | sample 101ome_15_FD_133762 | JGI IMG/M metagenome (GOLD analysis project Ga0181566, IMG submission 133762) | Coastal salt marsh microbial communities from the Groves Creek Marsh, Skidaway Island, Georgia - 101402AT metaG (megahit assembly) | ecosystem: Environmental > Aquatic > Marine > Intertidal...
AAGAAATTTTAGGTTACTCAACACAGGTAAAAAAACAAATAGAAATGAGAGAAAAAGAAATATTATTAAACTTACTAAAACAACTTCATAATGCCCCAATTTAATAAAATATGGGATACCTAAAAGAGACAAAACAGAGAGAGCAAGAATGCCAAAAAAACGGTCCCAGAACACCAATGATAATGAGATATTAAATTTTTTTGTGAAGGTGTTTAATCTATATGCTCTAATAAAATCACCTCCTACGCCCGAAGGAAAAATTTGATTGAAGAATAATCCCTGCCAGAGAATCTTCAGAAGTTGGCCTCTCGAAATATCAATATTATTTTGTTGGCATATCATCTGCCATCTTATGTTAGAAAAAATAACTTGAAAATATAGAACCATTAACGAGATTAAAAGATAAAAAATATTTGTCTTGTTGAAAACTTCAATTAGAACGTTAATATCCACTTTCAAAAAAAGAAAATAAAAAATAAAAAAACTAATTAAGGCTTTCAAATAAATCACACTATGAAATTTATAACCATTGAGAAAGTTTTCTTGCAACTTCGCTAACCATAAAACAATTTGGTAGTAAATTTCTCTTAAGTGAGTGTTTTATGGCATAAGATTTAGATGATTCAATAACATGAGACATAGCATTTTTGAACTCATTGTCATTATTGGCTATGTGTAAGTTATCGTCTGGAATATATTTTTTAATCTCTTCAATCCCTCCAGATGAATTTGTAGCGATAATCTTCGTTCCACATACTAATGCCTCAAGAGCTATATTTGGCATTCCTTCCCAACGAGAAGGAATAAGAACAGCATTAGAACAAGAAATTTCTATCCACGGATTTTCTTTGAAATTTTCAATAAATACTCTACTCTGGAGATTTTTAGCTCTGATTAAGGCGATAAGGTTTTTATATTCACCTCCCTCTCCAATTATCTTTAAAAAAGCATCAGAGTGATCTATTTCTGAAAACCAATTAATTAACCTATCAAACCCTTTTTGTTTTGAGAGACGACCAATTGCTACAAATTTTGTTAACTGGGAAGAGTGGTTTTGACACCCTTCTTTTATGTAACTTTCTATTAAATCAACATTAACAGGATTTTCTAAGACTTTTATTTGTGTTGCTTTGATATTAAAATTATGAATAAATTCTTTTTTCATAGTTTCTGATGAACAAATTATTAAATCAGAAAATCTATATAAAAATTTATACGAAAATTTAAAAAAAAGATAATAAGAATTATTTCTTAGGCTGACAGAGGGTATATTTGCCTCTCTTATAATTAACTTTGAATTCATTCTGTAGATTCTAATTATTAGAATCAACAAAATATTTACATAACCAAATGTGGATAAAACATTCTTAGGTTTGAGATCATTTAGGGCCTTGTGTATCTTAAATATTGATTTTCTTAAAGTGTCACTCTCTAGTGAATGAATCTGTATCTTTTTATCTAAGAATTTTTTTAGTGGCCCGCAGTCCTGCAGCACTAAAAATTCAACATCTTGACCCATTTTTGTTAATTCATTGGCTATATTTATAAATACTCTTTCTGCGCCACCTCCATTAAAATTAGGGATAACAAACAAAGTCATTTAATAGCCTCACAATACACTTCAAATACTCTATCAAAATGGAGTTTAGCAGAGTAATTTTTCCTGGCATAGTTATGCGCTTTAGTAATTATTTTTTGAGTCTTTAATGGCTCTATGAAAATTCCTTTTAATCTATTAAAAAATCTTTTTGATTATTGATATCAATCAGATAACCATTGATTGAATCCTTAATAATTTCCCGATGACATCCAGAATTATTTGCAATTACTATGGTCTTCTGAAGCATAGATTCAATTAAAACCCTGCCAAAAGGCTCATTATTACTTGGGCAAATGATTGCATCTGAACCGGCAATTATTCTATCCGGTTTGTTTTGAAAACCGGTAAATATTACATTATCTTGAATTCCAAACTCGAGAACAATTTTCTTAACCTCATTAATAAATTCTTTCTTGCCTGTTCCTACAATAAGTAATTTACTATTATCAAATTCTTTAGAAGAAATAAATTTTGCATATTGTCTAATTAAAATTTGCGGCTGTTTCCATTCTTCAATTCTCCCAACATATGCCAATATTTTAGCTTTATAGTGAATGTCATATTCTCTTCTTATGAGGTTCCTAGCATCCTCCTTATTGTAAAAAATATATGTAAACGGATTGTATATTACATTAATCAGATTACTATTCAAATAATTTGGAGCACTCTCTTTTACAAAATGAGAAATTGCTATAACGGAATCAGCTAACCTGGGGAGTAATTTCCATCTTTTTGAACTTGTAAAAAGTTGCCTTTGATGCCATATAAAAGAAGTTTTATTTAACTTTGAAATAAGCGACCAGAGTATATTCATTCTGATGTCGTTACAATGAATAATATCAATCCGGTTTAACTTTAAAAATACTGAAAAATTCCTGTAATTCCAGAGTAAAGATTTAATGATGTTTATTAACTTGCCATTAGCTAAAGGCAAGTATCTGGTCTCAATATTTAAATAGGGTATACCTCTTTTTTGTAAATAATCTGAAAGCTGTCCGTTAGGGTAATGCAAGACTATAACTGGATTATGGCCTTTTTTTTTCATTTCCAAGTATAACTCAATGGTTGAAATATGACTGCCACCAACAGAGTCCCCAACAAAAGGGTATAAGACTTTCACAAAATTTGCTTTCTTTTCCTTCGTATGAAGTATGCGGACTTAAGTAATTTTTTTCCAATCCCAAGAAAAGTACTTTCCTTAAGAGTTTGATAGGAATGATAGTGATTGCATGTCTGACAACACTGAGGGATTTCTTTTTTAGTCAGCCAATTATTTCTTATTTCTACAAATTTTTTATCAAGAAAGGCATCTTCTAGATTGTCATAGTTGAGGATATTAGAAGATTGGAGTTCAGGCTCAAGACTTGTAGTAGAACAAACTTGCATAGTACCATCTACAAGAACAGTAAGCTTCCTATATAAAGCATAACATGGTGTTCGTTTGTCTAGTAATTTATTATCAACAAATTGATGACCATGTGGCAAGTCATCTTGTTTGATAATTCCTTGCCAATCAAACCAATCATCTTCCAAAATCTTGATTTTCTTTTTTGGCAGGTACTTTAGCAAAGTTTTATATATATTAGACTTATAAAATCTTTCGAAAGGCTTATCTAGCCTAAGTAGCAACTCTACGTCTATTCTATGTTTATTTTCCTTGATTGTATTTACAATATTTCTATAGACCCTCTCAAAATAGTCTTTTCCATAGAGTCTTTTATATGCGTCTTTTGATCCTAAAGCTGTAGATATGCTTAATTTTGTCAAACCCGACGTAATAATTTTGTTTATATCAAACTTATCAAGCAATATTCCATTTGTATAGCACTCAATTTCGGTAATATTTTTCTTTTTCGCGGAATAATTAATTTTTTCTAAAAAGTCCTTATCTACAGTAGGTTCGCCAATTAAAGCTGTGTATGAAATTAGACCACCGCCAGATCTGTTATAAAGGTCAACAGTATAATCATGGACCTCTTTACTCATAACAGTTTTTTTTCTTGCATCGAATGGAGTTCCATCTTCATACGATTTATCATAACTACAGAAAGAGCATTTAGCATTACAAATATTAGTGGTCTCCAGGCCTATTGATCTAGATCTTTTGGCATGCAAAATATCATTGTTGTTTCTCCATAATTCATGACCAGTGATTTTTTTAAAAAATTTTTTTAACATTTCTTTTATTAAGTTGTTTTTTCCCTAAAGTAATTATATATTGCTTTTCTAATAATTACTTTTTCATATCTAGAATCGTATCTGGATTTATTACTAAGATATTCCAGATCAATATCTAACTGTCTTTCTATAAAAGATCTATTAGTGTCCAAGAAATACTTATTAGGAAAAGAAAATCCTAACTTTTTTTTGGAAATTAGATTTGACGGAATATATTTTTCCAAAATAGAAATTAAGATTGATTTGGAATCGAACTTGAGAAATTTTCTATTATCAAGATCTGAAACAAATTCTAGAAGTCTCTTGTTTAGAAAAGGTGCTCTTAACTCTAAAGCATGATTCATACTCGACCTCTCTAGAGCAGGAATGATTGATAATGGTAAGTTCAAATTTAAATCAAAATCTATAAAGTTTGATAAACAACTTTGGTTTTCCTTCCATGAAATAAATGAAAGATCGGAAATAAAGTCATCTGAAAGATTCTTATCAAAACAGTATGGCATGTTTTTAAGAGCCAATATAGACTGCCATTTAAGAGTGTTAAATAGATTTGATGCATTAGAGATACGAGTAATTTTCTTACCTAGAAATTTATTCAACCCATTTAAGCCATTTTTGAGATACTTATTAACAAAAAATTTGTCATAGGTATACAAGAATTTATGTTTACCATATCCTTTAAAAATTTCATCTCCTCCAGAACCACATAATGCTACTTTGAAAAATTTTCTGCCCTCATAAGCAATTTGCTCACCTGAGAAAATTGTCAAATTATCATTAGGCTCTCCATACAAATTAAATAAATTAGAAAGGGTGTATTGCTCTTTGTTGATTTCGCTGTCTATTACAATATGATCAAGATCTAATGATGAAGCTATTTTCTTTGCAGTTGCACTTTCATTGTGAATGAGTTCATTATTGTAGGCAACCGTCATAGTGAGAATATCTGAATTCAAATTTCTTTTAGCTATTGCGGCAATTAGTGATGAGTCAATTCCTGAAGATAAAAATAAACCAACAGGCACATCTGATCTCAGTCTATTTTTTATTGATTCTGTAAGAATTTCCTCGACATTCTCTATTTCGTTTTTTGAAAATTTTTCAATTTTTCCTTTCGCAAAAAAAGTGTTAGGTTTGGACCAATAAGTTGAATATTGTGCCTTTCTCCCATAAATTTTAGTAACTAGACTTCCGGGTGCTAGATATTTTATACCCTTATAAAAAGTCTCATAGTTCGGCAAATATCCTAATGATAGGAAATTTTTCTTTAAACTGAAGTCGTCAGAAAAACCTATATTTAAAAAACTAATTAATGGTCTAATCTCTGAGGAAAAATAAAAACCATCGTTATTTTCGATATAATAAAGTGGTTTCTCACCAAAGATGTCATTCGCTAATGTAAGAGTATGTGATCTGTAAGATGCAAAAGCAAACATACCATCGATTTCTTCTAAATATTTCTCAAATTGATAATCTAATAATTTATGGAGAACCTCAGTATCGCCTTTTGTTTTAAATGAATAGCCAACTTTTTCAAGTCTTTTTCTCAACTCAAGGAAATTATATATTTCACCGTTGAAAACAGTTGCCCGACGATTTTCAACAAAAGGTTGATTACTTGCATCTGAGAGGTCTATGATTGATAGACGAGTATGGCCTAGGAAAATTCCCTCTTCCTTGTTGAACCAGTAATTAAGATGGTCTGGCCCTCTGTGAGCTAACTTTTTTAACGATGAAACACCTGTATTTATGTTATCTTGAGTAAGATTTTTATTCAATAAAAAACCAAAAATGCCACACATACTTATAATGACTTTAAAAACTCTTCAATAGACAATAAGCACATTAGAAATTGACCTCCATTCGCCTTGTTACCATCTAGCCATTTATTTGCCATAATTTCAAGTTTTTTAAAGTCCATATATGGCATATATTCATGCAAATAATCTGATTTATGAATTTTCCTAATTGTTCTATTAAGATTTTGAAGTGATCTAATTTGTTGATCCTCATCAGGCCAGGTTCTATCAGAGGCAGTTGGAAGTCTATACCTTGGATTAAATTTAGATAGAAATTTCTTAAGAGCAAATTCAAAGGTCAAATTCAAAGGAGAGCTATCAATTCTACACCCAGTATTAGCGCTTATAATTTTTGCGAAATCATTATTCAAATAATTCAGTGTTTTTTTCATTACTCTGGCATACTTTCGTTTATCGAGAGACATTGATAAATAAAAATCAAACAGTTGATTGTCATTGGCAACTTTTCTTTGGTCTCCATAGGTAGCCATACCCATCACATCTGTTTGCGAATAATGTCTGGATATTGTGTGAGTAAGAATATATTCCCATAAGTCAAAATTATCATTTGATAATTCTTTACCTTCCTGTTCTATATTTTTTATAGTAGAAAACATTCGATCATATAAGTCTCTAAAATATTGTTTTTTTACAAACTGACCTACATCAACTCTCCACATTCTATATGGTGAATTAAAAATAAAAAACTCTGTAAAGTCATCTATCTTGTTTAGATCAATTATTTTTTTAAAGTGTGTTTTTTTTCCAAATAAATTTACGACTTTTGTAGGAAGATACATCCCTTGAAACATGAAATCTAGACCATGCCCATGAAAAAAAATATTTGAGTTCTTATTTATAATTTCGTCATGACCTAAAAAAATATTATTTAAATGATTGTACATGCCAGAGGCAATTTCATTTTTTGCTTCCCAATTTTTATCATAGTAGTCTTGAGGTATTTTTAAGAAAAAATGATTTAAATTCGCTGATTTAGTTAATTGTTTAGCAACTCTATATTCTCCAAGTTTTGAATAACCAAGGGTATAACATGTAGGCTTAAATAAGTCTTGCTTCAATATCGCAGCAAGTATTGTTCGCGTGTCCATCCCACCACTAAGGAAGAGTCCTACTTTATTTAGCTGCTCAATATCCGAGGTTTTTTTATTCAAAGAATCTACTATTAAGTCAGCTAAATCTATGGCCGAACTCTTTAGAGAATCATTGCTTTTTTTAAAAGAAGGCTTCCAATATTGATCAATATTTTGTTTTGATGAATCAATCGAAATTATTCTTGCCGCTTTGAGAAATCGAGATTTTTTATCATAAGTAGACTCATCATATAACCTCCTAAACCAAAGAAACTGAAAAAAATTGTCTCCATCTACAACAAATTTATTAAGCGTTTTAAGTTTTCTAGCTACAGATAAATATTTATTAGAAGCAATAAATTTTTGGTCATCATAATAAAAATATAAGGGTATTGATGTATATCTATCATTGATTACCTCAATAGAACCTTTGGATATATTATGAATAATAATAAGAAACTCACCATCTAAATCTAAGGCGGAGGCCTTAACAGATTTATTAAATTTGGCAAATTCATTAGCGACTTGTTTTCTATTAACTCTCCCTTTTAATATTGGAGATCCGAGAACAATAACTTTTGACCCATGAGAAACTTTAGTATATGGCTCTGGGTAAATATTTGAAAACGAAAAAGAAAAATTGTTCTTTTTAGAGTCAAACTCAATTAAGAAAGACGAATCAACATACATTCAGTACTCGGAAATTATAGATTAATTAACTTGAAACAGCTAAAAGTGATTCAGGATATATCAAATTTACACATTTTCTACAAATTTCATTCTTGTACCATTCACCTTTGGAATGAATATCTCTCAATTCATTCATCGTCTCAGAGTTCCATGCATCATGAATCTTATCTTCAGAAACATCCCCAACCTTTAACTTGCTACTAAACATGGCACAACAAGGTGTGATGTCGGAGTTTCTAATTGTCACTCTTTGAAATGGCTGAGGGCATTTAAATCCAATAAATCTCTTTTTATTTTTTAGTTGATCAGATGCATAAAACCTGTCATAACCAGGTTCAAGGACTGGAGGAACATACTTTTGGATTGATACAATATCAACCTTATCTTTCCAGAAGTCTATAAATTGTTGTTCTTCGTGTTCATTGTCTTTCTGTTTACAGAAGCTAACCCCTGTGATTGGTAATTTATATCCGCCCCTTTCTTTGAGATCTAAAAAGTTTTCAATATTCTTTATTACCTGCTTATACCTACCACCAATTCTAATCTTTTTAAAGACTTCTTCACTGTAGGCATCAAGACTAAATCTTAAGCGAGTAAGACCGCTATCGAGGAGTTTTCTTGCTCTGGCATCAGTTAAAGCAGAAGCATTCGAATTCATCATAATATCAATAAAGTCATGTTTTGAAGCATATTCAATATACTTTTCTAGATCCTTGATTAATAATGGTTCATTATTTCCCTGTACGGAAACAGAAGGACAGTTGTGATTTTGTCCTTCATCAATAATTTTCTTGTAATTTTCCCAACTTAATGGCTCACCAGAGTAATATTTATTAGCAACTTCTTTGTCTCCAACTATGCAATGGGGGCAACTAAAGTTGCATTCTTGATTCATGTCAAGTTGAAGAAATAAAGGAAAATCTGTTTTAATCTCAAAATTATTAGCTTTATCCCATTGTTCTCTGTACTTCTTGAACTTTGGGCCAATAAGTTTAATTAATTTTTCATTGACATTTTCTTCTTGAGAAAGGTGAATAACCTTTCCATCAGTAGTGTAGCTTTTCATTTTATTTTTGATAAAAATTTCCAACACACATTATAAACTTTTTATTATGTCAGTTCACTTGAACTAGCCAGCTCAATTTTTTTAACCAAATAAGGCTACAGAAATTTTTAAGTTTTTAATTTTGTTGTCAGATAGTCTTCAATCTCACTGATTAGCCTTTCAGAATTTTTTCCATCAATAAATCCGAAAGCCTCTTCTGCCATCTTTAAAGAATATTTATTGGCAAATTTATTTCCATTGAGGGCATCAGTAATATATTTATGAAGATCTTTACTAGATTTCGCTATAGCACAACCCTTTGAATCATTCCATAAAACTTGATCTTTATATTTTTTTTGAGCCTCAAGGAAAATAGGAATAATAGTATTTTTTTTCAAAACTAAGGACTCTGAAATAACAGTCGAATTAAATCCAATTACTACATCAGATGATTCAATTAAAAATTGCCCTGAACTTTTAGAATCAATCACAAGGTTGCTAATTTCGTCAAAAACAAGGCCTGATTTCTCTAGACTGCCTAGAATTCTATCTAACCATTCAGATTCATTCCATTTTATTTTTATTATTACTTCAACATTTGGGTTATCAATGGCAAATTTTGCAATAGACGAGTGAACCTCATCAAATAATTTGTAAAAGCCAATTTGAGGATTATTAGACCATTTGCCAATTTTTTGGCGAATATTTTCAAGAATATAAGTGTGATAAAAGGAGAAAAAAACCACCCTCTTGTTTTTACTTAGTTTTTTTGTTTTTTTGTCTTTTGGTTTTATTAAATTATCAATTTTTGGTGATCCAACACAACTTATTCGATTCTTATTTATATAGCCAACATCTATAAGTAGGTCTCTAAAATGTTTATTGCCTACAAATAATTTATTGCCATGATAATTTCGAACTGAGTGTATTTTCTTTTTTGTACTAGCTGATTTATAGAACTCCTTATGTATATTATCTGAAATATTTTTACTAAGCCCTATAGCTTCTCTATGCATGCAAAAAAAAGGATACGAACTATTAAATAACGCTTTTTCCCAATTAATGTTTCTCGGATATAACATTCCACATGAAAGAACACAATTCATTTGCGAAGCTTTCATAATTTTCGGAAGAATTCTCTTGATATATTTCAGTCCAAAATTACTTGGGTAAGTATTTTTTTTATAACTAGTAAGGCTATTATCTGGCAAATCAATAATAATTTTTTTATGTAAAAAGAGGAATCTATACTCGGAAATACCATTAAGTAGATCATGAGTGTTTAAGGGTAAAAAATATAGTGAAACTTTTCTTAGCCTCTTTATCGCTTCAATATCCTCCCTAAACCTTTTATGATCAAGAAACAGAATTTTAAGATCTGTATCAGAATGAGGTGAATCTATTAATTTAATTTTTTTTGATATATATCTTACAATCAGAAAATCAAATACTGGCAAACGTGCTATGTAACTAAATATTACTTTAAATATTGTCATTATTTTGAGACTACGAACTTCTTTTGTTGCACTTTTTCTAGATTTTTTATGATTGAAGCAATCTTGTCAGAAACGCCAGGTTTGCCATAAAGCTCAGATTCAGGATATTTACCATGACGCATTTGATGTTCTATTGCATTTGCAATTAAGAATCTATCTTCAACAACTTGGGTAACCGCTGGTGCTCTTTCTCTTCCATCCTGTCTTGACCCTACTAAAACAACAGGCGTTCCTAGAAATGATGCGTCTCTAATAAAACTTGAAGAATTGCCAACTAAACATTTGGCATTATCAAGTAAAGGAATAAAATCTTCAGGCTCAAAATTCTTAAAAGCCCTTAACTTGAGATCGGGATTAAACTCCCTAAATCTTCTTATAGCTTGTGAAACGCCATCAGAACCAGCGTCTATGTTGGGCCATATCAAAATTGTTTGCATATTGACCTTTTTCAATGCCTCAAGAAGTTCAATCATTGACTTCTCTGCCGAAAAATATTCAGTTGTAACGGGATGATACAAAACTAATAAAAAATCCTGATTAAAATCAATATTAGTGCCAACACCTCCATTGAGATCAGGAATTTTCATAGATTTTCTAGCGATTCTAACAACATCTGCGCTTGGACAACCTGAAAAGAAAACTGAACTTTTCTTTTCCCCCATTTGTAGAATATTTTTATAAGATTTGTAAGTTGATGGGAAGTGATAGTGCGCAAGCTTCGTAATTGCATGCCTTGCTGACTCATCAATTGAGCCAGTGATTTCACCACCTTGAATGTGTATCAAACAGAAGTTTTGATAAACTGCTGCAATAGCCGCCCCAAGAGCTTCACTTCGATCACCTATAATTAAAACAAACTCTGGGTTAAGTCTTTGATAAACATTTGAGAGCTCTATAATTGAAAGTCCTATGGACTTTGCCATAGTGCTTGGAACTGAGCCTTCAAGCTCAATATATATTTCATCTGAGACATTAAAACCATCCCTCTTAACAACTTCTACAGCCATGCCGAATCTATCAAGAAGCATAGTTCCTGTTGCAATAATTTTGAGATCAACATCTTTATCTTCGTCAAGTATCTTGAGAACAGGCTTCATTCTTCCATAATTTGCTCTATCAACCAATACTGCTGCAATTCTTATCATTTCTATTTTTTTAATACAAATTTAGCCCAAATAAGATCTTCTTCATTATCAATATTTACAGTTTGTCTTACTATCACATATGCGCCAGTTTTGTTAGTAAAAATCTTATTTTTCTTCAAAATACAATCTCTGGTTAAGCAATAAATAATTCCATTTCTCACATATTTTTGTGATAACTGTTGGCGGTGAGTAATAGACTCTCCTGACTTGTTGTCATGAACTAATAAATTTTTTTTAATATCTAAGATTTTATGTGGGTGATATTTTAAATCTATTGGACTGACAGAAACTACTGAATCTAAATTCTGAGATACTAGCATCTCGATAGCTTTGGAGATATCCTCTGGTATTCTAGAAGGCGAGGTTGGTTCAACAATAAGTACTATATCGAAAGTTACACCGTAATACTTTTCACTTTCTATAAGTGCATGAGAAACTGTCTCGATTGAACTTGTGTTATCACAACTGAGTTTTTTAGGCCTAAGAAAAGGTGCCTCAAGATTAAATTTAATACCCTCGTTGGCATAATCCGGTGAATCAGTTGAAATAATCGATTTATCCACATATTTACAATCAGATAAGGTATTGCCAGCAAGGCCAATTAAAGAAATATTATTAATTTTTCTGAGGTTCTTATTCTTGATTCCTTTGCTGCCACTTCTCGCTGGAACAATAGCAAGTACTCTATAGTTGTGAAACATAATATTATGATTTAGAGCCCCAAACAATATAGCTCATAGGGAACGACTTATCAGGATTAACTAAATTTTTTCTATATTTTTTATCAAAATCCATCAATTCCAATAAGTGCTCTTTATAAAACCAATCAGATTTTTTCTGTCGTAAACTCTCAGGAAAAAAATCTAATGCCTGTTGCCAGACATATGCTAAAACATCAAATACACCTGAACCAAACTTCACCTCATCAAAATTAAGTCCAGCATTATTCAGCATTACTCTCAGGCCTTCATGCGTGTACCTTAAGTAATCATCTGGCAAATGATGTAATTCTCTAACAAGGCCCTCAAATATAAAACACTTGCCTCCTTTCTTAAGAACTCTATGAACCTCATTGAAGGTAGATATTTGGTTCTTCTCATGATGAATGACATTTGGTATTAAAACCACATCAATATCATCATTGTCTATATTGGATAAATTACTTATCTCACTAATAAAATCTGGCCTCCATTTTATGCATCTACTATCATTTAACCAGCTCTCCTGCTTTCCGAAATTTGAGTTTTGTCCATTTATCTGGCAATCAATAGACAAAACATGATGGCGAGAAAATATTGGAGAAAACAAAGACCAACCACCATAGAAATATGCTCTTTCAAGAACTAAAATTTTTGATTTTCTATCTAATTTCTTAGAGAGGTTTTCAAATTCATCAAACATGATTTTAAACTGTGGCCATTTAGAATCAACTTTATAAAAACTCTCTTTAAGAAAAGATAAATGGTCACTAATTTGTTTTTCAGATAAAACGGGTCTACTCTCAGTATTAAGAGGATATTCCATTATTCGAAATCCTCTTTGGACAAAATCCTTCTTTTAGATTTATCATGCTTAAGCCTCTTACCGATTATATTTTTCATCTTTGAATACGTAAAACCACCACCAGGTTTTTTCATAGTTAAATCATCTAAAGTGATTTTTGCTCCTTTTGGTAAATCTTTTTTAAGAGCAACGCTTCGTGAGAAATTTTTTAAAATACTTTTACTTTGAGTAATATTCTGGTCCTTTTGTTTCGAATTTTCAAAGGACTCATCTAACATTCTAATTCCTCTTATAAGATTTTTTAGTTCATTAAAATCAATAGAGGAGGAGACATCTGGACCAAACATTGATTTACTGAAAGTTACATGCACCTCTATAAAACTTGCTCCTAATGTTCTAGCAGCAATACTAGGAAAAATTGAACCTGAATGATCGGAGTAACCCACAGGACAATTAAATTTAGACTTCAGTTCTAATATATTCTCAATGCCCCAGTATTCTGGAGGGCATGGATACATGGACGTGCACTGCAATATAGCAAATTTTTTATTCTTTTCTTTAGCAAGATTGATAACTTCTTCTAGATCTTTTATGCTACTCATTCCTGAGGAAAAAAGAATCGGAATTTCATCTTGAATAATATCTCTAATTAAAGGTTCATTATAAATTTCTCCAGATCCAACTTTCCAAAATTTTTGACCTATCTCTCTCAACAATTCAACAGCTGCATTTGAAAATGGAGATGAAAGAAAATCCAAGCCCTTGGCTTGAGCATGACTAGCAAGCTCAAACCATTCTTCTCTTGAAAACTCCATTCTTCTCCAGTAATCAAACCTTGTCTTATCTTGATGGCTAAACTTTACCCTCCAGGGCTCATCATAAGTGCTTTCTTCATCAGCAAAGTGAGTTTGAAATTTAACTGCATCTGCCCCACACCTAGAAATTTCATCAATAAATGAATGGGCTAAACCAATACTGCCATCATGTGACTGAGCAACCTCTGCAATCACATAGGTATGGTTTTCTTTTTGCTTAAGATCCGCCAAAGTTATCATTTAATATGCTAGAAATGGTTATTTTTAATACTATCTTGATACCACTTAGAGCTTTCAAGGAGCTCTTCATGTGTTCCAAAATCTTTAATTCTTCCATTCTCAAGAATGGAAATACTATCAAAATTGCTCAAAGTATTAATTCCATGCGAAATTAGGATTATGATTTTATCAGTTTGTTGTCTAATACTATATACACTTTGCATGAAGCTTTTTTCTGAATGTTTATCTAGGTTTCCGGTTGGTTCATCTAGTATCAATATTGAAGAATTACTGATTAAGGATCTTGTTAGCTCGATTCTTTGTTTTTGACCACCTGAAAAATTCTTTCCGTCTTCTTGAATCTTTGTTTCAAACTTATCAGGAAGTAGTTTAATAAAATCATATGCACCCGAAAGTTTTGCTGCAGAGATTATTTCTTTATCGCTATAATTGCCGCCATATGATATATGTTCCCTTATTGTTTCTGCAAATATCTGGGGGTCTTGAGGAACAAAAGCAATATTTTGTATAATTGTTTGGAACTTAAAATTTGAATATTTTTCATTATTTATCAAAAGCTCCCCATTAGTAGGAAAACGATATAAAGAAATAATATCAACTAATGTTGATTTACCGCTTCCTGACTCACCAACTATTGCATTTAGACTTTTTAAGCCAAATCTTAAATTTATATTTTTTAGGCTTGAAACTTTGGAAAAATTGTATTTAAATGATACGTTTTTAAGCTCAACGCTTGTAATTTTATTGATACTCTTCTGCGTCTTATTAATAGAGGTCATTCTTGAAAAAAATTTCTCATTTTCATCTAAGTCGTTTATTAATTTATCAACTTCTTCAATAGCCCCTCTACTCCTATTTAGAAGCTGTATTTGAGATAAAAAAGTCTTCGATATAGGAACTAATCGAACCATGATAGCCATGTAAAGTAGTATCATAGAGGGATCAATCTTCAAATAAACAAGCGAGACATATATCATTAATAAACTTATTGCTACAATTGACGGCTCAATAAAAGCATCCAATTTTGCTTTAAGGATATGAATTGTTAATGTCAATTTACGCATCTCATTTGTATGATGAGAATATTTCATAATTTCATCTTCAGTCATTAAGTTATTTCTAATTAGGCGCAATGACTTCAGTCTTTGAATTAGATAAGTACTAAAAAAAGAATTGTATTTAGTATTTTTTTTCCCAATGATTGTTGCGTTTCTTACCCATTTGAATGGATAAATGAGTGCAAGGAAAACAACTATAACTGTAAACAATGTTAGAAAGGGTGAAATAATCATGAGAAATGTTATTGAACCCAATCCTGTAATAAGAGTGACAATTAATTGAACTGGAACAAACAACCCTCCGACTGCTGAAGGGACTTCAACAACTGTTTTATTTACAAAGCTTCCAATCTTCAACTTATCAAAAAAACTTGAATCAGACCTTAAGTAGCTAGCTAATAATCGATCCTTGACATTCTTTACTATAATCCCAATATAAAGAGACTTGTAATAAATAATTAAAAGTAAAAGTACTTTGCTGGATAAAAATAAAAGGAAAGTTAATATAAGTATTGAACCAATACTAGTAGAGATACCAAAGTAAGAAAGTAAACTTGATATTTTATGAATTATAATATTATCTGATTGTGTAAAACTCTCTCCATCTCGAAGTATTTCAAAAATCGGGAGAAACATTCCCAGTCCAAATAGTTCAAAAAAACTCGACATTAATGACAATAAAATCATGAGTAGCAAGATTTTGTTACTTAAGCCAAATGAGTTTAATTTTTTAACCCAATTAAACACAGGAATTTGTAATTTCGTTTTTAATCACTTTAGTATAGCAGGTAAGTGATTTACTATTTCTAGGACCAAAATACTTCTCGAAAAGCATCCATCTTTTTTCAATAATCTCCTCAGAAACTGATGGATCTGATAATGAATTAATGACTATATTCTTTATATCCTTTGCTGAATATGCTACATCAAATAAATCTAGATCATTCCTCCAGGCGAAATCATCGAAATTTCGACTTTTTTGATAATCTTCCAAAAGAGGTAAAAGCACTCTTTTTCCTGCAATAGCAGCCTCGATCGTTGTGGTTGAATGAAAAGAGGATACTAACTTACTTTCAAAGATTAAATTTTCAGCACTGGCATTTGGGCAAATCTTATAATTTGGAATATCTCTGAGATCAACACCAAGCTCATCAAAAATTTTCATGAAATCTTTCCACGAATTATTTCTCATGTTTTCTTTTTTGGGTTTTAAGTAAATTATTAGCCCTGGGTTGTCAATTGCCAATTCAATGAAAGCCTTGTGATATTCATAAAAAAAATTTTCCCTTCCTGGCCAGATTTGATATAGGTAATTAAACTTTTCCCCAAGCCGATTTCCTTTATCTAATTTTCCAAAAAGGCTGCTATTTTTTTCAAAATAAAAAACAGTTATACAGTTTTTAGCAAAACCATTATTTGGAATTTTTCTGATAAATTGATCCATTCTTAGAGTGCCACAAACTGTTATTTTGCTTTTTGGCGCATATCCTGAATCAACAAATAAATTCTTACAAATTTCGTTACTAACAATTATTCTTGAACCTTTAAATACGCCCATCCTTTTGTGTCTCACTAAAACCTCTAAACTCTGCCTTTCATTGGTAAGTAAACACTCTCTATAAAGTATGATATGTGGAATTTTCATATTTTCAGCTGCAATTGTCCACGCATAATCATCTAAATATCTGTAGTTAACATTGAGGATTGCATCAATTTTTATATTTTTAACTAAATAAGATAGTATTTTTTGTGCAAAGAGAAGTGCCTTCGAATGTTGAATTATTAGATTAGCTTCATTTGATTTAACAATATCTGCGATACTGCAATTCTTAGGGTAGAAACCTTTAATAATGGACCCTGTTATTGATTGTTTAATGCTGAATATATTGAACTCATTTATTAAACATTGTATATCTCCTCTATATCTGTCTTCGTCCAAAAGAAAAAGATTCGGCTGTCTAGGATCTAAAGGTTTATACTTTTTAATAAAAAACTTTACTAAAAGATAGTAAAGAAAAGCAAAGTTATTAAATAAAAATAAATGCGCAAACTTAACTATTAGGGTCTTCAACATATTAACGATAATTTGATAAGATTAGCGTGTTTATAGAATCTGGCTATAAAAGCAATTCATGAGAGAATTATAACTTATATTGCCCCCATAAATATATTCTAGAATGAAATCATCAAGTTGCTTTTTAGAGTTTATTTTTTTGTTCTCTTTTTTATATTTAGTTACAAACTGTAGAAGATCTTCCAGGGAGTTTGCATTAAACCCAATGTTGTTTTCTAAAAAAATGTTGTTGTTTGAGTCGACAAAATTAGGAATAACAAGAGTTTTTCTAGCTATCAATGTCTGAAAAGCTATACTAGAACCATAAGAAATGCATATGTCTGAATAATCTATCAAAGAATTTGAATCATTATTTACGATATTTGTTTTACATTGTTCTAATAGTCCAGACGCCCCTGATCTTGGGTGGGGTTTAATTAATAAATTAATTGAGTCTATAG
>Ga0181566_10001946_pt1 | contig 17106 bp, 11 predicted proteins | sample 101ome_15_FD_133762 | JGI IMG/M metagenome (GOLD analysis project Ga0181566, IMG submission 133762) | Coastal salt marsh microbial communities from the Groves Creek Marsh, Skidaway Island, Georgia - 101402AT metaG (megahit assembly) | ecosystem: Environmental > Aquatic > Marine > Intertidal...
ATATAAACTCAATTATGATGATCGCTATTTTATCAAGCATATTTTATCATTCTTTGCTGCGTCGGATGGAATTGTGAACGAAAACTTGGCAGAGAATTTTGTCAATGAGGTTCAGTACAGCGAGGTGAAATTTTTCTACGGATTCCAAATCATGATGGAAAATATTCACTCCGAAACCTATTCTTTGTTGATTGACACCTATGTCAAGGATGAAGCAGAAAAGGATAAATTGTTTCGCGCAATTGAGATTTTTCCAGCTATCAAACGCAAGGCCGAGTGGGCACTGCGTTGGGTAGAGTCAGATTCTTTTGCTGAACGTTTGATTGCCTTTGCTGCTGTTGAGGGGATTTTCTTTTCGGGTGCTTTTTGTTCGATTTTTTGGTTGAAGAAGCGTGGTTTGATGCCAGGCTTGACCTTCTCCAACGAATTGATCTCGCGGGATGAGGGGATGCATTGTGACTTTGCTGTCCACCTGCACAATAAACACCTGATCAACAAGGTTCCCCCAGCACGAATTCGCGAAATTATTTTAGATGCCTTGGCCATTGAGCGCGAATTTATCACCGAGTCACTGCCAGTGAGTTTGATTGGAATGAACGCCAAACTCATGACGCAATACTTGGAGTTTGTCACCGACAGATTGTTGGTCGAATTAGAGCTAGAAAAAGAATACAACGTAACCAACCCATTTGATTTCATGGATATGATTTCGCTTCAAGGAAAAACAAACTTCTTCGAAAAGCGCGTTTCAGAATATCAGAAAGCAGGGGTATTGAAACAAGAGACCGAAGAGAAAGAAAAGTATTCGTTCGACGACGACTTTTAAGGTCCTTTTTCACACATTTAGCAGAGTAGTTGTTCCCCACAGGGGTAGTATTTTTTTGTCAAAAAAGGAGGAGAGATGTATGTACTAAAAAGAGATGGTCGCAAAGAGCCCATCATGTTTGATAAGATCACAGCACGTGTGCGCAAGCTGTGTTATGGGTTAAATGACTTGGTTGATCCAGTTAAAGTTGCCATGCGTGTTATCGAGGGATTATATGATGGGGTGACCACTTCAGAGCTCGATAATCTCGCTGCCGAAACCGCAGCTACCATGACCACAACCCATCCTGACTATGCACTGCTCGCTGCCCGAATTTCAGTTTCAAATCTCCACAAAAATACCAAAAAATCCTTTGTCGAAACGATGACGGATTTGTACACTTACGTCAATCCACGCACAGGAAAAAAAGCACCACTACTTGCAGACAATGTGTACAAAATCATCAAAGACAACGCAGAACTCCTCGACTCCACAATCATTTACAACCGTGATTTTGGCTATGACTATTTTGGTTTTAAAACCCTCGAGCGTTCGTATCTACTCAAACTCAATGGAGAGATAGTCGAACGCCCACAACACATGTTGATGCGGGTGTCTGTTGGGATCCACCTCGACGACCTCGATGCGGCGATCGAGACCTATCACTTGATGTCGAAAAAATATTTTACCCATGCCACCCCAACCCTGTTCAATTCGGGAACGCCCAAACCACAAATGTCATCTTGCTTCTTGCTCGCCATGAAAGACGACAGTATCGACGGCATTTATGATACCCTCAAGCAAACGGCAAAAATATCCCAATCTGCAGGTGGGATTGGATTGTCGATTCATAATATTCGCGCCACGGGCTCCTATATCGCAGGAACCAATGGCACCTCAAACGGGATCGTCCCCATGCTCCGTGTGTTTAATGATACCGCTCGCTATGTCGATCAAGGCGGTGGAAAGCGCAAAGGCTCATTTGCCATATATGTAGAGCCTTGGCATGCTGACATTTTTGACTTCCTTAATCTAAAGAAAAACCACGGGAAAGAAGAAATGCGCGCTCGCGATTTGTTTTATGCCATGTGGATTCCTGACTTGTTTATGCGACGTGTTGAGGAAGATACAACTTGGACATTGATGTGTCCCAACGAGTGCCCGGGCTTGTATGATAGTCACGGTGAAGAATTCGAGAAAAAATATCTTGAATATGAAGCTGAAAACAAGGGTCGCAAAACGATCAAGGCGCGAGAGCTCTGGGAGAAAATATTAGAATCTCAAATCGAAACGGGAACGCCGTATATGTTGTATAAAGACGCGGCAAACCGCAAGTCGAATCAAAAAAACCTAGGGACTATCCGCTCGTCAAATTTATGTACGGAGATTTTGGAGTACACCTCCGCGGACGAAGTAGCGGTTTGTAATCTAGCGTCTATCGCCTTACCGATGTTTGTTAAAGATGGTGGTTTTGACCACCAAGGACTCTATGACGTAACAGTGCGTGCAACCAAAAACCTCAACAAGGTAATCGACCGCAATTATTATCCAGTCAAAGAAGCAGAAAATAGCAACTTTAGGCATCGTCCGATTGGACTGGGCGTGCAAGGGCTCGCCGACACCTTTATCAAGTTGAGAATGCCCTTTACTTCCGACGAGGCAAAGGCACTCAACCAAGAGATTTTTGAAACCCTATATTTCGCAGCTCTGTCTGCTTCCAAAGACATGGCAAAAGAAGAAGGGACCTATGAAAGCTACAAAGGCTCGCCGATTTCCAAAGGAGAGTTTCAACACAATCTTTGGGGAATCAAAGACGAGGAGCTCAGTGGGCGATGGGATTGGGCTTCTCTTCGCAAGGATGTCAAAAAGCACGGGGTTCGCAACTCCTTACTCGTAGCACCCATGCCAACGGCCTCAACCTCGCAAATCCTTGGAAACAATGAATGCTTTGAGCCATATACTTCCAACATCTATACCCGAAGAGTCTTGTCTGGTGAGTTTATTGTTGTAAACAAACACTTGCTCGAAGACCTTGTCAATCTCGGACTGTGGAATGAGGATCTCAAGCAAGAATTGATGCGTGCCAATGGTTCGGTTCAGCAACTCGACAATGTTCCTGAGGAGATCAAAGAGCTTTATAAAACGGCTTGGGAAATGAGTATGAAAGATATCATTGATATGTCTCGTCAGCGCGGTTATTTTATCGATCAGTCGCAATCGCTCAACCTGTTTATGGAAGGTGCTACAATGGCCAAGCTGACATCGATGCACTTTTATGCGTGGAAGTCGGGTCTGAAAACGGGAATGTACTATCTGCGAACCAAATCGGCAGTTGACGCCATCAAGTTTACCCTTGACAAGAAAAAAGAGGAAAAAGTTCCCGAAGCTGTGGCAGCAGCAACCACAAAAGTAAAAGCGGCTCAACCGGCTGAAAAGCCCGTAGCTGTTGAACCACTCACTCCTGGAGAGTTGAAAGAGATGTTGGCCAAGTCAAGAGAAAACGAAGATGACGATTGCTTGATGTGCGGGTCATAAACACAATATGTGTAGAGAACGATTTGAGATCGTAATCTCGGATAACGCTACATTCTAAACACACCAAAAGAATCTGTTCCCTCAATGGGGTTTTGATAGATCGTGGCTAGTGCCATGGTCAGATGCTCCCTTGTCTTGCGCGGATCGATTACGCCATCATCCCAAAGTTCTGAAGTGGCATGCCAGACACTTGCTTTGGCTTTTGCGTCTTTTTTAATGGCTTCCTTTTCAGCTTTGAGTTGTTTTTCATCTATCTTGCTATTGGATGAAGCGGCCGACTGCCGTTTGATGATTTCCATCACACCAGCGAGTTGTTCGGCTCCCATTACCCCCGCTTTCACATTGGGGTATGAAAACAAAAAGCGTGGGGAAAACGAACGGCCACACATGGCGTAGTTCCCACCCACATACGAGAATGCATTCAGCAATCTAATATGAGGCACGGTACTTACTGCCAAAGCATGAATCAATTGCTAGCCACTGTTGATCATTCCGTTTTGCTCATAGGATTTCCCAACCATAAAACCAGTGGTATTGTGCATAAACAACAGAGGCAGATTGGACTTGTTGGCAACTTGGATAAACTGGGTTGCTTTTTGAGCCGACTCGGCAAAGATAACCCCATTGCTGGCAATGATGCCAACAGGATAGCCCGCAATTTTTGTCCAGCAACAGACCATCGTAATCCCATAGTTTTCTTTGAACTCGGTAAACTCTGATCCATCTACAATACGTGCAATGACCTCACGGACATCGATGGGTTTTTTCAGATTGGCAGAAAGGATGCCCAACAGCTCATCTTGCTTGTAGCGTGGGGGCACGATGGGTTTAGTCGGTTCGAAATGGGGAGTATGTGGTTTGAGGGTTTTTACAAGGTTACGGGCAATGTTGATGGCATCCATTTCGTCGTCGGCCAAAAAATCGGCAACGCCCGAAATGTGGCTATGCATGGTTGCACCACCGAGTTCTTCGGCATTGGTATCTTCATTGGTCGCCATCTTGACCAGTGGTGGCCCTGCCAAAAACACCTTCGCAGCATCTTTTTGCATAATGGTATAGTCCGACATGCCCGGCACATAAGCACCACCAGCCGTGGCATTGCCAAAGACGACTGAGATGGTGGGAATCCCTTGTTTGGAGCGCAACGACATTTCCCGAAAGGTCGCGCCATAATTGTTGAACACTCGATCTTGATCGGGAAGGTTTGCACCACCACTCTCTACCAAGTTGATGGTTGGGATTTTGTTTTCCAAAGCGATTTCACCTAACCGACGGATTTTTAAGCTCGTCGCATAATCGACTGTTCCTGCTTTTCGCGTGCTGAGATTGGCATTAACAATGCAAAGGCGCTTGTTGACATAACCAATCCCTGCTACGGTTGTACCGCCAGGACCAAAGCCCCCCTCATGGAGCAAGCCCGCCAAGGGCATGAGCTCGATAAATGGACTGTCTTTGTCGAGTAAAAGTTGAATGCGTTCCCTCGCCAGAAACTTTTTTCGTTTTCTGGCACGATCAATCGACGCCTTGCTGCCTTCGGTTTTGGCAACGGTCAGGTGTGCATGAAGCTCGTCAATCAATACTTGCATCTCTTCCTTATTTCTGAGGAAGCGATCGCTTTTTGGATTGATTTTGGATCGAAAACTTTGCATAGGTGTTCACTTAGACCCTGTGTTGAGGGAAAACCGTTGTACAAAGGTACACAATATGCGTTACTCGATAGAATGCAACTGGATTTAAGAGTCTGAATTCTTTTTGATCAAGGGGTCAATTTCGCTGTCATACTCGATATAGTACAACTCGATCAAGTTCATTGTCGATCCAATCAAGTCTTTGGTTTCAGATAAAATACCAAAGAAAAGGGTGGTGTTCTTGGGGCTTGATTCTTCGGTTCTCGTCCGACTGACTTGATCTTGAATACAATTGTTAATCGAGTTGAATAAATTTTCCTTTTTTGGAAGGATGTCTTTGATTTGATCAAAGTCATTGAGATCAAATGTAAATCGAATTTCAGAAAACAAATCTTCCAACTCATTTTCGATGGTTTTGAGGGCTTTGATCTGAGTGTATTTGATTTTTTTGTGTTTGTTGCTAATGTGTTTTTGACACTTTTTATTAAGCAATTCTAGGGATTGACACATATCCTCCAAGCAATCGATGAGGCCGATAAAAAACTTACTTGCTTTTACACTGTCTTCGTCGAGTTCTTTGATAAAGTAATAGAGTTGATCACGAAGGGTACTGATTTCATTTTCTAGTTTTTTTACACTTCGTTTATTTTTTTTCAGCGTATCAACATTTTCAGTGGCAAGGCCATGTATGGTATTTTTATAGATTTCATTGGCGCGGCTAACCATACGGGAAACATTATAGGCACTTTCTGCAATAAGCCCTTGGACAGACCCTGCTTCGGTCATATAAAGCTCATCTTCTTCCTTGAGCGTCTTATTTTCTTTTTGAGATCGGATATAGTTTCGGTAGAGAATGATTGCGGATAAAATCAGCAAAATAATAATCGCAACCAACTTTGCGAAATAGATAAAGGTAACGAGCAAGGCACAGGCGGTGAAGGCGATGAAAGCAGTTAAAAACCACCCTCCGACAACATTGATTACCCCGGCCACACGATAGACAGCACTATCGCTGCCCCAAGCACGATCGGCGAGGGAAGTTCCCATGGCGACCATAAAGGTCACATAGGTGGTTGAAAGCGGGAGCTTATAAGAGGTTGCAATTGAAATTAAAACAGCAGCAACTGTGAGGTTGATGGATGCACGAACATTATCGAAAGCGGGCAAATCTCCTTTTTTGATAACCGCTTCTTCAAGTGTGGGCTGGGTAAACTGTTTGGTAATCAGATTTTGAATTGGCGCGGGAATCATTCGATTGATAACGCCAGTTGTACGGACAAAGGCATTAACCAGTCCACGTGATAAGGCATTGGACTCAAATCGTTCTTCGGTTTTGTCTTGTCGGGAAAGGTCAATAGTTGTTTTGACGACTTTCTTGGCTTTGGTGGAGGTCCATAAGGTAAGGACCATCACCAGGCCAGCGACGAACAAAAAGATGGTAGGTGTTGCGACCTTGGCAGCCAAGCCCCCCATGGAAAATAGTTCTGGTGCTATGCCCGAAGCCAGCCACGACTGATAGGATTGCCATGCCGCTATGGGGACGCCAATAAAATTGACCAAGTCGTTGCCTGCAAAAGCGAGTGCGAGAGAAAAGGTTCCTACTGCAATAATCATTTTGTAGATGTCCCAAAAACGAACCCAAATCAAACTGATCAAAGTCCAAAACACAATCCCAATGGAAGACACCTTGATCAGCTCTGTTTCTGCAAATTCACCAAGGGTCATCCCGCCGAGAAGCGGAAGGGTTTCGCCAGCATAGGGAGTCCCTTTTATTCCCTTAATGATGATAAAATAAGTGATGGCAGTAAGGGCCATCCCTCCAAATAAGGCGCTCATCCATTTGGGTTTTTCTTGGAATTGAAAACTTAAAAACAGACGGGAAATATATTGTACTATGGCTCCAATGGAAAAAGCAAATACAATTGATAAGAAAATACCCAGCACAATTTGTGTTGCTTTGGTGACATTGATAAAGGCGATGAGTTGTTCGTTGGCATCTCCAGTGTAGATTTTCACCAAGGCCATAGCAACGGCAGCACCAAGGAGTTCAAACACAATGGATACCGTAGTTGAGGTGGGAAGTCCAAGGGTGTTGAAAAAGTCCAGCAGGAGAATGTCGGTGATCATCACAGCAATAAAAATGACCATGATTTCGGAAAAGACAAACATTTCGGGGTTAAAGATGCCTTTGCGTGCAACCTCCATCAACCCACTGGAGAAAATGGCACCAGCAGCTACACCTATACTGGCCACAATCATAATCACGCGAAAGCTTAAGGCCTTAGAGCCAATGGCAGAATTGAGGAAGTTTACCGCATCATTGCTCACACCAACAATCAGGTCAGCCAGCGCCAAAACAGCCAAGGCAATGAGCATGAATAGGTAGATGTTTTCCATCGTTTAAAAATGCTAAATATTTAGTCGATGTACAAGTAAATGTAAAATAAAATACCCCCCAAAAGAGGGGGGATATTTTAGAACATATAACCAGAATTAACCATCGAAGTTATTTTGTCCATCCGTTTGTCCAATCTGGCTTGCTCTTACCATTGCCAGCGCCAGTATTGTCGGTTGCTATTGCCATCCAGGAAGGCGCTGAACTTGCGTCTTCTGAAGTGAATTCAAAACCTGTTGCGTTATTTGCAAATTGTATGTCGACAGACAAATCCCCATTTGCAATTCTTGCTATTGCAGCTGAATCAGATGTTTTGTACTTCACGCCAAGGTCTACACCCTCAACAAACATGTTGGTAACAGTCACATTACCACCACCTTCTTTGTAGTACAGTGCACCTTCGGTAACCGGGCCTACAACTGTGATATTTGTTAGGGTTGTTGTTGTAACAGGGGTGGCATTTCCATCGTCTCCATTGTTAGACCCTTCGATTGCCCCTTTGGCAGCACCACTGATATACCAGTTGGTTCCGTCTCCATTCCAGCCATCAGCATAGTCGATGCCATCGTCTCCAGACCCAGTAACAACAAGGTATTTGCCATCAACTGTTCCACCAAAAAACTCGATTCCATCATCCCCTGCCTCATAGGCCTGTACATACTCAAAGGTGGTACCAGAACCAACCCCAAATAGAGATACGCCATTGAATTCTTTTTCGTTGGTAAATGTTGCACCAGTATATTCGACACGTAAGTAGCGAATTGATCCAGAGCTATCGTCAGAAGTCGTTCCACCATAAGTGAGGTCACCAACTTCAGTGGTTGGAGACGCCCCTTTGTTTGTTGGTGCTTTACCTGCGATCACCAGACCACCCCAATCTCCACGCTGAGGAGTGGCAGAGCCAGAAGTCATCACAACAGGGGAATCTGCAGACCCATCAACAAATATTTTAGCTCCTTGCTCCACAGCGATATAAGCTGAGGTACCTCCAGTAGCTTTGATGATTGTTCCACGAGGTATTGTCAATTCGGCAGGTGCTTTGACAACTAATGCACCAGTAAGTGAATATTCAACTGAGGCATCTAGTGTGAGGTTGCTTGTAAGGTCACCTGAAAGCACAGAAAGATCTGCACAAGGTTGGCAATCTCCTCCACAGTCGACACCTGTTTCCGTTCCGTTTTGAATGCCATCTGAGCATGTTGCAGCGTCATTATCGTTATCCAAACAAGAGACAAACAAAAAGCCAGAAAGTAAAAAAGTAAAAAAAGTAATGTTCGTTTTCATATTGTTATTATTTGTTACAAACATAGGATGAGCAGCCTAAGGGAATGTTAATTTGAATCAGTCAAAATGTTAATGAATTTTTAATTTGAGGAAGTGAAATGTTAAGATAAAGTGACCAAAAAAAAGCTAAAATGTTAAGTTGACCCCCATGGATAAACTCCGCCCTTTTTTAAATTCCAAAACGGTTACGTTCTGTATGTCTTGTATTCTTTGATAATTCGGGTTCAACAGATTTTTGGCACTTACGCTCAAGCCCACAAGTTCATTGAGCTGAAGCTTGCTCACAAAATTGAGCGTAACCAGGCCTTTGTCTACAATATTTCCTTTGCCAAGAACACCTAAGGCATAGAGTTTATCAGAAAAATAATTGGCAGAAAGGGATGATACCAAACTTGCTCCATTTCTAAAATCCCGCTCATAAAGAAAATCTGCATTGAGAAGAACATCAGATGCCCCCGTGATGCGATCTTCTGTATTGGTAAAATCAACACTGAGATTGAGCAGGCCAGATGCGGCAGTTTCGTTCAGTACTTTTTCACCGTCAAGGTCTTGTTTAGATTGCATATAAGATGCGTTCAAATTTAGACGTATGATGCGGTTGAGTGTCCGATCATCCAAGACGATGGGGGTGCTATACAGGTCTTTAACCAATTCAAACTCAAGTCCAAAAACGGTTGCCTGATCCCCGCTATTTACATAGCTCAGGTCGTTACTTGCCGAACTAATTGAAACATCATTAATTGGGTTTTTGATGATGCGGCTAAAAGCAGTGACCGAAACCAATTCCCCGACACTTGGAAACTGTTCCCACTTGAGATCAAAGTTATAATTTTTAGAAGCGTATAAAGCAGGGTTACCTAGATAAACTTGAGTAACTTCCTCAAACTGAAAAAAAGCCTTTTCCTTATACTGCGGGAGGGTATATGTTGAACTCGCAGCAAATCTGATATTATTGACATCATTCAGCTTATGAAGGATAAAGAGGGAAGGAAGCCATTGCACCTCATCAAGCACGGAGGTGTCACCCGTTGGATCGAGGGTTGTTGACCATGATATGCTTTGCTTGATATTTTCATATCGAAGACCAACTTGTACTTTGGTGGATTCTGAAAAATTGTGATCCACACTTATATAGCCTGCAGTGATATTTTGGTCTCCGCCATAGGTCTGGGGAGCGAGAGCATTGGGGACATCTTTTCTTCCTCGGAAGGTGATGAGCTCAAACAAACCTTGGCTGAGGTTGCCCTGATTAAAATAGCTGTCGGTATCGTACACATCATCAATAGTGGGTTGGGCAATATTTCTACGTGGGGCATGATTGATTTGTGTGGCATCAAAGTCCACTGTTTTTTTACGACCGACAAAACCCAAACTAAGTTTGGTGTTATTTTCTTCATCCTCTCGGTTCTGCAAATCATAGACCAACTTGGCGCGATAGCCCAATTCATCTTCAAAGAGATTTTGATAATAGCGGTGTGAGTCTCCATTACTCAGGTTGTTGGCAAACGTCTTTGGACTATTTGGATCATCCCAATCTTGTGGGGATAAGGTAATTTGACGGCGGTCGGGGATCAAGTTCAAAGACTGGCTATAGGAAGCACCGCCAATAAGTGAGAGCTTGTCAAGAATATCAACTTGTCCAAAAACCTGATTGACCAACAAAAGTGTTTGTTTGTATTGATGACGTTGAATAAATCCACCACCTTCTGGAGCAAAATCAAAAATATCCATCACCCCATTGTATTCTTGCAGGTTTTGTGATGATGAATTGATAAGCAGATTTGAAAACGTAATTGAAAAAGAAGGATTTAGTACCGCTAAATTTAACATGGCCGTTGTATTGGTGTCATATTGATAGGTCGTAAAATCGAAGTCTTTATAAATCAAACCCTCTTTGCTGATACTTCCTCGGTTTACCCCACTTGTATAGCTAAAGTCGTTATCAAAACTTGCCATAGTAAAGAGATTCACTCTTGTAACATCAGTCAATAGCCTTCCATAACTCGCTTCAAAAGCACCACTGATGTTGGTTGGGGATATTCCATCAAAGGCCTGTTCACGGTTGAATCCTGTGTCGAAATTATATCTTTCAAGCGGGTAGTTGGGATAAGAGTTGTTGTAAAAACCAGAATAGCCCGGACCTTGTCCAAGATAGAAGCTGCCCACATCAAATGCAGATTGGTTAAAACCACTTCCTATACTCAGCTTGTAGTAGTTTTTGGATTTGCTAGATAAGGCATTGATGTTGATACTCGCACCAGCATAATCCCCAAAATTGTCAACGTTATAGGTTTTATCAATCGCGATCGACTCGACAATATCAGAGCGGAACAAATCCAGAGCAATGTTTTTTAATGATGGGTCATTGGAAGGCAGTACAAAGCCATTGTAAGACGACATATTGTATCGATCCCCGAGCCCTCGAACATAAATAGAACCAGACTCAGCTTTTGACACCCCTGAGGTTTTGATTACGGCATCTGCTGCATCTCCAATTCCCTTTTGTGTGAGTTCTTCAGCTCCGATTTGCTGTTTGAAATTAACGGCTTTTTTTTGCTCGATAAGCAAAGCGGTTTGTGAATCACGTCGAGCAACAGTTGTGACAATGACTTCGTCTAGCGCTGAGGAAGAGCTTGCCAAAGACACTTGAATTTCGGTTACTTTACCACCAACGACCGTGACAGGGACCTTTTGGGTTTCATAGCCGACAAAACTAAAATGGACAATGTAATCTCCTTCTGTTAAACCGTCAAGTGAAAATAAGCCATCAAAATCAGAAGTTGTACCTACATTCACTTCAGGGATTAGTATGTTTGCAAATGGAAGCGGTTCGTTGTTTAGGTCTTTGTCAAGCACCGTTCCAACTATGAAGCCAGCGGGTTGAGCAAAAAGTAGATTGGATAGGACTAGACTTAAAATTAAAAAGATATTTTTCATCTAAAATATTTATGGCGCAAAGAGAGTTATTTTGACACTGAAAAAATGAATGATAAATTTAAATTATTGTTAACTTAGGATTAAGAAAATGTACTGGAAAGATCTTTTATCTCTAAAAAGACAAGGAGACACGAAAAAACGTTTACGTACAGATCAAAACCATTTGCGAAGTGGGTTTGAAGTGGATTACGACCGGATTATTTTCTCCTCAGCCTTTCGGCATCTACAAGACAAAACCCAAGTCATTCCCTTTTCACAGTCTGGTTTTGTACACACCCGACTCACCCATAGTTTGGAAGTGTCGGTTGTCGGACGGAGTTTGGGAAGGGCAGTGGGGAATGCCGTAATCCAAAAACACCCTGCTTTGGCTGTCACCCATGGCTATCAGCCACATGATTTTGGAACCATTGTTGCAGCGGCTTGTCTGGCACATGACATTGGCAACCCCCCTTTTGGACATTCGGGCGAACAAGCCATCGGCGATTTTTTTACTTCTGGAGCTGGCACAGCTCTGATCAGCTCCCTTACAGAAGCACAGCAACAAGACCTGATTCGCTTTGAAGGAAATGCCAATGGTTTTCGTATCGTTACCCAAGATCGGGAGGGTGTTCCGGGTGGCCTTCGCCTCAGCTATGCGACACTTGGTACCTTTACCAAATATCCAAAAGCATCGATTCCGATTCAACCCACTCAAAAAGTCAGCGACAAAAAATTTGGATTTTTTCAAGCACAGTCTGCTTTCTTTTCCGAAGTTGCCAATGAATTGGGATTGCAAGGTCCTCAAAACACCTTTCACCGCCATCCACTTGCCTTTTTGGTCGAAGCAGCAGATGATATCTGTTACACCCTTATCGATTTTGAAGATGGCATCAATTTGGGCTGGATTCCAGAGTCCTACGCTTTGGAGTACCTTATCAAATTGGTGAAAGACCATATTGATACCGACAAGTACAAGCAGCTCCAAACCACCACAGACCGCCTTGCCTATCTACGCGCCCTTTCGATTGGCGTGCTAATCGAAGATGCCACACGTATTTTTATGGAACATGAAGAAGAGATTCTGGCGGGAGAATTTGCGTATGCACTCCTCAAAAAGAGCAAATACACCGCTCAGGTTGAAGATATTATCAAATTGAGTAAGGAGAAAATTTATCGTTCCGAGGAGGTAATCGAAAAGGAAGTAAAGGGATACCGTGCGATTCATCATATTTTGGAGGTGTTGAGTCATGCCGTGATTCGACAGTCGGCTCAAAAGACCAATGCTCTCGATCGATTGGCTCTGAACCTATTACCTGAAACCATTCTTTTTTCACATGATGACCGCTATCAACAACTTCTACAAACAAGCTGTTTTGTTGCTGGGCTCACAGACGGACAAGCCCTACTGTGGCACAAAAAACTGAGCTGATGATGATTGACCCATTGTCCGATGAGCATTTTATGAAAAAGGCATTGCATGAGGCCGAACTCGCTTTTGAAAAGGGAGAGGTGCCTGTTGGGGTTGTAGTGGTTGCCCATGGTCAGATTATCGCTAGAGGGCACAACCTTACCGAAACCCTTACCGATGTAACTGCTCATGCTGAAATGCAAGCCATTACAGCTGCAGCAAATTATATCGGCGGGAAATATCTCAAAGATTGTACGCTATACGTCACACTTGAACCCTGCAGTATGTGTGCAGGTGCTTTATATTGGAGTCAACTCGGGAGATTGGTTTTTGGCGCATCAGACGACAAAAGGGGATATCGTTCTCACCAAACCCCTTTACATCCGAAAACCAAGGTCAGCTCGGGGGTGTGTGAAAGGGAGTCATCTAAGATACTTGAGGAGTTTTTTAAACAAAAACGCACATAAAAAAGCCCTAAAAAGGGCTTTTTATGTAATCAAAATAAAATACAATTAGTCGAGGAGTTCGATATCAGTGGCCATTTTGCCTTTTCTGCCTTCACCCTCGTTATACGATACTTTGTCTCCTTCATTGAGGTTGATCCCATCAAGAGAAGTTACATGAACGAAGATATCCTCGCCCGTTTCATCATTGGTAATGAATCCAAATCCTTTAGACCCATTGAAAAATTTAACTGTTCCAGTCATCTAATATAATTAAAGGGCGAATATAACATTAATATATCAAGCAGAGGGTTTTTCTTTGGTTTGATTTGGGTTTTTGCCAGTTTCTCTCATTTTTTTGAAGTTCTCAGCGGTGAGCGTGTAGTCGGATAATTTTTTGTCTTTCCATCTGTGATAGATAAAAAGGGGCATAAAAACAAAAGCCGTAAACAAAATCGTTACCCCGATGATACGGTCTCCAAGCACAGCTTGATTTGATTTGATAACAAAACCAAAAATAAGAGTCAACAGAATGAGAGCAAATAAGGTTTGAAGAAGTCTTGTCATGTCTTGGATTGTAGAGAAAGTTCATCGAGTTGGTTGTCGTCCAAAGAGGCAGGCGCATCGATCATCACATCTCTTCCGCTATTGTTTTTTGGAAAAGCAATATAGTCACGGATCGACTCTTGACCGTCCAATACAGCGACCAACCGGTCAAACCCTAGGGCAATCCCACCATGTGGCGGGGCTCCATAGCGGAATGCATCCATTAAAAACCCAAATTGCGCTTCGGCATTTTGTTTACTAAATCCGAGAAGGGAAAACATTTTTTCTTGGATTTCACGATCGTGAATACGAATCGACCCGCCCCCGATTTCATTGCCGTTGAGCACCAAGTCATAGGCATTGGCAAATACAGATTCTGGGGAGCTATCGAGTTGTGTGACTTGCTCTGGTTTTGGTGCGGTAAAGGGGTGGTGCATGGCATGAAAGTGATCATCACCTTCTACTTGTTCAAACAGCGGAAAATCAACCACCCATAAAGGCGCAAACTCCTTTGGGTTCCGTAGACCCATTTTCTCAGCTATTGCGAGACGAAGCTCACCAAGCTGGGATTGTGTTTGTGCTTTTCCGCCAGAAAGTACGAGGATGATATCCCCAGCTTTGGCTTGGCAAGCAGATGCCCATGTAGCCAAATCTTCTTGACTGTAAAATTTATCAACGGACGACTTATAACTCCCATCCACATTGCACTTGACCCAAACCATTCCTTTGGCTCCAATTTGGGGTCGCTTAACCCAGTCAATCCAATGATCGATCTCTTTCCGACTCATTGCTGCACCACCATCAACAGCAAAACCGCCAACCCATTCTTGCAGGTCAAAGACCTGAAAGCCCTTGCCTTGTGCAAGTGAATTGAGCCCAGCGAGGTGCATCCCAAACCGAATATCTGGTTTGTCTGATCCATAAGTTGCGATGGCCTCAGCGTAGGTAATCCGTGGGAAAGCAGTGGGGGTGATTCCGTGAATGTCATGTAATAATTGTTGTAAAAGCCCTTCAAAAACAGCCAAAATATCGTCTTGGTTTACGAAAGCCATTTCACAGTCGATCTGGGTAAACTCAGGTTGGCGATCGGCACGGAGATCCTCATCTCGAAAACATTTCACAATCTGATAGTAGCGATCCATACCGCCAACCATCAGCAATTGCTTAAAGGTTTGAGGGGATTGGGGTAGGGCATAAAACTGACCTGGATTCATACGAGACGGTACGACAAAATCACGTGCTCCTTCAGGGGTTGATTTAATAAGGTAGGGGGTTTCGACTTCTGCAAAATCTTGAGATGATAAATAGTTGCGAATCATTTGCGCTACCTTGTTGCGGAACAAAAGTTTGTTTTTGATTGGGTTACGGCGGATATCCAGATACCGATATTTCATACGGAGGTCATCGCCACCATCAGTTTCATCTTCCAAAGTGAAAGGCGGAACTTCGGCAGGGTTGAGGATGGTGAGTTCTTTGATCAAAACCTCGATATCGCCAGTGGTGATTGCGGAATTTTTGGCTTCTCTTTCAATCACACGGCCATGTACTTGTATTACAAACTCTCTACCGAGTGTCTTAGCTTGTGCAATTAGGGTGGCATCACACCGCTCTTCATCCAATACCAGTTGTGTTACGCCATAGCGGTCACGAAGATCAATCCAAAGTACAAAGCCCTTGTCACGGATACGCTGTACCCAACCAGCGAGTTGAACATCCTTGTTAACATCGGATTGGCGCAATGCGCCACATGTGTGACTTCTGTACATGGAAGTGATTTATGCAAAAATAAGGGGTTTTTGAGAGAGCAGTTGTATATTTCAAAATAAAAACATAATAGACTCAAAATCAGGTTATTAAATATTTAATGTTAATTTAATGTTATGAGAATGTAAATTTTTAGTATCTTTGAATAATCAATCCCAAAAAACAAGAGGTATGAAAGCACAGATAATTTTAATTTTCGTATTCGTTTTCGGTTTTACATTTTCGTATGGTCAGACCACTAAGGTAGAACGTACGGCCTCTACTCAAGTTATGAAATTTACTCAGTTTCATGACAATGGAGAAATTGCTCAGCACGGGCATATTTACCGTAACAGACTCGATGGCGTTTGGGAATCTTTTGATGCAGAGGGCAACAAAATCGCTGTCGGAAACTATGACAATGGTGTCAAAGCTGGCACATGGTTTTTTTGGACCGACGAGCAATTGATTGAAGTTGAGTTTACCAACAACAAGGTACAAGACGTCATTTACTGGAACACTTCTGAGCGTACCGCCTCTCGCTAGTTTTAAGTCAGTTTTTATTGAACCGGATGGCAGCCCTTTTGCTGAGATAAAAAGCAACTGGGACAATTACCAAAGTCAAGAATGTTGCGAAAGTCAACCCGAAGATGACGGTCCATGCAAGAGGCCCCCAAAAAATCACATTATCCCCTCCGATATATACCTGCGGATCACCCGTTGCAAATAACGAGAAGAAATTGATGTTGAGTCCAATGGCCAATGGAATTAATCCAAGCACCGTTGTGATTGCAGTCAGCAAGACGGGGCGTAAACGCGCCTTTCCTCCATTGACAATCGCATCAAAAATCTCAGATCGCTCCAAATGATAATCATATTCGAGTCCGTGCTTGTCACGTCTTCTGTCGAGCAACAGCTGAGTATAGTCCAAAAGCACTACACTGTTGTTGACAACAATTCCCGCCAAGGAAATAATCCCCATCATGGTCATAATGATGACAAAAGTCATGTTGAAAACAACCAAACCGAGAAAGACCCCTGTAAAACTCATAAAGATGGAAAACAAGATGATTAAGGGCTTGCTTACGGAGTTGAACTGTAGGACAAGCAAGACCAAAATCAAAAACAGAGCGTAGAGTAAAGCACTAGACAAAAAGGCCATATTTTCCTCTTGCTCCTCGATTTCCCCTGTAAATCGATAGCGCAAATCAGCAGGAATCTGAAAGGCCTCGATTTGCGTTTTGATTTGATTGACGATTTCGGCTGCATTGTAGCCTGGTAGGATGGCCGAGTAAACGGTAACAACCCGTTCGAGATTACGGTGTTTGATTGCACTGTATCCAGAGGTGTTTTTACGACTGGTAACTGCAGCAACAGGAATTGATTTAATCTGCCCCGATGCC